>ULWH01045191.1_pt1 | contig 15265 bp, 16 predicted proteins | sample 1960201 | NCBI WGS metagenome assembly ULWH01 (sample SAMEA4835808, study PRJEB28245) | human gut metagenome | biome: gut microbiome; material: fecal sample | place: Denmark | collected 2008
AAACACGGGATGCCGAAGATGCGGTTTCATGATCTTCGCCACCCGTATGTCAAGCACACGACAAAAAATAAATCTCTGCAAAAGCAGAAATCCCAAACTACCAACGATAATTTGATAGTCTGGGACTTCTGCTTTTTTGATTTGTGTAGAGCAGTTGTTTTGAAAATACTATCCGCCGGTTGGCATTTTTACTAACTGTAGAGAGAAGGGGGGTAGTAGGTAAGGGAATCAGGAAACATTGGGTTGATACGTATTATTCAATTCAATAGATAGTGTTCGCTGAATTGCTCGGAAAACCATAAAGTTTTTCTAAATGGCTTTAACCCTCAAATGTAAATTCATCTATTGAATAATTTCGTACTCGATACCTCTTCCGGTCATCTCTGCAAAAGTGTGGAGGGATTCGTGTAGCTTATCAACTACCTTTGAACTTTATTTCGTACTGTTTGCCGTTCCTCGCGTACCAGTGTATATCGTACTGGAAGTTTTCTGTTTTTGAAATGCCGCCAAGTTTTACCCACTCCGACGGCTCGCCATCATACATTTTTGCCAGACGTTCGGCATCTCGAAGCACTACGCCATTTGCGCCCGCGATCTGGCGAATATCGGACATGCTCACTCCCTGAGGAATTATACCTCCGCCTAATTCCGGTGGGACTTTAACAGTACTTTGTGTAGTTATGGGCTTATTATAACCTTTAACTCTTGCCCGGTCAAGTTTCACGCTCAGACCGACGTGCTCGCTGAATTCGCGGTATTCCAGCCCCAGCTCACGCGCGCGGCGACGTTCTCTCGCGGCGTTGGCCTTAATAATCCCCCGCCGCTTCAAAAGCGTTTGTGCGATCTTTGGCGCGGCGTATGGCGGTTTCATATTTCCGCTGCTGCTGAGTGCACTCATAACCGTTGAATGTCTTACCCTTGTATTCGTACTGCTTGCCGGCATTTGCTTTGAATTCCGCAAGTTGCTCGCTTGTGTATGTTGGCTTACTTACGTTCTTAAAGTAAGAGAATAAATCTTAAAATGTACTGTTGCTTTTTCAGGCACGTGAGAAAGGCTCTTCCATAAAGCAACCGGAAGAGCCTTAACTATTTGCATTGATTCTGTTTTGCCCGAGATCTGACCCTATTGATATGCAGGCGGACAATTCTACTGCGTTTTTCAATATGCTTTTGTGCAGCCGCCGTTAAACTTCTATATACCGCCGAACTCCTTTTCAAGCGCCTCAAAAGCCAGCTTGCCCGCAACAGCACCGCCATCCTCAAGTCCCAGGCCTTTTTCTCCATAATATGCCGCCCTTCCATGTACAGGCAGCATATCTTTCGTGCTCTCGGCACCGGCCGCAGCCGCGGCTGCCGATTCCTGCAGTGAGCCGCCGTTTGCCAGCGTTTCGGCCGCAGGGATCAGTGCATCCAGTATCGTTTTTTCTCCCGGCGCCGAACCCGTCCGTTCCATAACCTTCTCAAGGCCCGCTGTCATTGCCTCGCCAAGCTGGCTGAGCGACACCTCATCCATACCGGCAAGCTGGCCTGCCATGGTCATAAGTATGATGGTAGTTATGGTGCCAAGACTCGACGGAGCTGCTTCATTCAGAGAGAAAGCCGCTTGTTTGAGAAGTCGTCCTATATTCCCTTCCGAAGAGGCCGCTGCTGCATACGCCGCTCTGAAGCCTTCACTCATTGATATACCCAGATCTCCGTCGCCGTTTCTGCTGTCAAGCTCTATCAGCATTTCACGGTTATCGTCCATACACCTGCTGATGGCTTCCAAGCCTCTGATCACAGAATCTCTGTTCATATCGTCCTCCGTCAAATGTTGTGATTTGTATAAAACGGTGTATCTCCCGGATAACGCAGCAGCGCTTTGGTATCCTCATCGAGTCTGAACACGGTCAATGACAGCCCCGCCATTTCCATGGATGTGGCGTACTCACCGATATGAGGCATTATTATTTTCACTCCCATGCCGCTAAGCACGTTGTGAACGCGGCGGTAGAAAATAAGCTGTTCCTCAAGCGGAGTGGCGCCAAGGCCATTTATCATCACAGACACTTCTTCGCCGGCCGCAAGAGGCATATCCTCCAACAATCTGGAAAGAACCGTATCGGCTGTTTCATCAGCGCTTAGCATTTTACATACCTGAATGCCAGGTTCACCGTGAATACCCATACCGAGCTCCATTTCATCTTCGTTGATGGAGAATGTCGGCTTTCCAACCTGCGGAACTATGCATGGCGACAGAGCCACTCCAAACGTGCGGATATTTTCCAGAGCTCTGGCAGTTACCGCCTTCACCTCATCAAGACTCCGCATCTGAGCAGCGGCAGCGCCGGCAATTTTGAACGCGTACACCATGCCTGCCACTCCTCTGCGCTTTTCAGCACTTTCGGGTGGGCTGCTTGCCACATCATCGCATACCAGGACGGTTTCTGTTCTTATCCCTTCGAGTTCTGCCGCCTCTCGGGCTATACTGAGGTTCATTTTGTCTCCGCCATAATTTCCAAACACGCACAGCACTCCCGCGCCGTTATCGCAGGCTTCGATCATTTCGGACATACTTCTCGCCGACGGTGAGGCAAACACATTGCCGACTGCACAGCCGTCAAGCATGTTCTCTCCTACATAACCAAGGAACACAGGCAAGTGTCCAAAGCCTCCGGCAGTGACGATACCTACCTTACCTTTTTTTGCCGTCGTTGCTCTGAGTATCACACGTTTGTTCGTTTCAGCAAAGCGAAGTCTGTCGCCATAGGCAAGCACGAGCCCTTCAAGGGTTTCATCAACATAGTTTTCAGGACTGTTTATAAGTTTTTTCAAGCTCATACCCTCCATATGTTCCATCAGCCTTCAGCTGTGTCTCGTGACCAGCCGTATACTTTTTCCGCTCTTACAGGGGAAATATAACCGTTTTCCACGTCACTTCGTATGCTGTCCGGATCTCTTTCCCTCGGGTCGCCATAGCCGCCGCCGCCACCGGTGAGCAGCCGGACCACCGTTCCGCGCTTGATATGAAGATCGGCGGCTTTCATTACGCGCATTTCTTCGTCCGTGTCGGGATTTATTATGACCACGGGTGGCTGTGCATCCTGCCCGCCGAGCAAGCCCCACGCCGGAGTTACCGAGCGCTCAAACCATGTTCCGATAGCACAGTCGTCGGTGTTCACCTTATACTGTCTGACGACTCCACATCCTCCCCTGAAGCGGCCTGCCCCTTCCGAATCCTGCCGGATCTTGTAGCACTGGACCTCAAGCGGGTACTTATGCTCAACAAATTCCACGGGCAGGTTTTTGAAGTCTCCGTTTACCATATTGATAAGAGCGTTTTCTCCGTCTCCGCCTTTGAATCCGCCCCAGCCGCCTACGGTCGCTTCACATGAGGTGAAAAACTCATTACCGCGTTTAGGATTGGTGCCGTAGAAGAAGACTACCATTGAATCACCGTAATGCGCGCCGGAGGCCTTGTCAGGAACTACCTCCGCAAGGGCTTTAACAAGCATGTCTATAAGCAGACCGAGAGAAGAAAAATACCACTGGCAGGGCGCCGGCTCTTCAGCAGCGAATATTGATTTCGGAGGGACAATAACATTCAGATTGCGGAAATTGCCGCCGCAGATCGGTCCTTCCGGATAGGACAGTTCCTTGAATGCGACTCGTGCGGCTGCGATCGTCTGGGCAAAACCGCAGTTGACCGCGCCCCTGGTCGCGGGATTGGATCCGGTAAGATCCACCGTCATCTCGTCGCCCTGCACAATAACCTTAGCGCACACCTTCACATGATGTTCAAGATCACAATTGTCGTTGTCGAGATATCCCTCCGCATAGTATTCTCCGTCCGGGATGCTCTCAACGAACTTTCTGTCCAATGCCTCTGCCTGACGGAATATCTCTTTTGTCGCTTCCTTGACCACATCCGGTCCGAAACGATCCAGTATTTCACAAAACCGTTTTTCTCCTGTGCGGCTTGCTGCTATCTGGGCTCCGATATCGCCTTTCATAGCGGCATGGAAGCGGCTGTTAAGCGCTATGAAATCAAGCACGTCTTCCCTCAGCACGCCGCCGTCATACAGCTTGACGGGAGGGATGCGGATACCTTCCTGATATATATCGGTTGAGTCTATTACGCCGCCCGGAGCCTTTGCACCCACATCCAGCATAGCGGCGCGGGTCGCCGTGAAGCCGACCAGTTGACCGTTATAGAATATGGGAGAGACCGAGGTGAAGTCACCGACATGGGTTCCCTGTATATATGAGTCGTTCATTATATACAGGTCGCCCTCCTTGTAATTTTCAAGCCCTACTTTCTCATTCAGGATCTTTATGCAGATATCCAGATTGCCAAGAAAGATGGGCAGGCCCGCAGACTGGCCAAGCATTTCTCCATCTGTATCAAATATGCCGACCGAACAGTCCTTCATTTCGTATATAAGCGGGCTGAAAGCACTTCTTGCAAGGCAGTTATTCATTTCGTGCGCGGCCGAATTGAGTGCATTTCGAATAATCTCAACCACGATAGGGCTGACTGTTTTGTTCATAACAAATGCTCCTTTATGTCAATTTTACTGTTGCCTGGTCTTGCGGATGTTCTCCGGGGAAAGGAGCGATACCGCATAATCAAGCTCATCTTCAGTGTTCCAGCAGTGTACGCAGAACCTCACAACGCCTTTAACCCCGAACAGCTTAAGAACGCCGGGACTGAAAAAGCTGTGTGCCATAACTCCGACATTATTATCATTAAGATGACAGCCCACGGCGGAAAATGGGACATCTTTGATATTAAATCCGACCATGCCGCCGTAATCCTCCGCTCTCAGCGAGCCAAGGATCTGCACCCCGGGTACTCGGTTCATTTTCTCTATCAAATACCGCAGAAGCTGCTCAGTTCTCTGCCTGATCTTTTCAACGCCGCCGCATTCTTCGACATATTCGACAGCTCGTCCCAGGCCGAAGATCGCCGGAAAATCATATTCGCCCATATTCATGCGAGCCGCACCGGGCGCGGGTATAAAGAGGTTCTTGTCCCAGTCCCATTTGTCTTCCCGCCAATCCCATGTCCCGCTGTTCCACGTAGGGACAAGCGGCTCAAGCATCTCGGCCGCATTACTGCTAACATACAGAAAGCCAGAGCCCGATGGACCGCGAAGATACTTGCGCCCGGATGCCGCCATAAAGTCGCAGCCTATGTCCGATACATTCAGAGTTTGCATACCAATGGTATTTGCCGCATCGAGCATATATGGTACAGAGTGCTTTTTGGCAATATGCCCTATCTCATGCACAGGCTGCAGCATTCCCAGATTGTTTGGCATATGGCATATTGATATAAGGCGTGTGCTCCTGTCTATCATTGCCTCCAGGCCTTTCAGGTCGGTAATCCCCGGCATCGTTACCGGTGCGAACCTAACCTCTATGCCCTTGGTCTTTTTCAGCCACAGGAACGGGGCGGCGTTTGCTATAAAGCTCAGACCGTCAACTATAACGTTGTCTCCGGCCTTCAGTTCAAGGCCTTGCGCCACAAGGCTGATAGCCTGTGAACCGTTGGCAGTAAAGCATATTTCTTCCGGTGCAGACCCTATCATCTGTGCACAAGCTGCCCTGGCAGATGCAACTCTGTCCAGCGTAAGGCTCTGTCCTCTCGCGCTTGTAGAGCCAAAAGTTGTGGAAATACAATAGTATTCGCTGACCGCCTCCACCACCTGCCTTGGCGGCACGGAGGTGGAGACATGGTTCAAATAAACATTTCTACAGGGGGTATCTTCTCTGAGCCTTTTTATATCCATGGCATTATATGTCGTTGAAGCATACACTGGCCTTACTTCCTTCCGCCCAGTATGGTATGTCCCTTGACAGAAACTATAAAGCTCACAAGGGTAATAGCGCAGCCTGCGAGAGTGATCGCATCACACATAGGAGACGGCATCAGGAACGGGCTGATAAAGCTTACAAATATACCGCCCATGCAGCCAAAGATAAATACCTTCTGCTGCTTTGTAAATGTGAATTTCCCCTCTGCCCATTTTTCGGGAGTATATTTGCCCGGCTTGATCTTCGCCTGTATCATCATGCCCGCAAGGTAGAGCGCAGCCGCCAGGAACATCGCGGTGAAGCAGGAATATCCTACGGAAACAACGGTTGCAGCCACACAGGCTATGGCCATCGAAGCAAGGGCAATCCAGTTGACACCGGAATTGTTGTTCCACTTTCTGTCTCTGATAATATAGTGATCCAACGCGATTATGATGCCGACCGGAGCATACAGTATTGCAAGAGACTGCAGGAAGGTATCCAACCATCCGATTATTCCGGCAAGCGAGAACACGGTGCCGCAAGTAGCAGCGACGATAGTGGAGACCATCTGTCCACGCTGTGTTTTTATGTTGAACATATTCGCCATGGCAAGTCCGCAGGAGTATGCAGCCACCACCATTGTGGTCATCTGCGCTATCAGCACGCAGAGCATCGCCAGCGTACCCATGCCAAGCTCATTGCTCATAATGGCCACTATGTCGTATGTTCCGGATGTGGTGGAAAGGATGATGCCTATTCCGTAGATTATCGAACAGACGATTATATTGCCTACAAACGGCGCGCTTATGCTGTCAGGCAGTATCCGCGGATTGTATCTCGAATAGTCAGAGAACATCAACCACTGACAGGCTGAGCAGCCAAACACCATCACAAGGGCATTTGTTATGGATATCGGGGTAGTCGGCTCGGATTCGATCAGCGCCTTAAGGCCGGCAGAGAAGCCTCCCAGATTCTGAAATACTCTGTAGATCGCATACGCAAAAACAACACACACCAGCGGTACGAGGATTTTGCTTATCTTAGCCATCAGTGCCTGTCCCTTGAGAGCGGGTATGACAAACAACAGTCCTATCACTACTGTCACGACAGCAAATATCCAATAGTTTCCGGCGGCCGAGTAATCGACTCCAAAGGCTGCCAGACCTGCATTGGCGGCAACCTGCACATGAGAGCCGTACCAGCCCATGTTCATATACAACAGGAGAAAGGATATCAGCGTTCTGGATGTGGCAGAGCCGAACGAGCATCGCGCCAGCTGAGCTCCGGGACGGCCTACGTCCGCTCCGACTGCTGCGTTTATTGAAGAGTATACCTGCGCGGCAGTAACGCCGAGTATCATTATCAGAAATGCCCATCCGAATTTAAGACCCTGTGCAAGATATGCACCGACAAAGATTATAGGTATATTCAGGTCGCAGCCCGCAAAGACAGCCGCGGCGGCCGTCCAGGAGGTTCGCTTTTCTGCGGGAACAAAATCAAGCTCCAAAGCAGATGCTTCTGATGAAGCTGCTTTTTTGTTGTCGTTCATTGTGTTACCTCCGTTTAATTTTTAATCGTATATTACTTTACTAATTCTTAACCATGACCATGCTGCCGTTCTCATCCATCCGCAGACTCCATTCCGGAGGAACTACAGTGGTCGCGGTCAGCTCCACGATAACTGCCGGACCGTTTATTACGGCTCCGTACCCAATGTCGGATCGGCTGTAGACCCTGACCGTATAGGTCTTGAACCCAAAAACTCCTGGGAACTCACTAAGAGCCCTGATATCTCCGCAAGCTTTTGAAACAGGGGCCGTCTTGCTGCGTCTTGAGCGGCAGACCACGCTCATACGAACATTTACCAGTTCTACCGGATCGCCGACCGCACTGTGGCCGTAAAGACGGTCATGCAGCTTGTGGAATTCGGTTTTTGCGTACTCCTTGTCAAATACGCCGTTTTTACATGCATTGTCTACCGGCAGATTGATGGTGAATTCCTGGCCTGCATAACGCATATCCATTGTTCTGTGGAAAGCGGCGGAATCCACGCTTGCGCCTTCCCTTACGAGCGTATCCTTCAGTTCGGCGTACAAGACATCAAAGATCGCATCGATCTCACTTGCCTCAAGCTCATCCACATTGGCCATCCGCGTGCGTACCGCATCATGTCTGATATCCGCCTGCAGCATGCCCCATGCCGAGAAGCCGCCAGGCACAGCGGGTATGATAACCTCCTTCATACCAAGCTCTTCTGCTATGAGTGCTGCATGCATCGGGCCTGCGCCGCCGAAAGCGAGCATTGTGAAGTCTCTCGGGTCTATGCCTCTTCTCACAGTGATTTCACGTATTGCATCCGCCATTTTATGGTTCGCTATTGCACATATACCTTCAGCCGCCGTGGACACATCAAGTCCGAATTTCGCGCCGAAGTCTCCGACGGCTTTCTTTGCCGCTTCAAAATCGAGCGTCATGCGGCCGTCAAGAAAATGCTCCGGATCTATACGGCCCAAGACCAGATTTGCATCCGTGATAGTAGGTTGGGTGCCTCCCTGTCCGTAGCATGCGGGTCCGGGCTTCGCACCTGCGCTTTGCGGGCCGACGCGCATACCGCCGCCCTCTTCCCAGCCAATACTGCCACCGCCCGCGCCAACACTGAAGATATTGACTGTCGGCACAAGCGCAGGAAATCCCTCAACATTAGATTCCACCTGAAGCTCGCATTGACCGTTGATAATAAGGCTGACATCAAAGCTAGTGCCGCCCATATCGACTCCTATAATATTATCCCTTCCGCAGACTGTACCGCCAATGGCTCCGCCAACCGGGCCTGACATGAGTATCTGCACTGCCTTATTCACCGCCAGCTCATCCTTCATGACGCCGCCGTTGGACTGCATGATGAATAAATTGCCTTTGAAGCCCCTGCTTATCAGCTCCTGCTTCAGGGCTATAAGATGTGCTTTTGTGATCGGTGAAACATAGGCGTTGAGCACCGTTGTGCTGGTGCGTTCATATTCACGCCACTCCCGTGCCGTCTCTGCGGATGTGATCACCATTACGGACTTGTCCAGCTCTTCTCTGAGCACGGCGGCGGCTCGCTCCTCATTTTCAGAATTCAGGTAGCTGTTGATGAAGCATATGGCAATGGAATCATATTTTCCGGTCAGAGACTTCGCGAGACGGCGTATCTCTTCCGTGTCAACCGGCACCGATACCCTGCCGTCAGCGTCCGTACGTTCTTTTATCTCATAGATACTCTTTCTTGCAACAAGCGGTTTCGGCCTTCTGTACCTGTTATTGTACATATCAGGACGGTTGCCGCGCCCGATCTCAAGTACATCTCCGAAGCCAAACGTAGTCACGACAGCGCAGTTTGCACCCTTTCGCTCGATAACGGCATTCAAGCCTGACGTCGTACCATGAACTATACTCTCCACCTGATCCCACTTGTCACCTATGAGCTCGTCGAAGCCCGCCATTATTCCGTCGGTAAGTTTATGCGGAGTCGTCAGGACCTTAGTGGTAGTGTACTCACCGGTCGCATCGTTTACACAGACAACGTCGGTAAATGTACCTCCGATATCTGCTGCTAAGCGGTAAGACATTTGTTTTCCTCCTTTTTGATAATTATTGAAAAATTATTAAAGTATATTTATGTGATTGAATAATAGCGCCGATTAATAGCGCCGATTACCTACTTTGTCAATAGGCTTTTTTGGGTTTTAAATAAAGAATTATTCAGGGCGGTGCTTGTCCCTACAAGCTGTGATTTATTGTAATGTCTACTGCTTTTAAGTTAACCTTGCAAATGCTGATCAGGTATGGTAATATCTTATCTGATAATATCAGTGGTATTACCAGATAAAATAAAACGGAGGTACAGATATGATAACCGAAAGGACAACACGGCTCGCCGAAAGAATGCGGGCGGTAGAGATCGATTACCTTATACTATCCAGACCATCCCATGTTTTATATCTCACCGGTCTTAAGGTATGCCCGGGAGACAGGCTTTTTGTCGCAGTTTTGGATGCTGAGGGCAGACTGTCGTTTGTGTGCAACCGCATGCTCCCAATGCCTGAGTCCGTCTATGACAGTATCGTATGGTACCACGACTGTGACAATGGCGTGTTCGCGGTATCTTCGCTTATCGGAGTTGGCTCAATCGTCGGTATCGACAGCGAGTGGACATACGGCTATGCTTCTTCTCTTGCGTCCATCCGTACTGACCTGAGCTTTACAAACGGCTCAGCGCTTATTGAGCAGATGCGCATGATAAAGGACGACGCTGAGCTGGAGCTGCTACGCATATCCTCACGCATAAACGATAAGTGCATGAGCTATCTCGTAAGTGAAATCTCCGGAGACCTGAGCGAAAAAGAACTTTCCGAAAAACTGTTTGACTATCATGCTTCCCTCGGTCAAGGGGAAGCAGGCGGAGGCGCCATCATATCCTACGGAGTCAATGCGGTAGATCCTCACCATTTCCCCGATGGCAGCAGACTGCGCCCGGGAGACAGCGTCGTGATGGATTTTGGATTTTCCTACAAAGGCTATCTGTCGGATATGACCAGAACTGTGTTCTTCAGAGAAGTGCCTGCCGAGCTTGAAAAAATATACCGGATCGTGCTTCAGGCACAGGAGGCAGCGATCGCGCTTATAAGGCCCGGCCGCAGCGCCGGAGAGATCGATGAAGCCGCAAGAGCCCTCATCCGCGCATACGGTTATGAAGCGTATTTCCCGCATCGAACCGGTCACGGTATCGGTCTTGACGTACACGAACCGCCGTTTATCAGCAGCACATCGGACTTGATACTCTTGCCTGGAATGGTGTTCTCTGTGGAACCGGGCATATATGTGCCCGGGCTTGGCGGTGTTCGCATAGAGGATCTTGTGATAGTTACCGGCAACGGAGCTGAAAACCTGAATTCCTTTACAAAAGAATTGACGACCGTGTCTTGAACGGCTTTCATTTACCGGATGTGCCCCGCGCATCCGGTAAATCAATTTTTAAGCATTATCTCAAGAACCTTTCTGTCTGTAGCTCGCATACCCTCTTTTGCCATTGTGCCTATGTTTTCAATCGTCTGCTCCACGCTGCTCCCGACAAGACCGTCGCCGGGGCTGCATATATTGGAGTTCCGACTTAGTCGATACGCATCGAAAGCGGCATTAAGTGCGGCTGATATTTTCAGTGCGCAGGATGGCTTAGCGCCGTCGCATACCATTCCTCCTATAGCTGCGGCTGTATTCACGATGATACCGCCTATTGTTCGGAGCCCTGCGCCGTCCAGATACGCTATGCCGCAAACGGCACTTCCCGCCGCACTGGTAGCTCCGCAGTATGCCGACAGGCTTCCGATAAACCTCTTTTGATGTATGGATATCAGGTTTGCCGCCACCAGCGCACGAATGGTCTTATCCTCACTGGCTCCTGTCTCCCGTGCGTATTCGATGACAGGAAGGCTCACCGTAATGCCCTGATTCCCGCTTCCGGAATTGATAACCACCGGCATGGAGCACCCGCTCATTCGCGCGTCTGACCCAGCGGCCGCCATTGCTCTTGCTCTGATATATATATCGCTATCATCACGTTCACTGAGCAGCGTTCTTCCGACTTTAAGTCCGTACGGCCTGAGCATGCCCTCAGCAGCGATGGCAGAGTTACAGCGTATCTGCTCCCGTATCAGTTCCTTTACGTCATCAAGCCTTACGCTATCTGCAAATGAGATTATGTCCTTTATATTCAGCAGTGCCGTATCGTCCGTATGACCGTTGTCCTGAGCACATTCTTTTCCGCTCACTATGCTGACTCCGTTTTTTATTATGCTGCAGATGTTATCGTGTTTATCCTGAATAGTAACAGACGCATAGTCCTTGTCTTTTCCGAAAACAGTCACGGTAACAAAAAGATTCCGGGTACTGTTTGCCAGAGATACTTCGCACATATTTTCCGCCAAAAGCTCCGCCGCACGCTCTCGCTGGCAGTCTGTGACTCCAAGCAAAACATTCAGTCTCTCTGCAGCGTTGCCTCCCACCGCTCCCAAGATCGCGGCAGCGGCGATACCCTTCATGCCTCCCGACCGGGGGACAGTTACGGACTTTACGTTTTTTATCATATTGCCGCTGCACTCAGCTTTTATCCGTACAGGAAAAAATCCCAGGACCTGAACCGCCTTCGCGGAGGCATACGCTATTGCTATGGGCTCCGTACATCCAGTTGCCGGTATAAGTTCCCTATGCAGCACTCTGACATATGCCGAATATTTTTCTTCGCACAATGCACTAAGATTGTTTTTCATTTCATCTGCTCATTTTTATCCGGCACGTCGCGCAGCCTTTCGCAATAGTATCGCCAAGCTCAAATTTCATATCATTCTTATCTGCAATGCCTCTGTCGCCTTCCATCGCTATGTCGCACAGCAGGGCGATACGCTCATCTGAAAAGCCGGCCTTCTTCCATGCGCTGACAAGAGGGCAGTAGTGGAATGTGACGTTCAGCTCCTTCTCCGTCTGAACTGTCTCCATCTCAAAAGTCTTAAGCCCGAGCTCGGTGAGAAACACTTCCTTAAATACCCGGCAGTCCTCCGAGCCCCCGCAGTTGGCCTTATGCAGCTCGCCGTGAAATCTGCCGCAGCGCCTGACAGCTCTGCGACATATACTTTCGGCGTCAGCACCGGCCTTTTCCATTTCATCGAACAGGAATCCCAACCAAAGCGCCCGATGCTCAATGGCCGCTCTGTTTATACTCACTTTTTCTTCATTGATCTTCGCATCATTAACTATTGACATAGTGTTCCTCCGTAAATAATAAATTGTCGTTGATGACACTATTAATCATATCACAAATCTTATCAAGGTCAATATTTTTTTGCTCCTCTGTGTTTATTTCGTTATTATGCTTCATCAGGCCAGCCGTTTTTCGTGTATAATAACAAAAAAATGAGGCTGTGAGCCTCATTTTTATGCTATTTCGATTATATCCCTGTCAAGGCAGAGCACCGCACCTTCAATATCGTTCTCCCTTATCAGTCTTATGAGTTCCCTGTGCTCGATATTTTCATTGACTGTCGAATCCGGTATAAGTCCGCTCCACTTATCCCAGTACATTTGAGCAAACGCGCGCGTCAGCACGTTAAGCGTTCTGGCAAGCTCATCATACATGTATTTATTCCCGTAGTATGACATCAATGTAAGATGAAAGTGATTATTATTTTCCCAAAGAGATGTCATATCATCATAATTCGGGCTTTTTGGCTTGAAGCTGGCAATGCTCTCCAGTTCATCAAGACGAGCCGGCGTAAAGCAGTTCCAATGCTTACGCAGGCATCCGCACTCAATCAGCTGGCGGAACTCTCTGAGATTCTTCACATCTGTCGATGTGATGGGAATAATCTCATATCCGTATCTTGGGATACTACGAAGCACATTCTCATTGCACAGCTCTATCAGCGCTTCCCTGACCGGAGCCTTGCTGACGCCGAATTTTTCCGTGAGCAGGACCTCGCTTATAATATCCCCGGGCTTGTACATACCCTGAATAATATCCTTGAATACCTCATCATGGACAATCTGCTTTAATGTTTTCTTCCTATGTTCCATATTTTCCTGTTCCTGTTGTTCATATCAATGATATATTTATAACCGTAGTTTGCTGTGTGCTGATATTTTATCATGAAATCTGCGTTTTTCAATCTTTTTTTCAATTATTATAGTAAGTGGCCGAAAAAGGCCTCACGGAATATTAAACCGTCCCGTTTTATACGGACAGCACAAAAAAAGACATTCCTGCGTAGGAAAATAAAATTTTAAGCAACATACTGGCGCCGAAATTCCATCGGCGTCAGTTTTGTTTTCGTCTGAATGCGTTGGTGGTTGTAGAAGTAGATATAGTCATCAATGATCCGTCTTGCTTCAGCAAAAGTCTTTATCTTAACCCTGTGAATGCACTCAGTCTTTAGGATAGAGAAAAAATTTTCAGCCAAAGCATTATCATACGGGTTACCGCGTCTTGACATGGACGGTATTATACCGTATTGTTGAGTTAGCTTAAAGTACGCCTGTGAAGTATACTGAAAGCCCTGGTCACTATGGAGGTGCAGCTCTGTAGTGACCTTTTCCTTTCTCTTGGCGGCCTTGATCGTATTTCAGCACCAGATTGATGTTCTGCTCCGAGCCGGTCTTGTAAGCTACAATACTGTTGTCATAGAGATCACGGATGACCGAGAGATAGAGGAAGCCTTGTCCTGTGCGGATGTAAGAGATATCCGTTACCCACTTTTGGTTTGGCCTTTCGGCGATAAAGTTTCTGTTCAGCAGGTTGGGATAACGGTGCAGAGCTTCTCCGTACTTTACATATCGCTTTCTGCGAATAACAGACAGCAGATTATATTTATTCATTACTCTAAGAACTGTTTTGGGGTTGCAGTGCGTACCATTGCGTTCTAACCAGATATGCACTCTGCGGTAGCCGTAGGTGCTACGGCATTCAATCTGGCACGTTCGAATTTGCTCAGCCAGAGGCAGATCCTTTGCCGGTATGTCCATGCGATTGACATAGTCATAGTATCCGCTTCGGGATACACCAAAGAAGCGTCACATTTCACTGATACTGTACTTCTCCTTATGACGGTAGATAACTTTATATTTGACGCTGGCTTTCACTTCCTTTCGGTAAGCGAGAGAAAATCCCGCAACAACTCCACTTCCATTTTTAAGCGTTTGTTTTCATATTTGTACTCTTGAAGAGTTTTTGCCGTTTTACGGCTTCGCTGCCTCGGGACACCTTGAACATCCTTCTTCTTTTCTTTCCAGAGAAGATTTCTTACAACTTTTGCATTATTTAAGCCCAATTATCTGCAATTTGTTGCTGTGTGTCGCCCGCTTCCGCCAGTTGCCTTACAACTGGTAACATTTCCTGCACTTTTTCGTATTTCCTTGCCATAACAATACCCTCTATGTAGTACTTCTATTTTCCTACATAGGGGGTCTTTTGTCTATTGTCCGTTTTTACTGGTTCGGTTCAATATCCGCGAAGCCTTTTTACAGCTTGTCTTCGTTAAATTATGACAGACAGGATCAAAGGGCAAGCTTAAAAATATTTACTATGTCGTCCGCAGAAAGGTGCTTCAGTCCGCCCACGGTCTGATCCTCCGGATTTGTTATTCGCACGCGTCTTGCCATTCGCCACATTGCTTCTTCCGTGACAGGCTCCTTAATTTCAGGCATTTCGCTCAGCCGCACAGGAAGGCCCATGCCGGTAAAGAATTCCTCCAGCCTTGATATCGCAGTGCAGACCGTTTCTTCGTCATCCCTGCCGTTCGGATCGACTCCCATCACCCTTGTCGCCCAGTTGATGAATAAGCCGGGATTCACCCTCCATACATATTTCATCCATGCCGGCGTTATCGCCGCCAGCCCAGCTCCGTGGGTAACGTCATATTCTCCCGACAGTTCATGCTCTATAAAATGAGAGCTCCAG
>ULWH01018000.1_pt1 | contig 15134 bp, 19 predicted proteins | sample 1960201 | NCBI WGS metagenome assembly ULWH01 (sample SAMEA4835808, study PRJEB28245) | human gut metagenome | biome: gut microbiome; material: fecal sample | place: Denmark | collected 2008
ACCGACTAGTGACCAAAAAATTTTTAGTGGACACTAGTGTTACATGAATATAAAAATGTACACATTATTGTCAATAGTGTAAATGTTATTTTAGTCTTTCCCATATTTGTAAGTTCTATCAAACAAATTACTCTTTATTCTTGTCTTTTAATGCCATGAGTAGTGGTATTATTATAGCACATAGCAAAGCGAATATTATATCAGTAAAAGAAAATGGTTCTTCACGCGATAATTTATCTCCAGCATAAGAAGCTAAAGGACATATTATAAATATTGTATTAAGTAAAATTCGTTTCATTAGATAAAAAATAAGAAGTAATCAATTTCTCCTTCACGTAATAAACTGATGTATTTATCACGTTTAGCTAAAGTTTTATAACTTCTATCAATATAATCGGGGATAATAATCTTCTTTATATTAATAGGAGTAAATGTGCTATTCAATAAGCTTGCCGTATTCCATTTGTTTTTAAACCTATAATATAATTCTTCATTCCATGGCAATGCAGGGTTTCTGCTGAGTGCATCCCAATCTAAACGTTCTTTATATCTATCAATAAGTTTTTCATTCCATTTGATTTTCTTATTTAAGCTTAGAACTTCGAATATGATAAGATTTTCATTTTGATATATATAATCATCGCTCAAAGGAGCATTACGACAAAATGATTCGTAAAATTTCCCAGCATTATAATAACTGTATTTATCAATCCAATAATCTTTATAAATGGTAAACATGGCTTCATTCCATTGTAGAGATTCATTTTTTGCTAAACTTTCAAAGTTCCATTTGTGAACAAATTCCTTAAATAAAGCATAGGAAATGGGAATATTGGGATTGCTACTCAAAAGTTCCCATCCCATGTCACACCTATCTATATATGAGGAGTACTTATGTAAGAAATTTATAGACCAAGGTATGGTTTGATGCAAAGAACTACCGTAATAATCTCCACTACAAAATCCCCATTGCCAATGTATCCTATCTTTGAAAAAATCAATTAACTGATTGGTGGCATTGTGCGCAATATTTATGCTTAAATAATGCCAATCCCAGTTGTCAATGAATGAATTGATTAATTCAACAGATAAAGGTAACGACTCATTTGAAGATAAAGCTTCCCAATTCCATTTATCTTTAAATGTTGTAATCATATCAATAGATAATTGTAGCGATTTGTTTTTTGACAAGACTTTCCAATCCCAGTAGTTATAAAAAGATATAATTGTTCCAGAAGATAGGGATAACGATTTGTTTGATGATAAAGCTTCCCAATCCCATTTATCACTAAAACTACGGATAAATTGGATAGACCATGGCAACGATTCACTTAACGATAGAGCTTTCCAATCCCATTTATCTTTGAATTTTTTTATAAATTCGATAGACCATGGTAGAGAGGGATTCCGCGATAAATTATTCCAATTCAATTTAAATTGAAATTTTTCTATGAAGTCTTCACTCCAATCAATTCGTGTATTACTACTTAATTCATCCCAACATACTGTTTGTGAATGGTATGTAACCAACTTTACAGTTAAACCACCACTCTTGAATAGATTCTTTTTAAATCCCTCTGTATCTACTCTTATTTGTTCATAAAGAAAATCAAAATCAACACTTTCCTTTTCAAGAAAGACATAGCTACAAAATGGGCATTTATCTACTTCTTTGGAAGAATACCATTCACTTCCACATTGAGGACATTTCATAGTGATAATTTATATGCTCACTTGTTCCCTGCGGTAAGCCATAAATAAAAAAGATGTGGGAACACTATTTGCTTTATCTCGCTAACTGGCTTCTCGCATTGCCTTTGGTACGGATAAAACAATAGCAACCCACACCAATTTTGACAATATCTAAAAGCCTTATAAATATAAGGTAGGTATATATCAAATGGTGGGGTGCTACTGCTATCATCTTCGTACCGTTTCAAATTTTGCGAGAATTTGTTAGCGGAAGATAATTTCAATAACACCTTTCGTTAAATATGTCCTTCCAACTCCCTAACGCATTAGTTCTTTGGAATTGTTGCAAAGGTAACAAAAGGTTTTAAATCAATCATCATGGAGTGAGGATTAATAGTGAATATCCTGCCCTCAAACATGAAATAATTTAAATTTAGAGTATTCAAAGATTTATAAACATAAGTTTTCTTATCTTTGTCTTTAGGATAAGTCTTTTATGTGGAGTAATGTTCAATATAATTTCAATTCATCATGGCATATAGGACGTTATATTTTATATTATTAAGTTGCCTTGTTCTTTGCTGTACTAATAAATCTTCGAAAAATGAAGTTGCAAATTTAGATAGTGTTCAAACTGCAAGGCTGGTTGTAAAATCTATTGATGTACCGAATGAAGAAACTACTCATGCGTATTATGATACGGCAAGAGTTCCTATTAAATATTTGCCAGAAGAAAATAAAGAAACAGATATTTATCTGGTGGTAGAAGTTATGCCAGAATTTCCTAATGGACTTAAAGCCTTATTTGATTTTATCTATGATAATTTGAAATATCCAAGTGATGCCATAGAAAAAGGAATACAAGGAAGAGTAACAGTCGGAGTTGTTATAGATGAAAACGGTTCAGTAACACAACCTAAAATACTAAAAAGCATATCATCCTCTTTAGATAAAGAAGCACTACGCATTGTATCAATTATGCCTAAATGGAAACCTGGCACACAAGATGGAGTACCCGTAAAAGTCAAATGCACATTTCCTGTAATATTTAAATTGCCTAATAATGATGATTTAAAAACTGATAGTCTATAAAATCAACAGAAGAATGAACAACAAAATGATTATGTTTTTTTAGGTAGGACAAATTCAGATTGGGGTATATAAAAGCTAACCTTACTCTTGATTTGTCCTACCTGTCCTTTAGAAGCTCAAACAGTCATAAGTCTGTAAGATTTCTTCCTGCCTTAACCCCAAGTATCTTTTAGTAATGGCAACAGAACTATGGTTGAACAGTTCCATCAGCTTTACTAAAGCAAGTTCAGCATTATCGCTGTTCATGTTATAGACCTGTCTGCCAAATGTCTTTCTAAGAGAATGGCAGCTAAAGTTCTTAATCTTTAGCCTGTACTTCTTCTTCACCTCTTTAAGAATGATATTGATTCGTTGAACTGTGAAGATAGTGCCTTTCTGACTTATAAGAATTGGCGCATTTATTCCAACTGGATTTATATGCTTGTAGCACTCTTTTATATGATGTTGTAATTGTGGGTTTAGTCTGATAGTTCTTACCTTGCCTGTCTTTTGCTCAATTACTGTAAACTCGTCAGTACCTAATATCTGCTTCCACCTTAAAGATAGAATATCAGATATTCTTAATCCTGTGAAGCATCCCAAAGCTATAAGAAGTGAGATTTTATAATTCTCGTCTTTGGCTAACTTCCTTATGAGGTTCATTGCATCAGACCAAACAAGATAGTCTGCCGTTGTGCTTGAATATTTAAGTGACATAATGTTCTGTTTTATAATGAAATGAATAGAAGTGAATATTAATTCTGAGTTGGATTTGCTAACTCACTGATTACTAAAGGAACATTCACTAATAGCAGAAGTGAATATGATAAGGACACCCAACTTAAAAATTGAGTGCCCTCTACCTTATTATAATTCTCCCTCGTCTGCGAAACTGTAATATCCTTCATCTGTTAATATGAGGTGGTCTAAAACTGTAATCCTCATAAGTTGGGCTGCATTCTTGACCTGCTTAGTAATCTCCATATCCTGCCTGCTTGGTTTCAGATTACCGCTTGGATGATTATGTGCAAGGATAATGGCTACTGAATTGGTGAGCAATGCAGCTTGTAGAATTACTCTTACATCAGCACAAGTTTCAGTAATTCCACCCTCTGATATGAGAGTATAGCCTAAAATTTGGCTGGCTTGGTTTAGGAACAGAACTTTAAAATATTCTTTGTAACAGATTGTACCTTCCTTATATGTAGGAAGCAAGTATTTATAAGCGTCCTCCGAACTATATATTTTATTCCGGCTTTTTGATGTGGATTTGTAAGTGAGTTCCACTTCTCCAATAGTATAATCCATGTCTAATATTTTACTATTCATTCTATCAATATTAATGTGGTGGTGGAAGAAAAATTGGACAGTTAAAATGGTCTGTCGCCATATTCATAAACAAGAATTGAATTGCATACCCTATCATAGAATGAGAATCCGCAACAAGTATGGAAGTAGCTTTCATAAACTGCTGCATATTCACCATGCAGCCTGTTGTTCCTATCCAAAAATGAATCAAACTTATGCAGCCAATATTTAAGTGCTTGCAAGCGTTTGATATATTGCAGATTGTTTTCACAGTAGCATAGTCTTTCTTGTAAAGAGGTGATATGATTGATAGCATTTTCAATTTTAGATTTATCCATAATGTCATAGAATTTGTAAAGTGTATAAATAGAAAAGGACACCTAACAAAATAGCTGTCCTTTTGAATATTACTGTTCTTAGATAAAAGGCAGATATATATCATCCAATGCACCACTGTCAATAATATTTTTGCATAATTCATGTGATGCTTGATTTCTGAGGTCTGTGCCATAATTATCATCGCCTACCATTTTAATGATTGCAACAATGGTTCTCATCAACTCTTGTTGTAGGGTGCGGTGATAGTGACTTACACCTTCAGCAAATCTTTTTGGATTCCAACTCATATCATTAAGCGCACGTTCTAATTCTTGTGCAGCTTTGTATTCACGAGAATTTTGTAATTCCATAGTTTATGTAGTTTTAAATAGTTCATAAAATAAAGAAAGGACAACTAACTGAATAGCTGCCCTTTCCTCTGTCAATCAACAATCCACTCAGCCCAAGAACCAAGCGTATTTGTTATCAAGTCCTTGCAGGACGTTGTTTATTCCTACACTGACTTCCGTAGCGTTTACTGCTCGTTGCAGATAAGTATCAATGTAGCTTCCCTTGTTAGCCTGCGTCAAAAGATTGTGGAAATCGAACATTGATATGGTGTTGTCCTTTACTCCGAACACTTCGTTGTGATAGTAGTCGCGACAAACAGAATTAATCTGGCTGTCCGTAATCAGAAGTCTTGGAATGGCTTTCTGTCTTGCAGGTGACAATGCTTGAAACATTCTCATCCGCCCTACGATTTGTGCAAATTGTGTCTCGGACAATGAAGTGTTGGTAAGTGACTGCATCAAGTGGATTTCTTTTGCAGGGTTGAAGCTGTGGAACAATTCAAGTACGTTTCTGTAAAGTTCACTGATATTGGTTACTTCCATATTGAACTTGACACCTTCTCCCGTTAAAATTTGATTGCTACAAATTCTAACTCTCCAGCCCACAAAAACAGAAAATTTCTCCAAGCCTTTGGATGTACGATAAAGGTTGAGGTCTGAATAGTTCCTTACCCCACCGATGCACAGTTCAAGCCTTTGCCCTCTTACCGTTTCGATAATGGTTGGAATGGTAAAGGCAAATGCAAGGCGTTGGTAGAATTGTGTCTTTTCACATTCCAACAGTTCACTTGCTTTCTTACCCAAACTTTGAGGTGTTCTACCGCGTACAATGTGTGAAACTCTAATATCCGGCTCGTTCACTCTTTCACCTGCATAGAATGAGCAAGCCGCATCATGCACACATGAAATAAAGTCTTGGTGTGCGATAGTCAATTCTTGGTTGGCCCAAGTTGGAACGACACATTTGTTTGCAAGCTCGTCCATAGTGATTGCATCGGTGTTGGCTTCCAAGAAGTTCACGCTCGGCTGTACAGTTGGTTCGTCTTGGATAATGGCAGCTTCTTCCGCATACTCGCCTAAGTTAAATCTCGATTGGTTCTGTGCCATGATAGGCATAATTTGTAATGCTTCCATAATGAATTTGAATTAAATGATTATTGATTGAATGTATTTAACAAGAACAAACCCTAAACACAAGTGAATTTCTTCGCTTGCATCTAAGGCTCGTTCTATGTCTTTCCCTAAATATTCTTTTAAAAGAAATTCGGAGCATTAGTAAAATTTTGGTTGGTTATGGTAATAGTGCATCGTGCCCCCTCTCAAATTAATAAGAATGCTTATTATTATTGATGGTTCGGAACTGTTTCTAAAGCATTCTTTTTTCTTTAGTAACTATGAGGGGGGCTAAAATAGGGGTGTAGTCGCTCGGATACGAAATATCCGGGTGGTTGCGCCCCCGTTGCTTATAGTAAAACTATAAACAGATGTTTAATTGTGTATTCTTCTTTCAGATATATCTTCATCGGTAAGTATATTGGGATAGACATTCTTTATAAATGCAAATGTTGATTCGGGAGTAACGATGAATATTTTCTTATTTTTAAGGTGTATTCCTTTATCATCCCTTTTTATATATCCGCTATCTTCTGCTTGTTTTAAATATCTTGAAACCGAACTTTCACTGATGTTCAATACTCTGGCTAATTCGCTTTGGATATATTGACTGGTATTTGTACCATTCAAACACTTGCATTTTAGTAAGACAAGAAATCCTTTTAATTGGCGAGATATGGGTTCACTGTACAATTTCTTGCTTATAAGGACATAGTGCTCGGTATTCAGTATGTAGCTGCACCTGTCGAAACTACCATATTTACCTTTGATTGGCTGTTTGTCAATCTGAATTAGATTCAAATCCTCAAACTTGTGCAGCCATTTCCTTATCTGGTCGTCATTCTTTATGCCATAGAATTGGGTTAAAGATTCTTGCTTAACGTTTGAAACCATAGTGTAGCAATCCGAACATAAAGCCAAGCAATAGAACAGATACGCTTCCAACAAGTCAAGCTTGCCTGCAATGTTCTCAGTTATTCTTCTGTACGATAATTCTTCTATTCCTGTCATTGGCAACTGGTCTGTTATAGTCTGTGAAATATATCTTCTTTTCTTTTACCAATCTTCTGTACTTGTGGTTGCCAAAATAAGACTTGGCGTCTTTCTGTGTAGTAAAATTCAACCCTGTTGGTAAATGAATAATCATAATGAATAGATTGAGTTTATAAATTATCATCATCTTAATAAATAGGTATTCATGCGACTTGCGGAGCAAGGCGAATGATAGGTAGAGTATTTATGGGCAATAGGTATTTATATATAGGTATTTATAAGTAGCCCACCTGTATGAAAGTTCCACCCTACCTATTTGAAAGAGCCGACCTACCTGTTTGAAATCTCAATATTTAAGGCTTTAGGTATGTGTCAGCCTAAATATTACTGAGTTAATAAGCCAACTTCTGCAATGCGATATAATAAGTGGTTCTATCATTTTGTTGTTATTTAGACTATAGCATCGGTTATATAATAAAATGGGGGAACAGTTTATAAGCTCCCCCGATTTGAAATGTGATTAGACCTCACAATTCATATAGTCAGTATCTATATATTCTGCACATTGTTGCATGATATGGTATTCTGCATTTTGGGTCTTACATATCTTTGCTTTATAAGAGTTTTCGTCTTTCAGATATATCAAAGAACCGTATGCTTTCTTGATATGAGGTAATAATTCATAGAATTTTCCAAGTGTTTTATATACTGTTTTCATTTCATTCATAATTTCAGAGAAACAGTAAGGATGATGCTCAGGATTAAGATAATCATTTTCTTCAATTTCATATTCTGAACATCTGTATTGGACAATCTTTTCAAAACTCAAGTATTTGTGGTGTGTTTTAACCGGATTGTATATCAACTCCTTTACTAATGCAGGTGTAATATCCATCCAACAGGAAAAATTACTAATGGTATCGTTAAAGGTATCTATTATTTTATTTAATGTGTTAATCTTTTCATTGTACTTTGCTACGTTAAATTTATTCATTATTTTTGTCATAGTTTTTATTATAAGAATTACCATTATTCATCTTGATGTAAACGGTGTAAACCCTGTTATCTTTTTGTCTCTTCTTCTTGATGTAGCCGTTCTGTTTAGCCCAGACTCCGATGCTGATTTTGTTATCATCCACATATCGGGCTATGGCAAGCTCACGAACCTGTGCATAAGTCAGTTCTTGACAAACATTCATTTTAGAGTTATAAAGGTTGTATAAATAAAAGAATCTGAATAGATATACTGTCTTATCTGTATATGAAGTGGAAAAGTTACTCAAAATGGTAGGTTGAAGAAAATAAAATGAGTTTAAAAGCCTCTCATGTACCATACGGGGCACACATGGAAGTGGCTGCTCCTCTCTCATTTTGATGGTACAAAGATACGAACTTTTTAGGGGGTAGCATAATATTTATGTGGCATTCTTTAAAATTAGTATAGAGCCTTACTTGTAGTGAAATTTTAATTCTCGGAGTTATACTGTCCGATGTTAAACCAGCTAAATAAAGATTTCCTGTTATGAATTGAGGGTAGGACAAAGTCGGATTCGGGTGTAAAGTAACTAAACCCATTCGGTTTTGTCCTGCCTATGGCTAAAGTAACTCTGCTGTGAGATAATATCCGCGTTCCCTTTTCTTGCCAATCTTACATGGGGTAGCGTCAAAGTAATATTGTATAGTTTCTCCCCGAATGGTCTTATGGGGATGGATATTCAACAACTCGAAGATTCGGGTTAGTTCGGATACAATCTCGGAGCATTTGTACTTGTTACCTACCTTGAAGCTGTTCTTTACTAATTTGACAGTTTTGTTGCCTTTCACCTGTTTAAGAATGACCGCTTCATTTATCTGCTTTTGTGAATAGTTCATTTCTTTGATTGCATCCAATCCTAACAGTTCGTATGCTTCAATCAGTAATGAATCTACCTTTCTCATCTCGTTTATATAGTCCATATCAAACTCGGACAACGGTTCTGTTATCTCGGAAAGATATGCTACCATCTTCTTGCGTTTCTCTCGGACAGTCATTTTAGAGCCTTCAAGTTGAAGGTGATTAAAAATTTCCAACGGATAATTATATCCCATGCAGGACGGTTTGAACATACTGCAACTGTAATAAAGAGCTTCTATCCGTTCACTGTCATGGTAACTACTATCCATTAGCCTGTCGTTGGTATCATTGTCAATGGCGAAATAGTTCTTCTTTCCATCGGGGTACAACATTTTATTAAAGGGAAGTGAACGCATAGCTTCTCCGAAAGCATTTTTCTCCGCTTCGGATGATGCACTGTTGTATAAGGTTCGGATTGTATTGTATGCGTGTTCATGCGCGAATTGGTTTGTTCGTATTTCTTCTCTGCTCAAAGTAGGCAGGCTATGGTCTGTCGTATAGATATGGGTTAATGATTCAAGACCGTTACGGAAACGACCTGCAATCTGTACGCAGTCCGTATGAATATCAAGTATGGTGTATTCCGATGCCTTTATGTCGGTGAGCATCACGACATGGGGTAAATAGTCCAACTCCAAATCGAAAGCGTTATAAAACCTGCTTGTGAAGAAATTAAAACTTCTCATCCTGTCTGCTCTCCATTCATCATAAGCATTATGGAAATTCAACTCATGCTTTAGTTTTAGCGCACTCTTGGGAGCGCAGAATATGGATGATTCGTTTTCGATTCCCAACTCCTTTATTAATGAATGGCTGTAGTCTACCAAATTGATGAAGAAGCATACGGGGGTGTCGTGTTCTTTCAAATATTCTCGGATACTTTGCAGGGAATTATTGCTATGAATGACCGTAATTTCCTGCCTGTAATCATAGTCTGCATCAATGGTTACGGTTCGGAAACCTTGTGTTTTGAAACGGGGGTCTGAAAGAGCTATCGGGGTAGCCGAGACCAGCGCCTTTTGTTTAAAAAGAAAGAAATCATTCATCGGCAAGACTATGTTCTCCCTGTAGTCCACATCCTTTACTAATAGATGTGATTCATCCATCAAGCAGAAGAAATGGGAATAGAGGTCTATGCCAACATTATTAACTGCTTGTTTGACCTTTTGAAAACTTTCGGGAGTAGTCATCAGTTTATGATAAGGATTGGGTTCTTGTAGGTAACGAGTTATTGCATCTATGGAAACACCTTCGTACACTCCGAACAGTTTAAAATCATCATCAGATTTTGCACACTTTCCTTGAATGACGGGTACATTGGGTTCTATCAATATGGATGGTCTGTGAGAGTGAATTTCCAGATAGGTAGCTCCTATGCCAGGAAATTTCTTGGCAAGATTGATATTGGGTTCTATTTCGGTCATTATGTCGGATAACTTCTGACCTTTACTGATGGTATATTGATTCATATATTATGGGCATTAAGGTATTCCACGATAGGGGCTGTTCTGTTAATTCTGAAATAGATTTTACCGAAGCTGAATACCGCAACGAGGTTTAGCTGTGACTGTGTTTCCCTTAGAAATGGGATTTTATATATCCTGCGTTTTGTATCGAGCAATGCTTTAAGTACCGTAACTTGGAAGCCGGGCATTGCTTCTCTAAGGGACGGGAACACTCTGAAATCATCGGGATTTCCCGTTTCCAGATAGTTGGTTATCCACATCCAAGAAGATGTATTGAGCAAGTATCTTAGCCTTGTCATATTTGATATGCTTATCCATGCACAGGGTGTATCGTCCAATCTGACGGATAAGTTTTTCTTCTGTTCCATCAGTTGCTTTAGTTGTTGGTGGGCTGCTTCGTTATCGTATGTGGGTGGTAGTATGATATTCATAAATGTGTGGGGAAGTAAAGGAGAGAGGTTTTATCCTCCCTCCATAGTGAAACATTATTTCCGTTTATGCTTTTAGTGCTTCATTCAGAAGTTCTTCAATGTGTTCATTCCGTTTTAAATAGAAATGTACATCGTGATGAAAGCCGATAGCAAAAATGGCATGAAGAAACCTGTCCCCGTAAGGTGAGATAAAATCATCCTCCAATTTTAATTGGTGTTGTGAGCGGATGAATGCTTCAAACATTTCCAATTCAAAGTTCTCGGAAGTGTCTTCAACAACATGGTTACCATTGGTCTGAAACTCTTGGATTGGTTTTAATTGGCTGCCCATTGCCGCGATTATCGCACTGATAAGTTCTCCGTTTGCAATCGTTGTCAAAGTTTCCTTTATTCGACTTTTATAAGTCAATGTAACAGTGACGGCAGGAATGTTATTGATGGTTTTAAACCGTAGTCGAATTTCGGTCGGTATTCTCATCATGCCGTTTATAAATCGGTTTACAAATACTGTATCAACAGTGTTGCTTTTTTCTTCTACAACCGTAGTCTGTGTTAAAAAATTGATGTTCATAGTTTTTATCTTTTAATGTTAGTACTATGTAATCATCAACTTGGCGCCTTATCGTTTCTGATTACGGTGCGAAGTTAGTAGCTCTTAAACGGACTAAAAAAGAAATTTGAAACTCCCCCTCTTAATCGAAAGCTCTACCATTATTATGTTTTTGAAAACATAAACAAATGGATTATGCGGTCAACTCTATATCCGATTATGTTATAGTATAAGCCCTTTATTTTTATTCATTTTTAAATTCTGCTATCATATACCACTTCCTATTTGTGTCATTGAATTTCACTTTTTTGTAAACTCGATATTGACCAGAAGTATTGTCATTGAACAATGGATAGAGTTTGGCTTTGAACTGATAATCGCTGTTAGGTTTTAATAAAATGCCAATGTCGTTCACCAAGCTGTTGTCATATAATGGTATCCATTGTTCTCCCTGCTTGCGTGCTACAAAATAATATTCACCAAAGAATAAGTTTTGTTGGCTCAAGTTCTTGTTGGTTAGTATTACATCTACACTTTCTGTTCCAATCGGGTAAACAGGCTTCTCGGTTTTCATGCTTATTTGCAGTGTGTCGGTGTATGCTCTCTGCGTAACGGGGGAAGGTTCGCGGACTGCTCCATAGTTAATGGCAGAATAGTTAAGCATCTCCTTTCTGAATAATTCTTGAAAGTGAATGGAGTTGTTAATCAAATCCACAAAGATTGAATCACCGCGCATATAAGAGCCATAAATGTTCTGTGATGAAATTGTCTTGCCATTCCAAGCGGCATCCATTTGTCTTCTCAACCGCTTAGCTCCTGCTTCATCTACTAATTCAAATTCAGCATAAGCAACTTTAGTGTTTCTGTTGAACGCTTTATAGATGCGGTACTTGCCTGCACGATTAGGAACTTCGGAAGTATAGAGTTTAATGTTCTGTTCATGGGTAGGATTTTCGGATGGGAATATCCATAAAATACTATTGACTATGGGATTGGTTGGTAATGTTTCCCAAGATTTCTGTTTACTGTTGTAATAGGCAAGGCTATAGCTTTCTCCACATTCATATGCAAAGTGAGAGTGATTGGTGATGATTACTTTCACTTCTGTTGTCGATAACGGATAATAGTCATATTCAGCACGCATTGAAAGGGAAACAGGGTTTATGGCTTCTCCTCGAGGAATATCCCGTGGTATAGGACTTAACACTATATTTGCAGTCCGTCCGAGAGAATCCTCTTTTATCGGAATGATTTCAGGACCGAATGTGATATCCGACATTATATTGAATTCCAACAGCGGAGAAGCAAAAACGTTCTTCTTGAATGCCGATTTAAAGACCTCAAAAGAATCTTCCGGTATATCCAGAAAGTCAATGGTTACTTTGTCTTTGGTCAGACCTGCTCCTAAACAATGAAAGCGTTGTTGCAGGATGGTATCAGATTTAATAACGCTGTCCACATACCGATGTAAAGCACATAGTTCTTTTTGCAAACGAACACTGTCTGTTTTATCTCCCTGTCCTTTCCTGGAAAAACCGGAATGGCAAGAACAGAGGGCTATTAGCAATAAAAATAATATCTGTTTCATAGCACATATATAGTTATTCGTTCAACACTAAGATACCAAAGACAAAAATAATAAAAGCACAACTCATTAGCAATCTGAATTGCGCTTTTGTTTGTTGCCGTTAATATATGCTGTTTACAGAATTGATTATTCTTCCTTTATGCAGACTGATGTATCCTCTCAAATTTTCATCACTTTCGTCGAATTTTGTATTCGTGGATAGCCTTGTAAAATATATCAGTTTTGATACGAGAAATATCTTGCTGAGGGATAACCCCTGTTCTCCTTTCTTGCGTCTACGATTAAACTGCTTTTTATAGGGTGGCAGATTGAAGAAGTCTTGAAACATCTTATAGAACATCCATATATGAATGGTTTGTTTTTCTTCTGTAGGGATAAATGTCATTCTTTGATTTTGCATCCAAGGATGGTCTTCGATTTCGTTTATACTGTTGATAATGGACGCGGCTGTGTGAGCAATAGCATCTGGGCTGTCAATTACTATTGTTCTTTTATCTTTGTCGCCTATTTCAACAGTAATTTTGATGGGGCTTTTAAAAGTTATTCCATACGGGGTTGTTCTTTCATGGTTTTCAACTATGGCTTTTACAGCTTCTTTTAATTGTTCTATTCCTGCTCCATATCCTTTCATGCCATCTATGCAAGTGCCACAAGTATAATCAAAAATGAATAGAAGTAGAAACCAGAATTTATCAATATCAATTCTCAAACCTTTTAGGGTGTCTTGTATTTCTTTGTTTGCCACATATTTTTCGTATGTAAACTTCCCATATTCTTTGAGTTTGTTTTGGTTGTATCTTTTTATAAATATAGGTAAGGCGGTAGTGGTACAGATGTTTTTATATATTTCTGCTTCCAGATTTGGCACATATAGTTCTGCGATAGCTTTCATGTATTCCAAACGCTCGTCCGTAATGATACAATCTTCTTTTAATTTCTCCATAATTTTTAGTTTAAGGCAAAATTAAAAAAATAATCCCCACCTGCATTACTGCAAATGGAGATTTATTTATTATAGCAAATTCTTCATCGCTTCATCTACTTGCTCGTTGTCGAAGCTATCCAAATATATTTGAGTGGTGGCTAAGTCCGAATGCCCTAATGCTTCACTTATCAATGCAATGTTTACTCCCGATTTTTTAAGAACACTTGCGAATGAATGGCGAGCCACATAGGTTGTTATATTAGCTTCAACGCCTAAATTTGCGGCAAGCAGTTTCAAGTTCTTATTGACCTTTCCCAGTATCTTATGTATTCTGTTCTGCTTTTGTAAGGCAGTTTTGTGTATCTTGCTATCCAAAATCGGAAACAGATAGCCTTTACTCTCTTTTGAATATTTCTCTATTACTTGCATGGCTTCCTGCGGTATTCCTATTTTGATTAGCTTTTTTGTCTTTTGACGAATATAGTGTAACCTGCCATTTTGAATATTCTCGTTTGTTAGATTGGCTATGTCTGTGAAATTGATTCCACCGCATAGATAACTGAACACGAATATGTCTTTACTCAACTCCATATACTGTTGCTTTCCAATAGGCTGCACCTCTGTTGTGAATTTCAGTACGTCTGCTTTGGCAATGGCTCTCTTTTGAGTAGTGGTGTCGAACTTGTTGATTTTATATTCGTCAAACGGATAATCGGACTTCCGGGCGCACTTAGCTTTGATTGCTTTATTGTATGTACTTCGGAGCGTGCGAAACATTAGGCTTATAGTAGTTTCTTTATTGCCTTTGGAACGTAGCCACTTCTCATATTGGGTAAGCCAAGAAGCATCTATGTCACTGAAAGGTATATCTACTTTGCCTTTCGTGAACACTTTAAGCGAGTTGAACGAACTTTTGTAGATAAGACGGTTGCCGCATTTATCCTCACGTGTGTATTGCTCTATCAATTCGTGGTAGAACTCACTAACGGTTTTCAGTTCAAACTTGGTATTCTCATTATTGAGTAGGGTAGTAGTGGTATATTCTTTCTGTTCGACATTCAACTCTAACATTCGCTGCTGTAATTCTCGTTGTTTATCCAAGATAATCTTTTGAATATACTCTTTGTTAGGGCAGTTAGGCTTAGGTTTGTTTCGTGTGAAGTCCCAATATTTAGGATTGACGGATATGCCTAAACTCTGCATAGTCCGTTTGCCGCCTTTGGCTACTCTTACCATTAAGGGGGATTCTCCATTTGCTAAAGTTTTCCACTTGTAGCACACTACGTTGATTGCTGCACTCATAAAATTTTTGGTTGACTTCTTGGTTGACTTCAACCGCATAGTTTCGTGCAGATTCAGCATTCTCTAAAAACAAAAATCAGATAGAAATCTTTCGATAACTATCTGATTTTCAGAAGAGCGGAAGACGGGGCTC
>ULWH01040409.1_pt1 | contig 15111 bp, 8 predicted proteins | sample 1960201 | NCBI WGS metagenome assembly ULWH01 (sample SAMEA4835808, study PRJEB28245) | human gut metagenome | biome: gut microbiome; material: fecal sample | place: Denmark | collected 2008
GATGCTACTCAGTAATATTGAGGCGGTTGCCCGCATTACGGGACAAATTGCAGCCGATGCAGTTGCTGAAGTAAAGGAAGCGACCGAGATCAGTCTGGTTCCGGCAGAAGCCGTGAAAGTGAAAGGTCAGGTAATAGACGATTTTAACGGGCCGATCATCGGTGCGAATGTGCTTGTAAAAGGATCCAACGTCGGGACAATAACCGACATGGATGGTAACTTTGTACTCGAAACGACAAAAGATGCCGTCCTTGTATTCTCTTTCCCGGGAACAAAGGCGAAAGAAGTGGCAGTGAAAGATGTGCTGGGTGACCTGAAGGTGCAGTTGTATTCCGACGGAACCATTCAGCGGCCTCAGTCGGGTACTGCGTCTTCTACTCCTCAACGGCAGTCTGATGAACCGCAAATGGTATCGGATAAGATCTTTACGGTTGTGGAAGTGATGCCGGAATTTCCCGGTGGACAAGGTGAATTGCTTAAATTTCTGGCCAAGACTATCAAATATCCGGTGATTGCACAGGAGAACGGTATTCAGGGACGTGTTACGGCTTCATTTATCATAGAGAAAGACGGTTCTATCCGTGATATCGAAGTGATCCGTGGTGTCGATCCGTCACTCGATATGGAAGCTGTCAGGGTACTTTCTGCAATGCCGAGATGGACGCCCGGAAAGCAAAGGGGACAGGATGTGGCCGTTAAATATACGGTGCCGGTTACTTTCCGCTTGCAGGGAAAAACAGAGAATCAACCCACTCCGGGCAAGGATGATATAGTCGTTGTTGGTTATGGTAGCGACGAGGCTGATAAAGTAGCCGATTCTAACCAGGTCTTTGCAATGGTGGAAAAGATGCCGCTATTCCCCGGTGGACAGGACGGCTTGATTGCGTTTTTGGCAAAGACAATACAATATCCGAAGGAAGCACAGGAGAAAGGTCTTCAAGGACGTGTTGTCTGCTCATTTATTGTGGAGAAAGACGGTTCGCTCAGTGATGCGAAAGTAATTCGGGGTATCGACCCGTTATTGGATCAGGAAGCTTTGCGTGTCATTAGTGTGATGCCGAAATGGACTCCGGGAACACAGCGCGGAAAGGCTGTTCGGGTTAAATATACCGTTCCTCTGACTTTCACCTTGCAGTAACCACCAAATAATACGAAGCTGATGATGCATAAATATACTGTTTTGCTTCTTCTCAGTGTCCTGTCCCTGATGGGGCAGGCACAGAGTTTATCACTACAGGAACTGGTTAACAGAAAGCAGTTTACGCAAGTGATCGCCCTGGCCGATAGTCTTACGGCGGCAGACTCTGCCGACTATGTTACTATGTCGGCTATCGGCCAGGCTTATGAAGGCGTGCTCCGGTATAAGGAAGCATACCAGTGTTTCCGCCATTGTCTGTCGATGGACACGACGAATGTAGATGCTTTGAATGCGGTTGCCCGTGCAGCCATCAACTTCGGTAAGATTGCGGAAGCGAAGCGTTGTTTTCAGAAAGTGCTCGAAACGGATACGCTGAACTTCTATGCCAATAATCAGTTGGCCCGCCTGTATTATCAGTTGGGCGATTACGGGCAGTCGATGGAATATTACCATACGTTGGCTTCTTTCGAAAGTGATAATCCTTCTATCCTGGCCGGCCTCGCCGATTGCCATGTCAAGAAAGGAACCGGGCCGAACACGTTGATTGCCCTTTCCCTATATGCCCGTGCGCTGGAAATAAACCCGGAAAATATACGTGTCGCCTCTTCCCTGATCAATACTTTGCTTCGGATGGGGGATGGAAAAGGGGCGTTGCAGGTATGCGATACCGCTTTGTATTATAACCCGGATAGTCGCCAGATCCGGCAGAGCCAGGGGATGGCTCTGTATATGACGAAGAATTACCTGAAAGCGGATACGGTCTACACCGGTTTGCTGGCTGAAGGCGATTCCTCTTTCATCAACCTCAAATATGCAGGAGCAGCCCGTTATATGTCGGGGCATGCACTGGATGCTGTCGACCCTCTGGAGTTCGCTTACGAGATCGACTCTACCGATGTGGAGACGGTTCTTCTCTACGGTGCTTCGCTGGGGAAAACATACGACCGGCAGCGAGCGTACCGTTTATTCGACCAGGCGGAAGAGTGTATGAAGCCGAAGCCCTTTTTTGTCAATCTGCTGACTGCTTTTAGAGGAAGTACCCTGGAACGTGACGGCCGTTTCAACGAAGCGGAGAAGATATATTATGAAGCCTGGAAGAAAGACCCGACGCAACTGAATTTCCTGTATGAGATCAGTAAGAATTATTGGGCAATAGAACCGGATCTGTTTAAGGATGAGGTGAAGTTGCAGAAAACGCTTTTCAGCAAGTACACCTACCTGACGGAATATATGAAGCGGAATGAATCGTCGAAGGGACTCCATAGCTACCGCTTTTTCCTCGAAGACCTGTATCAAGACGCCTTCTTCCGTAGTGTCAGCGAGCTGACAATGTTGGCACCCGACGGGAAAAAGAGTAAACTCTCATTGATCGACCTGCGTTCTTTGATCAACAGCCTGCCTGAACCACCCGAAATAGAAAAGCAACACTACGAACAGATGCGTGCTGCCATGAAGAAACGGGAACAGAAAGAGATGGCTTCGAAGGACTCGTCCGATCATTACTTCAATGCCGGCAGGAAAGCTGCCCAGGAGAAAAAATCCGAATAACCTAACAGGTATGCATATGGTAAAACAGATCAGAATGGCAGGTGTACTTCCTGTCTGCTTATTTCTGCTTTCATGTGGAGGACAGAAGTCCGGTGATCAACAGGCGGAAGATATTTCCGGAGTATCCAGATATCCGGTAACGATCGCTTTTGAGAAAGGGATCGAGACGGAGCAGGAAGTACTGCTGAGTGAGATCGCTAAGGAAGTAAAGATCGTGCCGCTGGAGACGAAGCCCGAATGTCTGGTTGCCAAAGTGAATAAGGGAATGATACAGATGGTGGATCATAACTTGTTTATTCCATGCAGTGAAGGGTTGTTGCAGTTTACAGATGACGGTAAGTTCGTCCGCTCGGTCGCCAAGCGGGGACAAGGGCCGGGAGAATATGCGGCAGTCAGGTTTATTGCTGCAAATGACAGGCTGAAACAGGTTTATTTGATGGATCACGGAAAACTCCTTACTTATTCTGTCGATGGAACGTATATAAGAGAGTGCAAAATACCTTTCTGCTGGCAGTTCACCGTGTTAGGCGATAGTACGTTTGTTGGCTATATCTATAATAATACGGGACAGAAGAAAGATAAACTTCTTCTTATAAATCAGGAGGGTGAGACATGGAATACTTTTCCGCAGTATGATCAGTTTACCATTGCCAGCGGCTTGAATTATTATTTGTGGGGACGTTACGACTGTTATGTCTATTCATTTAAGGAGGAAGCTTGTTGCAAAGAGTATTATAATGATACGGTCTTTACGGTTACACCGGAGCAGCTTCAACCCCGTTATATCCTGGATATGGGGAGATATAAAATTCCGAAGGAAAGACGTTTTGAAATCCTCGAAGGAAACTGGCTGGTCTATTCAGAACCGGCACAGGCGTATCTGCGCCCGGATTTCCAGGAAACTTCTCAATGGGTGTTTCTCCCCTATACTTCCTGGGATGTGACCAGTGAAGATGAGTCGCCCCGGTTGGCTATGTATGATAAGAAGAAAGGCGTTTGCTATAAGGTGAAGAACGACCGGATCAAGAACGATATGCCGGGCGGTTTGCCTTTCTATCCGGAAGCTCGCATCGCAGATGATGTGTTGCTTTATTACCTGGAAGCATCCGAGGTACTGGAACTGGCAGAAGAGGATCCTTCGATCCTGGACTATGAGCAATTGAAGAATTTGAAAGAAGATGATAACCCGGTGTTGATGATCGTTCAGTTGAAATGATCTGAACAAGTAATAATCAACTAAATACTTAGGAGTATGAATAGATTTAGTACCATATCATTCGTTATTATCTCCTCTCTTTTGTTTTCCTGTGGCGGGAAGAAAGCTGAGAAACAGACGGAAGAAGTGGAGGTAGCAAAAGCTCCCACATATCCTATGACTGTTCCGTTTGAAACCGGTATAGAGACGGAGCGCGAAGTCTTATTAAGCGAAATTGCCGATTCTGTAAGATTTATACCCTTACAGACAAGCGATAAAGCTCTGATCAAAGGGCTAAAAGAGGCGAATATCCTGAAGACTGACAAATACTTCTTTTTACCGTGGGTGGAAACGTTGTTCCAATATACTACCGATGGTCAGTTTGTCCGTAAGATAGGACGCAAAGGAAGCGGCCCCGGTGAGTTTGTCTGGATCTCCCAGATTGATGCTGATGAAGAAAAGGGATTGCTTTTTATGCAAACGACCTCGCAGCGGATCAATGTGTATGATATGGAGTCCGGGAAGTTCCTGCGATCGATGAAATGCCCGGATATTGAGTCGGGGGACTTTGCGATGTTGAATGATACGACATCCGTTACATTCGTTCGTAATACGAACGGCAAAAGGAAGATACGCCTTTATATCGCTGATGCCAAAGGTGATACCATGAATGCCTTCTCCCGGTCGGATCTGTTTGAGTTGAATAGCCAGTATTCGTGGATGATGAGTAGCCCGACGGATCGTTATATGTTCCATTATAAAGATATGGTTTGCTGTAAAGACTATTACAACGATACCTTGTTTACCGTAACGAAAGATTTACTCGAACCCCGGTATATCTTTGAAATGGGAAAATACTCTTTGCCTATTGATTGTCGTTTTGAATACCTGAACGGGGATGGCAAACGTTTCCAGGAGTTGGCAGCACCTTATCTGAGGTATCAGGCGATCGAGACAGAATCGTATCTGTTCATGCCTTATACGAATTGGACAGGTGAAAAAGCACGCAAGCGGCGGCTGGCTCTGTTCGACAAGAAAACCGGGGAGTGTTATAAAGTATCGGGTGATGGCTTCATAAAGAATGACCTGGGAAGTGAATTGCCTATTCGTCCTGTAGCTGCATTAGACAGTAAAACATTACTATCTGTATGGGGAATGCAGGATATATTCAAGGAAGCCGAAAAGAATCCCGCCATCCTTGAATTAGAACAATTGAAAGGGATAGACGAAGATGATAATCCGGTGTTGATGCTTGTTTATTTGAAATAAAATGACATACTTTATTCAATTACTATTATTGTTCCCGTTACTGATAGCTTGTTCGGATGAGCAGTCGGTTCCTGTTCGGATTCATTATGACGAGACAGAACCTTCTCCATCAAGTGAACAGACGATTAAGTTATCCGGTGAATTACGAGGTCGGACTTACAAGATACGAATGGCACATTACAAAGATGGAGCAGTGTCTTATAAAATCCTGAATGAACAAGCTTATGTAATAAGAGACACCGTATTCTCTATTCATATCGTAGCCGAGCCACTTCATGCAGATGAAGTGAGCTTCACTGTAGAATGCGAAAAGCAAATAGAGGAAAAAGTAAAGGTAGAAGATGTTTTGCATAGTATTCTGTTGGAAACTTATCCGGCAGGGGCATATACATCCAATGATACAATTCCTCTTGTTGGCTATACGAGTGGTGCTTTATATGAAGTGATGGTTGATGGAGAGATCAAGCAGGCTGGTAGTTATTGTGATGTACGTAATGCTAAACTTTCTCCCAAAGAATGGCATTCGGCATTTAATATGAAAGAGTATATATGGTTTGATTTGATTTTTGAGTAGGAAGAACTGAACTGTCGAGGATGGTTCTCAAACAAGGCAAAACTTTGTGCCGGATCCGAAGGACCCGATTGTGAATACCTCATTGTGCTGTTCCCTTTATGTATAACAAAAAAGAGCGGACAAAAGCCCGCTCTTTTTAGAGATATCTTTGGATACAAATCTCTTATTCACTCAGAATAGTAAGTTCTGCTCCCGTTGCGAAATCCTGTCCATTCTGTGAGCTCAGTGCGGTGAAACGGATGTAACGTCCTTTCACTGGTTGGTCGAAGAGGACTTTCTTTTCATCCCGGTTATTTGCGAACTGGCCTTTGCAGACAGGCTCACCCCAGTTCTTGCCGTCGGAGCTGACCTGGATGGAATATTCTTTGATATTACCGTTGTTGCTGTCTTTGCGAGGCATGTAGATAAAGCCTTTGAATGCTTTTTCTTCGCCGGCATCCAGGTCTACCCAATGCGGATATTTAGCTACCGTAACCGAATACATGCTGTGCCAGATTGTATTCGGATCGCCGTCTACCAGGTTCTTGGCATCGCCTTCACCCACTTCCTCACTGCTGGCGTAGATAACTTCTGTCTGGATACTTTCCAGTTTGTTGAAAGTCTTTGTCGACTTGATCTCCGGATTATTCTTCAACCAGGCTGTGATTGTTCCGCCTTCGCGCATCGGGATGGCTCCGGTATATTCTTTCGCTTTCTTTTCCTTGCCGATCGTATAGTAGAAAACAGCGTCCTTATCGATAGACGACAATTCGACCATACCTACCCGGCTGCGGGTGATGGAGAAAGGAATCTCACCGGCAGCCGATACCTGTGCCGCAGCAGACAGGTCTTGTGTTGCCGGGCGGATGATAAAGCCGATATTGTTCTGTCCGGCAAATACACGGTCGTACATCAAGGGGCCACCCTGTCCGCAACTGTTACCACCCAGGCCTGTAACGGCAAGGTCGAGATGCAGGTAGGTATCACCGGCTTTCGGCAATTGGTAAGGATGTCCGGCCAGGGCCATATCGAGTGCGGAATACTGCAAAGCCGAGGTAGAAAGGCGGTTGGTTGCTACAAAGACAGCTCCCTTGCCGGCCTTGTCGGTCAGGGCACACCAACGTATGTCCTCATGGTTGCCCATGTCCTGCGGTTTGGGGAAATTCACGAACTGGTCGGCTACGGTCGATTGATACTGCTCGATGAACTGTCCGGATTTACGGTCGGCATAGTTCTCAATAGGGCCGCGTCCGTAGTACGTATAGTTTTCGTAACGTTGAGGCACTATCATCCGGTAACCTAAACGCGGCAGTACCAGGCTCGGGTTGTTGGAAGTGATGCTTGCCTGCAGCTCGATGGAGCCGTCGCGGTAGATTGTCCATGCCTGGTCGGTCGTGAACTTGAAGTCGTCTTCACCGAATACCTTGTCGGTTTCTTCTTCCACCTTGTTCTTACCGCTCGAGGTTCCGCCCAGTATCTTGGCTGCATTGGGCGCCTGCGATTCTACGGTGTAGAACAATACCAGAGAACCGTCTTTCCGCTGGATTACTTTGGATGCGGTCGCTTTATGTTTCAGATTATGCAAGCCGTTTTCGAACCAGCTGCCGTAGAACCAGTTGTCGTTGTTGGTGAAGGCTCGGAAAGCATCCAGTTTCGGGCCGTTACCGTCGGCAATGATCGTTTCGCCACCGTAATTCAGACTGTAGATCGTTCCGGTTTCGTTATCGAATGTCGCTTTGAAATTATCACCCTTGATCGTTGAGAAGCGTGGGTCTGACTGTTTTTCGATCGATAATTCTCCTGCTGAGGCATTGGCCACTTCATTGATAGCGGGTTTGCCGGCGGAAGCTTTTACCGGGAGTTGTTCTTCAGCCATTACATAACCTTTGGCAGCCCAGGGTTTGTCTTCATTCAGCAGGAACTGTATTTTGACGAAATATTCGTTCTCCGCTTTCAGCTGACTGTAATTGTAAGGGATGGCTACCTGCGTACGTTTGCGCGGTGAAACCTTGCCCGGGTTCAGTGAGCCACTTTCCACTTCTTTACCGTTTTCGTAAAGCGACCATTTCACATCGTAGTCAGACAGATCGTTGAAATAGTATTTATTGAACAGCTCGAAAAGGCCTTTTTGTGCATCCACTTCTGTTACACCGATATGCTGGTACACTTTCTTCACTTCGTAATACTGCGGTTTCGGTTCCAGGTCGCCAAATACGATACCGTTCATTACGAACTGTCCGTCGTTAGGCGTATCGCCGAAGTCACCGCCATAAGCCAGGTAACGTTTACCGTCCGGCGTATAGTTGTAGAGCGACTGGTCTACCCAGTCCCAGATGGCACCACCACAGAAGAAGTTGGTCGACTCCATCGCATCCCAGTAATCAATCAGGTTACCGCAGGCATTCCCCATCGAGTGTGCATATTCCGAGATATGGAACGGATACTTGATATCATAATCACCTTTCACGGCGCCGCGTACCCAGGAGATAGACGGATACTGGTTGGAACCCATATCCACAATTTTATTGTTACGTTCATACTGTACAGGACGTGATAAGTCCGCTTTCTTCAACGCATTATAAGCATCCACGAAGTTCTGTCCCGGCCCGGCTTCGTTGCCCAGCGACCAGATCACGATAGACGGATTGTTGATATTGGCGTGAACCATTTCCAGGACACGTGCCACATGGGCATCTTTCCATTCCGCAGGGTGGGATAGGGAAGCTGCACCGTAATAATACTCATGCGACTCAATATTGGCTTCATCTTCCAGATAAAGACCATATTTGTTACACAGGTAATACCAGTACGGATCATCCGGATAATGCGAGTTACGAACATGGTTGATATTGGCACGTTTCATCAGCATCACTTCCTCTTCCATCATCTTACGGGTGATGGCATGGCCTACGGCCGGATTGCTTTCGTGGCGGTTCACGCCTTTCAGCTTGACAGTCTTACCATTTACATAATAGTAGCGTCCGGCTAGTCCGAACTCGTCTTCTGAAGCGGGCGTATCTTTTATTTCCACTTTGCGGAAACCGACAGTGGTGGAGATTGTTTCTACCGTACGGCCTTTCTTATCTTTCAACTCGCCTACCAATGTATAACGGTATGGTTGTTCGGCAGACCATTTATTCGGGTTTTGTATTTTCAGGACTGTTTCAGCATTCATCTCCAAGCCCGGAGGAATCTGGGCGATGGGGGCGGTAGCTGTTACGTTCTCTATTTTCGTATTGTCGTCAGAATAGAGTTTATTGGCATACAGCGAATAGACCATCGAATATCCTTTCGCCATTTTCTTACCCAGGTTACGGATGTCTGCCCGGATAGCCAGTGAACCGTCTGTGTAGGTTGCGTCCAGGTCAGGCGTGGCAACCAGGTCGCGAACGTGCAGCTGCGGAACGGCAGTCAACGATACGGTACGGTAGATACCCGGCAGGCGGAACATATCCTGTGCTTCGAGGAAAGAACCGTCCGAACTGCGGTACACTTCAGCAGCTACGATGTTTTTCCCTTTCACCAGATAAGGAGTGATATTGAAGCTGGCCGTATTACGCGAGTTTTTGGAGAAACCGACGTATTGCCCGTTTATCCAGAGATAGAAGAACGAATCTACCCCGTCGAAATTGATAAAGACTTCTTTGTCTTCCCAATCCTGGGGGATGGTGAATTCGCGACGGTAAGAACCGACTTCGTTACGGTCTTTGAAGGTTGTCCAGTTTTCCGGCGGGGTACGCATCACGCCGCCGCGCCAGTCGTCGACAGCTACTTTATGCTGGAAGATAACCGGCTGGTTCACATAGATAGGTGTTCCGTACTTCTGTGTCCCGTCTTTTTGAAGGCCGACGATGTTCCAGCTGGAAGGCACCGGGATATTGTCCCATCCCGATACATCGAAGTTCGTTTGATAGAAGTCCTTCGGACGTTCTTCGGGAGTTCGTACCCAGTTGAATTTCCAGTCACCGTTGAGTGACTGCCAGTACGTACTGTTTTCCGGTAATACTTTCCGGGCACTTTCCTGATCCTGGAAAGAGAAGAACCAGGCACGAGGTTGTTCTTTGTTCAGCGCAAGGTTTTCGGGCGATTCCCATTCATTCCCTTTCGGCGCCTGTTCTGCGGCATACTGATAGCCTTTTAGTGGATCTACTGTAGCAAAGCTTTGCAATGTAAAGCTGCATAGTAATAGACATAATGCTAGTTTTTGCATATTGAGTTTTTCTTCTTAAGGTGAGAAACAGCCTCAAAAATAATACAATTATCGGAGAGTGTGGTTATTACTTAGTGTTTTTATTAGTAAATCTATTAAATACAGTAAACTTTATTTCATTTGTATCTTTAGCGTAAACCAACTACATTTGCTGCAAATAATGTGAAGATGAAAAAGTTACTTTACTTTTTGCTCCTGGTGCTGTTCACTTTCCCTTCGCTGTATGCTCAACGGAAGAAAGTAGGTGTGGTATTGGGAGGCGGAGGTGCAAAAGGAGTAGCTCATATTGGAGTGTTGAAAGTACTGGAAGAGGCGGGTATCCCGATCGATTATGTGGCAGGAACCAGTATGGGGGCTATTGTAGGCGGTTTGTATGCAATCGGTTATACGCCGGATGAGATCGACAGCATGGTGATTGCACAAGATTGGACAATGCTTTTGAGTGACCGGGTGACGCGTACCAGTCTATCCTTCCCGGAGAAAGAGAACTCCGAGCGATATATCGTATCCCTTCCTTTCGGCAAGGATAAGAAAGACCGTGTGATCAGTGGTATGATCCGGGGACAGAACCTGCAAAACCTTTTCTCGAACCTGACGATCGGATATCATGATTCCGTGGACTTCAAGAATTTTAATATCCCTTTTGCCTGTGTAGCGGTAGATGCCGTGAACGGGAAAGACTATGTGTTTGATAAAGGCAGCCTTCCGTTGGCGATGCGTGCCAGCATGGCCATACCGGCTGTGTTCACGCCGGTGAGACTGGATAGCATGGTGCTAGTCGATGGCGGATTGAACGATAACTTCCCGGTCGATGTGGCCCGGAAGATGGGAGCCGACATCATTATCGGGGTCGACTTGGGTACCAGCGACCTGAAAGAGCTGAAAGACCTGAATACGCCCGGTGACCTGATCGGGCAGATCATCGCGTTGCATGGTTACGAGAAATATGCCAGAAACAAGGAACAGACAGATTTATTATTCCGTCCAAACATGACACCTTATAATGCAGCCAGCTTCAGTATGGTAGCTCTCGATACCCTGATCCGGCGCGGCGAACGGGAAGCCTATGCCCGTTGGGACGAGATTTGCGCCTTAAAGAAGAAAATCGGCATTCCGGACGACTACCAACCGGAGGAGCAGGGGCACATACGGAAGTCCTATCCCGTATTGCCGACCGACAGCTTTTATATCCGCCATATCCTGTTTACCGGAACTGACTCGCGGGATGAAAAATGGCTGATGAAAATCAGTGGCCTGCGGGAGAACAGCCATATCACGTTGAATGAGCTCCATCATGCCATGTCGGTGTTGGTAGGTTCGAATGCTTATTCGAATGTAAATTATAAACTGACAGGCGAGCATCAACAGGATCTGGTGTTGATGGCTCAGAAGAAATCTGTCAGTTCCTTGAATGCTGGTGTCCGTTTCGACTCGGAAGAGATCATCGGTGTGCTGCTGAACGCGACGTTCGATTACCGGACTCGCAACCATTCGAAACTGGCGTTCACCGGACGTGTCGGAGGAAAGATATCTTCTGCCCGGCTGGATTATTCGATCGAGCGGAATCCGTTGCGTAACCTTAATCTGGCTTACCAGTTTACCTACAATGACCTGGATATTTATAAGAAAGGGGATAAGACGTTCAACACCAGTTACACGCATCATCTGGCGGAGTTCGGGTATTCGGATATGAACTGGCTGAACTTCAAATTCAAAGTCGGCCTTCGTTACGAATACTTCAACTATACTTCTTTCCTGTATACGGGGGATAATAACAACGAATATGTGGTGAAACCGGAAGGGTTCATCAGTTATTTTGCCTTGGCACATCTGGAGACATTCGACCGCCGCTATTTCCCGACAAAAGGGGTTTCCCTAAAAGCTGACTATTCGTTCTATACGGATAACTTTGTCAGTTATAACGGTCATGCTCCCTTCTCGGCCGTAGGACTGAACTTTACGTCCGTCCTGCCGATCACTTCTCATCTGAGCGTGTTGCCGTCTCTATACGGGCGTGTGCTGATCGGGGGAAACCTGGCTTATCCTTTCCTGAATGCCGTAGGTGGCGAAGTGGAGGGGCGGTATGTTCCGCAGCAATTACCTTTTGCCGGTATCAACCGCGTGGAGATATTCGACAATGCCCTGGCTGTGGCCCGGTTGCATTTCCGCCAGCGTATTGCGGGACGCAATTATATCTCGCTGATCGGTAACTATGCCATCCACCATGATGACTTCCTTCATCTGTTTAGTGGCAAAAGCGTGTGGGGAGGCAGCATCGGGTATGCTTATAACAGTATTGCCGGGCCGCTGAGTGCCAATTTCAGCATGTCCAACCAGAATACAAATCTTCAGTTTTATTTGAATCTGGGATTTTCGTTCTGATTTTTATTATACATTTGCTGATCAGTTAATCAATCAAATACATAGGAATACATGAAGCTTACACGAATTACTGGGATGGCGATCGGCTTGTCCCTGCTGGTGGCCGGTGTACAGGCACAGATCAGCCTGCCGTCTGTTTTTACTGACCACATGGTTTTGCAACAAAAAAGCGATGTGCCCGTATGGGGCTGGGGAGTAGCAAGCGGTACGATCAAAGTGGTCGGTAGCTGGGCTCCCAAAGATACGGCGACTACGGTTGTCCGTTCGGATGGAACCTGGGAGACGACGTTGAAAACGACTGAGGCCGGAGGCCCTTATACTTTATCTATTCTGGGGAACGGGAGCCGTGAACTGAAAGATGTCATGCTGGGTGAAGTATGGCTTTGCAGCGGGCAGTCGAATATGGAATGGACACCCATGAGCAATATCGATAACCGCGACGAGGAGATTGCCTCCGCCAACCATCCGGATATCCGTTTTTTCCATATCCCTAAACGGGGAGCAACAACTCCACAGAATAATTGCGAAGCTTCCTGGGCTACCTGTACTCCGGATGTAATGAAGAATACCAGTGCGGTTGCCTATTTCTTCGGACGTAATCTGCAAAAAGACTTGAATGTCCCTATCGGTCTGATCGTTTCGGCCTGGGGCGGTACTCCGGCAGAGGTCTGGACGCCGGAAGAACGGGTGATGGAAAATCTACAGATACGTGATGCCATGCCGGATAAAACGTATCCCTGGTGGCCGGTAGAACCGGGTGTATTATATAATCAGATGATCAATCCGATCGTGCCTTATAGTCTGGCCGGTGCCATCTGGTATCAGGGTGAGTCGAACCGTGATCATCCCGACTCGTACGGTATCCTGCTGAAAACGATGATCGAGAGCTGGCGGAAGAGTTTTAAGAAAGACTTCCCGTTCTACCTGGTGCAGATCGCCCCTCATACTTATAATTCAGGAGATAACGGAGCCGCTCTAGTTCGTGAGCATCAGGAATGGGTGTCCCGTACAGTCCCGGAAACCGGAATGGTTGTCGTATCGGACTGTGTGGCAGATATAAAGAACATCCATCCCACCAATAAGCAGGATGTCGGCTTACGTCTGGCAAACCTGGCTATGGGAAAGACGTACGGACAGCTTGCGTCCGGATACGAAAGTCCGGTATTCAACGGAATGACGGTTAATAAGAATAAGGCGGTTATCTCATTCCTGCATGCCGAAAACGGATTGGTCTGCAAGGATAAACAGATAGCCGGTTTCATGATTGCCGGTGAAGACGGTGTTTTTGAGCCGGGTAAAGCACAGATCAAGGGTAATACCGTTATCGTGACTTCCCCGCGTGTGAAGCAGCCTGTTACGGTACGTTATTGTTTTGATGATGCAACCGTTGGAAACCTTTCCAATAAAGAAGGTTTGCCGGTAGCTCCTTTCCGTACGGACAGAAACTGGAATAACGAATGATATTATTACGTATCTTTGCCTGTAAAACAAACGGATATTTATGAATGCAGAGATTATACAATTCCTGAAGGAATTAAGCCAGAACAATAACCGGGAGTGGTTTCAGGCAAACAAAGACCGCTACGACGTATTGCATAAAGGGTTTCTCGACGAGGTACAGCAAATTATCAACCGGATAGCGTTGTTCGATCCGCAGGTGGCAGGTCTGGAATCGAAAGACTGCCAGTTCCGTATTTACCGGGACTTGCGTTTCTCTCCGGATAAGACGCCTTATAAAATTCATTTTGCGGCTTATATGGCGCAGGGTGGACGTGCCAGTGAGCGGGGCGGATATTATATCCATCTCGAACCGGGTGCCTGTATGTTATCCGGTGGTGTATGGTGTCCTCCTCCCAAACTGCTGAAAATGCTTCGCCAGGATATTTATGATCATATCGATGAGTTTGTCGGTATTATCGAAAAGCCCTCTTTTAAGGAGGCGTTTCCGGTGATGGAAGGGGAAGTGTTGAAGCGTATGCCGGCCGGTTATCCTACCGATTTCAAGTATGATGAGATCCTGAGACATAAGGATTTCTGTTTTGCCGTCAACTTGCCGGACGAGTTCTTTATGGCGGATGACTGGATGGAGCAGTCTTTGAAACGGTTTGAAGAGCTGTTGCCGTTCAATAACTTCCTGAATTATACGGTGGACGAGTTTCTGGGACGGGTATAAAATAGCAAAAGGCTTTAGTCCAACCAAAGAGTTTGACTAAAGCCTTTAAAAAACTGACACCTTACCTTAAATAATACCTTCTTTGTACTTTTTATTTTTATCAATCAGTTCATTAATCTTAGCAACAGAAGCGGTAGAGCGCAGTCCGTCTTCCGGTGTATTCATACAGTAATCCACCAGTACATCTATGGTAGAGACTGCAACATGCATCCGGGTGTCGCTGGATGCATAATATATAAATATCTTTCCATCTTCATCGGCAATCCATCCGTTGGAAAATAGCACATTCGACACGTCTCCTGTCCGTTCTTCCCCCACAGGGGCGAGGAAGTAGCCGCCGGGCTGTGCGATGACTTTTGTAGGATCATCGAGGGCTGTCATATACAGATAGAGTACATAACGAAGCCCGGCGGCACAAGCTCTGACTCCGTGAGCCAGATGCAACCAGCCTTGCGGTGTTTTGATCGGATGAGGCCCTTCTCCATTCTTTACTTCCTTGATTGTATGATAGTAGCGTTTATCTATTATTTGTTCCGTGATGACTTCCGCATGTGTAATATCATTGATGAGCGACCAGCCGATACCGCCGCCGCTACCGGCATCGATAAAGCCGTCCTGCGGGCGGGGGTACAATGCATACTTT
>ULWH01028592.1_pt1 | contig 15051 bp, 9 predicted proteins | sample 1960201 | NCBI WGS metagenome assembly ULWH01 (sample SAMEA4835808, study PRJEB28245) | human gut metagenome | biome: gut microbiome; material: fecal sample | place: Denmark | collected 2008
CCGTGACTGAGGGAGTCAGGTAGGCGTGCTCCCCTCCTTCGCCGCCCGCACAGCGCAGGCCAGCTTTCCCGGCTCAACCGGCTTGCCCAGATAGCCGTTCATGCCCGCCTTGAAAATCCGTTCGCGCACATCGTCAAACGAATTGGCCGTCATCGCGATAATCGGGATGTTCTCCGCGTCCTCCCGGTCGCTGGCGCGAATGGCGCGTGCCGCCTCGCAGCCATCCATCACCGGCATCTGCATATCCATCAAAATCACGTCGTAAGTCCCGACCGCCGCCGCTTCAAACTGTCGAAGCGCCTGCAAGCCGTCCGCCACCCGGTCGCAGGCCGCGCCCTCGTTCGTCAGCAGCTTCTGGATGATTTCCGCGTTCAATTCTCCGTCCTCCGCCAGCAGCACATGAACACCCTCCAGCCGTTTTGCGCCGCCCGCCGCCTGCTGCGCGCAGTCGCCCAAATCGACGGGTTTGCGCTCCTCCCGGCTGTCCTCCAGCACTGCCATCACCTTCTGAACCTGCGCCTGAATCTGCCGGGCAAACTGCTTCATGTCCTCGCTGTCCTTCGTCATGTTCATCAGCGTGGTCAGCCCAAGCACGGCGTTGAGCGGCGTTCGGATTCCGCGGCTGACGCTGCGAATCAGGCGGCTTCTTTTCTCCTGCTCGCTCGTCACCTGTTCGCGCAGGTTTTCCGCCCGCCGAGCGGATTCGCGAAGCGCCGCGTTGACGCTTTTCAGCTCGCGGTTCGCCTTTTCCTGCGCCAGCTCGCTTTGCCGCGCGTCCGCCGCCTTGCGATTCGCGTCGATCATCCTGCGGATGCTCACGTCGAGCAGCGCGGCCACCACCGCCAGCATCGCCCCGATGAGCGCGGCGATGCGCGCAATCAGCGCCGTGTAATCCTCCATCACGTTCTGCACCAGCGCGCAGGCCGCCTCGCAAACCACCATATACGGCGTATCCCCGATGGGTCGATAGGCCAGATAAACGCGCTCCTTTTTCGCTTCGAGCGTCCTGCATCCGGCTTGTCCCGCGCGGATATCCGCCTGAGCCGACGCTTTCTCCGCCCCGGCATAGCGCAGAAAAATATCGTCTTGATCCCACACGTCGTCCGCGGCATAGACCGCGCGCCCGTCTCGTTTTATGATGCAGACGTTTGCCTGCCCGCCATAGGCGCAAAAGGACAGCGCGCCGTTGACGCTGCCCGGCATATACGCCAGCGCAATCGCGTCATATGGCTCGCCCTGCACGAAAAACGGCTCGATCGGCTTCACGACAAAAAAGGCCTCCTCGCCGTTCCAGCTTCGATAGCCGGAGACCGTCTTTCCCGCCGTCAGCCTGCCGCTGTTTTCCCTGTCCATCTTCTGCCATCCGGTTCGCCCGCGCACGCTGACATAGTGCCCGTCCGTCGTCACAAAAAGAACGTCGCGAACGCTTTTCCCGTTCAGCGCCGACAAAAACCGGCCGTCCGCGGCCAGATCAATCTCTCGACGGCCCTGCGAAAAGAGATAGCGCTCCATGGTCTCCGTCAGCTCATCCGATGTGTTCAGCCGCGTGGCATACGGCTTTTCGAGCTGCTCCATGACGACTTCCATATCCCGCTTGCAGCTTTCCTCGATGGATTCCCGCGCCGCGCGCAGGCCGCAAATCAGACAGACGCCCATGCCCAGAAACATCATCGCGCAGGCCGCCGTCGTCATCCACATCAGGCGTTTGGTTTTTCCTTTGTTTTTCATGGCCGATCGACGCTCCCCTTTTGCTTTTCCGCCCTTTTTTGATGGATTGACCCATTCTGATATTTTATTCTATGTTTCGTGTCCGCGTGATATAATAAGTGTGAATTTTTGAAGGAGGCAACGCTTATGTGTACAGCCGTATCCCTGCTTTCCGGCGACTTTTATTTCGGCCGCAATCTGGATTATGAATTTTCCTATGGCGACGAGGTGACCGTCACCCCGCGCGGCTACACATTCCCCATGCGCGGGCATGCGCCCCTGCGCACCCGTTACGCCATCATCGGCATGGCCTATGTGCAGGGCGATTATCCGCTCTATTACGACGCGATCAACGAAAAGGGGCTGGGCGTTGCAGGGCTCAACTTCGTCGGCAACGCGGTATATTTCCCCGCTCAGGCGGAGCGCGACAACGTGACCCAGTTCGAGTTGATCCCGTGGCTGCTCGGCCAATGCGCCACGCTCTGCGAGGCGCGTGAGCTGCTTGGCCGCATCAATCTGCTCAACGAGCCGTTCAGCCCCGAGCTGCCGCTGGCGCAGCTTCACTGGCTCATCGCGGATCAGACCGGCTCCATCACCGTCGAATCCACGGCGGACGGCCTGCACGTTTACGATAACCCGGTCGGCGTGCTGACCAACAACCCGCCGTTCCCGATGCAGCTTTTCCAGCTCAACAACTACATGGCGCTCTCGCCGGAATCTCCGAAGAACACGTTCGCCCCGGATGCGCCGCTGACGACGTACAGCCGCGGCATGGGCGCGATGGGGCTTCCGGGCGACCTGTCCAGCCAATCCCGTTTCGTCCGCGTCGCCTTCACGCGCGCGCCCTCCCTGGGCAAGCCGACGGAGGAAAGCCGCGTCAATCAGTTCTTCCACATCCTCACCTCTGTGGAACAGCAGCGCGGCTGCTGCTCGCTGGGCGACGGCAAATACGAAATCACACTGTATTCAAGCTGCTGCAACGCCACCCGGGGCATCTATTACTACACCACCTATGACAACCGGCAGATCACGGCTGTGGACATGCACAACGAAAATCTCGACAGCGACGTGCTGATCCGCTACCCGCTGCTTCAAAGCTCCGCCTTCTTAAAGCAGAATTGACCGTCTTTTTCCCGCCCGGCGCGCGCCGTCGGGCTTTTTTCTTTCTCTGCCTTTTCTGCGCCGTTTGGGTTCTCCCGTTCAAACGGTTACGCAGCGTCTTCCCGTTTTCAAAATTGCTCATAACCTTTTTTATTCATCCATCGCGGCGATTCGCCTTATTTTTCAAGGCCAAACCGCAGAAAAAATCCGTTTCCGCTTGCATTCGCAGAGGGTCTGTTCTATAATGAAAAAGTAAGACATTTGAGTTAAATATGTTCATCCCCCTCCGGAGCCCGGCTTCACGCCGCGGCTCTGATGGGGGCTTTAAGTTGAGGTGACCTCTTCTCCATGATTCCCGAGAAACAGAAAATCCTGATTGTTGACGATTCCGAAATGAACCGCGCGATTCTGACCGGCATTTTGGATGACGGCTATGATTTTCTGGAGGCGGAAAACGGGCTGCAAGCCCTTGACGTTCTGCGCGCCCACCGCGATATCAGCCTCGTCCTTCTGGATATCGTCATGCCCGAGCTGGATGGTTTCGGCGTGCTGTCCGTCATGGGCGAGCAGCACTGGATCGACCAAACCCCGGTCATCATGATCTCGGCGGAAAGCGACTCCATGCTCGTTGAGCGCGCCTATCAGCTCGGCGCGACGGATTACATCAGCCGCCCGTTCGATAAATCGGTCGTCCGCCGCCGCGTCATCAACACGCTGATGCTCTACGGCAAGCAGAAGCACCTGATGCGCATGATTACCGAACAGGTTTACAGGCGCGAAAAGAGCAACCGCCTGATGACCGGCATTCTCAGCCATATCGTCGAATTTCGCAACGCCGAAAGCGGGCCGCATGTGCAGCACATTCAAACCGTCTCGGAGCTTCTGCTGCGCCAGCTTGCGCGCAAGACGGATCGCTATACCCTGACGGAGGACGATATCGCGCTCATCAGCACCGCTTCCGCCCTGCACGACATCGGCAAAATCAGCATCCCGGATTCCATCCTCAACAAGCCCGGCAAGCTGACGGCGGAGGAATTCGAGGTCGTCAAGACGCATGCCGCCGTCGGCGCTTCCATCCTGCAAAACCTTCCGATGACGCAGGATGAGCCGCTGATTCAGGTCGCCTATCAAATCTGCCGCTGGCATCACGAGCGTTACGACGGGCACGGCTACCCGGACGGCCTTGTCGGCGACCAAATTCCGATCACGGCGCAGGTCGTCTCCCTCGCGGACGTATACGACGCGCTGACCGGCGAACGCTGCTACAAAAAGGCCTATCCGTACGAAACCGCCGTTCGGATGATTCAAAACGGCGAATGCGGCGTGTTCAACCCGCTGCTGATCGAGTGCCTGCTCGACATTCAGGATCAGCTCCAGCGCGAAATCGGCACGCCGCCGGAGGCGCGCAATTTCAGCCTCGCCGCCCAGCGCATCTCCGATCACATGGTGCGCGAAGACGATCTGCCCTTTGAAAACAACCTGCAATACCGCCTTGCCTACGAGCGCGAAAAGAAGACGTTCTTCGCCCCGTTTGCGGGCGGTCTCCAATTCGATTACAATATCCGGCAGGACAAGGCCTCCGTCAGCGATTATACCGCCGACCCCGTCTGCGAAAACCGGACGTTCACGGCGGATGCGCTGCTTCGCCTTTACGCCGTCTCGCCCGAGGACAGCCGCCGTCTGCGGGACGCGGCCAAGCAGACCACGCCCGAATCGCCCGACGCTTCCATCTCGGCGACGGTCACCGTGCGCGGCGAAAAAACGCTCTGCCGAATCGCCATTCGAACGCTGTGGTCGCGCGAGTCGATCCGCAGGATGATCGGCGTGGTCGGCTACGTCGTCCCCATCGGCACGGATCATTCCGCCGCCCCGGCGCTCAGTCTCCGCATGAACAACATCACCGGCCTGCGGGCGCGGACGATCCTACAGGAATTGCAGCTCTATTTTGACAAGGTTCGCCTCGTCACCCCGGAAGACCATGGCGTTTACAAGCTGAATGAAGACGGCTCGCTCAAGCGCCGCGAGCGCCCCTGCTACGCGATCTGGGGGGCTGAACAGGCCTGCCGCAACTGCGCGGGCTGCAAAGCCCTTTCCGACAAAAACCGCGTCGTCAAGCTCGAATTGACCAAGACCGGCATCTATCAGGTCATCGCCAAATCCGTCGTCGTCGAGGGACGCCCGTTCGTGCTGGAGCTGATTTCCCGCTCCGACGTGGGCATCTGGTTCGATTCGCACGGGAAAAAGATACTGCTCGAAAAATACGGGCGCGATTTCTATACCGACGCGCTCACCGGCGCGTATTGCCGCCAGTATTTTGAGGATCAGCGCGCCTCCCTGCAAGGCGAGGACGGCGTGGCGATGATCGACGTCGATCATTTCAAAGAAATCAACGACGCATACGGTCATCCGGTTGGCGACGTCGCCCTCAAAAAAATCGTCGGCGCCATTCTCTCCTGCATCCGCAGCACGGATATGCTCATTCGATATGGCGGCGACGAATTTCTGATCATTTTCCCGCAGATTCAAAAAGACGCTTTCACGCTCAAAATGCGCTACATTCAGGATGCCGTCAGCCGCCTTGCGGTGGATGGCTACCCCGATATCCGCCTTTCCGTCAGCATCGGCGGCGTGCACCGCGTCGAGCCGCTGACCGAAGCCATCCGGCAGGCCGATCAGCTCATGTACCGCGACAAAGCCAATAAAGGCGTTCTCCGCCTGTAACGGGAAGAAAGGAGCAGCGATATGACGCTTCAGGAATTTTACGCTCAAATCGGCGGAAACTATGCCGACACCGTTCGCCGCCTGTGCAGCGAATCGTTCGTGCTTCGTTTCGTCAAAAAGTATCCGGCCAATCCCTCGTTCGACGAGCTTTGCGAAGCCGTCGACCGTTCCGATTGGGAAAGCGCTTTCCGCGCGGCGCACACGCTCAAGGGCGTGGCGCAGAACCTCGGCTTTGATCGGCTGTACGCCGTCAGCGTGCCGCTGACCGAAGCGATGCGCGGCGCAAAGCCGCTCAATGATTTTTCCCTCCTTGCCGCCGTTCAGACCGTGCAAGCTGAAACCCTCGCCGCCATCGCGAAGCTGGACGATACCCCGTGATGGTAAATCCCGATTTTTAAGCCCAAACAGCCCCTGCCGTCTTTGTCCGGCAGGGGCTTCAGTTTATTGACATAAGCAAACTTGGCTTGAATAGCAAAATCAAGAAATTCAGCTATTCTTTCATTTGCGGAAAGGGCTATTCCCCCCTTCGGGGGAGAATAGCTTTTTGTCTACAGTCTGCAGCCCCTGCCGTCTTTGCTCGGCAGGGGCTGTTGCTGATGTTAAATTTGACCCGGAAATTCAATGCAGAGCCGGTCGGCCATTTCCTGACCAAACCTCTTTTGGAGTGCCTGATAACCGTCCCTCATGCGGCACGGGCGGCTGGTGACGTTATGTGCGTCAGTCGCAGCCACATCAATATAGCCCTTGCGTAGCATAGAATTGATCCATCTCTGGCTGAAAAAAGAATGTCTTCGGCATATCGTGTCTACGTTCATCTGCATGCTGACGCCGTAACGCTCCCGCAGTAATTGAACGCGCCCCGGCCAACGTAAACATCTGTAACGCTCGATATGCGCGAAAATCGGCTGATAACCCACCGCTGTCAGCGTCTTCGCCGCGCCAATCAGTTCGCTGTAGGGTGCACCCGGCAAAAACTCAACCAGCACATAGCTGCTTCCAGCCAGCGTTGGAATCAGCCCCTCGCGGAGCATGCACACCGTCTGTGGCGTATAGAAAATTTCGCAACCCGGGAGGATTTCCATCTGCATCCTCTGCTCGTCACACCAGCTTTGCGCCTTCTGAATTCGCCGCGTCAGTTGCTCCATCGGGAAAGGCTCCATACCCGGTTCGGCATGCGGCGTGGCAATAATACGGTCAATGCCATTTTTCCATGCACTCGTAAGCATCTGCCGGGTCTGTTCCCATGTCTGCGCGCCATCGTCCATCCCGTAAATCAGATGATGATGAATGTCGACAAATCCCTCCATAGCCCCTTGCATTAACCCTTATCGCTCTTCTTTCCGCCTGTTCCGTAATATCCGGAACTATAGTAATGATCATAATACGTTCTATTATAATACTTTTTCGCGCTCAATGTGTTAAAGGTCACCTTGTTGAGAATACAGCCAAGAATCGGGCAGCCAGATTGCTCCATCTGGCGCTTAGCCTCTATCAGCTCGCGGCGGCGAGTCGTGTTGTAATTGACGACCAACACAGAGCCATCGCAACACTTAGCGATTTCCGCTGCATCGACAACCAAACCAACCGGCGGCGTATCAATGAGAATCATATCGAACTGCTGTGCCAGATAATCGAGCATTTCACCAAAATACGGCGTGTCAATCAACGTCATCGGGGAAGAAATATAGCGTCCCGCCGGCATGACACATGCGCCATACATATTCGTTTCGTAAATGCAGTCCTCTAACTCACAATGTCCGGCCAGATAATGTGCCAGCCCCAGCATCTCGCCGTCAGTTTCAAGCTTCAGAGAGGCAACGAGCTGGCTGCGACGCAGATCCGCGTCAATAAGCAGCACGTGTTTGCCGCGTTTGGCCATGTTGTACAGGATATTCAGGCACATATATGACTTACCTGCGCCCTGCATATAACTGGTAATCACGATGCGCTTACGGTTGCGCCCAGAAAAGGAGAGGTTCGTGCAGATCGTATTGATCGCTTCCGTTCCGGTGTAATCCAGCGTGTTGAATCGCTTAATCTTCGCCTGTCTCATGGGCATCCTTCTCCTTTCTGGTCTTATTCGCAGCGCGGCGCGGCTGCGCACTCTTGGTCTGCTTAGGCATTATGCCAAGTGTCGGCAACTGCACGTATTTCTCAATGTCATCCGCGCTGCGCAGACGGTCATCCATCAGGAACTGCGCAACAATCACGCCGCAGCTAAGTATCAAGCCGATCATAAATCCCATGATGACATTTTTGCTTTTGTTTGGGGAGGACGGCCCGCTTGGCAGCAGTGCTTCCTCGAAGATATTCGGTTGTTCGGTGTCCATCTTCACAGCGATAAACTCGCGCGCCACCTGCGCATAAGTATCTGCCATGTCCTTGGCTTCCTGCGGATCATCAGAGACAACGCTGACATACAGAATGCGCGTGTCCTTCGGGTTTTTCACAGAAACCATCCCCGCCAGCTGGCTGTACGTGTAATCCAGCCCAAGACGCTGAAGCACCATCTCGTGGACATGCCAGTTGGAGAAAACTTCCGTATAGTCGCTGGCCAAATAGTTGCCAATCTGCAAATCCGAAAGATTGATGGCAGAATCCTTTGTATTAACCACATACAGCTTAGAAGTCGCCGTATACATCGGCGTTATAAAACAGAACGTGTATACAGCAGCAATCAGCGCACCGAGCAGGCTGGCCAACGCAACAATCTTCCATTTTTCAATCAAACGATATAACAATTCAACGAGGTTGATTTCGTCGTCTTCATTCCCCCTGGGCTGCCCGACCCATGGCTGCTTCCTGTCAAGCGCCTGCTTTTCCGACTGCTGCATGCTCTATCTCCTATCCTCTTTCAATTTATTCCTTGTATACCAAAACGGGGCGCATCTTTTTCTTTGATACGCCCCGCTAAATTTGCTTAGTCGTTGAGCACTGCCATAGCCGTCGCCGCAGCGTTCTTCATACGCTCAACAAGCTCGGCCGGGAACTCGACGGCGATATCGCCGCTCTCCAACACTTCAGCATTGAGCACAACCCACTCAACATTGTACTGACCATTCGCATCGCGGGTGCCATCGTACAGGCCAATCACAACGACAACCTTCTGATCCACAGTATAACGGGTGGTGAATGTGAAGGTCACCTTCACATCCGCCGCAGTGCCCTCGGTCGTCAGGGTGACAAACTCATTCATGGTCAACGCGCTGCCCTTCACGCCTTCCGGCAGCAACGCGATAATTTCGTTCTGCGTTTCGACCGGGAAGTACGCAAGCGCCGCCTGACCTTTAACGGCAACATGCTGATAAATCTTCTCAATTTCCTCGACCACCGGAGCGGCATCCTCGGTCACCTCGATGAGCATGGTCGGTTCGGTAGATTCAACTGCCTTTACCCGAGTCACATCGGTCGTCGTTTTGCTGGGAACAGCCGCCACCGCACCAGCGGCGCTGAGCACGAGCAGCATGCTCGCAAGCGCCAAAGCAAATTTCTTCATAAAAACCAACCTCCTAATTTCCTTTTGAGTTCGAAATATTGCCAGTAATGTCCCCTTCATTCTCGTTTCGTATAGAACGCATTGAGAACGAAATCGACGATGGACTGCTCGTCTGCGTGGAACTCCATAAACCCGTCTTCGCCGATCACATGATCACCGTCCAAATATTGAACAGGCTCCACTTTATAATAATATGCCCGGTTGATCTCATTGATCATTTGCCCGCGAACCATGTTGGTGGTCAAATAGGGCGTCAACGTATCGAGCATAGTGGTGACAAAACCACTGGATTCATCAATCTTTTCGCGGATCATCGGCACGGCAGCATCCATAAAGATGCGCTGGCGCTTCATGCGCGCCTCATTTGTTCCGTCCGCGACATCCGTGCGGCGGCGAACCAGCGTAACCGCCTGCTCGCCGGTCAGAGTAATCGTCGCGCCCGCCTGCATTGCCGGATCAGCCATCGTAAAATCATCTTGAAGCGTCACCGTCACGCCTCCAAGCAGATCGTTCAGCGCGGCGATTGCATCCAGCGGGATCTCCATATACGATTCCAGCTCCGGGCAGCCCAAAAGCCCCTGCACTGCGCTCAGCGTGTTCTTGCATCGCTCCTGTCTATCCATGCCGTAACCGTGGGATAGGCAAATCTGCATCACACGCGACCCCGCGCTGTTGCCAAACAGACCGAGCACGTTGACCGAAGTCATTGTATCGCGGTCGATCTGCAACTGGTGAATGGTCTTGTCCTTGTGATCCAGCACAAGCAGCAACAGGAAATCGGATTGACCGCCGTCGCGATAGCTCTTGTTCTCGTCCGTTGACCGTTTATCGATGCCAATCATCAGCAGCGAGGTCACGTTCATTTTCTGCTCATAGGTGACGCCGTCAATTTCCACCGTCGGCACTTCACCGAAGCCATCTTTTAGCTCGCCTCGCGTCTCCGTATATCTTCTTTTTTCCAAATACCGACCGCCGAGATAACCCAGCGCAAGCAAAATCACCAATCCGACGAGCACAACGCCCAGCTTAACCGCCAGCACTCGCCCGCTTTGCCTCTCAGGTCTGTTCCGACCCATATTCTGCCCCTCCATGCACAAGCGTTATATTCCCGCCATGCATACCCATATTCTAGTCGCTCTTTTTGTTTCTGTCAAGGGCATATATGCGTGTTTACTAACGAAAGTAACGAAATGTTACCCATTCTGCCGTGTTTCCCTGTCTTTTATTTTCTTTTCCGCCCGCTCATACTGCGCGCGGTCAAACACGCCGAACCTGCCCTTTTCGTTCTTCTTGATCCCGTACATGGCATAGTCGGCGCATTTAATCAGTTCCATCATCTCCGTGCCGTCGTCCGGGTACCAGGCAATGCCGCCGGAAACGTGGATGCGCGTCGCCGTGCCGTCGGGCAGGTTGAAGCAGCTGTTTTCCACCCCGGAAATCAGCCGGTCAATCGCCTCCTGCACCGCCTCGCGGCTGTCATAACCATAGAAGAGGATGTTAAATTCGTCGCCCGATACGCGCGCGCAGAGCGTCTCTTCCGGAATGCTGCGCAGGAAGCAGACCGCCGCCTCGTGGATGTAGCGGTCGCCCCATTCGTGGCCGAACGTGTCGTTGGTGCGCTTGAGGTTATCCAGATCCATCATAACCACCGCGGCGTGCTTCATCTTATCCGGCTGGTCGAACACCCGTCCCGCAAACCGATAGAACGCGCGGCGGTTGTACAGCCCCGTCAGCAGATCGTAGTCGCGTTCCCGCTCGATGCGCATCCGCTCCAGCGTCGCCGCCGTCACATCCTCGGCCAGCACGATCACGCGGCTTTCAATCTGCGTCTCTTTGATGCGCACATAGCGCTCCCTGCCGTCCAGCGAACGGACATGCACCAGCGTGCTCCCGCCGTTTTTCTCCGTCGCCAGCACGTTTTTCGCCATCTGGTTATGCAGGGATTTGATTTTGCCCAGCGTCACATGCTGCGCGTCGCAGCCCGGAACGCCCAGCAGCGGGAAAAAGTTATCCGTCGCGAACGCGGGCGAAACGTCTCTGGCTTCCGACGTATCAAATTCGCAGCCCGCGATATCCACGCTCGCCATGTCCAGCATCCGCAAAAAGCGGGTGGAGGTGTTGATGGCCTCGCGGCTCAGCCCCGCGAAAGCCGCCGCGAAGTGATCCAGCTCGCGTATGCCCGTGGAGGACAAGTGCGGAATGCCGTTTTCACCCGTTCTGGCGATATCCACCTCTTTGGACAGCTTGGCAATCGGCTTGGAAATCCGCTGCGCGATCAAAACGCTGCCCACCGCGTCAAACAGGAGCATCAGCGCAATCGCCAGCAGAATCAACCGCGTCACCCGGCTGGAAAACGCATACAGGCTCTGCGACGAGGCCGCGCCGATCAGCACCCAGTTTTCGCCGGAAAACGGCGCGTACATGTCGTAGAGCGACAGCTTTTGCTGCTGGGTGACGTATTTCTTTCCATCCAGTTGGAAGACGTAGCTCCCGTCCTTGCCCTTTGCCATGGCGAGGGTTTCTCCCCTGCGCACCCGCGTCTTGCCGCTGGCCACCTTCACCGAGGCGCGCTCCATCGTCTTGTCAAACTGCGCCACCATGTAGCTGCCGTCCGCGTCAAAGCCGAGTTCGCTGTAAGGGAGATGGCTGCACAGATAGTCGTCCAGCATCTCAATGCCGAGCACGCCGTACAGCGTGCCGTCCTCCAGCATCAGCGGCATGGAATAGGTCAGCCCGGAGGGCAGGTTGGACTGCGCGCCGGTGCTCCAACAGCCGTAATCGTGCGCCGACAGCCGCTTTTCCGCTCGATAGGCCGCCATGAACGGCTTTCGGAAATAATCGCCGTAGGCGGTGCCGAAATCATAGCGCGTATCCCAGCCCGTGTCGGTCGCGATGTTCATCGCCTTGACGATCGAAATCGGCGCACATTCCAGCAAAAGGTCGCTGTACTGCGTCGTCGCGCTCACCGTCGGGTCGAGGTCGCGCACGTGGAAACCCGTTTTGGATACCGTGTTGCCATCCAAATTGGAGGTGCTGAAAATGACGTAAATGCCGGAAACCTTGTTCCGGTACATCGTCTCGATCATATCGGTGCAGATTTGGCCGATCAGCTTGGCCGCTTCCTTAGAGCTGCTATCCAGCCGGTCCAGCGAAAGCTCGCCCGCATCCACGGCGGCCTGCGTCTTTTCGTTGATGCTCGCCGCCAGCGCGCCGATATCCGCCCATTGCTGGGTCATCTGCGATTCCAGATAGTTGGCGCGGTTGGCCACCTGCTTGCTGAGGATGGCGCGTTCGTTGCTGTTCACCTGATCGAAGATGCCGCTCAGATACAGAAACGTCAGCAGAATCGCCGCTTGCAGCAGGATCAAAACCACCAAGGGCTGCATCACGGTATGGAAGACGGTTTTCCCCGTCTTCGTCTGGCTCTGCTTCAACCCCGATGCACCTCCGTTCGCCGCTCACATCGCGTTATTGCGCGGCAAGCTCGTTCAATTCGTCCATGAGCTGCGCATACCACGCATCAAAGCGCTCCTCGCTCACAAACGCCGCGACCGCCGCTTCCTGCGTCGCGCCGTTCTCCATAGCCTCCACCACGCTCTGTCGATCCGCTTTCGCCGCGTCGCTCATGGCGTATTCCAGCTTTTTCCGGGCGCTCATGCCGTTCTTGAATGCCTTCGACGTGTACAGCGTATTCTGCCGCACGACCTGCACCGCCGTGCTCAGGCTGTCCCGAACATTTTTCTTCATGCTCGGGCTGTCCTTTTCAATCTTGACCATGTCGTTGTCTTCCGCCGTCACCGGCAGATAGCCGGAGGTGACGGAAAACTCAATCGCCCAGTCGCTCTGCGTAAACCACTTGAGGAAGCGCGCCGCCGCTTCCACCTGCTCGTCGCTCTTGCGGATGACCACCATGCCCGCGCCCTGCTGCACGGCGTAATCCCCGCCGCCCTCAAACTTCGGCGCGGGATAGGTCTTGATCTCGATGGGATAGCTCTCCTCGTCGCTGCGGGTCACGTGATCCGGGAAGAAGGTGCATCCCGCGGAAGAACCGACAAACGCGAGCACGTTGCCCGTCTTCATGTCGTCGCTGCGGAAACGGCCGGAGGCGGAAAAGTATCCCTTCACATAGGGCACATAGTAGTGATCCCAAAGCCGCTTCGCCACCTCGCGCGGCAGGTTGACGGTCGTTTGCCCATCCTTCGTTTCAAAAATGTCGCAGCCAAGCTGCTTCGCGCCGATAATCATGTAATTGGCCATCGCGTCCCGGCCAAAGAGCGCCTTGCCGTCGTTCGGCGCGTCCGTCAGGCTGTCCGTCCACTCGTAGTAGCGCTGCGCCATCGCGGTCACGCCTTCGATGGTCGCAAACTCGTCGGCGCTCGTGCCCGTCGCCTCCGCGAACGCCCGCCAATCCGTGTCGTTGACCACGAGCAGCTCCGTCGCCTTCGCCACCGGGAATATCTTAACGCTGCCGTCGCCCCTGAAATCGCCTTCGCTCAGGTAGCTTTCGATGTATTCCTTTCTGTCCTTTTCCGTCAGATACGGGCCGAGGTCGGCGACGCGCCCCAGACTGTCCACCGCGTAGGCCGTATCCGCGTAGGCGGAAAAGATATCCGGCACTTCCTGCGCGCCGACCTTGCCCCGCACCGCGTCCGTCACGTTCTGCTCCAAATCGTTGACCGAGCCGAGGCTTGAAGCGGAAACCACGATGTTCTTATCCCTGCCCACCGTCGCGTTAAACGCCTCCACGGCCTCGTTGAACGCGCCAAGCTGCTCGCCGTTGTAATATGTCCATACCGTCAGCGAGAGCGGCTCCTTCTTCGCGCAGCCCGTCAGCCCCGCCAGCAGCGCGCAAAGGCACAGAATTCCTGCCGCTTTCTTCCATCTGTTTCCGTTCATATCCTTCCACTTTCCTCTTCCGACGCTCTTTTTCGCCCTTTTCGGCGCACAAACCAACCCAAATTATAACACACGCCCCTATTCATTTCAACAAAAATGAAAAAACGCGCAAGAAGCGGGTCGAGCCCGCAGTCGATTTTACGTCGTTTCCGATGCGTCTGCTATGCGTCTGTCCATAAAAAAACAGGCCGTCGTTTTCGACAGCCCCAAACTGTAGACAAAAAGCTATTCTCCCCCCGAAGGGGGAGAATAGCCCTTTCCGCAAATGAAAGAATCGCTGAATTTCTTGATTTTGCTATTCAAGCCAGGTTTGCTTATGTCAGCAAACTGAGCCCGTCAATCTTTTTCGGTTATGGCCGTTCTCACCAGCGGTTTTCGTGGGTGACAAACGCGCGGTAAATCGCGCGCGTCGCGACCTCGAAATCCAGATTATCCACGCCGACGATGATGTTCAGCTCGCTGGAGCCCTGGTCGATCAGGCGCACGTTCACGCCCGCCTTCATCAGCGCGTTGAACAGCCGCGCGGAAATGCCCTTGGAGTGAACCATGCCGCGTCCCACCGTCGCGATGAGCGCCAGACCGGAGTGAATCTCCACCGTGTCGGGCGTACAGAGCTCGTGAATCCGCTGCACCAGCTTCTCCTTTTTGCCCTCCAGCGCGCTCTCGTGCACCACCACGCACATCGTGTCGATGCCGCTGGGCATATGCTCAAAGGAAATCCCCTGCTCCTCCAGCGCTTGCAGCAGGCGGCGGCCGAAGCCGATTTCCGAGTTCATCATCGCCTTTTCCACGTTGATGATCGCAAAATCCTTGTGCCCCGCGATGCCGGTGATGGGGTATTCGCTCTCGTAATCCTCCGCCTCGTAGCAGATCACCGTGCCCGGCTCATCCGGGTGGTTCGTGTTGCGGATGTTCGTCGGGATGCCCGCGATGCGCACCGGGAAAATGGCGTCCTCATGCAGCACGCTTGCGCCCATATAGGACAGCTCGCGCAGCTCCCGATAGGTCACATAGCGGATCGGCTCCGGGTTGCGGACGATGCGCGGGTCGGCCATCAGGCAGCCGGAAACATCCGTCCAGTTTTCATACACGTCCGCGTTGACCGCGCGCGCGACAATCGCGCCCGTGAT
>ULWH01054551.1_pt1 | contig 15008 bp, 16 predicted proteins | sample 1960201 | NCBI WGS metagenome assembly ULWH01 (sample SAMEA4835808, study PRJEB28245) | human gut metagenome | biome: gut microbiome; material: fecal sample | place: Denmark | collected 2008
TATATCCCCTGTCAATAACAAATAAATTGGAGAAAAACTATATTTCTCGGACATATATTGTACATCTCTTGCAATTGATTCATATATCTTTGAAGGAAAACCAAATCTATGTTTTTCACCAAATTGTAAATCTGAAAGTTGGATTATTCCATACCTAACCATACCTTATCTTTATATAGGATTAATGCATTTAATTAATTACGGCACAAATTTAACAAAAAAATAATCATTAAAAATTATATCAATTATAAAAAACATATTCTATATGTTTAATTGCAAATTATTTATATTGACTGAATACAAACCATATTTACTCAATTTTCCACTCATCTATATTGCGAGTCTTTGCACTAAAGCACTCCTATCTTAAATAATTTGTAAAAATCAGAAACAAAAAGAAGCGCATAAGTCTTTTCATTGATCTGATGTAAGGTTTCATCAACTATTCCGTTCAGTTTATATTCTACCAGATAAATAAAATGGTCTGCATATAATACCAGAATACAACCATCCGATATATGGTATTCTACTTTTACATAAAAACCAACCAATTTGAACACAATAAACAAGCATTTTGATAATGTAACTCCAAATCACGAACCAGCTCATAAGGAGCATCAGCAAAGATATTTTGCAAACAACGGATAAAAGAAGTCATAATCATGGACACATTACTTCACAGAGAAATTTTTTAATTTGAAAATAAAAATCGATCTTATCTGTATTAGCATAAAAAGGTGAGTGTAAATACTGCATGATAGTTATTCTATTTTCCACCCCTCTATATTGCGCGTCTTTGCACTGAAATTCACTCCTATCTTAAATAATTGGCGGGGATCGGAAGCAAAAGGAAGTGCATAGCCTTTTTCATTGATCTGGCGTAAAGCCTCGTCTACTGTTCCGTTCAGTTTGAATTCCATCAAGTAAATGAAACGATCCGTTTGCAATACCAGGTCGATACGGCCTTCTGAAGTATGGTATTCTACTTTTACATAGAAACCAATCAATTTGAACACAATAAACAGAACATTCTGATAATGTAACTCCAAATCACGAACCAACTCATAAGGAGTATCGGCAAAAAAACTTTGCAGACGGCGGAAGAAGGAATCATAATCGCCGGAACGTATCTCACGAACAAACTTCTGAACATGGAAAGAAGAATCGACTTTATCCGTATTGGCATAGAAAGGAAGCAAATATTTCATAAAGCCCTCCTCCACTTCACGATTAGGAAATCCCAGACGATAAATACCAAATTCACGATCATATCCTTTAATTGTCAGATATCCACTCTGATAAATCACGGGTATTGGGTTAACAGATGTGGAGTCAATGCTATTCAAAACATCGGCATCCGTTTCCGTATGCGCCATGTTATACAAGTTATAATGAGAGTGTTTTAACAATTTTACCAGATAGGTTGGTGTACCTGTTTCAAACCAGTAACTACCAAACTGCAAATACTTAAAGGTATTAAGTAAACTGAAAGGATTATACATACCGGGACCATTCGGCACAAAATGATAACCGTCATAACATCCTTTTAATTCTGCACAAGCTTCTTCATTTGTTAAGGAAAGAGATGAAGCAAGCGCTTTAATATCTTCATCAAAATATTCGTGCAATTCCTCTTCTGTAATGCCACAAATAGAAGCAAAAGGTCCTTTCATCGAAATATCGTCCAAATTATTCAGATCGCTGAACACACTCACTTTCCCAAACTTGGTTACCCCTGTTAAGAAAGCAAACTTGATATCCCCGTCCATACTCTTCATCACACCATAAAAAGCTTTCAAAGTATCACGATATATCTCTTGAAGTTCATCATTATCCAATGCCTGTAACATCGGCTTATCGTATTCGTCAATCAAAATTACAACACGTTGCCCGGTCTGTTTGGCTGCCCTTCGGATTACTCCTTTAAAGCGAAGCGAAAGTGTTGTTTCATCTTTTCCACGGCCATAAAGATCTTCCCACTGTGTCAACTGATTGCTTAACAAAGCATCGAGACATTCAGGACAATCGAATTTTTCAGCATTCAAATCTAAATGAAGTACAGGATATTCCAACCAATCTTTTTCCAGCTTTTCGATAGCCAACCCTTCAAATAACTCCTTTTTCCCCAGAAAATAAGCTTCCAGGGTAGAAATAAGCAAGCTTTTCCCAAAACGGCGTGGACGACTCAATAAATAATAGCGACCCGTTTTCACTAATTGATAAATCAGTTCTGTTTTGTCAATATAGATATATCCGTCCTGACAAAGACTCTCAAAATTCTGTATACCGATAGGATAAAGCTTTGCCATAATTCATCTGATTGAAATAATACCTTTTACGCAAAGTACACAATAAAGATCGGCATTTACAAAAAAAGAATAGGTTAATTGGTTATACACTGTACGTCTTATACAAGATAGCAACACCGGACAACCTTTCCGGATATATCTTCTCTATATTTGCATGATATAATTCGAATAGTTAATTATGGAGTTGGAAATAGAAAAGAGATACTGCCAAAGTTGCGGAATGCCATTAGATATAAATCAGGAAGAACTTCTTGGGACTAATGGCGATCAAATGAAATGTGATGAATATTGTGTCTACTGTTATCAAAATGGGCAATACACAGTGGATTATTCAATGAAAAAAGTAATTGATGTATGGGTTGAGAATACTGATCTTTTCAATAATCATGTTCATACCCAATATACACCGAATGAACTTCGAACTATTCTTAACAAAAGATTACCTACCCTTAAACGATGGAAGCAAAAGATTGACACTGAAAATATTTATCATGAAATAATAAATCGGATAAAGGTTTATATCAACAGCCATTTGTTTGATATGCTCAATACCGAACAATTATCCAAAATTGCCGGACTATCAAAGTTCCATTTCCTGCGTATATTTAAAGAGTACACCGGCGAAAGCATAGGAGTTTATATCCAGCGTATACGTTTAGAATATATCGCACATCTACTTTTGACAGCAAACCTTTCTCTGAACAACATCGTGCTGCAAACTAACTATCAAACCAAACATAGCCTATCCAAAGCGTTTAAGAAACACTTTGGGTTGTCTCCATCAGATTATAAACAGCAATACAAACAACAGTCCTATAATGAAGCGCCCATACTTCCAGAAAAAAGATTACCTCTAATTAAGAAGATTAGTAGTTTAAGTATGATTTATAGAACCATTGATAATACGTGTTCTACGATGAAAGCCTATAAAGATATATGGAAAGAGCTACTATCTTTTGCAGAAAGCAATATTACAAAAAGTCCTGAAAACAGATTTATAAGCGTGAGTATGGATGACCCGCTTATTACAGTTTATAGCAATTGCCGCTTTCTTATCGGATTTACTGTTAATCAAAAAGTGAAGGCAAAAGGCAAATTCGGAATGATGGAAATACCTGCCGGACATTATGCGGTATTCAAATATGAAGGCGATTATTCCTCTTTACCCGATTTATATAGATACATTTACTTAACATGGCTTCCACAGAGTGAATATCGACAGAAAAACACATTAAGTTTCGAGTTATATATTAAGACTCCAATAGAAGAAGAGTATAATAACTTATTGACAGAAATATATATTCCTATTGAAAAAACAACAAAGAAATAATACCATGAAAGAATTACCGGAAAATCAAACATTAGCGAAACAGATCGATGTTACCTTAAAAGATAGAATTATCACAGAAGTATTCAATGCCACAAAATATCATAAGAATACATTCTATTATGGCGATCCCCTCACTTATGGCAAACTACTTACTGGGAGAGAAATCAAATCTTCAGAGAGTTTTGGTATGTATGTAGATATAATATTGGATAAAGGCACAAAAATCAGTTTCGGAGATGGAACAAACCTGAAATACGGTACAATATCGGGCAAGATGCCGGATAATTATCAACTATTGCTTACGCTTGATGATAATACCTATCTTGCTTTTACCGTAGGTATGTTTGGAGTGATAGCTGCATATACCGGAATATATGACGAAGTATATTACAAAAAAAGCGCAGAAAGCATCTCTCCGCTAAATAGTGAATTCAATGATTCCTATTTTGAGAAGCTATTTATTGGTTTAAAGCCTAAATTATCAGTTAAAATGCTGTTGGCTGCAGAACAACGTATTCCCGGTTTGGGAAACGGAGTATTGCAAGACATACTGTTCAATGCAAAAATTAATCCTAAAAGGGAAATAAGTTCATTGACAGATACCGATAAATCGGCCTTATTGCAATCGATCAAAACGACCTTAAAGAGTATGGTTCTTCAAGGCGGAAGAGATACAGAAACAGACCTGTTCGGCAAACATGGAAACTATAAAACCATTTTGTCAAGAAATACATTGAATAATCCATGTCCTAGATGTAGCAATCCTATTATTAAAGATGCATCTAACGGTGGCGGAGCCGTTTATTACTGTCCTACTTGCCAGAAAATATAAAATATGGATACAAATATAATACAGTGCAGGAATCCGAAGACACCTGCACCATAAATATAAAATCAGGAATCAGCCTTGCGCCTCTTCACCTCTTCCACGAGCTTTGTAAAGGATTTTTCCTTTTTACGTTTTTCATGCTCGGAAGCAGAGAAATACCAGGCTTCACGCTTTAGTTTCAGATAGCTTTCATACACTTTGGTGTCCAGCAAACCTTCAGCGACTGCTTCCTGAACAGCACAGCCGGGTTCGTTGGTATGTGTGCAATCCTTGAAACGGCACGATTCTGCATAGTTGGAGATTTCCAGCATTTCGGCTAGTGAATCGGAATTATCTACAGTCAATCCAAACTCACGGATACCCGGAGTGTCGATTAAAACACCTGATCCGTCCATCAAAACCATTTCCCGCCGGGTGGAAGTATGCCGCCCTTTTCCGGTGGACTGACTTATATCCGACGTCAGCAGCACCGACCTTTCACAAAGTGCATTAACAAGAGAACTCTTCCCTACCCCCGAAGAACCAACAAAGACAACCGTTTCGCCTTCCGATATGGAATCCCGTAACCGGGAGACCGTTTCAGGGTGATGGATACTTGTGAAGAACACCGGCATCCTACGGGTAAGGTGCTTGATTGCTTCCTCTGTCTCCTGTTTATCAAAAGGTAAATCAGCCTTATTGAGTATCAATACGGGATGGATGTTTTCTTCCAATATCTGAACCATGAAACGTTCCACCCTGCGCATATTGAAATTATCATCGAGGCTCTGCACGATAAACGCCTTGTCAACATACGAAGCAATTGCCTGTTTTCCGGCTACCGTTCCATTTCTCTTGCGGTATAAAGTCCGTTCACGAGGCAACATACCGACGATAATGCCTTTGTTATCGTCGAATGGTTGAAACAGTACCCAATCACCTGTACAGGGCAGTTCAAAGTCAGATTTCCCATACATCATATTTCCCGTCAACTCGCATTGGTACAGTCCGCTATCGGATACAACCTCGTAACAGGTACGATGCACGATGGCTATCCGTCCGTGAGACAATGTATTATATGCCGATTCTTGTTTTAGTTGGTTCAACCGGTCGTTCCAACCATACATATTTAAACGAATCATAGCGTTATCTTTTTAGCTATATAAAATACATAGCCGTAAAACCCTTTATACTTGCGGTATAACTCCTCTTCGTGATGTGACATCGCGACAAGTTCTTCGGCAGTTTTATTTCCCGGATATTTGGCCAGAAACTTTTCCCGGGCTTTAACTAACGGTGCAAAATAATGCTCTGTCCAGCAAGTTTCAGGTAAAATAAAAGAAGCGACAGGAAGATACCCGGCCTTTTGTATCAGGGCAACCTGATTGGGTATCGTATCTATTTGCGGATAAGCTTCCATCCAGAAATCATGAATCTCTGCCGGACGTTCTTCAGTAAACCAGGCGCTTTCAGAAACGGCGATATATCCTCCTGTTTTCAGATATTTGCGCCATTCGTTCAGTCCGCGTTCAAAGCCTATATTATAAATGGCTCCTTCCGACCAGATCAGGTCTAACTCTTCCTCTCCAAAAGGAAGGTTGTCCATCGAACCGACGATTCCCTTCACTCTATCCTGAAGATTCAACCCTCTGGCATTACTGTTGAACCTGTCGATGAATCCCGGAAAAAAGTCAAGACCGGTAATATGTCCCGGTGTATGCTGTGCCAATACCATTGTCTGGCCGCCTGTGCCACAACCCAAATCGGCGATAAGGGATTGGTCGGTAAGGTTGTCTATAAAGCCCAATGCTTTAAGAGTCACTTCTGGACTTCCGGGCCCCTGGCGTTCTGTATTTAAAAAGTATTCGCAGATTAAATTAAAATCGAATTCGTGAATTGTTTTATTTTCGTTACTCATTTCTTTATGTATATAGTATACCCGTGAAAGCATAACAATGCCGTCATCATTGTACACTGATTAAAATTGAATTAATACAATAGAGATTATGCCCGGATAGAATTACCCGAGAATAAACGAAAGGACAACCTGTACAAGGAATACAGATTGTTTACTACACCAAATCCGATTTAAATAGTTTGTTTAACATGCGGCAAAGATACATAATATTTTACAGGAAAGCATGTTTTGCTTATTTTTTATCCATAAATTCCTCATATAAAGCCACAGCACCATAATGCCACAGTTTAGAATTTTCTTTTTCCAAAACTTTATAAGTATTGGAATGATAAAACTTTTGTATGGCTTCTATTATTGAACCTCCATGTTCTTTCACATACATCTGTGCTAGAAGGCTTACTTTAGAAGGTAACAATAGATAAAGGTTTTTATCTGTAATTTCTCTGTTCATTTTAAACCTCCTTCGCTTCTAAAAAGATTAAATAAGATAACGCATCTTCCGTATGAAACAGCAACTGATCCACCAAAAGATAAGTCTTTAACTCCTGAATTAATTCCTGCTTATTAAGTAAGCCTCCCTCATATAAAGCAAAGGCTGCATAAACACGGTCATTTGCAACAGGACCATATACCACATCATAGTTATGATGAAAATTTCTATTCGTGCGATTCGCCATTACAAAATCCAACCATTCTTCTGTAGGCTCCGTAAAACGTAATGTTTTCAACTTTTCCATAGAAGATAAATCAAACTCATAGACATTGACAAAACCTTTATTATCTTTTCCTCCGATTTTACGCTTCACCCACAGTTCAGCCTGTTCTTCGGAAGTAGTGGTATAGAACCCAATACCATAATCCAATGTACGATTAGCAAGCCGTATTTGTGGCCTTTCTACTATATCCAAACTTCCGTGATAAAGCTTCATTCTTCCTCCTTTCGTTTCGTAATGTAATCCTCTATTTCTTCCATTAGCCATTGTCTACCCTGAGTATGCAGTACCTCAAAGTTATCTGACAGATATGATAATACATTATATTTTTCAAATAAGTTCATCGTATCTTCACCGGATAAACCTTGTTTCACTTTATATTGTTCGATACAGAACGAAAGGAAATAGGCTATATCTAATTCTTTTTTATCCATAATAAAAGTCCTGTATTCAAGATTCATTTAATTAACTCCTATGAATACAAAGATAATATTTTCTTTTCATCACATGCCTATCAATATCATTTCTTAAAAAACATATTATTCTTCCGACAAGCTAAACTCCTTATTAGAGAATAATTCCGCCAAACCTGATATTTGCTTCAAACGCAATATTTCATCTCTGTCCATACCGATATTACGTTGTATCCAGGCATCCGACATGCCGCATTTGGAGAGCTCGGAAACGATATGGCTCATTAATTCAATATTGTGGGTACCACGGGCCCTGTTATGACGGATGGTCGAAGCCATTCTGTTGGAGAGGTCTTTTTCGATGACAGTGACGGGGAGCAAGCCGCGTTCACGCTCATAGATACGTTTTGATGTCTTCATCACCATATAGCGGTGATAGCCGTCGACCAGTTCATAGATATCTTCCTCCGGAACATAGTAGCATACACACGGAGAAGTAAATCCGTCTTCCCAGATAGAGACTTCCAACAGCTTCATTTCCGGGGGTGCTACGACATTAGGGTTATAGCTGTTGGCTACCACCTTTTCCACAGGGACAGCCCTTACCTTGTACACAGGACTAGTATATTCCTCCATATAATTCAGAGTTATAAAGTTTTAATATCTCTTCTTTTTGTTTCCTCTCGTGAATATTCAGTGAGAAGCCCATATATTTACAATAGTAGTCATTCTTCAATATGCAGATACAGACACGCTTATAGGTTGGGAGTTCGCGGAATTCCGGAATATCGATATCATCCAGATATTCCATCCGAACCGGTTTCTTTACCGTCTTGTAATTTGTACGGCCTTCAACCCGTATCGGAATTCCTGCCTGTATCAGCTTCTCGATGGTGTTTTCTGCCAGGCAACCGCCTTTCTCACGCCAGAATTTTATGCTGACGGAGAGTTTCTGCAAATACCCTTCCCGTGTCTTCTCCGGCAAAGTTCCCAATAGAAATTCCATATAAGACTTCCAGGTCATTCCCTGCGGCAATTTGACAGACTGCCATCCCAGTGCAGAAGTACCGCCATACAACCCGGCAAAACCGACTCCGTTGACACGCCCGATCATCTTCCCCCACATATCCGGGTCTATTGCCCGGTATAATTTCAAGCTGGCTATGGCCTGGGAGATAAAAGGGCTTGCTACTCTCTGCATTTCCAACGGGACTCCTGCCTGGTAAAACAAATCGTACAGGTGATTGTAATCCCAACCGAACCTGCCGTTGGCAATCCATATATCTTTTGTTTTCCAATCGAATATAGGATAAGCATTATATATACGTGGTGCCAGCTGGTGAACCCATTTCAGCCGGCGGTAAGTCTGCACTTTATTCTTTATATGGATAGCGCGCCATCTGTTGAAACTTTCCTGTGTCCGTATCCCTATCAGGCAACAGGTGCGTCCGGCATCCTTTTTTTCATGCAACCATTCCGCAAACTTTAACTGAAACTGGTAATCCCACATATTCTCATCATAAAACGGGAAGTCCTCCACACAAAGCGAGTTTTCAGGCATCTTATTCACCCATAAATCCTGCAACTCCCTGTCCCACGGACGCCAGTAGTTTTGGAACATCGAAGTACATGTAGGAACCTTAAAAGGGACGCACACCCGGTAGACCTCCAGAATATCGGAATTGGAAGACAATACGCGGTCTACATAAGAAGTGGTTTCCCGATACTGCACCTCATAGTCCATGTGAAAGACTCCCAGTTTCCGTTTCAGACGGTGTTCGCGTATGTAGTCAATACATAAATTCAGCAAAACACCACTGTCCTTACCTCCGGAAAAGGAGACGTATACGTTATCGAAGTCAGAAAATATCTTATCCAACCGAACTTGTACTGCTTCGTACACATTGAGCTTCTCTCTCATCATCACATCTATACTCCATTTTATTATATAGTTTCCATTCTTGAGTTACGAAAAAATGAGCTGAAGCAAAGAGCTCTTTATGCCGGGTATGGGCAACGGCCCGGACAACCGAAATATTCTTGAAATGTTCCAAAACAGCATCGATCAGGGATGCCAATACCGCGTTGTCCTCTCCTTTCACATAATAGTTATTAATAACGACACAAGTGCTTTTGATTTCAACGGGTATAAACCCTATCACCGTGTCTCTTTCCATAGCGACAAACCATAAATAATGTTTAGATGTTTTGAAAGGATAATTATTATTCTGTCGCAAAACGCTACAACTCATAACTAGTGGAGCAACTAATTCATATAGCCTCGGGGCGATTCCGGATAACACTTCTATATTCATATTCCAAAGAGACTAAGATTATACAAATCCTTCGAAACACAAAAATAAACAAAATACTATACCAAAGGGTATTAACAGCTAATATTTTAACTTAAAATAAAGAGTTCACCCTTTAATTTTCAGGAGCAGCAGAAAACACAATACAATATCCCGCCCATATCACACATCACAAAAACTTTCTACTTTCAGACAACAAGAGCGAAGTTCCTATTGTTATTCAATAAGAAAAGCGAAAAATCATGAGAAAAGCATTGAATATTATTATCCCTATCTTGGTTTGTTTCCTTGTAGGGCTTTCCGCCAGCTATTTCCAGGCTGACGCAATAAAGAACTGGTATCCAACCCTTATCAAACCGGCGGTTACTCCTCCGAATATTGTTTTCCCGATTGCGTGGAGCATTATTTATGTATGCATGGGGTTGTCCATCGGACTACTTATCAACTCGACCATAGAGCGAAGAAGGTTCTTCGTCAAAGCATTTATCTTCCAGTTGTTTTTCAATTTTACCTGGAGCATCAGTTTCTTTTATATCCAGAACCCGCTTATCGGATTTATCAATATCCTGTTGCTCGACATCTTCGTTATCAATTACACATTGAAGAGTTATCAAGTAAACAAAGCCAGTTCAATACTTTTCATACCATATGTAATATGGTTGTTGTTTGCAACCTATTTGAATGGGTATATATTAATGTATAACTAATCCAAATTATAAAGCTTCAGTTTATTATAAAGCGTTTTCCGGTCGATACCCAATAGTTGGGCGGCACGGGTTTTGTTGTTGCCGGATTCCTGGAGGGCGCGTTTGATAAGTTCGCATTCATGGGTTTCGTCTTTCAAGAGGATGCGGGTGTCTTTTTCCGGGGCTTCCGTCAGTTCTTCGGGGAGTTCACGACGGGTGATGTACCGGCCGGTGGCCAGAAGGGTGGCATATTTGATGACATTCTTCATCTGACGCAGGTTACCCGGCCATGAATAAGACTGGAAAAGACGGATCGTCTCGTTATCAAAACCGATAATATCTTTCTGGAGCTCGGCATTCGCCTGGTCGAGGAAATTATTCGCGAAAAGCAACAAGTCTTCCTTCCGCTCTTTCAAATCCGGGATACGAACCGTAAATTCGTTGATACGGTGATAAAGATCCTCACGGAAATCTCCTTTATCGATGGCAGTCCGCAGATTCTCGTTTGTGGCAGAGATCAACCGGACATTGATAGCGATCTCTTCATTTGTACCGATCGGCTTCACTTTACGTTCCTGCAAGGCACGAAGAAGTTGTACCTGCACTTCGTAGGTCAGGTTACCGATCTCATCCAGAAAGATCGTTCCTCCGTGAGCAGCCACAAAAGCACCGGTCTTATTATCTATCGCCCCGGTAAACGAACCTTTCACATGACCGAAAAACTCGGATGCCGCCAGATCTTTGGGGATCGCCCCACAGTCGACTGCAATAAACGGAGCCTTACTGCGGTTACTCTGCTCATGGATACGACGGGCTATATATTCCTTCCCCGTCCCACTCGCCCCGGTGATCAGTACCGACATATCCGTCGGGGCAACCAAGCGGACGTGGTCGAACAACTGACGGGCGGCAGGACTTTGCCCTTCAATATAAGTATTCCCTTCCGGCGATTTCTTTGCGGGCGTATGTTCCACCGCAGGCGTTTTCACCACCTCACGGATCTTACTCAGCAACTCTTCCGGATTCAGGGGTTTGGCTATATAATCGGATGCTCCCAGCTTGATGGCCTGCACGGCGGTCTGTATCTCCGCATAACTAGTCATCATGATCAAAGGCAAAGAGGCATATTTTTCCTTCACCCACTTCAACAAGTCGATCCCGTCACCGTCCGGTAAACGTAAATCCGACAAGATCAGGTCGTAGCTGACACTCTCAATCTGGCGTTTTGCATCCGAAACCGAGCTAAGTGCTTTTACCTCAAAACCTTTCTTTCCTAACCAGGTTGTGAGCATTAAAGAAAAAGTTATATCATCTTCAACAATAAGAACTGATAGCATACTTAATTATATTAAATCCTTACGCAAAGATATATATTTTAGGAATAAATCAGGAACAAATCCAGGTCGCTTTACGCCAGGCTCCTTCGAACGGTCCCTGTTTATGATTCTTTAACCACCAATGGCAAAATCCAAGTTGAAGGATAAACAGCACGATCCCCACCCCGAAACTGGCGGCAACGCCTAATTCGCTATACAGTGACAAACCATAACCGAAATAGATAAATGAACCTATAATAGACTGGCTCAGATAGTTAGTCAGACTCATTTTTCCATAGGGTACCAGTCCATGCAACACTTTGTGTCCTGAAACCTGTTGCCAAAGAAAGACAAAGACAGCCACCAGTACACACATGAATGCGAAATTACGGAAAGAGGAGAAAATCGTATTGAGCGGAGATAACATACTCTTATTTGTAAACAGACTGGGTAAAGCCTCCGTAAAATAATATAGAGGAATGAAGCAGACAGCACTGATCAGGAGCGTACGAAGCCAGAACTTCCGGTGACCGGACAGATCGGCAAAGAATTGCCGGCGTCCTATCAACATACCGATCAGGAACAGGGAAGCGGTCTGGAAGAAACGGCCATGACCCCAACCCCATAACAGGCTGAAAAGCTGTCCGTCCCACAGGTTCGACTTCACCATCGCCCAGAAGTCCGTCTGTCCCAGGAAGGGATACATATTTCTATGATGCACCAGCCATTGTCCCGGAGCAGCCACATAGTCGGGATTGTTCAGCGCATAAAGGAACTTTGCCCATTCTATAGGCTGAAGCATCAAGACAATAGCCGTTATCAACACAGCTTTATCGCTCCATTTGCAAACCAGGGGCAGTATGACACCTACTATCGCATACAACACCAGGATATCACCGGGGAAGAATGCACCATTAAAACATCCGATCAGGAACAGCAGGAATAACCGCCACAGGAAACGCAGACGGAAGTCTTTCCCTTTCTTAGCCTGGTTATTATATTGTATGAAGAAACTAAATCCGAACAGCAGGGAGAAGATAGCATACGCTTTCCCGCCAAAGAGAAAAAACAACGTATCCCAAACACCTCCGTTCAACGACTTCATAAACTCGGTAGTCGCTTCGGGAAACTCATAGAAATTAAAATGTTCGATATTATGCAAAAACATAATCGCCATAACGGCAAAACCTCTTAGGGCGTCGACAACTTCAATGCGTGCCGACTTGAGTGGCATTTCGTGCTTCATGGTATAACTATTGGTCTTTTTAATAATGGACGCAAAGTTAACAAACAAACTTACACCAAACAAAAAAAGCATCCCCAACAGATGCTTTTTTTGTTTTTGCAGACTTAATAGAATACTCAGAAATAATCTTTCTTTGTTTTAAACGGTTTAAATGTAGAAACGTCCACTTACGATTCTGATACTAGGAGTACGAAATTCATGCCAAAGTCTGCAAAAAAGCTTCGTTCATTTCATAAACTCTTATAACTTAACAGAGAAGAGAGATAAAATGTTCTGCAATAAAAAAATATAGGTGGAGATTATTGTGGAAAGAACGTACACAGGTGGGGATTTTTTCCACATACTTTTCCACAGTAATCCTCATCTATCCCCTATTCTCACCGCATCATCACCTTCCACCTCTCCCCACTACTCAGGCGAAGGATGTAGATACCGGACGGCAGGTCACCGACACGGGTTTCACCAGGAGCGACAGGGATGCTGCGTTGCAGACGGCCGTTTATCGTAACGATATATAAGGTAGCCGCACGATCCGTTTGCAAGCGGAAAGCATTGCGGAAGACCGTTAGCTGTGCACCGGCCGACAAAGCTTCGTTGGCCACAGGAGTATCCTTTTCGATACCACTCACCGAAATGACCTGATCGGAGGAAAGGCCGGCGATGGTGTATCGGCCCGAAGCATCCGGCTCGAGGATCGTGCCGTCGGAAAGAGTTACTACGGGGTGCGACTGCTCGCGATACCCTTCATCGAGAGTTAGCGAAAAGACAAAATCATTATCGGCATTCACGTAATAACGGCCTGCAGCAGGTGAAAAAGTGACACCTTCCGTTACAGGAAGGATAACGGTATAGATAACAGGCCTAGGATCGGGATCATCGGGGTCTTCAGGCTCCGGCTCTGCCGTTAATGCAAAAGAAATGTCATTGTAGGTTTTTGTATGCCCTGCTATATCTGTAATTGTTAGCGTCATTGTGTTGCTACCATTCTTACCTGCGACATTAAATGAAAGTTCCTGTGGAGCGTTATCGATCGTAACACGCTGGTTGTCGCCATTCAAGGTATAAGAATAGGAAGCTATCCCGCTACCATCGTCTTTCAGGGTGAAGGTAGCAGACAGATCAGAAGTCTGTGGCTTTTCATTAGCGAGATAAGGATCCTGTTTGTCAAGTTTCACTTCAATCGTTTTACCTGCAAACTCCTGCTTCTCTCCTAATTGACGCTGCAAAGCATAGGTGATGATATGACAGCCATCTACATCACTATCCCAGGTAAAGTTGTCTGCATATGTTAGTGCACTTTTCAAGCGGGAACTGATAAAGGCTATTTTGAAACCTTCGGGGGCTGTAATGGTAACCGCACCTGTATGCCAGCCGTCATACTCGGCCATACTACTTTTAGTGGCTGTCGCCTCGGCAACCTTGTCTCCTAAGATAGTGACTGAAACACCTCCTGTGAAAACAGAAGAATAGTTTCTATCGAAAGGAGTTTTGAGCTTGAAATCATTACCGGCAACGATTGTTGTCCCTTCAAAGGTTAATGCTCCTTCAAATTCCGGCACATCCCCATTAACGGCATCTTCAATTTTATAAGTTGGTGTTTCGTCGGCGTAGAGCTTTTGATCTTGGTCAGGTATTACTTGTAAAGCTTTCTTGTCAATGATAAATGTAGCTTCCTGATCACTTGCGCTATAATGGGAGTCGTCACCGACATAGCTTGCTATGACCTTATAATCGCCTGCGTATATCGGGGCACCACCTGTTGCATCTGCACCACTGTTTTCAGCTGTTGTTTCAGAATAAGAACCTAAGATATCTTTAATCAGATAGCTTAATGCTGCTTCTGTTATTTTGCTGTTGTAGGTTTTGTCTATTACATCGGGCGCAGTTATGCTGATTGCATTACCGGAATAGGTAAAATTGCTTATTGTAGGGAATGCGTTAATTTCTGTCGCACTCA
>ULWH01046393.1_pt1 | contig 14950 bp, 9 predicted proteins | sample 1960201 | NCBI WGS metagenome assembly ULWH01 (sample SAMEA4835808, study PRJEB28245) | human gut metagenome | biome: gut microbiome; material: fecal sample | place: Denmark | collected 2008
TTAGTCTTAAGTATTCTGTTACTGTTAGATTATAGATATTATCATTATTTTTTAATTTTTCATAGATCTCAGTTGTTATTATTCCATTATCTATTAGTTCATAATCATTTTTAAATTCTACAATTTTTTTGTCTGGATATTTTGTTACATTTGCAACTCGTTCTATATATTCTGCTTTACCTTCTTTGTTTATTTTCCCTACATTTACAGGTTTAAATATCATTATAATTGCAAATATAACAGCTATAATCAATAGTAAAACACCAATAGTACATACTAACTTTTTATTTAGCTTTATTTTTTTTCTAGTTTTAGTTCTTTTTCCTGCCATATAATCGCTCCCTTTATTTTTAAAAAGAGAACTAGAAAGTTCTAGTCCTCTCTTATGTAGTATTTTAGTTCATTTTTTTCTTTTTTGCAACTATTGTTGTTGCTCCAAGTCCTATTATTGACATACTTGCTATTGCTACATAAAGCATTATATTGTCGCCTGTTTTTGGATTTGAACCATTATCTTTTATTTCTTCTTTATCTTCTGGTTTTGATGGAGTATTATTTTCGTTGTTATTGTTGTTTTCAGCTTTTCTTGCTATTGTAAATGTTGTTTCTGCTTCTCCTCCATCTGCAAATGCTACTTTTAATGTATGTTCTCCAACTGCAAGTGTATCTACATAGTCTTTATTTAATACAATTATTGTGCTTCCACTTTTGCTTGTATAATTTGAACTATCTACAAGTACGTTATCTACATATACTTTATTATTAAATAGGCTATAATCTGCATCTATTCTAAATCTTGCTTCTGTATCTTCTGTTATTGTATATGTTTGTTCTGCACCTTCTATTACTTTGTATTCTATTTTTTCTACTACTACTTTAATTTTCATATTTGATGTAATGTTCTTTAATTTTAATGTGTTGCCATCTAGTGTTTTTTCTACATCATTTACTAATACTTTTACTAGTTTGTAGCCTGTATTTGCTGTTATTGTGAAGTCTTTGTTGTCTCCATAACTTACTGTTACAGTTCCATCTGGATCTACTGTTGCTCCTGTTACTTCTTCTACTGTTATTGTAAATGGTATTTTCTTGTAGCTTACTTCTACTGTTTTTTCTTCATCTACTGTTATTTCTATTTCATTTCCCGTTGCAGTTTTTTCTATTCCATTTACTAATACTTTATCTATCATATATCCTGTATTTGGTGTAAATGTTATTTTTACTTTACTTCCTTCTATAACATCTATTTTACTTGGTGTAATTGTTCCATTTCCACCAGGTACTGATGTTATTACATCAAATGTATTTTTAACATCAACTTCAATATCAATATCAGTTATTGTTTTATAGTTTGTTGTATCAACTGGAGTAAATGTTGCTTTATATGTGTTTGTTCCTACAGTTAACACTGTTGCAGGTGCATTCCATGTAAATCCTGTTGGTAATACTACATCTGCTAATACTTTACCTTTTACAGAAGTTAATCCTGTTGGTACTGTATAATTTGGTGTTGCTTGTGTGATAGACCAGTTAATAGTTAAATCACCATTTGATCCATCTTTCCACTCATAATTAGCTTTATCTTTAATTTTTGCAACAATAGTATTATTTGATACATTTTTAGCTTGAGTATCACCAGTTACTTCTATATTAGAATTAACATTATTTAATGTAGGAGTAATATCACTACCAGTATATTCAAAAGTATCTTTAACAATAGTTACTTTATCAAGTTGAGCTTTTTTAATAGTGAATGCTACACTAAATGTTCCAGTGTAATTTGCATTTGTATCAGGAACTTTATATGTTACTGTATAAGTACCAGCATTTGTTGGTGCTGTAGCACTATTATATGAGGTTGTTCCTGTTCCTTGATATTTTACTTCTAAATCACTTACATTTACTGTTCCTGCATTAACACTAATTGTTCCTGTTGGCTTTTTAGGATTTCCATCATAAGTAAATGTTTCATTATTAGCAAGTCCTGAAATATTTACATCAGTTTTATTTACAACATGAATTGTAAAGTCTTTTGATGTTTCTTTCCATTCAGGAGTACCATCTCCACCAAGATCAACTTTTACTGCTGTAACAGTCATTACAACATCACCTTCAGTAGCTCCTGCTACATATTCTTCATTTGTAGCATCATATGTAAGTGCATCTCCTGATTTAGTAGTAAAATCAATGTTTCCTACATTTCCGGTTACTGATTGTTCTAAATAACCTTTTGTTATAGAACCATTAACTCTTACATATTGATCTGCAATTGCTAAAGGTTGATCTGCACTTGTTACTTCAAGTACACCATTTACATGTGTTCCCATTGTATAGTTAGAAGTAATATCTTCACTATTTCTCATTACTTTAACATTGCTTACAGCATTATTTGAAGAACCTACAAATTTTTGGCTACCAGTAATTGTAGCTTCTAACATATCACCTGGTAGTAATACACCATCAGTATATGTATAAGTATTTTTTGTTAATTCAGCACCATCATATACTTTAGTATCTGAACCGGCTGTTACAACTATTGTTGTTGGAATTGGGTTTACTGTTAATTTACCAGCAGATTTTTTAATATTAGAGTAACAATTAGTTACATCAACACCATCTGCATTAGTTATTGTAATTTTTCCTATTGTATTATTTTCAAGAGCTGTATCTTTAACATCTCTTACTTTACCAGTAATTACTGCAGTAACTAAATCACCATTAGGTAATTTATTATCAGTTACTGGGCTAGCATTATTTGCCCATAATACATCATAAGCATTTTTTGTGTGTTCTGATCCATCATAAGTAAATTCTGCATCATAACTTTTAACTTTTACTTCAGTATCGATCGGTGTGATTTCAAAATTAACACTAGCTTCACTTGCAGTATAATTTGGATTTGTAATACTTAAAGTAGCTTTATATTCACCTACTAATATAGGCATTATTTTACCATAGTTTTCAGAATCATCTTTCTTAGAATAAGTAATTGCATAGTCATCAGGTGTTAAACCTTCAACTCCTATTAGAGTTGGTGTTTTAGTTTCTTTATAAACCCATGTACTAGCTAAATTAATTCCTAATCCAGTTAATTGTTTTGGCTCAACTTTTAGTGTAACTGTTGCTGTATATGTTTTACCATTTTCATCAGTTACAGTAATTGTCGGTGTATATGTTCCAGCAGATAGACCAGATTTTGCTTTAATTTTAAAATCAGTATTTGTTGCACCAATACCTATTGTTGGTTGTGTAGTTCCAATGATTTCAAATTTATCTGTATCAGATACTGTTACATTAGTAATTTTTAACTCAGCAGCACCAATATTAGCAATATTAATTATTGCTTCTGATCCATCAGTATATCCAAATGTAACATTTGGTAATGTAACATTATCAACACTTAAACCTGTTTCTTTAGCAAGTTTAATATATTGTGGTTGACTAGTACTTGTACCAGTTTTAACATCCATAACTAATGTTGCTTTATCTTCTAGTTCAATTACTCCATTAGCATCAGTATAATATACTTTTGTATCAGTTGGTATTACTTCATTAATTCTTTTTTCACCTAAAATATTAAATCCTAGTTTAACACCTTGACCTTTTACCATAAGTGTTTCAAAATTGAAGTTTGCCTTCATATTAGTCTTATCAGATGAAGGGAAATGAAATATTCCACCATCTGCTTTTCCAACTTCGAAAATACCTTTTTTAACATTAACATTTAAAGTAATGTTTTGCTCCTTAGGTTCTGTATCAGAGAATACATCAAATATATATTCATCCCATGAACCTGTTCCAGTAACGGCATAAGTTCCACCATCAATAGTAAACCCATAGGTCTTAGGTAAATTTTTTAATTCTTCAGCCATATCTATAGTAGATAGTCTTACTCTACCATTATGTCCTTCTTCAATTATTTTACCATTATTACCATTGCCACTATCTTTAATGGTTAAATTACTTCTAAAATTATAATTATTTTCATCTTTATAACCATAATAGAATGTTAAATTGTTTTCTGTTACATCTAGAGTATTACCTGCTAAATCCAAGGTAACATTACCTAAAACATAAAATCCAAGAAACTTTGTCAACTTAATATCTCCGCCTAATTTAATAATAGTATCTTTGCTATTATTAATTTGATTAGCTGCAGCTATTAATTCATCTTCTGTTGTAGCCGTTAATGTTTGAACTTCTTTTTTCTTAACTGTAATTGGACCCCAATAAGCATCAATTGTAGCAAGTGTTGCTGTTCTATTTGCTACTTTAGTGTCTTCTCTATCATGATACTCTATAATAGAATCAGCATCAATTACATCATCAACAGTTAAAGTAGAACTATTTATCAAAAATGTTTTATCAGGTGCATTTTTGCTTTCTTTAGTAACATTTGAAAATTTTACGCTTTCATATGCTCTAGTATCTACTAATTCATGAAATCCAGTAACTTTTAGATTTTTAAAAACTACATTATTAAATCTATAATCACCAGCGGTTTGCCAAAAACTGTCAAAATCTTTTATATATTCAACATCTATACCATACATTTCACCATCCATTTCAAAATTAACAGTATATTCAGCCTTATTAATTTCGTTATAAATTGGTGTGTAGCCAGTATCAGTTAAAAGATTAAGTTTTGCAGTTTTACTACTACTTGAATTAATGAATTTTAAATCCAAAGTATTATAATAAATTAATTTTAAATTATATTGTTGTGGTATAGTTAATGTAAAGCCATTAAAATCCAAAGTTTTAGACATTTCAAGAGAGAAAGTTGTATCAAGATCTTCTCTTAATGTAATGTCACTAGTAAGTTTAACTACATCAGTTACATTATCACTCATTTTATCAGTTAAATCTGAATAATTATTAACTTCTGCAGTTGTTTTTGCATTTACATTAGTAGCTCCAATTAGTAAAAAACTAACTAGCATTAATAATATTGCTACTAAATATTTTGTTTTATTTTTCATAAAACCATTCTCCTTTCATTTGCTTGTTTTATTTTTAATTTTATCAATTAAATTTTTTATGTTGGTTCTAAATAGGATTATTCCTATAATTATAAGTACTATAATTATGAATATCATTCCACCAGCCATGTTCTTACTGTCTTGTTCTAGTGCTTTTGCTAGTTCTTCTTTGTTTGAAATTTTTGTTTGATATACATTAAAAGCATAAGCTCCTGTATCTAATTTATACTCTTCAAATCCATCTCCTACTTGTTTAGCAAGTATTGATATGTCTCCTAATTTTTCTAAATTTACATAGCTCATTTTTATTCTTATATCTCCAACACTAGGCCCCCATTTTGAATTTGTTAGGTATTCACCTTTTCTCTTAAATCCTTCTATTTCTGGTAGTTCTACTTTTTCATTGTCATTTATTCTTTGTGTTAATTTTTCTGAAACAGTAAATTCTCCTAAATATGCTTTATCACATTTATTTATACTGCTCATTGATTTTTCTGGGTTTCTATATATTCCCCCTGAACCTGATGTAATAGTTTTTTTTTCAACTTTGTCTTTCCATTCATAACCAACTTCATCATTACCTGCTTTATATTGATACATCTCTACTATTTTATTTACCTTGAATGTATCTAGCTCTATTCCAAATGTATTATCTTTAAATACTTCACTTGCTTTAAGTTTTCCAGAAACTAAAACAAGTTTGCCTTCGTTTTCTGGAAGTACTTTTGCTTCATCCAAAATAACTACTTTATCTAATATTTCTGGATTTGCTCCACTTTCCTGTTTTATAGCTTTTGCTATTAGAAAAACTGAAAAAATAACAACTATTATATATATTACAATTTTTATTTTTTTAGCCATATTATACTTTCCCCTTTACAATTGATTCTAAGCTTTTATATATAAGTGTACTACTTTTTTTCACAGTCTCTACATATATGTTTCTTATTTCTAAGTTTTTGATGGAATTCCTACTTTTTTATTAGTTCTGGGTATTTTGGTGAATATGGATCTGTTGGTGTTAATGATAGTTTATCTCCTTCTAATTTGAATTCGTAAACTTTTTCTTCATCCCAGCTTTCTAATTTTATCTTTAATTTTGTATCTTCTATAGAATATGTTCCTTCTCCTTCAAATCCATAAGCATTTTTCATAGTACATTTTCCGCCTTTTTTAAATTCCCATTCTGTTTCTACATCATCGTTGTTTTTTCCTGACCATTTTCCTACTACAGAAGCTTTTCCACATCCTGTTAGAATAAATAGTGTTGATATAAGTAATACTGTAATTAATATTAAACTTACAATTTTTTTCATAATTTTACTCTCCCCTTTTAATTAAATTATATTTCTAAAACATTAAAAACTTTTTATTTTTTAAGATATTTCTTAAAATCTAGTTTATTTGAATTTCCAGTAACTTTTGTGTTGTTTGCACCCTCCATTGTTGAATTATCAAGTCTTCTTCTTTTTTTAACAAATTTATCATATTCTTTCAAATTTGTCATGTTGGTTTTTGTTTCTGTTTCATGGCTATGTCTTGCGCCACTATTTCTGTATCTTGTATACATTATCCAGAAATATATAATACCACTTAATAAGAATAACCATGGCCAGTTATTATCATCTGTTTTTGTAAATATCATTGCGATTAGACCTAATATTTCAACAAGTGCTGAAATCAACACAAGTTTTGGCATATGTATTGGAACACTTCCCATTGTTTCCTTAGTTCTTGCATTTACCGCTACATAGTGAAGTAAACTATTATTTCCTTTCTTTTGTTGATAGCTGTAAAGCCATACTGGTAAATATGCAGATTTCCATTGTTGTCCTTTTACTTCTAAATTTTCAGTATCCCATCTAACACCACGGTCATAAAATCCTAGAGTTTTATTAGCTGCAAATCTTGCTACATCTTTTGATTGTTCTTTGACTAAACCTTTTAATTCCTCAACATTAGTATCTCTTTTTTCAGATGTATATCCCTTAATGTAGTTTGCATCCCATTTTACGCAATTTTCTGTATCAAATGGCATTATTGAATTGATTATATTGTTTGTTTTATCTTTAGATCCTGTGTCTAATTTATCTTTGCTTGATTCTACAGTTAATCCTTCTATTGTTAAATCAAAATCTCTTTCTACATCATATAAATCTGCATCATAGTATGTATCATAACTATCCCCATTTTTTTCTGTCCATCTTCTTGTTTCATGTTCTCCTTGTCCTTTTAAATTTGCATGTGTATTTGCATCAACTATCATATATGGTAAATATACTCCCATTACGTTATCTGTTGTAAATTCTTTTCTAAACATTGGATGTGCAAAGAATTTTCTTTTACCAACAAATTTTTCTATTGCTTCCTTTGCTTCTTTTTTAGGAATGCTAAATGGCAATACTGTGTCTGGTACTGCACCATTTGGTATTTGTTGATTTACAGATAATGTATTTCTACACCAGTGACACCTAGCTTGTGTTGCTTTGGCAGTATCTACTACTACCTCTGCACCACAGCTACTACATTTAAATGTTACCATATCATTTGTATCTGCTATTATATTTGTAGCACCTGACCCTACTATTTCTCCTTCTAGTTTGCTTATGTCTTTTTCCATTGCATCTAGTTTTTCTGGTTCAAATTCGTGTCTACAAAAATTACATCTTAATTTTCCATTTTTTGGGTTCAAAGAGATATCTGTTGCTCCACATTTAGGGCATTTGTTTTGCCCGTCTTTTGCATCTACATCTGTTTTTATAACAATTGCATTATTTTCTTGTACTTGAGATATTTCTTCTTGATTTTCAACTACACTTTCATTTTCATTCATTTATTAAACCCCCAAAAGTTTTTTCTTTGCTTCATCAAATTCTTCTTGAGAAATAACGCCATCATCTAATAGTTTTTTTAATTTTGCTAATTTTTCATAAGGATCTTCTTGTTGTTGTGTTTGTTGTTGAGGCTGTTGAGGTTGTTGGTTAACTGGTTGTTGAAATCCTCCCATAACATTTCCAGCAGCATTCATGCCCATTCCCATAAATGCCATTCCAGCTCCTCCACCATTTTCTCCAGCTGCTTGGAAACCACGAGCAACTGATTGTTGCATAAATGAATTTCCTCTTGCTCCTGATAGAGCATCTGCCTTTTTTACATCGCTTAATAATTTCTTTGTGTCTTCATCATATTCAATTGCTGTTATTGCAACTTTTACTATTTCTAATCCTCTTCCAGATTTCCAAGTATATCCTTCTTCTACTGCTTGTGATAAACTTTGAGCAAATCCTATCTGGTCACCTTGTATTTTTGATATACGGTTTCCTCTACTTGGGTCATTTGTATAATTTGAAAATGCTGCTGATAAGCTTCCTACTACTTCATTAAATAATTGTTCACCTGCTGGATTATCCATATCAGCAAAATCAAATACTTCTGCACCTGGTCTTAAATATTCCATTGGAACAAAGTTTTTTGCAAATAGTATTGGATCTACTATTTTCATTGTATATGTTCCTCTTGTTATAGCTCCAACCTGTGTTCCTAAAAACGCATCATCCCAATAAATTTCAGCTTGTGTTCCAAATCTATTTCCTGGTATTTCTTTTAGATTTACATATATAACAGTTTGCTCTCCACCTGGTGTTCCACCAAATTTGAATCTCTCCCAAGATGTTTTTAGTGTTGATGAAAAGAATCCATCTCCTGCTAAAAATGATTGTGAATTTTGATCATCTGATGAATATATAAAACCACCTGGTTCTGTTACACATCCTGTTATTGCTCCATCTTGGAATGTAAGTAATGCTGTTCCTTCAGGTACTACTATTTTACTGCCATTTGTTATTATGTTTTCTGATCCTTTTGTATTTGATCCTCTTCCACTGTCTGTTCCTCTTCTTTCGGCTCCAAAAATTGCTGCTGTTGCTGGCACATCACTTCTTGGTACAATAAAATCCTTCCATTGATCTGCAAATGTTCCTCCTAATGCTCCTGTAAATGCTTTAATAAATCCCATATTTAATTCCTCTCTTTCTATTCTTATATTATATTAATCTTGAGTTGTAAAGTTATTTAATACATTATTAACTAACTTTTCTCCAAGACTATCATCAACTCCAACATACTGAATATATAGAAAATCATATACTTTTCCATCTTTTTCAAAATAACCTGCTATCCAAGTTTTGTATTTTTCTGGTGATGAAGTTTCTCCTATTGCGTGTCTTGATACATCTACTTTAACTTTTTGTCCAAATAATGTATAATCTTCAAATTTCTTTTTGAATGTTTTTTCTTGGTATGCAAGACATGTATCTAAATCTTTGTAGTTTCCTTCATTTCCATAATATGTTAGTCTGAAAGAAGCTCCTTCTCCTTTGTATTTATTTACTTCTTTTAAGGCATATATGCTTGTTACACCATTTGTATCTGGATATTGATTAACATAATACTTACTTTCATCTGGATTTTCTAGGTTTTTTACTATTAATTTATGGTTTGATGATATTATTCCATCAACTTTTTTACCTTCTATCTTATCATTTAATGTCATAGAACTTAAGATATTTTTTAATTCTTCTGTTTTTGCAAATTCTGTTACATCTAAATTTGCTCCATTATTTTTGTTTTTACTTATTTTGACTATAACTTGTAAGCAACTACCTTCTTCATTTTTGTTTAATAAGCTTACTCCATAATAGTTGAATTTATCATAATACTCATATCCACCTAATTTAGTATAATTTGTTTCCGCATAATTTTCTTGGCTAGACTTATTCTCTTTTTCTTTTTTCATTGAACTTTCATATGTTTTTGAAAAATTAAATGAAATTTTGATATTTTTTTCTTCGTTTATAAGTTTACCTGCTACATATGGTGTGTTTTCTAAATCTGCTTCGAATTTATATCCTGCATCTTTTGGATATTTAATTGTAAATTCAAAAGGAGCATATTCATCAACTAATTTTGCTGTTTCTTTGTTTTCATCTTCTTTGTTTTTACCGCAACCTGTTAGTATTAAGCATAAGGTAATTAAAATTGCTAATACTGAAAGAATTATTTTTTTATTCATTTTATTTCCTCCTAAAATATACGTTTGTACAAGTTTTTTTGATAGCTTTTAATATTCTATTTTTTTATAACTTTTCCACCACCTTTTTTATAATAATTTCAAATTAAAAACTAATATATTGATATGTCTTTCACTAAGTTTTTATAATCAGTTATTGTAAATTTTCCATCCATACCACTAATCATTAGTGGTATTATAAATTTTGTATCGCCAAATTCATATTCTACACCAACTCTTGGAAACACTTCTGTACATTGTGTTTTTATTAATAGTGGTGTTCCTACTGCTTCTAATAATAATTCTTCAGAATATAGTTCTCCATTTTCTGATACATTATATTTCCAAATTCTTAATGTGGCATCTAAACTTTTTGGAATGACTATAAATTGATATTCATCTCCTTCTACAACAGTTGTTAAAGATTCATATTCAATATCAGAATTAAAGTATTTTTCTTTAATTTGTGCTTCTTTTCCCTTTTCTATATATCCTATTGCAATACATTCATTATTTTTAAAATTAACTTTTGTTGATAAGTTATCTAAAAATATTCCTTTAAAGAAATTTGCTGTTCTTTCTGTTGGACTTGATGCAATTCCTGTTTCTGCATCAAGAGTGTATTCTGCCACTAATTCTGTATTATGATATATTGTTACATATATTATATTTGGTCCTACTTCTGTACAGGTTACGTTGTCTGGTTTATAGCCATAATGCTCTTTATAGAAAAGAGCTATTACTTTTCTCCATTCTTCTAAACTAATATTCTTAATGTCATTTGGTATTTGATTTTCAACATTTTCAGAATTATTTTCATTCTTTTTTGTCATATTACTATTTGCATTATTGTCTTTATTAATTATTTTAGTATAGATAAAATATCCACTTATCATTAATACTGCTGTTAAAACTGCTGTAATTGCAATTGTTATAACTGTTTTTTTCAAGATTAACCTCCTTTGTAAAATTTAATATTCATTTTCCTTTCATTAATATAATTATAAGAACTTTATAACATAAAATTTCTTAAATTACTATTGTACTTTTGGTGCAATTTTTCATTAAATTTTGCACCAAAAGTGCAAAATTTATAAAAAATGTTTATTTTCGCAATTTTTTATGTTACAATATATCTTAATGTGAGCAAGTTAGGAGGTTTCTGTTTTGTATAATATTATTGTAATTGATGACCAAAAAATGTTAAGAGAAATGATTTCTGAAACATTAAATACAAGAGGTTTTAATGTTATCGCTTCTAGTGGAGATGCAAAAGACTCTGTATCTTTATGTGAAAAATTTAAACCTGATTTAATTTTAATGGATATTTGTACTGAAAACAATTCAAGTGGATTAGCATATTCAAAAATAATAAAAGAGAACTTTCCAAGTGTGAAAATTATTCTTATGACAGGTGTACCAGATTTAACATTTATAGACAAGGCAAAAGCTAATAATGTTGATAGCTTTATTTATAAAAATATTAGTAGTGATTCTCTTATAAGCACAATTCAAAATACTATTGATGGCTATTCTTTGTATCCAACTTCTAATAGTCCTAAATCCAATATTCCTGATGTTTTAAAGGATCTAACAGATACTGAATTAAGTATTCTAACTGAGTATTGTAAAACATTAGATAGAGATGAAGTTGTAAAAAAACTTGGAATATCTGTAAGAACATTAAAATCACATATTTCATCTATTTATGAAAAAACTGGTTATAATAATTTAGCAAAACTTGCAATATATTGTGTGGGTAATGGTTTAATAGTTCCAAACCTTGAAAACCCGAATGAGTAAAAGAATAACTGCTATTTCAATGTTAGCAGTTATTTTTTATTGATATATTTACCGAAAACTCTGGAACTGTTGAAATATAGAACATTCCTCCTAGTTTTTTTACTTTTCTTCTCATATCTTTTATTCCCTGATTTTCTGTAATAAATTCGTTTGGCTTTCTGCCATCATTTGTTATTATCATATATGTTTCTTCTAGTGTTTCCCTTGTCTTCACAAATACTTTTGAACTTCCTGCGTGTCTTATTGCATTTGTGGTTGCCTCTCTTATTATTTCAAAGAACACTTTTGCAGTTTCTTTATTTTGTGGTAGTTTTCCATCTATAATAATGTCTGTTCCATTTTTCTTGTGTATTTTTATTAAATTTTCTAGGTTTGCATTTGTGTCATCTGTATCTTCAATATCTATGAACATTTTTTGTATCATAAATTTTATTTCTTCAAAATTTTCTTGGGTTATATTTTCTTTATTTAAATATTGTTGCAGTATGGAAAGATTTTGTCCTAATATATCGTGATATTTGTTTTTTAATTTTAGCAGATTCTTTTCCTTTTCTAATTCTTCTATATTGTCAATACTTAATAATATTTTTTTATTATTCTCTTTTAACTTTTTATTTTGCCCATTTAACTTTTGATGTAATTTATATTCTTCTGTTATATCAAATGTAATTATTTCATTATTATTTATCACAAATACATAATATTTATCTTCTACTTTTACACAATAATTTTTATCTAGCTGGTCTATACTTTGGCTTATTATATTTGTTATATAGTCTTTCTTTATGTTTAATTTGTCTAGTATTTCATACATTTTATTATTTATTAATTTTGCTTTCTTGCTTTTTAATACAAGAATACCAAACTCACATTCATTAATAACTTTTTTTATTGAAAAATCCGTCATAGTTTCCTTTTTATAATATTTAAAATACATATATGTAAGTGAAATTATTTCATATATTATGCTTAATATTGCAATTATAAATAAGCTATTTCTCGATATGCTTTCTTGCATAAACAATGCTATAAATATTGTTATAGAAACAATATATTCTAGTGCATAATCTGTTATATTTTTATTTATTATTCCTTTTTTTAGTATGATTTTTAGAATCTGGCATACTAACAAAAGACACAGTATTCCTATAATTGCTACCATAATACTAATTTTCTCCTCTTAAAATTTTCAATTTTATAGTTGTTCCATCTTCATCTACTATTTGCTCAATTTTTAATAATTTTTCTAATTGTAATTTTTCTATTTCTTTTTTGAAGTTCTTATGTTTGCTATCAAATAAATATTTTATTTCTGTATATGAATTGTTTACTTGTATATATAGAATAAAATTAGTTTCTTTAAATTTCATTATTGTTTCAAATATGATCTCATAAATATTTGCTGTTTCTCCACTACTTATCTCAAAATTATTTGTTTTCAAAACTCCATTTATTCCTAGTGCTTGTGCCTCTATTAACATTTCGTTTATGATTATTTCTAGTCTTTTATTATCATATTTTTCTTTATTATAGCTTGATATTACTAAACTACTCATTCTTTTACAATAATTTAGTAGTAATTTTATATTTTGCATTTTGTCTATGTCTGTTATCTTCATTTCTTTTATTAGTTCATTTATTAAGTCTCTTTTCTGTTCTATCTTTTCATCTAGTAGCTCTATGATTTCGCTTTTTAATTTTGTTTCATATATTTCTGTTGCAATCTTTCTTTGCTTTTGTAATATTGTTTCTTGTTCTATAAGCTCTTGTTGTATTAATTTCAATTCTTTTTCATATTCGTTTATTTTACTAAAATCTTTTTCTTCTATTGAATAGCCACCACTTATAGCCTTAACATTTTTTACAATGTTGTTATCTTTATATGTATTTTTAACTTTATTATCTTTTATATCATTTATTATATTTTCTCTTAGATTTATGGAATGGTTTGTTGCAATTCTAGTTTTTCCATCTTGTGATATAATTTCTAATGGCAAATTTGAATTTTTAAATATCTTCTTATATCTGAAATTATTTGGTATCAAATTAAAGTCAAGCATCATTTCTAATCCCACACAAAACAATGTTCCTATTATTACCGACATATTTGTTTTTCTTATTACTGGAACATTTTTTATATATAAAATTGTATATACTACACCAATTAAAATAATTATTGATATTGAAATTATGTTTTTGTACCCTTTATTTTTGCTTGATTTTATTAGATTTATTATTGCTACTACTATTAAACATAGAATCCAAGCAACTATTATAAAATATCCTATATTATGATTATAATCATTTATATTGCTTTTTATTTTGAACACAATATTATGTATGCTATTTGTAATTACTAATAAGAATAGTATTGTTGATATAATTATTGTGGCAATTCTTCTTTTTTTATTTTTACTGTTTATTAAATAACTACTGCAATTATAATAAAATGTTGGAAGCAGCAATAGTGGTATATAATACAAATACCACAATATTTCTGTTACATACCCTGTTGTATATGTTTTAAGTATTCTTACTACCATCCAAAATCCTAATAGCACACCTATTGATAATACATATTTTTTTAGTGTTTTATCAAATATTCTTATATATAATAGTGTTATCCATATTGTATATATTGCTAATGCTAATATGGTTTGTTGAGTCTGTGTCATATTTACCCCTTTTTATTTTTGATTTTTCTATAAATTTTATTTGTCTATAATATAATAACATAATAGCAGATTTTCTGTTTTTTTTCAACATATAGCAAAATACTAGCCTCTTATAGCTAGTATTTTATAACTTTAATTTTTCTTTTCATAATTTAAAGATATTTTATCCTAATTTCATATTCTTCCCACTTTCACATACAATTATATAAGTGTTACTGTAAAACCTCTAACAAAAGTCTTTAGAACTTTATCAAAGATTTTTAACATTTACTGTGCATAACCAATTACACAAGCAAAGAGTTTTCCTGTCGCTACTTCTTTTATTAATTGTATTAAGTGGCTATCTCCATAGTCATTCGGTCCAATAATTCCAGAAGGATGTTAACATCATATACAATTGGGTTATATTTAGATTTTATATA
>ULWH01038122.1_pt1 | contig 14865 bp, 13 predicted proteins | sample 1960201 | NCBI WGS metagenome assembly ULWH01 (sample SAMEA4835808, study PRJEB28245) | human gut metagenome | biome: gut microbiome; material: fecal sample | place: Denmark | collected 2008
TGGTATTAGCCTTTACCTGGAAAACTGTAAAAAGGCAAACCCAGAAAAGTGTTTTTATTTTAAATGTATTAGACATGGTATGACTATTTGTTGATCGGTTTTTATGTTTTGCTATTCATAAATCTCTTGTAAACTTCAAAATGTAGTTCGATTGCTTTGCGGTAACCCGTTTCATCTTTTTTCTTTAGATATTCAAGCAAATCTGCGTGGGTAACTATCTGGCCTTTTTCTTTCATCTCGATATTGATGGGTTCGAGCAAATCTTTGAATTTGTTTTTAACAAACACCATGACAGGATGAATTATTTCCTGAAATTCAGAAATTGTTTTATTACCAGTTATTTCATACAGTTTTGCATGGAACCTGAATTCACTTACCGGAGCATATTCGTTGTTTTCAAAAACAATACCCATTTTTACTATCTCCTCTAATTCTGCAATATCTTCAGGAGTTATATTTCGAAACAAGTCGCTACACATCCCTATTTCAAGGGCGATTCTGAAACCGAGAATATCGAACAAAGCTTCTTCACTTAATATACGTGGATCGACTACCCGCTTCATTCCACCCAAAATGGAAGGTTCCCGCAAAATCATTCCTCTACGGGTACGGCTTTCTATCATGCCCATCATTTTCAAACGGCTTAATGCTTCGCGTAAAACACTGCGGGCAACGCCAAGGGCTGCGGCCAGTTCCAGTTCATTGGGGATTGGATCTCCTGTGCGCAAATCTTTTTCCTTGAGATAGTTGAGTAGTTTATCTTCGACCTGGTCTACTAATGTAAAGGTCTGACTATGTAATTTTAAAGAATCCATAAGTATATATTAGATTTATAATTCGTATTAATCTTATTTGTCTGACAAATAAAAGAAAAAGATTTTATATCACAATAACAAAAAGAGAGAAATTTGTATATTTTAACTTGCAAGACACAAATCAACAGTTAGGAATAAAACTTTTATTCCTGCTGGATATAAATTTTATCAATCTCCTCATCAATAAATTCAATCGGTTTTCATAACTATTACGTTCCTGCAAATGTTTATATTGTAAGAACATTAAAAGACGATGTGTTCTTTACTGTGTAATTTATCATACAGTTTAAGATATATGTTACTCTTATTTTTGCGAGATACATGATTTAGCAAGCAATTTTAAGTTCATCAATCAATAAAAACCGACAATCGCCATGAAAGAGAAAATTGATCAATTGGCTGCTCTAAACCATCAGGCAGAGCTGGGAGGCGGTGAAGACCGTATCGCGAAACAACATGCAGCGGGTAAACTTACAGCCCGTGAGCGTATCGAACTTCTACTGGAAAAGGGAAGCTTCGTGGAAGTAGACAAGTTTGTAACCCATCGATGCACGGAGTTCGGGCTGGAAAAACAACGTCCGCTGGGCGATGGGGTCGTAACCGGATACGGACTGATCGGAAAACGTACCGTATTTGTTTTTGCACAGGACTTTACTGTCTTTGGCGGTGCTCTTTCGGAAACCTATGCCCGGAAGATTTGTAAGATCATGGATATGGCCATGCAGCTGGGGGCACCTGTGATCGGGTTGAACGACTCGGGTGGTGCACGTATCCAGGAAGGCGTACGGTCGTTGGCCGGTTATGCGGAAATATTCTTGCGTAATTCGATGGCTTCCGGTGTGATCCCGCAGATCAGTGCGATCATGGGGCCGTGTGCAGGTGGAGCGGTTTATTCACCGGCCTTGACTGATTTTATCTTTATGGTAAAAGACTCCAGTTATATGTTTATCACCGGGCCGGAAGTGGTAAAGAGTGTAACGCAGGAAGAAGTGACGATGCAGGAGTTGGGCGGCTCGGAAGTTCATAGCAGCCGTTCGGGAGTAGCTCATTTCACGGGAGATAACGATATGGATTGTATCCTGAAGATACGCGAACTGATGTCGTTCCTTCCAAGTAATAATATGGAAGAACCTCCGTTTATTCCGACAACCGACAGTGCCAACCGCATCGACGAACAACTCAACAAACTGATCCCCACCAATCCGAACCAACCGTATGACATGAAGGAACTGATTGAATCGGTAGCAGACGATCACAACTTTTTCGAAGTACAGGAAGAATATGCCAAGAATATCGTGATCGGTTATATCCGCCTGAATGGTAAAACGATCGGGGTGGTTGCCAATCAGCCCTCTGTCATGGCCGGGACACTCGATATCAATTCATCGGTGAAGGCCGCACGCTTTGTCCGTTTCTGCGATGCTTTCAATATACCGCTACTTACGCTGGTAGATGTTCCGGGATTCCTTCCGGGCGTTAATCAGGAATATGATGGTATTATCCGTCATGGAGCCAAACTGCTTTATGCTTATTGTGAGGCGACTGTCCCGAAAGTAACGGTTATTACCCGCAAGGCTTATGGTGGTGCCTACGATGTAATGAGCTCCAAACATATACGCGGAGATATCAACTTCGCTTATCCGACTGCCGAGATCGCCGTAATGGGCCCCGATGGTGCCGTAAATATCCTGTTCCGCAAGGAACTGAAGAAAGCGGAAGATGTGGAAAAGAAGCGTAAGGAACTTCAGGACGATTATCGCGAGAAGTTCGCTAATCCGTACCGCGCTGCCGAACTGGGCTATGTCGACGAAATCATTGAACCGTCCGGTACCCGTGCCCGCCTGATCCGCAGTTTCGAACTGCTTGCCAACAAACGGCAGTCGAACCCGCCGAAGAAACATTCCAATTTACCACTTTAATACGCGAACGATTATGATAAAGAAAGTATTAGTAGCCAACCGCGGCGAAATTGCGATGCGAATCTTTCGTACCTGCCGCGTAATGAATATACCTACCGTTGCGATCTACACGCATGTAGACCGGGGAGCCTTGCACGTACGATATGCAGAAGAAGCTTATTGTATTTCAGAAAATGAAACGGATACTTCTTATCTGAAACCGGATGTAATCCTGCAGATAGCCAAGAAGACCGGTGCCGCCATCCATCCGGGATACGGTTTCCTGTCGGAGAATGCCGACTTCGCCCGTCGTTGCGAGGAAGAAGGAGTGATCTTTATCGGCCCGAGTGCCGACGTTATCGCCCGCATGGGAATAAAGACGGAAGCCCGCAAGATTATGAAAGCGGCCGGAGTGCCTGTTGTGCCCGGTACGGAAGAACCTGTGTCGGATATAGCCGAGATACGCAAAGTGGCGAAGGAAGTCGGTTATCCGATCATGCTGAAAGCCCTGGCCGGTGGCGGTGGTAAAGGTATGCGCCTCGTACGTGAGGAAGCGGGACTGGAAGAAGCCTTCCGCCTGTCGCGTTCCGAAGCCGGTAACTCGTTCGGAAACGATGCGATTTATATCGAAAAATATATCGAAAACCCGCACCATATCGAAGTGCAGGTATTGGGAGATAAATACGGGAATGTGATCCACCTCTACGAACGCGAATGTTCTATCCAGCGTCGTAACCAGAAGGTGATCGAAGAATCCCCGTCTCCCTTTGTGAAGGAGGAGACACGCCGGAAGATGCTTGCCGTAGCCGTAGAAGCCTGTAAGAAGATCGGTTATTACAGTGCCGGAACGTTGGAGTTCATGATGGATAAAGACCAGAACTTCTACTTCCTGGAAATGAATACCCGCCTGCAGGTGGAACATCCGGTGACGGAAGAGGTTACGGGTGTCGACCTCGTTCGCGATATGATCCTGGTAGCAGCCGGCAATCCGTTGCCCTACAAACAGGAAGATGTAGAGTTCAGGGGAGCCGCCATCGAATGCCGTATCTATGCGGAAGACCCGGAAAATAACTTTATGCCTTCACCGGGTATTATCAAGGTGCGTGAAGCCCCCGAAGGACGTAACGTCCGTCTGGATAGTGCCGCCTATGCCGGGTTCGAAGTATCCCTGCATTACGACCCGATGATCGCCAAGCTATGTACCTGGGGACGCAACCGCGAGTCGGCCATTTCCAATATGGCACGTGCCCTGCGCGAATATAAGATTCTGGGGATTAAGACGACGATCCCGTTCCATCAGCGTGTATTGCATAACGAAACATTCCTGAAAGGGAATTACGACACGACCTTTATCGACACCAAGTTCGACAAGGAAGACCTGAAACGTCGCCAGAACAATGATCCGCTGGTTGCTGTCATAGCAGCCGCCCTCAAACATTTCGAACAGGAGAAAGAGGCTTCCGCCCGTATGACGACTGTTCCGCTGGTAGGCGAATCTTTATGGAAATATTACGGTAAACTGCAGATGACTGCCAATAACTATTAAAAGGAGGATCTGATTATGTCAAAAGCATTAGCAACCTATTTTGCAACAGTAAACGATATGCCGGACACCGAATTCAAGGTGGAAATACTCGAAGACGGCCCGGTAAAGAAAGTCTCCGTGAACGGTAAGATATACAATGTCGATTATAATGTGGGAGGGGATAGTATCTATTCCATCATTCTTAATCATAAATCGCACGGTGTCCAGATATCCAATATCTCAGACGATGTGTATGAGGTCAAGAACAAAGGCGATTATTTCCAGGTGCAGGTAATCGACGAATTGAAGAAGATGCGTCTGTCGCGTATCCAGTCTGTAGCGGTAGGCCGTCAGGTTATCACGGCACAGATGCCGGGCGTGATCCTGAAAGTGAACGTGAAAGCAGGCGACGAAGTGAAAGCCGGTACGCCGCTTTGTGTCCTGGTAGCCATGAAGATGGAGAATGAGATCCGCAGCCCGATCGATGGTGTGGTGAAAGAAGTGTTTATCACGGATGGCGATAAAGTTTCCGTAAACGACAAGATGATGGTCGTTGAGTGATTTTATTCAACAAATACTAAACAGGTATTGTTATTATATAAAGCTTACATATATAAACCAATAGTGTTATGGAAAATAGAACAAACGAACAGCCTCTTGCTGAATTAAAGGCGATAGCAAAAGGCCCTCTGTTAGTAAAAGGCCCGGTAAAACTGATTACCCCCGAAGGAAAAGAAATGATCATGGAAAAGACGGCGCTTTGTCGTTGCGGCCATTCAAAGAACCAGCCGTTCTGCGATGGGTCACACATGAAATTGTAGCAGGTTTAAATGATGTCTGAACCGATCGAGAGGTAGGCGTAAATTTCATTACGTCTATCTCTCATTATGTTTGGAGGCTGGTTTTATAACCATATTATAGGTCATTATCTATAAAGATTTGGTCTATGAATTGTTAAGCCCTTGATTTTTTTGCTTGCCTAATGAAATAATAACTATATTCGCGACGTTAATTTGTATAGTATTAATCTTAATTATTAAGATTTTGTTTATTAAAAAAGAGAATTATGAAGAAGAATTTTTTGTATTTGTTTACCGTGTTATGTACGTTGAGTTTTTTCACGGCTTGTAGTGACGACGATGATCCAAAGGATCCGAATGTTTTGGATGTGAATGCTGCTTATAGTGGTGATAAATTGGATTTAAAGTATAGCGATGTTCAGCTTTTAGGTAAAGAAGTTGCTTTTGATACAAAGGATGGTAAGACGGCTACCATTACGATGAAAGGTAATTCCAGTTTAGGAGAACTTTTAGGACAGCTTATGAAGTCTACAGCGGCAACCCCTGCTATGGCTCCAGGCGTTATTCCTGGTGAAATAACGACAACAATATCTAATGTGCCTTTGATACTTTCTGGTGAAACATATACTTTCGAAGGCGAATATACCGGAACATCCGGCGTAAAAGCCACTTATTCCGGTGCAGTTCAGAAAGACAAACTGACAATGTCGGTAAAGGCAACTCTGCCGACTAATGAACTGGTGGGAAACTGGGGGCTGGCAACTCAGCCGCTGAATCTCGTCTGGACAGCCGGTGATGCGATGATTGATTTGAGTTCTATGGGTATCCCCGGAATAACAACTCCGCTTCCCGTATCTGTTGTTATGCCTATGCTTGGAAGCATTGTATTAGCTCCGAAGTTGCAAGGTGTAATTGAAAGTATCAGCTACGGCGCTGATGGTAACATTGTTGCCAGCTATAAGAAAAAAGGCGATAGCAACTGGAGTACTTCTCCACTTAACCTGGCACAATATTACATCAAAGACAGTAAATTATATGTACAGTTGAACATCGATCAGATCATGGCGACCGTACAGGCAAACAAGAACAAGTCGAAAGCCGACATGGATATTTCAGCGATTATTGCACTTATACAACCGCTTATGTCTTATTTGTCAGAAGGTGTTCCTTTGAGTTATACCGTTGCTAATGGAACGGCGCAGGTTACTCTCGGATATGATGTGTTGGGTAAAATTTTACCTCTGTTGACCGATGAATCTATTGCAGGCATGATTGCAGGTGTGTTGCCTGCAGAATATCTGCCAATCATGTCTCAGTTGCCCGCTATTCTGGAAAAGACAGAAAATGTAAGTGCAACATTGATTTTGACAAAGAAATAATCCTATAATCGGATAAATAAAAAGGCCTTATGTGCGCGAAGCATATAAGGCCTTTTTTTATCCGTTTACTCGATTACCGGTCGATCATCCTCGCCGCCGCCCCCTTCTTCGGGTGGAATAAGAGGTTTGTCATCGGGATCTACTTTTGCTTTCGAACCGATTCCGCGACGCGACAACGTTTCTGAGAATTGTACAATCTCCGCATTGATAGCATCGATCACAGCACCGATCGCAGCCATTTTTGCAGCATCCTTTTCAATCACTTCGCTTACTATATAAATGGCATTGATTGCCTCAAACAACTTACGTGCAGCGTCGTCCACCTGTGGACGGACCTGTAACAGGGTTTCAGTCACCGTACGTACACGTTTTTCGTCGGCACGGCGTGAATAAAGTTCTGCAAATTCGTCGTTGGCCGTTTTCAGTGAAGCTACGACTTCGGTCAATCCCAAAGTTTGTACATAAGAAGAATATTCGTCCGACTGCAATTTCTTCACAAAATCCGACACCATTGCCGTATTTTCTGCATCGGGCTTTGAAGCAGCTGTGCTATAAGGCTTCATAACGAAAGCAAGCTTGTCGCCGGCCGCAACTTCAGCCGGTATCAGACTCAGTTGTTTGCTTTGGATAGTAAGTTTGACCAGGCGGAAAAACCGGTCTCGTACGGCATCTTTATCAGACAGTTCTTTCGTGTCGGCAAATGCTTTGTTTTGCAAATAGATAGAATCTTCTTTTTCAAATAGCGACGCATAGCTGTCGCGCAATTCGGTCAGTTTATACTCTGCTGCAAAACTGGTAGAAACAGCTTTTAATAAGGCCTCTTGTAAATTGTAGTGCTCGGCGTTACGGGCGCTTTTCAGGTACAGAATTTCAGGAATTTTTTTCATACTAACATTATTTATGGATGAACTTAAAAAAGCTTATTAAAAAAAAGCTCCCGGTTAATTTCCAATGTTTTCCGACAGTCGGAAAGCTTCGAAATTATCCGCAGTATCTTACTTTCCGCAGAAATTATCAAAAAAGACAAAAAAACGTTTTCCGAAAGCCGGAAAGTATAAAAAAGACGTTTTTTTTCGTTTCCGACAGTCGGAAAGCTTGAAAATACGTTTTTTGCCATTTTCTTCACGCAGAATACCGCTGCGGCGATTTTTTTGCCTCTTCAAACGAGCGGGAAACCGCCAAAAGATGTTTTTCATGTTTTCCACTCGTCGGAAGCTCTAAAAGTAGGCAAATAAAACCAGAAAACAACCAAAAACAAATAAAAATGCTTTCTCGAAAATAATCCTTACCTTCGCCATGTGTTTTTGAAAATTTTTTATTACAAATTAAAAAGGTATTAGTTTACTAACAAATTTATGAAGACAAAATTACTGTATGTATTCAGCATGCTATGCATGCTCAGCCTATTCGTGGCTTGTAGTGATGACGATAAGGTGGAACCTATCGGAACCGGATTTGACGGAGTATATAAAGGTACTCTGGATGTAGATTTGGACGGAACCAAAGTCGGTGAAAATCTCCCTCAGAAAGTGTATGTAACCAAAGTCGGTGAAAATGCGATCAAGATGGAACTGAAGAACTTTAGCTTCGGTGCTATGGCTCTGGGCGATATTTCTGTCGATAAATGCAATGCTGAAATGCAGGGCGAAAACGCTTGTAAGTTTGATGGCGGGCAGAAACTGACTTTACCTATTGTAGGCGAATGCGATGTCGTAATGAACGGTACGATCGTTAGCGACAAGCTTGAAATGGTAATCGATGTAAAAGCCACCCAGTCGGGCGCGGCTATCACTGTAAAGGTGGATTTCAGCGGTACGAAGCTGGCGGCAGACCAGAGTTCGGAAGCGAAGATTACGGCGTTTACGTTCGATAATAAAGAAGTACTTTCCCAGCCCGTTATTGAAGGAACGAATATTACTTTTATGGTAACGGATACAATCAAGCCGGAAATATTAGCGGCTTTGATTCCTACTATTAAAATATCCGATAAGGCAACAATCACGCCGGAAAGCGGCGTGGCGCAGGATTTTTCTAAACCTGTAACGTATACTGTCACTTCCGAAGATGGAATAACAAAAACTTCCTATACTGTCTCTGTGGCTGGTAAGGTCATGAAATATTCTTTCGACGAATGGGTGGAAGCAGGTACAGGACGGGGGGTATATTTGACTCCGAGTCCTGTGGATAAACTGGCTTCCAGCAATGGTGGAGCTACTCTGTTGGTTATTTTGGGTTATAAAGGTGGTTTCCCGGTTTTGCAAACAGACGATGCAAAAGAAGGTGCGTCTGCGGCTAAGTTAATTACTCTCAACACGAAGGGGGCCGGTCTCGGAATGGCTCCGGTTCTTACTTCCGGTTCTTTGTTTACCGGTACTTTCGAGTTGAATGGAGCAGACCAGTTAAGCAGTACGAAGTTTGGTATTATGTGTGATAAGAAACCGCTGCTATTTAAAGGTTATTACAAATATACTCCGGGAGAATTATATCTGGATGCATCTGATAAAAACAATGTGGTGGAACATCCTGAACTGACGGATCAATGTAGTATTAAAGGCGTGCTCTTTGAAGTCTCGGACGAAAGCGAATCATTGACAGGCCACGATATTGGCAACTCTTCAAAGATTGTTGCTGTTGCAGAATTGGAAGATGGGACAGCTAAAGCAGAATATACTCCTTTTAGTCTTGAATTCAAATATCTGAATGGTAAAACATATGATGCAACCAAGTTGTATAAATTGGCCTTGGTTTGTTCATCGAGTAAGGACGGTGATAAGTTTACGGGAGCTGCCGGAAGTACTTTGATTGTTGATGAATTTGAAGTCGTATTTGAATAATCTAAACGGTTTCATATCCAATTTAAAATGCAAAACGAAAAACGCTGTCTCTTTCGGGAGGACAGCGTTTTTTGTTTTTCTATAAGGAATAAACGTTTTCTTTTATTTACCTCGGCGCCTTCCTATACAAATAAATCGCGATAAACGTATAAAGAATATTCGGGATCCAGGCGGCCACCATCGGGCTTACGTAGCCGTTAATGGCGAAGGTCGATGTTACGGTCGTAAATAAGATATACGAGAAACTCAGTCCCAGGCCGATACCGATATTCAATCCCATCCCTCCCTTGATCTTACGTGACGATAGCGACGCTCCGATAGAAGTAAGGATAAACGCCGCCATGATCGACGCAAAACGTTTGTGATATTCGATCTGGAAAGTCTGGATATTACCGATACCACGCGTTTTCTGACGTTCGATATAGGTAGCCAGCTCCGGCGAAGTCATCGTCTCGCAGTCGGTGGCGGAGATAAGGAAGTCGGAGGGGATAATCGTCAGCGTCGTATCTTTACGGGAACCTTCCGATATATGTTCGCGCAGTCCGTCGAAATCACGGATCATGTAGTCGATAACCGTCCATTGATACAGTGAGTCGTATTTGATGGAATTAGCAGTCAGTCTGGATACCAACTTCTTGCCTTCGAAATGTTCCAGGGAGAAACGGTAGCCCATGTTCGGACGCGAATCGTAGCGGTTGAAATAAGCGATCACACCCGGCTCCACTTCGATCTGGATATTACGTGCAGACTCCACCTTCTTGTTTCGGATATACTTATTCTGGAAGTCGATACGGGTAATATTGGCCGGAGGAATAATGTACGCACTCAATATGAAACTGGCAATCGCAATGATCCCCGCCGAAATAGCATACGGCAACATCAACCGCCGGAAACTCATTCCGCTGGCAAGCATCGCAATGATCTCCGAGTTGTCAGCCAGCTTGGAGGTAAAGAAAATAACCGCAATGAACGTGAACAGCGGACTGAACAAGTTGGCAAAATACGGAATAAAGTTCATGTAATAGTCCAGGATGATTGCCTGCAAAGGCACATCCGGCTTCAGGAACTTATCGATCTTTTCGTTTATGTCGAAAACTACCGAGATAGAGATAATCAGGATGATCGCGAAAACATACGTTCCGAGAAATTGCTTGATGATATACCAGTCTACCCGTTTTAATTTGAATTTCATGAAATGTTTTTTTAGTCAACTTTTAAAGTCTGTTGCCAAGTTGCCCGACCATCATACTCTTCCATGTCGCAAAGTCGCCGGCAATGATATGCTTGCGGGCTTCCTTTACCAACCACAGATAAAAAGCCAGGTTATGGACGGAAGCGATCTGCAGGCCCAGCATCTCGTTTGCTTTGATCAGGTGATGCAGGTATGCTTTGCTGTAAAGCGTATCTACGTATGAGTTGGCGGCAGGATCGATGGGAGAGAAGTCGTCTTCCCATTTCTTGTTGCGCAGGTTGATCGTGCCGTATTGGGTAAAGATCTGTCCGTTGCGGCCGTTGCGGGTCGGCATGATACAGTCGAACATATCCACACCGCGCTCGATGGCTTCCAGCAGGTTGATCGGCGTTCCGACACCCATCAGGTAACGGGGCTTGTCTTTCGGCAATATATCGTTTACCACCTCGATCATTTCGTACATTTTTTCGGTCGGCTCGCCTACTGCCAGTCCGCCGATAGCATTACCGTCCGCTCCCTTCTCTGCTATGTTCTCTGCCGCACGACGGCGCAGATCCGGGTATACACAACCCTGAACGATCGGGAAGAGGCATTGCTGATAGCCATATTTCGGATCGGTCGAATTGAAACGGGCGAAACAACGATCCAGCCAACGCTCCGTCAGTCCCAGCGACTTCTTGGCATAGTCGTAGTCGGCATCCCCCGGACAACATTCATCGAATGCCATGATAATATCGGCTCCGATGATGCGCTGGATATCCATTACTTTCTCAGGAGTGAAAAGATGCTTCGAACCGTCGATATGCGAACGGAATTCGGCACCTTCCTCATGCAGCTTGCGATTGTCGGATAGTGAGAAAACCTGGAAACCTCCGCTGTCGGTCAGGATGGGGCGATCCCAGGTATTGAACTTATGCAGTCCGCCAGCCTTTTCAAGTATTTCAAGCCCCGGACGGAGATAAAGATGATAGGTGTTACCCAGGATGATCTGGGCCTTGATATCCTCTTTCAACTCGGTCATGTGGACGCCTTTCACTGTGCCTTGTGTTCCGACAGGCATAAAAATGGGCGTCTCAATTACCCCGTGATCGGTAGTAATTAAGCCCGCCCTTGCATTTGTTTTAGTATCGTTGTGTTGTAATTCGAATTTCATTCTGCAAAATTTGCAGCAAAGGTAGTATTTTTCCGTTAGAATCCGAAGTCATCTACTTCTACGTTTTTAACTTCCTCTTCCTCCGGTAAAACAATGTGCTGATGCTCCGTATTCGCTTTCACGATAATGGCACGCATCGGACGTACCGGACAAATAGACTCGCACCCGCCGCAACCTACACATAGATCGGGATTTACCTGCGGAATGGTCAGTGTTCCTTCGTACGGCACCATGTGTACCGCCTGTGTCGGACAATGTTCGGAGCAGGCGCCGCAATCGGTTCCTTCCGTCTTCACGATGCAACGGTTGATAAAGAAAGTGGCGATACCTACCTGCAACGATTTCTTTTCTTCTACCGAGATCGGCTGGAGAGCATGCGCCGGACAAACTTCCGAGCAGATGGTACATTCGTAATTACAATAACTGCTGATATAAGCCATACGCGGCTTCAACAGATAATCGAAACCATATTCCAACCCCGCAGGACGCAATACCTGGCTCGGACATTTCACGACGCAGATATGGCATCCGGTACATTTATCCTTGAATCGTTCCAGATTGAGTGATCCCGGGGGAGTGATGGGTGGCCATTTCTTACGGTTTTTCTTCCCATGCTGATGTCCTTTCCCTTCTCCGTCACAATGGCCGACTCCTTCAGCGATAGCCGAAACGATCGGCAGGGTGGCGGCAACAGTTGCTCCGGTAGCCAGAAAAGTACGGCGGCTGTTTACGGCCGGTTCTTGTTCCGTGGCCATCATCATTTCTTCTTTAGCCGGTTTTTCCTCTTTGCGGAATCCCGGTTTGAAACGATACTGCAATCCGCCTTTCTTGCAAGACGAAATACAGTTGAAGCAATCCACGCAACGCGAAGTATCGACCGTCAGTTTTTCGGCATCGATCGCTTCCGCCTTACAGGTATGTTCGCAGTTTCCGCAATGCGTACAAGCATCTTTATCGAAAGAAATACGGAAAAATGAATAACGTGATACGAGACTAAGCAATGCCCCGACCGGACAAAGCGTATTACAAAACAATCGTCCGCGGAAAACGACCATCATTATAAAAACCACCAGCGCAATAACGGCAGACACCAATCCGGCTATACTGACGGTGCTGATCGTCACATGAAACAGTGAATAGTTGTCCATCTTCATCAGCCAATCGGCCAGCACATTATTGCCCCACATAACAGCCGGACGGAACAGGTTTGTCGCAATTCGTCCGAAGTTACTGTACGGGTCTAACAGCAAACATAAACCGGAAAATCCCAATACCGCAGTTATCCCGGTGGCAGCCAGCAACACATATCGTAACCAGTTCGCCGCTTTGTGATACTTAAAGCGCCGTATCCCTTTTTTCTTCTTTTTCCCGATACAGAACAGGCGGTTGATGATATCCTGCAAGACTCCTGCCGGACAGATCACCGAGCAATATATGCGCCCGAACAATAAGGTCAGCACGAGCAGTACGACAACAATACCGAACATTCCCCCCAGAATGGCCGGTATCAATTGTATATGCAACAGCCTGTGCATATCGACCGGCATCTTGTTCGTGAAGTCCAGAAAGAAAAGAAGTATAGGTATAAAAAACAGGGCTGCGAGAAGTACCCGCAGTCCTTTTAAATAATTAAATCGCTTCATTTATATTTTAATACGTTTGATATTGATCTTTTTCAAATCCGTTGATCCCAGTTTGAGCTCTTCACCTTTACCGATATGGCTTACAGCTTCCATATCCAGCTTCTTCACCTGGTTGAATAAAGCCAGGGCAGCCGTGTCGATGGCGACGATATTCGGGGAAACGATCATCGATTTCAATGTGGCAACGTCGGCAGCACTTTTACCCTGCGGCCCGTTCTGGTGCATCATACGATACGCATCGACGATGTTCAGCACCGGTTTCTTCTGCCAGGTACAGATATCGGCGATACATTGTTGCAGGTCGTTCTGGTGGAAGAAACGACGATCCCATACGATACCCATATAATTCTTCATGGCGCAAGACAGTTTGGCTCCGCCGTGGTTCTTCAGGATGGGGACATTGATCCAGGCATCCGCTTCGATCAGGGCTTCGTGTATCTTGGCTGATTTCACTTTCACACCACCGGGAATAGCTACTTCCTTGAAATACTTTTCGTCGTTGGCCGGCATGATGATACCTCCGGCTTCCTTTACCGCTGCGGCGATACCACTGCTTTCGTAGCATTTCTGCCAGTTGTCGCAGGTATGGTCGAAGACGGTCACTTTTTCAGCTCCGGCTTCCAGGCATTTCTTCACCAGGGCTTTGATCAGTCCCGGATTGGTATTTCCTGCCAGTTCAGGCGTTCGATCCCATCCGATATTCGGTTTGATAACCACTTTTTGCCCTTTCTTGATGTATTTTCCAATTCCTCCCAGGGTTTCTAAAGCTTTGTCTAACATGGCTTCGGGCTCGCCACCCATTACGGCGACCATTTCCGGTGCCTGTTCAACAGCCATTGTATTTGTGGATAAAGCAGCTTGTAGCCCCGTAAAGTCTATGGATAGAGCAGCGCCAGCTACTACACTGGTCTTTAGGAAATCACGACGTTTCATCTTGTTGTAATTGGTTATTAGAATTGTTTATAGATGTAACAAAGGTAGTAATTCTCTGAATTATAGTCTATCTTTGTATACAAAAAATATTAATAGTATGGAATTATATGCTTATATATCACTGCAATGCTTCGTAGAAGGGTGTGACAGACACTCTTCAGAGCAGCAACTTACCTTAACGGCCGGTAATTTATTTTATACAATTCCCAGGCACGATTTCTATTACGGCCTTTCCCTTTTGCGTAATGCGATCGGTATATACGAAACTCAAAAACATATACCTCTTTCCCAAAGCAAGCAGCGTGTTTACTTTTTCCGGCAGGGTAAATGGAAGCTGGTCGGGCCTGAAATGGATATTTACATGTTATCCCTTTATGAGAATGAAGCCTATATTCCGGAGTGGTTGCCTCATATCCATGAACCTTATTTAAAGCTGGCGTTCGATTATGAGACATTAGCCGAGCATTGCCTGCTTGAGAATATGTTCCTGGTTCGATGCAAATATGATGAAAAGCAAATTACGCAGACATTCGCCGACCAGATGGAACGCGAATATGATAAGTTTTTCTTTGATGAAGAACATACCGGATTTACAGCCGACTCCCGTTTCTTCTCCCTTATGTGTAATGCCTGTCTCGAAGTGAAGGAACCCCGTTTAGCAGCAGAAAAGGAATGGCGGCTTGCCGTCTTGCG
>ULWH01065403.1_pt1 | contig 14732 bp, 17 predicted proteins | sample 1960201 | NCBI WGS metagenome assembly ULWH01 (sample SAMEA4835808, study PRJEB28245) | human gut metagenome | biome: gut microbiome; material: fecal sample | place: Denmark | collected 2008
ATGGACGGCGGCAAGCTCCTTTGCACCGGCACGCCCGCCGAAGTGAGCGCGGAGCTGAAAAACAGTGGGAACGCGATGTTCCTCGCCATGCCCGCCGCCATGCGCATCTGGGCGGCGACGGATTCCACAGCCCCCTGTCCCATCTCCGTCTGCGACGGCCGGAACTGGCTGCTCGATTATGCGAAAACGCATGAGTTGCAGCCTATCCCAGAAGAAAATAAAAACGCACCGGACACGGAAACCGTTGTCTCAGCGCAAGAGTTGTGGTTCAAGTACGACAAGGACCTGCCTGATGTGGTCAAGGGCTTGTCGCTGGAGCTGCACAAGGGTGAATTTCTGGCGTTACTCGGCGGCAACGGAACGGGTAAAACAACGTCTATGAAGCTCCTCGCCGGACTAAAAAAGGCGTATCGCGGCGAGTTAGCCATCACCGGCACGGTTGGGATGCTGCCGCAGAATCCGCAGGCGCTTTTTGTGAAATCCACGGTGCGCGCGGATTTATTGGAGATTTTACCAAAATCCGAACGCAAATCCGAGCGGCTTGCACAAGTCGTTTCCCTCTGCAAATTGACCGAACTGCTCGACCGCCATCCGTATGACCTTTCCGGCGGTGAACAGCAGCGCGCGGCGCTGGCAAAAATCCTGCTTCTGAACCCGGACATTCTGCTCCTTGACGAACCGACAAAGGGTCTGGACGCAGAGTTCAAACAGGTTTTCGGGCAGATTTTGCGGACGCTGCAAGCGTCCGGTGTCGCAATTCTCATGGTCAGCCATGACATTGAGTTCTGCGCGAAATACGCCAATCGCTGCGCCCTGTTTTTTGACGGAAACATCATCGCGGAGGCCGAACCGAGAACATTCTTCTCCGGCAACAGCTTCTACACGACCGCCGCGAACCGCATCGCGCGCGATGTGCTGCCAGATGCGGTCACGCCGGAGGACGTCATTCTCGTCTGCGGCGGCACAGTCGAACCGGAAGCGGAATTACCGGAGTACCAACGCATCCCGCCCGCGCCGGAGAAAGAGATGCGGACGGTGAAAAAGCTCCCGGTCTGGCGGAAGCTTCTTGCCGCCGTGTCCGGTATTACGTCGCTTGTGCTGATCGTGCAGGCTATCGGCGTGACAGACCTCACAAAGCTCATTGACGCAAACGGCATGACCGCGCTGGCAGGCGGGCAGCTCAAGCTCTACGGCATTTTGCTTGCCGCGCTTCTTGTGTTTGCGCTGTCCATTGGCCGGAAGGCCGAACGTCCGGATTACCTGATTCAAACGCCCGTGGAAAAACGCAAGCTGAAAAAGCGCACCGTGACTGCCACGCTGCTCATTCTGCTGCTCATTCCGCTGACGCTGTTTGTCGGTGTATATTATTTCGCGGGGCGAAAATATTACTTCATTTCGCTGCTCATTTTGCTGGAATGTATGCTGCCCTTCTTCCTCATTTTCGAGGGCAGAAAGCCGCAGTCGCGCGAGCTGGTGCTCATTGCCGTGCTCGTTGCGCTGAATGTGGCAGGGCGCGCTGCGTTCTTCATGTTGCCGGAGTTCAAGCCGGTCGTGGCAATGACGATCCTCGCGGGCGTGGCCTTTGGCGGCGAAACGGGCTTCCTGGTCGGAGCCATGACGATGCTTGTCTCGAATATGCTGTTTTCACAAGGACCTTGGACGCCGTGGCAGATGTTTGCCATGGGCATCATCGGCTGGCTGGCAGGTGTCTTGTACCGCAAGGGTGTTCTGCGGCGCGGGCGGCTGAGCCTTTGTATCTTCGGCGTGATCTGCTCGACCATCGTGTATGGCGGCATTATGAATCCCGCATCCGCCCTCATGTGGTCGAATACGATCAACTGGAAAATCATCTTGAGCTATTACGTCACCGGTCTTCCGGTCGATCTGGTGCGCGCCATTGCCACGTTTTTCTTCCTGTGGCTGGGCGCAGAGCCGATGCTGGAAAAGCTCGATCGCATCAAAACCAAATACGGGCTTGCGGAGTAAGTCGCCGCACAGAGAAAGGACAAAATCACAGCATCTGGTATTGAAAAATAAACAGCATAAAGTTCTACTTCCCAGACAGACGCAATTGGACCTGACAGCCAACTGACAGTACGGCTGACTGCCCCGCAACGGTATGAAACGATGATTCCATATCCGCGATTATTGTGCCTGATATTGTATCCCGCAGAGGCTTTGGTCTCTGCGGGATTTTTTACTGTCGAAAGGACGCAGATTTTGCAGAATTCAACCGAATTGTGTAAAATCTGCGCCTTTTCTATTTCCTGCGATCTGTTTAAACAAGAACTTCAAAATTACCACAAACAGGATATTTCATATATCCCGAAGGACAGACAGATTCCGCGCCGGTCGGTAATTTTGCCGCCGACCCGCGCCCCTCCGTTTCTGACATTTGCATTCCCACGCAAATGAAATTCAGAAATGGAGGTAACATCCTTGAAAACGCGATACTTCAGAAGAAAGGAAAACTGCGCTGCCGTTGAATGGATCGAAATGAGCGGAGCTGAGTATTTGAACTTTGTCCGTAATCCGAAAAACAAAGACAGGTTCTTTTTGAACATGAAGAACGTCGTTCTGGAATGCTCAAAGGAAGAATACTTACAAAACCGTGCCGAGAAGCGCCGCAGTGATTATCTTGCAGAAGGAAAAAAAGACTGGACAATCATCTCACTTTTTGCTCAGAGGGACAAGGAAAGCAACGGAGAAGAAGTTGTCCCAGACTTGGAAACAGATGTGGAAGAAGAAATTATACATACCATCACACTACAAAAGCTGCGGGAGGTTTTGACGGCACTCCCAAAGGAGGATGCAGCGTTGCTCACGGCCCTGTATCTGCAAACGCCACCACTCACCTTGCGTGCCTATAGTGAGCAAACCGGCATCCCAGTGATGACCTTGCATTATAGGAAGGAAAAACTGCTTCAACTTTTGAAAAAACTGCTTTGAATTATCCACAGAAATGGTTGCACTTACACGAAAAGGTGGTGACGCAGAAAAAAGTTTGCTTTTTTGAAAAATAATTTCGTACAAACGCCGTAAAAATTGTGCAACTAAAGGTGAGAGGGTTTTTAGAGGAAAACCCGTGAACCTTTCCAAACACTGCTTGCAGTCATATCCGATTCAACAGTACATCAGTTGGCAGAACCCGACGAGGGTGAAGCAATCTGGCGGATGCGCGAAGACCACCTGTGCGGAAGATCTTACTTCTGCATAAAGACGGCCCAACAAGGTGACGAGCGGTACCCATCCAGCCAGAAGCAGCCTTGGCAAGCTGCTTTGCGAAGACCCTGCCAACCTATAATGGTACACCTGCCCAGCCACAACGGAACGTAATGGGGGCAGCTCGGAGAGATCCTCGGAGGGGCGCAGGCCCGTGGAGCGGCAGCCAGCCGCCGCTGTTTGAAATCGCCCATCGGCTTGGGGAGCAGCGACGAATAAAGCCGGAAGCACAAATGTCAGAAACTGCGGGAACCGTATCCCGCCATGGAATACGGTTCCCGCTTTGTGCATAGGAGAAATTGCAATGAATCCGAATGTTGATTTTTTAGGCATCTGCCAGCTTCTGAAGGCACTTCGGGCAATCGGCTTCTCGGAAAGTGAAGTCCGAAAAATCGCCCGCAGGATCGCCGCCGAGCTTGGCGCAAATCTCACCATTTATCCTTGATTTTTCTTCGTTTTGGTCATAGCTATTTTGAAAATGTTGTGATACTGTGTGTTGCTACAGGAGGGAGGGAACACAATGCTAACGGAAACGCAGACAAACGGCGCACTCGCCTTAGAACAGAAAGACCGCGTGATCATCATTCCGGCGCAGGACGAGATCACCGCAAGAAAGCTGCGCGTCGCAGCGTATGCCCGCGTCAGTTCCTCCAGCGAAGACCAGCTCAACTCCTACCGCGCGCAGAATCAGTATTATTCAGAGCTTATTTCCAATAATCCAGATTGGGAAATGGTCGACATCTACGCGGATTCCGGCATCACCGGCACTTCTGTTGACAAGCGTGAGGACTTCAAGCGCATGATGGCAGACTGCCGCAAGGGAAAGATCGACCGCATTCTGGTCAAGTCGATCTCGCGCTTCGCCCGGAACACGAAGGACTGTCTCGCAGCCGTCCGGGAACTCAAGGAGCTTGGCGTGAGCGTTCTGTTCGAGGAACAGGGCATCGACACCGCCAGAGTGTCCAGCGAGATGGTCACGGCGATCATGGCATCACTGGCGCAGAAACAAAGCGAGTCCATCTCGGGGAATGTCAAATGGGGCGTTCAAAAGAGAATGCAGGATGGCACATTCATTCCCTCCTACCTCCCATATGGTTACAGGCTAGTCAACAAGCAGATTCAGATCAATGATGCGGAAGCAGCTATTGTGCAGAAAATCTTCTCTGAATTCCTTGCGGGCAACAGCACCGAGAAAATTGCAGAAGCATTATGCGCATATAAAATACCGTGTAAAAATGGAAAGGTACAATGGGATTCGTCATCCATACGGTATATTCTAAGAAATGAAAAATACACTGGAAATTCAAAGTGGCAAAAATTTTATACGCCCAATGAGTTCCCTTTCCGTTGTAAAAGTAATCATGGAGAAGCATCCTCATATTGGGCAGAAAACACACATCCAGTCATTGTATCAGAAAATGAATATCGTCTGGCTCAGGAGCTAATGGAAAGAAAGTCTCAAAAAATTGCAAAAAGGCACGATAAGCCGTACCCATTACGGCAGAAAATCTATTGCGGATCGTGCAATTCCGTGTTTCGCAGAAAAGAAATCGGTACAACGGTCTACTGGGTGTGTTTGGGACATGACCGATCTTCGGGATGCACAATCCGGCAGATTCCGGAGGAAACCATCAACGCGGCTTTCTGCCGTCTGTACTACAAGCTCAAGCACCACGGCGGCCCCATCTTCTCGCAGATGCTCTCCAATCTCCAGAAGATCCGCTTTAGCCGGATGCTTTGGAGCGAAGACGTCATCTCTCTCAACAAGAAAATATCCGACATACTCAGTCAGGTTCAATTCCTAACCCAGCTTCAACAGGCGGGCGGCGTTGATCCTGATACTTTTATCTCATCAAACAACAAACTCAGCGAACAGCTTCGCAGGCTGAAACAGGAAAAGGCAAGGCTTCTCGATACCGACAGCGACGATCTGGCAGACCGCACCCGCGATCTCATGGACGTGCTGGAGGACGGGCCGGACTTCCTCGACGGCTTTGATGCGGAGCTGTTCGATGCGCTTGTTGAAAAAATCATCGTGGACAGCAACGAGCGCCTTCGATTCCGACTGAAAAACGGACTAGAGTTGACAGAACAAATCGAAAGGACACGACGCTGATGGGAAATCGGAAGCTGCCATTCGGCTATCAGATGCGCATGGGTGAGATCGTCCGGAACGAAGCGGAAGCCAAGGCCGTGCAGGATATTTTCCTGCAATATACGCTCGGCGCGTCGCTCAAAGAAATTGCAGAGCAGATGAACAAAACCGGCCCCCACTACGACGAGGGCAAGAGCTGGAACAAGAATATGGTCGCTCGGATTTTGGAGAATGCCAAGTACATCGGCGCGGACAGCTATCCGAAATTGGTTGACATAAAATTATTTGAAGCGGCATCTGAGAAGCGCCAGACCAAGCAGCGCCTGCCGGAGCGAACACCCGCACAGAAAGCCCTCAAGCGTGTCTGCTCCAAGCTGCCTACGCCGGAGATTGAACAGCAGGTTACGCACCTGCTCGGCAGGCTGGCAGAGCAGCCGGGGCGCATCACGCAGCCAGAAAAACAGCCGACACAAATACACAGCACCACGCAAGCTGAGTTGGATGACGTTCTAAACACCCAACCGCTCGACGAAGATGCTGCCAGAAGCCTGATCTGCAAGCTGGCACAAGAACAGTATGACGCCATCGGCAACGAAGAATACGAAACCGAGCGCCTGCGGCGGCTGTTCGCGGCGTTCGAATGTACAGCAGAACTCAACGCGGAGCTGCTGAAAAGTGCAGTCTCCGCTGTGCTGGTGACGCGCCAGGCGGTGCGCTTGCAGCTCAAGAATGGACAGATCATTGGAAAGGACGATTTGGTATGACAGACGAAAAGCCGCGCGTCATTATCATTCCGCCAAAGCCGGAACTACAGCAAGCGGCTTCGGTCACAAAGCAACTCCGTGTCGCGGCGTACTGCCGTGTATCCACAGAGGAAGAAGAACAGCTTAGCAGCTACGAAGCGCAGTGCAAATACTACACAGATAAGATCATGTCCAACAAGGAATGGACGATGGCTGGGATTTTTGCCGACGAGGGCATTACCGGCACGTCTACAAAAAAGCGCACGGAGTTTCTGAGAATGATTCGCTTATGCAAACAGAAGAAAATCGACATGATCCTCACGAAGTCCATTCAGCGATTTTCACGCAACACGCTCGATTGCATCAACTACACGAGAATCCTGCGTGGCCTTGGGATCGGCGTGTTTTTTGAACGGGAAAACCTTGATTCCCTGCCGCCGGAGAGCGAGTTCATGATCACCATGTACGGCGCGATGGCGCAATCCGAAAGCGAATCCATCTCCAGTAACATCCGGCGCGGCAAACAGATGCACGCGGAGGTCGGAACCCTGAAGATCCCCTGCAATCGGCTGTACGCCTATGAAAAGGATGAGGAAGGGAAAATTCATGCCATTCCGGAGCAGGCAGAGGTGGTACGCGAGATCTATGAGCGATACATGAGCGGTGCCAGCTTTCGCAGCCTGAAAGACTGGCTGGAAGCAAATAAGATCAAAACCGCACTTGGTACGGAGAAATGGTCCATCAGCGCCATCAAAGGCATCCTGATGAACGAAAAATACTGCGGCGATGTGCTGATTCAAAAGACCTTCTGTGCGGATGTCATCAGCAAGAAGATCATCAAGAACACCGGGCAACTCAAGCAGTTTTATATGCCCGACCACCACGAGGCCATCGTCAGCCGGGAGCAGTATCATGCGGTGAAGGCCGAAATGGCAAGACGGAGCGCCCTGCGCAGCCCGTCCAAGGAAGCGGTGACCGGCCGTTCCTGCTACACCAGCAAATACGCGCTGTCGGACAGGCTGGTATGTGGTGAGTGCGGCACGCTCTACCGCAGAAAGACGAGGAATATCAAAGGAAACATCTATCACGAATGGCGCTGCATCAGCCGATTGGATTACGGAAAGCGCTACTGCCATGACTCGCCGACGCTGCGGGAGATCCCGCTGCAAAACGCGATTCTGGCAGCGATCAACGAGGCCATGAGCGAAAAGCCTGTCCTGCTCGACCACATCAAAAGTGCCATGTCGCTGGAGCTGCTGCCGGTGCAGGGGCAGGCGATGAGTCTTGCCGACATCGACCGGCGATTGACGCAGCTCGATGCGCAGTTCCAGACCCTTCTGGCAGAGGCCATTGACGCAGAGGACAAGGAGAGTTGCAACGCGAAATTCGCCGAGATCCTTGCCGAGCAGACGAAGCTCAAAACGCAGAAAGAGGCAATCCTGCAAAGCAGCACCGACGCAGAGCGCACCTGTGCCCGCCTGGTGCAGGCAGAGCAGGCGTTGGAGAACGCCGTGCCCACGGTCACGGAATGGAGCGAAGGCACCGCCCGTCAGCTCGTCGAGCGCGTGACCGTCCTGTCTGCAAATGAGGTGCTGGTTCAGCTCAAAGGCGGGAAAGAGATTCACAAAAGATTGGAGTGATACGATGATCTACGCAACCGGCGATCTTCACGGCAACGCGCTTCGCTTTCAGCCGGAATACTTCCCGGAGCAAGCCGAAATGACGAAGGACGATTATATGATCGTCTGCGGAGATTTTGGCTTCGTCTGGAACGGCGACAAAAGTGATGACGCGCAGCTAGGCAAACTGGAAACGCTGCCGTTTACCATCCTGTTTGTAGACGGAAACCATGAAAATTTCGATGCCCTGAACGAATACCCCATCGAGAAATGGCACGGCGGAACGGTACATAAAATACGCCCGCACGTCCTCCATCTGATGCGCGGGCAGGCATTCGAGCTGCAAGGCAGAACGTTCTTCACAATGGGCGGTGCGCAGAGCCATGATATTGCGGATGGGATTCTGGATATGGACAGCCCGGATTTTTACAAGCGCTACGATGCTCTGCGGCATGATCGAGGGCAATTTCGCATCAACCACATTTCATGGTGGCAGGAGGAACTGCCATCTGGCGCGGAATATGAGCACGCCAGACAGACGCTGGAGCGGCTGAACTGGCAGGTCGATTATATCATCACGCACTGTGCACCGACCGCAGTTCAGCGGAAGATCAGCGCCAGCTTCAAGCCGGACAAGCTGACGGACTTTCTGGAGGAAATTCGATGCCGCAGCCGATTCCACTATTGGCTGTTTGGCCATTAACACGATAACCGAATCATCGATGAAAAGTACGTTCTTCTCTATGAGCAGATGGTGCGGATATTATAAGGGGATTATAAAAGCAGCACTTGACAAACCCTATTAAATAGGGTATTCTACATACAAAGAGGTGGCGCAATGACACGGATATTTGTAGAGCTTCCGTCGTTCCGAAAGGAATGGAAAGCAATGGGGCTGGATGACGATGACCTTCGGAGATTGCAGGAGGAACTGCTTGCAGACCCCAAGGTGGGCAAGGTTATGCGGGAAACAGGCGGCGTCCGAAAAATGCGCTTCGCGTTTGAACAGCAGGGAAAAAGCGGCAGCGCGCGTGTGATTTATGTAGATTTTGAGGTTCACGAAAAACTGTATCTGCTGACGGCATATCCTAAGAATGAAAAGGATAACCTATCAAAAGCCGAGCGCAATACGCTCAAGCAGCTTGTCGGTATTTTGAAGCAGCAGCTCGATGAGAATGGGAGGTCATGATATGAGCGCTTTTGATAAAATCAAGCTGGGGTTGGAAGAAGCAATCGCCTATGAGAAGGGAATGCTTCCGGCGAAAACAACGCGGCTTACCATTGTGCCAGTTGAAACCTATCAGGCAGACGAAATCAAACGGATTCGCAATAGCACTGGTTTGACGCAGCGCTCATTTGCAGAGTACATGGGCGTATCGCCGAAAACGGTTGAAGCATGGGAAGCAGGGCGAAACCATCCGGAAGGTGCGGCATGCAGACTATTGGCACTGACGAAAGCTGACCCGCAGTTCCCGCAAAAGGCTGGGATCGTACTTCGATAATGGCAGCTATCATTCAAACAGGGCAAAGAAAAGCACGGTCATAGCGACTGCACTTTTCTTTGCCCTGTCTGCTTATAGGAAGTAAGCGTGTTTTGAGATTTTAGGATAAAACCGGATAATTAAATGGCGTTTATCTCTCGACGAAGGCTGACGAATCTGGTATAATTTCATACAAGAAAACCAAACGATAAGCAAGTTGCATAACAGATACGGGAGGTAAAAATGAGCAGAGATACAGAAAAGCTTCTGAAAGAGCTTCAGAGTTTCCTGATGCAGCATGGGGATGAGGCGGCAGATGAAGACAGCATGGATCGTCTGGCAGAGCAATTCCTGTCGGAGCAGGGCATCCATCCGGTCGATGAAAACGCTGCTCCGAAAACCGCCGATGACTATCTGGATCTTGCGGAGCAGGCTGCATCCAAAAAGAAGTGCATCGAATATCTTCACAAGGCGCTGGAATTGGAGCCGGACAATGTTGACGCGCAGCTTCAGCTGATCGTTCATACGATGGAACACAAGGTGGATGAGCAGCTTCCGGCATTGCAAAAGCTCATGGAAACCGCCGCAAAGCAGCTGGAACCGGAGGGGTATTTCAAAGAGGACGTTGGCGCGTTCTGGGAGATTCTCGAGACCCGACCGTATATGCGCGTCTGCTATACCTATTTTGACGCCCTGATCTCCTGCGGTATGATGCACCGGGCAATCGACGAAGGTCAGCGCCTTCTGGAGCTGTGCGAGAATGACAATCTCGGCGTTCGTTATCAGCTGATGCACCTGTACGCCTACATGGAAGATGAGATGCACGCTTTGGCGCTGCACAAGCAGTTTGACTCGTATGAGGAAACGCAGATGCTTCTCCCGCTGGCAGTCCTGTATTATAAGCTGAACCAATTTGACAAGGCGGAAGACTATATCAAGCGGCTGTCCACTGCAAACAAGGACGCGAAAAAGTTCCTGCGCGCTGCGGCGCAGGAGCGGCTGGAGGATTATTTTGACCAGCTGAATCCGTTTGGATATCAGCCGTTTACCATGGAAGAGCTGCTGGAAGAACTGATGAAGTCTTCGTATCTGTTTGACTCCGTTCCCTATTTTTTCGCCTGGGCGAACAGCTGCCTTCGCGCACAGACTACCGCTAAAAAGAAAGCTGCCGGGAAAGCCGGGAGCAACAAAAAATTATGAGCGAAAAAGCACGGACAGGGCCGTGCTTTTTCTGACTGAAGATATAAGCGGCGATCAGCGCACCGTGTTCAGCAGCGCTGTTGTCTTCATATTGACGCCCATTAGCTCCCGCTGCGTCTGGCGGTTGGTCTGGCACATGGGCAGGAGGAAGTTCACCGCTTTTCGGATCTGCTGAAGGTCGGAAGAAGTGAGCGCATTCTGATGCAGATGCTCCAGTACTCGCCCGTAAGCATCCTTCAAGGACGCATCCACCGCAGGCTGAAAGAAATAGTTCGAGATCAGGCCGCCAATCAAGGCGGTTTCGGTATCCGTGTACTGCATCATGATTGCCCTCCCAAAAGTTTTCACACAACGAGAGTAATCATACCACAAAATCTTGTACCCGGCTATTCGCAAAATGACGAAATATATGATGCGCGCCCGCGCGGAAAGGAGAAGCCATGAACGTCAGAAAACCTGCCAATTACAACACCATGTACCGCGAAGTTGCGGAAATTCTCACGCAAAATCTTCCGCAGATGGAAGAAATCCATGCTATTGGCAAGGCTGTCAGCCGCCGCCCGGAGAAAGGCGCGGCAGTCGCAGCCGCAGAGTTTTTGCAGGCGAATTTCCCTGACCGCACAGGCTTTTCCCCGCGCAACGTGCGCCGGATGCGCGATTTTTATAAGGTCTATGAAAATGACGAACCGCTCCTCCGGCTGGCGATGAAAATCGGCTGGACGCTGAACGTGATTATCATGGAGGCGGAGCTGACAAGAGATGCAAGACATTGGTATCTCCGGAAAGCCAACGCGGGCGGTCTATCCAAGGCAGAGCTTCTGGAAATGATAGAATCTGCCGCACATTTGGAAAAATCTCTCGACGCAGCGCCGGATACCTGCTATACTGATAAAAAGCGGAAAGATTCTGCGCTGCGCAGGCACGCTGCCATTGTATCGCAGCGGCAACCATTCCAATCACTATTTGTAGTTCCGTTGTACGATGTGCTTCTTCGTTTTATCCATAGGAAAAAACGAAGAAGCCTTCATGCACGATGTTAGAGAGGTACGCCAATGAACAACAAGCTCATGGTCAATGGCGCGGAGATCTCCGTGACCACGATTGATGATAAGGATTATATTTCCCTGACCGATATGCTGAAAGCGAAGGATGGCGACTTCTTCATCTCTGATTGGCTTCGGAATCGGAATACCGTTGAATTTCTTGGCATTTGGGAGCAGATCCACAACCCGGATTTTAATTATGGCGAATTCGCCATAATTAGAAGTCAGGCAGGACTCAACAGCTATAAGCTCAGCGTGAAGGAATGGGTTGAAAAAACCAATGCCATCGGTCTAAAGGCGCGCGCCGGGCGATATGGCGGTACATACGCCTATAAAGATATCGCGTTTGAATTCGGAATGTGGATCAGCCCGGAATTCAAGATCTATCTGATCAAGGAATTTGAACGGCTGAAGGAGCAGGAGCAGCAGCTCCTCGGCTGGGACATCAAACGCAATCTTGCGAAAATCAATTACCGCATCCATACAGATGCAATCAAAGAAAATCTGATTCCCCCGGAGCTGTCGGCGCGGCAGATGTCGCTGGTATATGCCAGTGAAGCCGATGTGCTGAATATGGCGCTGTTCGGCAAGACTGCAAAGCAGTGGCGCGATGAGAATCCGGGGTTGAAAGGAAACATCCGCGACTACGCAAACGTGTCACAGCTCGTGTGCCTTTCAAATCTTGAAAACCTGAACGCTGTATTTATTAATGACGGTCTTTCGCAAGCGGAGCGTCTGGCAAAGCTCAATGCAATCGCCATTCAGCAAATGCGTGTACTGACAGAGGATCATCGGATTTCGCAGCTGGAGGAAAATCCACCAGAGAACTGATTGCGTTTTTTAGCTTACGGCGGTATCATATTTTCAGAAAAGCGGTCTTTGCACAACGAAATGTCTGTTGATCCATAGTGTTCAGCTCACACAAACCCTTGAAAACACTACGTTTTCGAGGGTTTTTGTTATATCCTGTAAAAAACAAGACACCCTGCCTTTTTGTTCATTTTACGAAAGGCAGGGTGTCTGTTTTTTTATGTCCAGAAAACAATTATTTAGACAGTCGAACAATCAGACTGTCGCAGAGATTTTTGAACGCTTCGTTGCGTCGCAAACCGCAAAAGGTGTCAGCGATAAGACCATTCAGAACTACTATTCGCATCTTCATTCCCTCCAAAAGCACTTGGATTTCTCCGCCCCGCTCGCCACACTGACAAAAGAGGATTTAGACAGTATGGTCATTTCTATACAGCGCAGTTTTACCAGACATTCTTCTCCGGAAAACATATTGAAAATTTTCGGCTGCCGCGCGGTCAGGTCTTTTTCCTTGTATTCATCTTTTCCCACTCTTGGAAGTGCCAAAAGCCGGCCTGTTTCGTCCAGAACGCTTTCATTCATATTGCGGATACGATTTGCCACAACTGCCTGCCGGTTCAGCACGGCGCGCGTGTGCGCGTCAGTAAGTTCTGTATCCGCTGGGTCAGATCGCGCGCCTTTGCCTGCGTGATGAACTTAGACGACTGAATACCGTCGATAATCAGTTGGAGTTCGCTTTGTGAAAACAGGCGCGTTTTCAGCCAGTAGCCCTTGGTGCGTCCGTCGTAGAGAACTTCAAGCCCCGTTGCGGGCGCGTTCAGTTGGTGGATGTCCCGATAGACAGAGCGGATGTCAGAACCAAACTCATGGTTCTCATACTGTGCGCGGATGTCCTCACCCTTGGCGGTGTGTCCCTCGCAGGTGTTTTCCAGAAGATAGCGGTAAAGAAAAAAGAAGCGTACGTTTGACATTTTACCAACTCCACGGACTGTTTTTCTTTATCATAGCACAAAAAGTTCGGAAAGACGATTGCTATTTGTGGAAACACAAACACACATGCAGATTCATAATGGGACATTTTTTCATAACTATATCTCTTGGTCATTCAACCACAACAAAAATCGTTTTTGCTAAATCCAACTTCTTTATATTCATATTGCGTAAAAGCTCTGCAACATCTCTCCATTGTTCATCATCATACTTCACAGTGCCTATCAAAAATTCGTCTGGGGTACAGTCTAAAGCAAATGAAAGTCGCATGACCACATCCAGTGATGGGATGATGTTGCACGCTCAATACAGGACAAATATTTATCATTGATTCCAGCACGCTCGCAGACTTCTGTTTGCTTCAGACCCAAATCTTTTCTGCGACGGGCAATTCTTTTGCCGATTTCAAAATAATCCAGTTCCATAAACATCTGCCCCCTTAAAGGTTATTTTACAGACCGGATTATGCAATCAGAACAGCGTTAAAGTCGTATATTCCACTTGACATAAGAATAATTTGGACTTACAATTGACTTATTCACCTTTAAGTAGAATTTAACGCAAAAGAGAGGTGAATTTAATGGGATATAAACCTTGGCATATGGCTGCAATGGAAGAATACGGGCATACAACTACTAGCGACGGACTAATTAACCGCGTAGCACATTACCTTTCTAAAAGTCCAAATAATACGATTAGTACCGATGAATTTCGCAGGGCATGTATTGCTTGCAATGTAGATCCCGATTCTTTTTCGCAAGCTGATTTGAACAAACTCCAAAGAAAACTGAATCAAATAACTTAGATTATTTTGAATTTAGGAGGAACAAATATGCGTATGGACACCGCATACCAAGTGCGCGCAGAAAGCGAAGAAGCAATTGAATATATTGCTTCCTTATGGGAAGATTCAGATGATGTAGAGGACTGCACTTTTGAAGGCTTTTGCTCAGATGTTTTTGGGATAATGGAAAACGTAATCAAAGTTACTCATAAAATGGAAGCATCCCAGAAAAAAGAGAATTTCCGAGTCGTGGGTAAGTGTGAATCGGACTATGATTGCGTACTGTTTTCCATTGAGTATCTGGGCAGTGAGCCGAAAATTAAAGCAATACAAGTAGCACAAGAAGATGACGAAGAACAATATGAGGATTTTGTAGAGTCGGAATACGATGAGATTCCAGACTATTTAAGCGAAGTTGAAGCATGCACGTTTGAACAAGCCATAGAAGACGAACTTCCCCTCGGCGGCTACTTGGACATTCCATATAGCGAGTGGCGCGATTCAATCTTGAGTGAATAATCACTTCAACAAATTGCTGACATAGCAAAACAGGAGACGGACTTATGTCCGCCTCCTGTTACTGTTCCAAAAGAGAAAGATATTTATAAACCGTGGTTCTGCTCAGATTACAAGCCCTTGCCAACTCGCTCAAATTGAGGTTCTTATTTTTGAACGCGGGATAATGTCGGAGGAAAACGGGTGGAATATCGTCTGCGGTCAGCTCCGGTCTGCCGATCTTCGCGCC
>ULWH01023461.1_pt1 | contig 14576 bp, 7 predicted proteins | sample 1960201 | NCBI WGS metagenome assembly ULWH01 (sample SAMEA4835808, study PRJEB28245) | human gut metagenome | biome: gut microbiome; material: fecal sample | place: Denmark | collected 2008
CACGGCTGCTTTGGCCTCTACCGGGCAGACGATACGGTTTATGCTGAGTGATAAGGCTCCTGCTATGGGGGAGTTGTCGCGTACATCCGGCGATCTGAACGAGGATATCCCTTTTGCGATCAACGTGACGAAGGCGGGTTTCCTGCAGGGGCAACACGCTAAGATGAAGATTTATCTGAATGGCCCTTCTGAAGGCTTGACCCTTTCCGGGCAGAACCTAAGTAAAGAGACAGGTCTATATAATGAGCCCATATACGTATTAGATATCCCTTCCTTCTCCGCTACGCAATTCACGTTGATGGCTCACGCCACGGAGGAATGGAACGGAACGGTTCAAGTGGATATTTGTGATGCGGACGGCAATAGGGTAGGGTATGGTAGCCAAGCACCGTTCGCTTTCCCAACCAATAACTCGCAGGACGATATAGCCGCCTTGAAAGCGATCGCCGAGGCCAATCCGCTGAACTCGGACTTGCAGAACTTCATCTCCAGCAAGGATTACTTGAAAGACCGGACGCAGAGCGATGGCTACAACGTGGGCGTGACGTGGAACGCCGAGTCCCCGAGCCGGGTGAAAAGCTTCTTTATAAAGGATTATAGAACACATACGGTATCTGACATGAAGGATATAGGCTCGTTGAGTGGATTGGAAGACTTACGGTTGACTGGCACTCGGTTGAAATCTCTTGATCTGTCTGCTTTGACAAAGCTAAGGCAACTGAATATGGATGATAACGATTCGCTTACATGGTTCACGGTGAAGCTCCCGAGTCCATTACCTGAGTATTTCAATCTTTATGGTTCTACTAGGGTCATAGCCGGTACGCCAGTAGACGATTATAACGCTTATGCCGCGAAGGGCGAGGAGATCGATCTATCCGCTTACGCTACGGTGGGTGGCGTGAAATCGATCTACACTTGGTTCCTTAACGATCGAACTACTGGTAAACGGACGGAAGCGACCATGCCGATGGTCTCTGGCAAGGAGGGGGCTTTCGTGTTTAGCGGAAAGCCGGGCGAATATTATATATGTGAGATTACGAACTCGAATTACGACAATTGGCGTATGTATACGCCCCAGATCAAGGTAGCCCGTAACTCGGACAGCTACTCCCCCGCGGACATCGCCGGATTGAAGAAGCTGGCTACCGATAACCCGAATATCACCCAATTGCAGGAGTTCGTGGAAAGCAAGGGCTGGGAGCGCGAGAATTGGAACTCATATCAAGACGTGATCCGTACGGACTGGAACACCGACGAGGTCGGTCGCTTAACGCATCTGGCGATTGAGTTAGATTGGAACTCTAAGGATACGATCTCTCAATTAGACTTGAGCGCCTTCACTGAGTTGAAGTATTTCGAGTGCGAGGAATTTATGAATATAGAGAAGCTGGACGTATCGAAAAATACGAAACTGGAGCACTTGCATATATATAGCAGGAACTTAGCTTCACTTGACCTGTCCAAATGCCCGGAACTGCAATATTTTAGATTTGGAACATTATACATAGGCGAGGGAAGTTACCAGAACACGAAGCTAGCGACACTGAATCTTACCGGTTGTTCGAAGCTGACGGAGCTTTACCTTGAGCATTCGCCCTTGGCTTCGCTGGATATCTCATCCTTCAAGCAATTGAGCCGTCTGGAGATCGAGTACTGCCCGAACTTGAAGTTGCAAGGTTTCGATAAGGCTACGAGCTTGACCTATTTGGCCTTGCCGCATACAGAACAGTTCGCGGATCTGGTAAAGAACCTGCCGGCGTTTATCCGTCATCTATATCTGCAAAATACGGAGTATGAGCTTCCTTCCGCACAAGTGGGAAAGAATCTGGAGTCGTTGGGATTGCCGGGATACGTGGAGAGTCTCGATCTGGCTCAGTACCCGAACTTGAGTAACTTGAATGCGGATGGATCTCTTTTGAGATATTCTACGGTGAAGAACTACCGGCAGATAAATTATAACGGTTTGGGGCACATAACGCTTACTTCCCCCTCTCATCCGGGAGATCCATACTGGTTCGAGAACGGCGATACGATCGATCTCTCCTCGGAGGCCGTGATCGATGGCATAGAGACCGTATTCCTATGGGTAAACGCCAAATATAGGACAGAGGAGAAAGAGGCATTGAAGCCGGTGCCAAACCGTCCGGGCGTATTCGTGCTGGACAGCAAGGAGGAAAAGTATGGAGACTACTATTGTAAGCTGATGAACCCGAAGTTCTGTAAGATCTCGGAGATTAATGTACGTGACGGCTGGCAGATCGAGACCTCACGCATCCATGTGGAAACCACCGTTCCCCAAGTATTCGCCGAGAGTGACGTGGCTACCTTGGCACGTATCGTAGACGCTTCCAACAACAAGGCATTGAGCGAGTGGTGGAGCAGCGGTGCATGGCAGACGGACGAGAACTCTTCGAACGCACAAGCCGTTTGGAACGACGAGAACCCGCGGCGTTTGATCCATTTATATATGTATGAGATGGGCGAAAGCTTTACGAAGAAGGTAGATCTCGCTGCCTTGGATAAGCTGGAGATCTTGTCGTTGACAGGCAATAGGGTGGAGGAACTGACCTTGCCGAAGAACAATACGGTATTGCGTTCTTTGATGCTGGGTGGAAACTATTCTTTGAAATCTTTGATCGTATCCGAGTATCCATCGCTGGAGTATCTGGATGTGTCTAGTACGGACTTGACGGCTCTCGACTTGTCTAAGAACAAAAACTTGAAGGAGTTGTTCTTGAATTGGACGATGCTTGACGGGGTAGAGAACAGCGCTTCGGCTTCGGGCCTTGCCGCTCAATTAACCGCATATGGCTTGCCTATACCCACTACCCGGATCGATTTGGCGGACTTCTCGGCCTTGATGTCTTTCAATGCCGATGGTTCGTGCTTGGAGTTCGCTAACGTGGAGAACCCGCGGCAATTGGAGGCTGCCTTCGGTGTTGTTAGGTTGCCGGTAGGTGAGGTTCGTCCGGGAGGTTTCGTGGCTTATGGGGAGACAATCGATCTTTCCTCACAAAAGATGGTAGGTACATCCGCCTCTCGCTTTACTTGGGTATTCGACGGCGATACGATCGACCATACGGACAGCCGCTATACGATTACCGAAGACTTGACCCCGAATTATCAAATTGCTGGTCTTGTAACCAATCCATTATTCCCCGGCTGGACGGTTCAGTACGATGCGTGGGTTTACACCTGCGATGGCGATGCGAACCTCGACATGCTGGTAAACGTACAAGACGTGACCGCTACCGTAAGCTACATCTTGCGGGACAAGGATAACATGATCCCCAACTTCGGTTTTGCCGAGGCGGATGTGAACTATAATAATAATGTAGAGATCGCTGACGTAATCGGTATCGTCAACCTCATCCACGGCAAGCCGGTTACCAAGGCCAGTGCACTGCGTTCTGAGGCCGAGGTTCCCGTACAAATGGAGCTCGACGCTGATAACTTCTTGACGATGAATAGCCAAGTACCGGTAGCCGGTATCTATCTGGAGTTGGTGGGAGCCATTGACGAGATCCCGTTGCTGGGCGATGCCGCCAAGTTCCTGCAGGCTTCCAGCTTGAACGGGGATACCTTGCGGGTGATCGGTTATAGCTTGGATGGCCGCACGATTCCTTCGGGCAAGAGCCGTATCCTGCGTATGCCGGCGGGCGTTACCTTGGTAGGAGCCTCCTTCTCCGACGCGAAGGCCAACAGCTTGAGGTCTGGTGGCGATGCGATCGTGACTTCCAACGCCCCGATCGAGGCGATCAGCCAATTGGCAGCCGTGTCCAACTATCCGAACCCGTTCCGTGGCAGCACGACCTTCCGTTATCAGTTGACGGAGGCGGCCGAATCCGTGACGATCCACGTATTCTCTGCGAATGGCGCTTTGGCCGCGGTATTGAACGGTCTGCCCGGCGAGGTGGGCGATAACCAATATTCGGCCACGCTAACCTTACCGGCGGGCGTTTACTACTATCGTTTGACGGCAAAGACAGGCCATGGTGTGAAGGCAAGTAATACTAACATCTTTATCTGTAAGTAAATTATGAAAGTGAATCATATAAAACAATTATTCGTAGCCCTCTTCCTGCTGTTATCGGCGGGAACGGCTACCGCCGCCCAGTGGAAATTGGCGAAGACGAACCTGAACGCCGCTGGCAGTAAGGATACGCTCACGCTGGAGGTATCCGGCAATTCCTTTAGTTTTTCCTCCTTCCAGGTGGATTTCACCTTGTCCGAGGGTATCTTGCTAGATGGAACCCCGATCCTCGGCGAGTTGGCAAATGATCATGCCCTTACGTGGAGTACGCAAAGTGACGGCAGCTTCCGTTGCGTAGTATACAGCCCGAAGAACACCGTGATGAAAGCCCCGGAAGGCACCGTACTCCGTATCCCGGTAGTGCTGGCGGCCTCTTTTGATGGAGGGACGTTCACGGCGAAGAACGGACTCTTGTCTAACAAGGCCTCCAATGGGCAGCCGGTGACGGACTTGAGTGGGGCGACCCTTACAGCGTATAAGGAAAGAGCCCATCTGGTGGTGAACGTATCGGGCCAAGAGCAAGTGGTCAACCCGGCTATAGCCGCTGGATTGAGCTATACGACCATCCCGGAGGGTAAGACGCTTACGGTCGCTTATTTTAAGGATGATTCTTGTAAAATAGCGGCTACCGACAATGACCGCAAGAAAGAGGGTATCCTGTATGTCAAGCTATCCTATGCGGGCGACACTGACTACGCTGAGTTCGAGGAGGTCTATGTCATGAGTCTGACGAGCAAGATCGCTATTGACGCAAGTAAAATCACGAAGCCGCAAGCGACAGGTATCAAGGAGGGGCAATTGCTTTCAACCTCTTTACTGTCCGGTGGTAGCGTAAAGGATGAAGATGGATATACGATTGCCGGTACCTTCGTTTGGACGAACGGGAATGCGGTGATGCCGGCTGGGAAGCAAAGCTGTTCCGTCACTTTCTATCCGGATAACTCCTCTTATTACAATACAGCGGAGGTGTCTGTGGAGGTTGAGGTAACCCCTACGTATCTAGTCACCGCTACAGGGACAACAGGAGGTACCGTAAACGTATTGGGCATGACCGAGGATGACGTGTACGTGAAGGGTCAAGAGATCTCCTTGGTAGCCCTGCCTCTGCCCAATTATAAGTTCGATAGTTGGTCGGTAACGGGTGCGAGCGAGACTTTGCCGGCGAATGATTCCATCTCTGTTAAGGCGGATAATAATAAGACCTATACGGCGAACTTCTCCCCGATCATGCATACGGTATCGATCGAGACGGCAGGCAACGGCAGTCTCTCGGTTAAGGCGGAAGATGCGGAGATTGCGTCTGGAGCTTCCCTGCGACAAGGTACGGTCTTGCAAATCGTGGCTACCCCGGACGTGAACTCCCAGTTGGAATCATTGACTATAAACAAGAAGCCTCTAGAGGGTAACAAGGTGACGCTTACAGCGGATTTGGAGGTCAATGCCGCATTCAAGCCAAAAGAGGGGGCACTTGTCTCCATCGATAAAGATGTGGCGAACGGCTCTATCTTATTATATAAGGAAGACGGCAGTTTGATCGCTTACGGTTCTTCCGTTCCTGTTGGTACGAAGCTACGTGCGGTTGCGCTTCCGGATGCCGGGTATAGCTTGGATGGCAGTGTCACCTTATCGGGCGTGACCGGCCCTACGAACGACCTGTGGACCGTGACAGGCGATGTTACGGCAAAAGCTGCTTTCGGTGCGAAGAAATACATGGTGAAGGCCTCTGCCGTAAGCAGCAACTCGACTCAGACCGCCTCCGGTACGATCACGTTGGAGCCATCCGGAGAACAACCTTATGGTACGGAGGTTCGTATAGCGAGTGCCGAGGGACAGAACGGAGCGAGACTGCTTACCATCTTGGCGAACGGTAAGGAAATATCTCAAAATGATGTCTTGACCGTAACCGGCGACCTGACGGTGACAGCCGTATTCGATCATCGGGTAAATATCGAGAAGACATACATCCTTTGGCCGTATCAAGAATACTACTACAGTGGCGTATCCCGCAATTTCGTGCCTTTCGCTTCGCAGACTTACGCTGGTTTCTCTTTTGAGGTCTTATATAAGAACACTAAGGGTGAGAAGACTGCTAAGGCAATCGATGCGGACAATTATACGGTCTTGTTGCATCGCGAAGAGGATGGTTTGTATAATGAGTTCAAAGGGGAGTATAAGGATGGCTTAGTGATCCATAAGTCCAAGGTCTCGGTAACGGAAGCGCCTACGAACGGAGGTAATCCGAAGACTCGCCCGGCAGAGGTGGACATCACAAGCACAACTACCAATGGCGTGACAAAATACGTGATTGAGCCTAACAGCGATGCGGCTAAAAAGAATTACGAAGGTACGGTTTACTATCATTCTACGAAAGATCCGGTAAACTTATCCTTTGGTGAGTCTATCCTACGTGCGGGAGGGGAACCGGTATCACCGATGGGCTACGTACGTGTCACTAATGGCGGTATGCCATACGACGCAACGGATGGTAAGGTTTCTATCCCCGCCGGTATAACGGTGACGCTGGAAGCTGTGCCTGCGGAAGGCGCTAAGTTCTCTCATTGGTCTGATATTGAGTCTAATCCTGTTGACGCAAAGAAGAACCCTCGGGAATATGTGGTAGCGGAAGGCTCTACGGGGGTTACTCCTGAATTTGTCGGCAAGGATAAACTAGAGTTCAAGTTAGCTCAAACCTCCTCCGTATATAACGGTGCGGCTCAACTCGTATCCGTGACAGGCACGGGCAACGAGGCTTGCCTGATCACGTTCTTCTTTGACGAGGCCTGCACGCAACCGGCTGTCTTGAAGAATGCGGGTGATTATTATGTACGTATTTATCGTCCGGCTGATGCGGAGTATAATGAATATAAGACGGAAAAAGGATTGCGTTATACGATAGAGCAAGCTGAACTAGCAGAATCGAAGGTTACATGGCCTGCGGCTTCCGGTATCTTGTCCGGCCAAAAACTATCCGAGTCTGTTTTACAAGGCGGGCATGCGGGTATCGTTGCCGGAACATTCGCTTGGAGCAAACCGGAAACAGCGCCTACGTCCACCGGTCAGCAAGAGGTTACTTTTACGCCGACCGATCCGAATTATAAGCCGGTTAGTAGCAAGATAGAGGTGAAGGTTGTTTCCGCTACATCCTCTCCTTCCACGGATCCGGAAACACCGGTCACCCCTGTAGACCCCGTAGATCCGGAGAACCCGGATAAACCGGATACGCCAACCGGCATCGAGTCCATCGAGGAAGGCATGAGCCTGTATACGGCCAATCAATCTATCTTCGTGAATATGCCTCAGCAGGTAGCCTTGAAGGTAGTCGATGTGTCCGGCATCGTTCTTTACGAAGGTTCGATTCTTGGCAAGGCTGAGATCCCGGTAGGGCATGCCGGAGTCTACTTCGTCCGCTGCGAGGCCTTCGGCGATTCGTTCGTACGGAAAGTCGTGGTTCGCTGATTCTGCCAATGCCCATCGTAAGGTGCTTATGATGGGCATTGTAAACATCTTATACTGCCCATCGTAACAACCTTACGATGGGCAGTGTTATTTCGTAAGGTATACGATCGTTTGGCTTACGGTTTATAATAAATAATAAGTAAAAAACTTCGAATTATATTTGCTGGTCTCGAAAAAGGCCGTATCTTTGCAACGTTGAAACAAAAACAATAAAGACAAGAACAATGACACGCAACTTGCAAAATAGTCTCATTATTTCTCTAAACATTATTCTACTCTGGGAACGGGATAGGAAGTGAGACTGTATGCTTTGCGAGCATTACGATAGATGAAAGAGCCTTTCTCACTTCCTTGTGAGAGAGGCTTTTTTAGTTAGTATAGGATATTAGTAAATTAAGAATATAAGATTATGTCAGACAGATTATTTATTTTCGACACCACCTTACGTGATGGTGAACAGGTTCCGGGATGCCAGTTGAATACAGTGGAAAAGATTCAAGTAGCTAAGGCGTTGGAACAGCTAGGTGTTGATGTGATCGAGGCTGGTTTCCCTGTCTCCAGTCCCGGGGATTTTAAGAGTGTGGTTGAGATCTCAAAGGCCGTGACTTGGCCGACCATCTGTGCCTTGACCCGTGCGGTGGAGAAAGATATCGACGTGGCAGCCGAGGCGTTGAAATTCGCTAAGCGAGGACGTATTCATACGGGTATCGGTACTTCTGATTCTCATATCAAATACAAGTTTAACTCCACGAGAGAGGAGATTATAGAGCGTGCGATCGCCGCCACGAAATACGCTAAAAAGTATGTGGAGGACGTAGAATTCTACTGTGAGGATGCCGGGCGTACGGATAATGAATATCTGGCCCGTGTCGTGGAGGCCGTGATCAAGGCCGGGGCTACCGTAGTGAATATCCCGGATACGACAGGATATTGCTTGCCGGATGAGTACGGGGCGAAGATTAAGTATCTGATGGAACATGTGGATGGCGTACATAACGCTATTCTTTCCACTCATTGCCATAATGACTTGGGTATGGCTACCGCGAATACCGTACAAGGCGTGTTGAACGGAGCCCGTCAGGTGGAGGTAACCGTAAACGGTATCGGTGAGCGTGCGGGTAACACGTCATTGGAAGAAGTCGCCATGGTTTTCAAGAGCCATAAAGAACGTGATATCATCACCAATATCACGACGAATAAGATCTATAGTACGAGCCGTATGGTTTCTAGCTTGATGAATATGCCGGTACAACCGAATAAGGCTATTGTCGGACGTAACGCGTTCGCTCACTCCTCCGGTATCCACCAAGATGGCGTTTTGAAGAATGCGCAAACCTACGAGATCATCGATCCGAAGGATGTGGGTATCGATGATAACGCGATCGTATTGACTGCTCGTAGCGGTCGTGCGGCGTTGAAGCATCGCCTGCATGTTTTAGGTGTGGATCTGGAGCAGGAGAAATTGGACAAGGTGTATGATGAGTTCTTGAAACTGGCCGATCGTAAGAAAGATATTAATGATGATGATGTTTTGATGTTGGTCGGAAAGGATCGTACGGCCACACACCGTATTAAATTGGAATATTTACAGGTAACTAGTGGTGTTGGAGTACAATCAGTCGCAAGTATTTGTTTAAATTTGTCGGGAGTAAGAAAATACGAGGCCGCGGCTGGTAACGGTCCGGTTGACGCAGGCATCAAGGCGGTGAAAAAAGCGATTAGTAATAGTGACATGACGATTCAGGAATTCTTGATTCAAGCCATTAATAAAGGTAGCGATGATACGGGCAAGGTGCATATGCAGGTAGAGTATAACGGGGCTACCTATTATGGGTTCTCCGCGAATACCGATATTATCGCCGCTTCCGTGGAGGCTTTCGTGGACGCCATCAATAAGTTTATAGTAGACTAAAAATAGACAAGACAATGAGCAAGACATTATTTGAGAAAATCTGGGACAAACACGTGGTGGACACGTTGCCCGACGGAACCATACAATTGTATATCGACCGTCTGTATTGTCATGAGGTGACTAGCCCGCAGGCTTTCGCCGGATTACGTGCACGTGGATTGAAGCCCTTCCGTCCCGCGCAAATCACTTGTATGCCGGACCACAATATCCCGACATTGAACCAAGATAAGCCTATCGAGGACCCTATATCCAAGAATCAAGTGGATACCTTGGAAGAGAATGCGAAGTATTTCGGCTTGACGTATTACGGTCTTCAACATCCGAAGAATGGTATCATCCATGTGGTAGGTCCGGAGACAGGCTTGACGCAGCCGGGTATGACGATCGTTTGTGGTGACTCCCATACTTCTACGCACGGTGCCATGGGCGCTATCGCCTTCGGTATCGGTACGAGCGAGGTGGAGATGACCTTGGCTACCCAATGTATCATGCAGCGTAAGCCGAAAACGATGCGTATCACGATCGATGGCGTACGCAAACCGGGCGTTACGGCGAAGGACTTTGCCTTATACATTATTAGTAAGATGAGTACCAGCGGTGCTACGGGCTATTTCGTAGAGTACGCTGGCGAGGCGATTCGTAATACGACCATGGAGGAACGTCTGACGATCTGTAACCTTTCGATCGAGATGGGTGCCCGTGGCGGTATGATCGCTCCGGATGATGTTACTTTCGATTATTTGAAAGACCGTGAGTTTGCCCCGAGAGGCGAGGAATGGGAGCGGAAGGTGAGCGAGTGGCGTCAGCTGTATAGTGATCCGGACGCTAAGTTCGATAAGGAGATCGTTTTCCACGCCGAGGATATCGACCCGATGGTTACGTACGGTACGAACCCGGGCATGGGTATGAGTATCAGCAAAGATATCCCCTCCTTAGAAAGCGTGCCCGAGGCAGGCCGTATCTCTTATAAGAAGTCTTTGGATTATATGGGCTTCAAGGCAGGCGAGTCTATGTTGGGTAAGAAAGTGGATTATGTCTTTTTAGGTAGCTGTACGAATGGCCGTATCGAGGATTTCCGTGCTTTCGCCTCTTTGGTGAAAGGAAAGAAGAAAGCGGATGATGTAACGGTTTGGCTGGTTCCCGGCAGTTGGCAGGTAGAGCGGGAGATTCGTGCCGAGGGGATCGACAAGGTTTTGGCCGAGGCCGGCTTCGTCCTTCGTCAACCGGGATGTTCCGCTTGTCTGGCGATGAATGAGGATAAGGTTCCGGCGGGTAAATATGCGGTCTCCACTTCCAACCGTAATTTCGAGGGCCGCCAAGGACCGGGTGCTCGCACCATCTTGGCGGGGCCGCTTGTGGCCGCCGCCGCCGCTGTGACAGGTAAGATCACGGACCCTAGAGAACTGATGTAAAGACTAATCTAATAAAGTAGCATAAGATGAAAACAAAATTCAATATAATTACAAGCACTTGCGTGCCTCTTCCTTTAGAGAACGTGGATACCGACCAGATTATCCCAGCGCGCTTTCTGAAAGCGACTACCAAGGAAGGGTTCGGCGAGAACTTATTCCGGGATTGGCGATATGATAAGGAAGGTAATAAGATCGAATCATTCGTCTTGAACGATCCTACGTATAGCGGAAAGATATTGGTAGCGGGAAAGAACTTCGGTTCCGGTTCCAGCCGTGAGCATGCGGCTTGGGCGATCGCCGATTACGGTTTCCGTGTCGTGGTCTCCAGTTTCTTCGCCGATATCCATAAAAACAATGAGTTGAACAACTTCGTGCTGCCGGTTGTTGTGACTGAAGAGTTCCTCGCTGAATTGTTCGATTCGATTTACAAGGACCCGAAAACTGAGGTCGAGGTAAATCTACCGGAGCAAACGATCACGAACAAGGCTACGGGCAAAAGCGAGCATTTCGAGATCAACGCCTATAAAAAGGATTGCCTGATCAACGGATTGGACGATATCGACTATTTACTGGCAAATAAATCAAAGATAGAAGCCTTCGAGGCAGCACGCTGATTATGATAGAAATAATGGATACAACCCTCAGAGATGGGGAGCAAACTTCGGGCGTCTCCTTCGCCGCTCACGAGAAGCTCAGCATAGCGCAAGTGCTGCTGAGCGACTTAGGCGTGAACCGGGTGGAGATCGCCTCCGCCCGTGTGTCGGACGGAGAGTTTGAGGCCGTGAAGCGTGTAGCCGCTTGGGCCGCCCGTTCCGGAAACCTAGACAAATTGGAGGTCTTGGGTTTCGTGGATGGTACGGTCTCTCTCGACTGGATTGAATCCGCAGGTTGCCGTGTCGTGAACTTGCTTTGCAAGGGCTCTTATAAGCATGTCACCGAACAGCTTCGAAAGACTCCCGAGCAACACGTTGACGATATTCGTACGGTCGTATTGGAAGCGGCGAAACGGAAGATCGACGTGAATATCTATTTGGAGGACTGGTCGAACGGTATTAAGCATTCCCCGGATTACGTATTCTTGGTAATCGATGCGTTGAAAGGACTTCCGATCTGCCGTTTCATGCTCCCGGATACCTTGGGAGTCTTGAATCCCGGAAATACCTACGAGTATTGCAAGATGATGGTGGACCGTTACCCTGATTTACGGTTTGACTTCCACGCGCATAACGACTATGATCTTGCCGTCGCGAATGTATATTCCGCCATCCGTGCGGGTATCAAGGGAATCCATACGACCGTGAACGGTTTGGGAGAGCGTGCGGGTAACGCTCCTTTGAGTAGCGTACTTGCCGTTATCAAGGACCAGTTGGGAGAGGAGACGAGCTTGAGGGAGGAAAAGATAAACAAGGCTAGCCGTTTGGTTGAGACCTACTCCGGGGTGCATATCCCGCCCAATAAGCCGATCATCGGAGAGCATGTGTTTACGCAGTGCGCCGGTGTTCACGCAGACGGTGATAGCAAGAATAACTTGTATTGCAACGACTTGCTTCCTGAACGTTTCGGACGGGTTCGCGAGTACGCCTTGGGCAAGACCTCCGGAAAAGCGAATATCCGCAAGAATCTGGAAGCGCTCGGTATCGACATGGACGAGGGTTCGATGCGTAAGGTTACGGAACGGATCATTGAGTTAGGGGATAAGAAAGAAATGGTTACCCCGGAGGATCTTCCTTATATTATCAGCGATGTGCTTCATCATGATAATGCGCTGGAGGATCAGAAAATCCGGATCTTGAACTATTCCTTATCCTTGGCCCAAGGGCTGAAACCGGTGGCTACCTTGAAGATCGAGATCAATGGCGAGGCTTACGAGGAATCGGCTTCCGGTGATGGCCAATACGACGCTTTCGTTCGTGCCCTACGCCGGATTTATTCCCGTTTGAACCGCCCGTTCCCGATGTTGACGAACTATTCGGTATCCATCCCGCCGGGAGGACGTACGGATGCGTTCGTGCAGACGGTCATCAGCTGGAATTATGCCGGGGTCGATTTCAAGACTCGTGGCCTGGACGCTGACCAGACCGAGGCGGCGATCAAGGCGACATTGAAGATGCTGAACAAGATAGAGGATTAATAATTAAAAAGGTAAAGGGTATGAAAAAGTTAACTATCGCGCTTGTAGCGCACGACAATCGTAAGGCGGAAATGGTAGAATGGGCGGTACATAACGCTGAGTTCTTGTCTCACCACCATATTGTTTGTACGGGTACGACCGGAAATTTGGTTCGTAAAGCTCTCGAGGAAAAAGGGGTGAACGCGGATATTGCTTGCATGCATTCCGGTCCGATGGGAGGCGATGCTGAGATTGCCGCTATGGTTGTCCGTAAGGAGATCGATTTGGCGGTCTTTTTGATAGACGACTTGAATCCGCAACCGCACGAGGCCGACATCCAGATGTTGCTTCGTCAGTGCCGTGTTCATAACGTACCTATCGCTTGTAACCGTTATAGCGCCGACTTGATGATTACAAGTACCCTGTGGGATGATGACACGTATTTCCCCACGGAGCCTAAGTATGTACATTTTAACAGAGAATAATAACAAACATTTACGATGAAACTGAATATAGCAGTACTTCCCGGAGACGGGATCGGACCAGAGATTTCCGTGCAAGGCGTGGAAGTAATGAGTGCCGTTTGTGAGAAATTCGGACATGAGGTTCACTATGAGTATGCCCTTTGTGGCGCTGACGCGATCGATAAGGTAGGCGATCCTTTCCCGGAGGAGACCTATCGGATTTGTAAGGATGCCGACGCTGTTCTTTTCTCGGCTGTGGGCGATCCTAAGTTTGATAATGATCCGACAGCGAAAGTACGCCCGGAGCAAGGTCTTTTGGCGATGCGTAAGAAGTTGGGCCTGTTCGCTAATATCCGTCCGGTGCAGACCTTCAAATGCCTATTGCATAAATCGCCGTTGCGTGCCGAATTGGTGGATGGCGCGGATTTCTTATGTATCCGTGAGTTGACCGGTGGTATGTATTTCGGTGAGAAATATCAAGACAACGATAAGGCATACGATACGAATATGTATACCCGCCCGGAAATCGAGCGTATCTTGAAAGTGGGCTTCGAGTATGCGATGAAACGGAATAAGCACCTGACGGTTGTTGACAAGGCGAACGTACTTGCCTCTTCCCGTCTATGGCGCCAGATCGCTCAAGAGATGGCTCCTAGCTATCCGGAAGTAACGACAGACTATATGTATGTGGACAACGCCGCTATGCGTATGATCCAAGAGCCGAAATTCTTCGATGTAATGGTAACCGAGAATACGTTTGGTGATATCTTGACGGACGAGGGTTCTTGCATCAGCGGCTCTATGGGCTTGCTGCCTTCCGCTTCTACCGGAGAGAGCACACCGGTTTTCGAGCCGATTCATGGCTCTTGGCCGCAGGCGAAAGGGCTGAATATAGCGAATCCTTTGGCGCAAATCCTTTCGGTAGCGATGTTATTCGAGTATTTCGACCTCAAAGAAGAGGGCGCCTTGATCCGTGAGGCCGTAGACGCTTCCCTCGACGCGAATGTCCGTACGCCGGAAATCCAAGTGGAAGGTGGAGCGAAATATGGAACGAAAGAAGTGGGTAGTTGGATTGTCAATTATATCACGGAAAAGTAGTATAAATAGGCCGATTTCGCACCAGTAGTGGCGCAGGCTCACACGTATAGTGGCATCGGCTCACGCGAGTAGTGGCGTAGGCCAATAC
>ULWH01000104.1_pt1 | contig 14554 bp, 17 predicted proteins | sample 1960201 | NCBI WGS metagenome assembly ULWH01 (sample SAMEA4835808, study PRJEB28245) | human gut metagenome | biome: gut microbiome; material: fecal sample | place: Denmark | collected 2008
CGCAATCTTTGCATCGTCTGTTCAAGCTGAAGGACTACAAGCCCGGACAATTGGCAGTAGCTCCTGGCACAAAGAAGGCGGCAGAAGCAGGCCTCTATGCCAAAGGAGAAAAACCGGATGCACTAATCGACTGGCCGGTGGATGCCACAGATTATGAACTGGTAGACATCTTCAATTGGCAAGAAGAAGCGGAAGGTATGATTTCTCAGATGGAGTTTGTCCGTCGTGTGGATGTACAGACCGAAACCATTGAGCGGTATGTCCGCGAGGGAAAACTCATTCCTGATTTGGTTGTTCCCATGAGTGAGCACCGGACATTCAAATATTTCAAAGAAGAATCTCTACCGAAATACGCTGAACAGTACGGGTGGACAATCATTGATGATTCCAATCGCAAGGATATGTTCATGGATATGATCCGGCAGATGGATATGAGCTATTCTTACAAGCCTGTGCTGATAAAGGCTATTCTCCTTTATGCAGACGATAAGGGACGAATTAAGCTTGATAATATTGTCTCTTACTTCAAGTCTTATTATGAAGGTCGCAGAGCAGCTGGGCTTCCTGTCGAAAAGAAAAATAGCATCTTTGCGAAGGGTGGATACACCGACAAGGAAGCCGAACGCAATATCCTCTCTAATCCATTCAAACGTTTCGAAGACATGCAAATGCTGCGGCATACCAAAACGCTGGGCATCGTTCAGGTGGATGAGGCGGTGTGGAAGCATTTGAGCAAGGAAGAAAAGGCTGAAATGGAGAGAATTTGCGACACTAAGCTCCAGCAATATTATGAGCGGCTGACCAAGTAAAGAATTGGCTGTTCAGAAGCTGAACATGTAAACAGTATTTACAAGTTCATTTGGGAGAAAAGACTATGCCTCTTGAAATAATTCGAAACGACATAACAAAGATGACCGTTGATGCCATCGTCAATGCCGCAAAGGAGTCACTTTTAGGCGGTGGTGGTGTAGATGGTTGCATCCATCGCTCGGCAGGGCCTGAGCTGTTAGCTGAGTGCCGAACGCTGGGCGGTTGCAAGACTGGCGATGCCAAAATCACCAAGGCATACCAACTGCCCTGCAAATATGTGATACATACAGTCGGCCCGGTGTGGAACGGTGGCAAATACGGCGAGCGAGAGCAGCTTATTTCCTGCTACCGGACAAGCCTTGCGCTGGCGAAGGAACATAAGTGCGAAACGGTGGCATTCCCGCTGATTTCTTCCGGCATTTATGGCTATCCCAAAGATCAGGCGCTCCGCGTGGCGGTGGACACCATCGGTGAGTTCCTTATGGAAAACGACATGACGGTCTACATCGTCATCTTCGACCGCGCTGCCTATCAGATCAGCGGCAAGCTGTTCGCGGATATTGCCGAGTACATCGATGACCACTATGTGGACGAGCATACCGACTCCCGCAGTGAGCGCCTGCGCAGACTGAATCGCCTGGAAAGCAAGGCCATGGTCTGCGAGGATGCAGTTCCTGACTTTATGGCTGCACCGTGCGCGCCCATGGCTACGAGCGTTGCACCGGGCAGTTTGGATGATATGCTCGACGAGCTGGACGCAAGCTTCTCCGAAACTCTGCTGAAGCTTATCGACCGCACCGGCAAGAAGGATTCTGAAATCTACAAAAAGGCCAACGTGGATCGCAAGCTGTTCTCCAAGATCCGCAACAACCCGGACTACAAGCCATCTAAGGCTACGGCAATCGCATTCGCCATCGCTCTGGAGCTGGATCTGGAGGAAACCAAGGACTTCATTGCCCGTGCCGGTTTCGCGCTGAGCCGCAGCAGTAAGTTTGATGTCATCATCGAGTATTTTATCAAGCAGAAAAATTACGATGTTTTTGCCATCAATGAGGCTCTGTTTGCCTTCGACCAGAGCTTGTTAGGAGCGTGACCGAACATGAAAAAGTGCAGAATTACTGTGATGAAGGTTGCCCGCTACGATGACCTCATCGAGAAGTATGAAAACCCCATTCAGCACGCCTGCGACATGAAGGAAGGTCAGGTGTTCATCGCCAACGGCTGGGAGCGGCCCGAGGGATTTTGCCTTAGCGCATGGGAGAGTATGTCGGCCTTTGTGCTTACGCTGTCTCATGGCGGCGGAGATTTCTACGATGGCTGGATGAAGAATAAAAAGTCCGCTATGATCTCCTGCAACGATGGTTTCCGCCCGGTGAGTTTTCTCATCGAGGCTTTGGATGAGGATGCGGAATAATGAAAAAGTTTTACGATAAAAGTGAATTAGGTTTTGCCCTTGCGTGGATCGGCATCTACTGCGTGGGCATGTCCATCTTTGACGAGATCTCCCGCAGTATCGGTGTGGAGAGTTCTGCTTCTGCGGTGTTTGCCTTGGCTGTCAGCCTGTTCCTGTTTTTCTGGCTGAAAAAGCACAACAAGCTGGAGTGGTTTGGCCTGTGCAAGCCGACTGCTTCCGCAAAGGCGTTTCTGTTCTACATACCTCTGATTGTCCTCACCAGTAAGAATCTCTGGGGCGGAGCGGCGATGCATTACGATGCCCCGGGTACGGTTTGCTTCATCGTCAAGATGCTCTGCGTCGGTTTCCTGGAAGAGCTGATCTTCCGTGGATTTCTGTTCAAGGCTATGTCCCGCGACAGCATCAAGTGGGCGGTGATCGTGTCCAGCGTTACGTTCGGTCTGGGGCATATTATCAATCTGATCAACGGCAGCGGCATGGGCTTGGCGGAGAATCTGGTGCAGATTTTCTTTGCCGTGCTTATCGGCTTCCTGTATGTTATCATTTTCTGGCGCGGCGGTTCCCTGTGGCCTTGCGTCATCTCCCACGGTGCGTTTAACTCCCTTTCCGCGTTTTCCGTCGATGGCGAGGCAATCGGTCGACTCGTGATTCTGTGTGTGCTCACGGTGGCGTATGCGCTGATTCTGCTGAAGACATTGCCGAGAAGTGAAGCAAATAAAGCGCTATAATGATTAATGAGGAAGTGGTTTAGAACCACTTCCTCATTTTTTACGTCAAATTGGAATTTGAGTAAACAAGAGCAGTGCACCTGCAAAGGCGCACTGCTCCGTTTGTTCGTTTAGTTAAAAAAGCTGTCCCGGCAGCTTAAGTTTCTCTTTGTAAGAAAATATTTTGTCAAATTCTTCGGCGGCATCTTCATTAACGAAGTATCCTTGCGGTGGGGCATATTCCCCAGTAATGCCATCAAGGTATCCTGGGATTAATTCTTTGCAAAGAAAGAATGATGAATCCGCACCATCGGGCAAACCGTGATAACGAATACCAAAATCTCTGGCAAAAGTAAAACCGCTTTTTCCATAGAAATGGATATTACCCTCAAAGCACAGTGCACCACAACCGAGTTCCGTCGCTTTTTCCAAAGAATAATCCAACAGGATTTTGCCGTACCCTTGTCGTTTCAATTCGGGAGTAATGCAGATTGGGCCCATTGTCATAATGGGAATATCTCTGCCGTCATCCGCTTTAATGGTTGCCCGCATAAACATATTTTGCCCAATCAATTCTCCGTCCTTCTCCATAACAAAATCAAGTTCCGGAACAAAGGCTTGGTCATTTCTAAGTTGATTGAGTACATAATGCTCTAAACAACCTGGGCGATAAACATTCCAAAATGCTTCTCTAACAAGGGTTTCAACTTCTCTGTGTTCTTCTTTTCTTTCTAAACGAATGATGTAGTCATTTTTATTCATTGTTTTTCCTCCTGATGATTGTTGACTCCAATGCTGGGAGGTTTGTGCAGATTGTATTTACACTAACCTCCCGGTTAGAATACAATCTCCAGTGTTTTGATTGTTTTCTTCAAAAAGCAATCTCCTTTAAAAAATTTATAATCAAGCCTTTTGGCAGATTATCTGTATAGACAATTGGAATTGGCTTACTTGCGCTCACTACCTGCTATAACATAAACGCCTTCTTGAATTGCGGAAAATGTTGCGATAGAGCATACAACTATGGCAGTGTATTTCAATTCCACGAAGGATATTGTCAAAGGCAACAGGAACAGCAGTAGTCCCGTTGCTTTGTTCATAATCGTATGCAGGGATATAAACTGCTTTTGGGAAACATAGCCCCAAATGATATTACTGATTTTGATAGTTGCAATCACACCGCCCCATATCCACAACCACCCCGGAATATGGATTGCAGGCAACAGTTTAAACAAAGATACCACTACAAAAAAGAGGTCGGCAACAGTGTCCAGTTGACTTCCATACTTACTCGTACTGTTTGTTTTTCTGGCGATTGTACCATCTATCATATCACTGAAACCGCAGAAGAGATATATGATATAAAATGCCACGGAAAATGCAGGGAAGAATAGCAATAAAATACTGCCGAGAATACGACAACCAGTGAGTATATTTGCAATATGCTTCGCCATCTGTTCACCTATAAATTGGAATTACTGTGTCAATGCCTTTTCGGTTTCCGCCATATCCTGTTCAATCAGCGGGCGCATACTATCCTTATATTTTGAGAAATCGGCACTACGAAAACGAGCTGTGATTCTTGGAATGTACTGCGGTTTTGCCTCTCCTATTTGCTTCAAAGCCTTAATACACTGTCTGGCAGTAATGGGCTTTTCGTCGGTGATATGGCTAAGATATTCATCAAGAATCATATCAAAACGATTTTCGTCGTCCCACTGTGCATTGGCGGCAAGAATATTCAGCGCACGGTTTCTTACCAGTGACTTTGGATGGTTAAGCAAGGAGGCAAACGAATCGAAGTATTCATACCACTCATCCGTGTCGTGACTTTCGGAGATGATTTTATCAGCAATAGCACAAGCATATTTGTCATCTTTTGCTGTCAACTTTGCAATTATATCCTGCATAGAAACCCACCCCCAATTTCTTGCTTATCGTTTAGTTTACTATATCACATTCATTCGTTCGTATCAATTCCGTTGGCTTGGTGTACTATCTTTTTTTGTAAACCACCAGTTCGGGATTTTCACCGTTTTCTTCGTAGGTGCAGACCAAAATGAAATCCATATTGGCGGCGATTCCAAAGCACCTGTTTCCGCCAAATTCACATTCCAGCTGCGTTCCCAGATAGGTTGCGCCGTCGTCCAAAAACTTCACGAGGTTTCCGTTGGGAAGCCGATACTCCAGATTGACGTATCCACCCACAAGTGCATTGAGTTTTTCGACCTTCGGCATGCCTTCTACCTGCAAAGTATTGATCTCGTCAATCAGTTGCTGCTTGAACTCGGCAAACTTTTCCGCCCCGGCCAGGTTCGTATACTGTTTCCAGTAGTTCAGCTTCGGGAGCATATCCTTCATATACGCACGCACCTGTTCAGGGGTGAACTGGTCATTCGCCATGTGACCTACACAGACATCGATCAGATCATCCATATCGTGATACATGTATTCTCCGTCTGCATAGCACCATTTGCAGTATTCTTCGTTGAAGAAGCCGTCCGGCTCCTTGCTGATGCTGGCATCCTCCAGAGGCATACCGCAGCACTGGCAGATTAGCTGTCTCGGAGAGCCGAGAAGGGTGTTAATGGAAACGTCGAACAGTTTGGAGAGCAGCTTGAGTGTATCAATGTTGGGAGTAGTCTCGCCATTCTCCCAGCGGGATACTGCCTGCCGAGTCACAAACACCTTTTCCGCAAGCTCATCTTGGGATAAACCGTTTTTCGTTCTGAGTTCACGAATCATATCTTTCGTTTCCATGGAATCATCAGCTCACGATGATTATACTGCAAGAAGTCCAAAGTAATAAGCAACCCGCTGTTGCTGCCCTTAGAATGTCGCCTGACATGCGACCAAACCCTCCTTTGCACGTGCGATAATCAAAGCACAAAACAAAGGAGGGCTTTACTTATGACAGAATTGGTTTTTATTTTGGATCGCAGCGGATCTATGAGCGGACTGGAGAGTGACACCATCGGCGGTTTCAACTCCATGATCGACAAGCAGAAGAAAGAAGAGGGCGAGGCCGTAGTGTCCACCGTGCTCTTTGACAACGAGAGCATGGTCATCCATGACCGCCTGCCGCTGGACAGAGTTCCACGCATGACTGAGAAGGAGTACTTCACCCGTGGCTGTACTGCCCTGCTGGATGCGGTGGGCGGCGCTATTCATCACATCGGCAATGTCCACAAGTATGCGCGCAAGGAAGATGTACCGGAGAAGACGCTGTTCATCATCACCACCGACGGCTACGAAAACGCCAGCAAGCGCTACGACTACGAAAAGGTGCGCAAGATGATCGAGCGGCAGAAGGAAAAATACGGCTGGGAGTTCCTCTTCCTGGGCGCCAACATCGATGCCGCAGCCGAGGCCAAGCGCTTCGGTATCAGCGCCGACCGCGCAGTGAACTACAAATGTGACGAAGAAGGCACTGCCTTGAATTACGAAGTCATCAGTGAAGCCGTGTGCAGTGTCCGTGCCTGCAAACCTCTCAGCGCCGACTGGAAAAAACGAATAGACGAGGACGTAAAGAAGCGCGGAAAATGAACGAAGCGTAGAAGTGCCCGAGTGGTCGAACCGGATGGATTTCGAGTCCCGTGTCGAAAACGCTCCGATTATCCCGTAGAACTGTAAATTTCCATATAGCAATGTATTTTCCTTCTGCTAAAAGTTTTAGTAGCTATTTCCGCCGAGCTGTGGTATATGTTTGTGCTGCAAGGAGGCGAGCGCATGAAAAACAAGCTGCTGAAAGACCTATACGACTGTTTCTATACTCCACCGGAGCTCCCGGCGCAGAAGCAGGAAATCGAGAAGTGCCACCAGGCACTCATTGAAGCATTGGATAAGCCGGAGCGTCGGCTGGGGCTCCAGATCATCGATGCAAAGGACCGCATCGTGGAGGACACCTCCATCGACAGCTTTATCTCTGGATTTGAGCTGGCATGGAAACTCTCCATGGAACTGAATAACTACGAAAACGAGCGTTCAGTCTCTTGCCGAATGGCCAAGAAATTGGGCGCTCATTTCGCATCTCAGAAGGAGGAAGAAAAATGAAGAAGTTCATCACGGCGACCGTGATCGCCGCCTGTATCGCCCTGTGTGCCGCTGTGTGGCTGCAAAGCAAAGTGGTCAAGGAAACACACGTCCCGTCCCCAACGCCCGCCGTGTGCGCCACAGAAGCGGCGGTTGCAGAACTCAAAACGGAAGTCCAAACCACGCCAACGTCAGAGAAAGAAAAAGAAGCAGTTCCGACAACAAAAGCACCCTTGGAAATCTCCGATGAACCGGAGCTTTCGCCCGGCGAAATACCCACAGCTCACCAGAAGCATCCGACACCAGAACCGGAAATGGCCTCGGAAGCAACACCGAAACCTGCACCCGAGCCGACTCACGAGCTACCCGCAGTTCAACCCACGCAGATGAGCAATATGGTCTATGTGGAGGGCTTCGGCTGGATAGAAAGCCAAGGCCCCAACTATGTCGAGTACGCCGCAGATATGTATGAGAACGGCAACAAAATCGGGACCATGGGCTGAGAGATGAGCGAGCCAAATCCTGCTCTTACAGGAAGAAAACAGTCGGTTAGAACATCGGCTGTTTTCGTTGCGGAACAATAGCAGCGTTATCGGAATAATACTTCCCTAATTAGCGGAACAATGCTGTTGAGGTGCAGCCGCACACAATCATGCTGTAAGCGCACAGACAAAACTGAATCACACAACAAGGACGACCGTCCTGGCTAACCCATAGTCAGAACGGTCGTTTTTTGTTGCCTCAATTGTCATGTGGACAAATGGGGTGCAGATTTGTTCCCTACCAGTCAATCGCACCAAACAGTAACCAGAGCTACAATTTTTATGTGCGGAACTCTCTCCGCGTACGACTCAGTATGTGCGCCGCGATAAACAAAGAAAAAGTTTTTTCAAAAAACCCTGTGAGATAGTCAAATTTTCCGCGATAGGTAGAGGACTCATTTCGGCGGGCAAAAACGCTTCCATCCAACGGGTATTCAACGCCCATCCAACGCTCATCCAACGCGAATTTTCAAAATCAGCGTAAAAATTTGGCTCATCCAACATTCATTCAACGCAGAAGAGGCCTATCCAACAATCATCTAACAAATAAAAACATGCATCCAACACGGGTCATGTAGAATCCCGGTGATGAAGCGCCCCTCGCTGTTTCAAAAACGGTTCAGCAAACGCAAAACGCGAAAATCGGCCTTCAACAAACGCAGTAAAAACGCAAACGGCCAAAATCGGTGTTCAAATAACGCCCTAAATAACACCCACATAACGCATCAAATAACGCTTGCAGTTTATCATCCCGGTGAAATCAGCGTACACCGTTCAAGAAATTTTCTAAAACAGGGTGTGCAAACACCGTTTTTTCGGCGATAAGTGAAGGCCTATTTCATCAACCACAGAGAATGACTCTCTGAATTCAAATCTACCCGAAAGGAGTTGGTGCCTATGGCTGTGCCAGAACTCACGATCAATTATCACAAACAAAACCAAGGAGGACACTCAATGAAAGAATCCAAGTTCACCAACTACGACGAGCTCCCGCTGTTCCTCAGTGCCAAACTCGTGGCTCAGACGCTGGGCGTTGGACGAGCCACCGCCTATGAGCTCATGAACGAAAAAGACTTCCCGGCTATCCGCGTCGGCAGCCGCATCGTGGTACCCAAGGAAAAATTCCGACAGTGGGTAGAGCAGCAGACGGGAGGTGCCAAATGAAGTATCAGCGCTGGCCCAAACGTGATACCGACAAGTGCTATTTCAAAGTGCCCAACGAAGTTTTCTGTCTCGACCTGGGCTCCAAAGAAATTTCTATCTACGCCTACCTGCTCCGGTGCGAGGACCGTGACACCTACCAGTGCCATCCCAGCTACCGCACCATCGGTAAGGCGGTGAAGATGTGCGAGAACACGGTACGCAAGTATGTGCTCAGTCTGGAGGAGAAAGGTCTCATCCGTACCGAGCCGACCACCATCACAACGAAGGACGGACGCATCCGGAACGGCAGCCTCCGCTACACCATCCGTCCCATTCAGGAAGCGCTGGAGATCTTCTATCAGCGGCAGCTCACACGCGCCGAGGAGGAAGCGGAGAAGGCGCGACTGAGAAAGCGGCTGGCGCAGCTCAACAAAGAAAATCACATCAACGAAACGGAAGGAGTCAGTGCATGATCATTTCTCTGGCCAACCTCATTGTCGACCACGACGCCGCGGCGGTCGCTATGCGCACCCAGGACACGATGCGGTATGTGCAGGCCGAGTGGAACAAGTCTCACGAAGAACCGATCGACACCGCAGAGCTCCACAAGTTCCTCTGCGGTGAACATTACGGTGATCTAACCGAGGAGCAAAAGTCGTTCGTCCGTCTACGCCGTGACGAAGTACGAAATGCCTACGCCGCAATGGTGTGCCGCCTGCTGCTGTGTGAAGAAATGCTGCGCCGGAATATGGCTGCAGATTTCCAGACCTACCGCAGCGTATTCTGCCCGGATGGCGGGGATGCACCGTGGACTCTGAACCGGGCGGGATGACCGCCTTAGGGCCGATTTGCCGCTGACGAAAGAAAAGCAGGAGAAAGGACCGGGGGCGTAAATGCCCCCGTCCACCCCACAAATGCCCGCAGTGCGGGCATTTTCAAGGGTTTGTGACCGGGGACATTGGAACGCTCTTTCACAGCTTACGGAACCTATCTGACGCTCTAAAGCCAAAAAAGTCAGTGTTTGCAAGGGTTTCCACCGACGGCGAACCGGCTCCATAGCCCGTTTTTGCCCCGTTTTCGGGCAAATTTCACTGTAAAAACACTTCAAAAAAACAGTAGCTATTTCACGCGAAGTGTGGTAGTTGTTTGTGTTGCAAAAAACAAATCCCACCGAGGAGGTGACCCAAATGGCAAAACGAAGACCATCCGGTGACGGTATGGTGCGCCGCCGCGACGATGGCCGCTGGGAAGGGCGCATCGTCATCGGACACAAGAAAAACGGCGATCCCATCTTCCATCACGACTACGCCAACACCCAGAAAGAATTGATGGACAAGCTCCACATGAGCATTGAGCGCTACCGCGACGTGGAGCTGACCGAGGACAGCCGCATGACGCTGGGCGAGTGGCTGGACACCTGGCTGGAGGACTACAAGGAGGGCACCATCCGCCCCACCACGCTGACCAGCTACCGTCAGTTCATCGAAGCCTACATCAAGCCGGAGCTGGGCCACAAGCAGATCTCCCTCATCAACGGTCACGACATCCAGTGGATGTACAACCGCCTAAAAAAGAACGGACGGATCAAGGAAGATGCAGACGGCAGCCATGCCCTCTCCGATGCTACCGTTAACCACATCCACACCATGCTTCACGGCGCCATGAAGGACGCGGTGCAGGCCAACATCATTCCCCGCAATCCAACCGAGGGGCCGACTGCGCCAAAGCCCAACTACAAGCCAAAGAGAATTCTCAACGAGCAGGAACTGGAAATCTTCCTGGACCTCATCCGCAAGGACGAGGTCTGGTACGAGTTCTTCTACACCGAGCTCATGACCGGCCTGCGGCGGGGCGAGATCTGCGGCCTGATGTGGAAGGACTTCGATGAGAAGAAAGGCACGCTCAGTGTCTGCCGCACCCTCCACCGCAAGGAGATGGGTGTCTTCTCTCTGGGGGCGACCAAGACCAGCAAAGGCAATCGCACTATCATCTTGCCCCGGAGCATCGTGGAGCTCCTGCGGCAGAGGAAGAAGCGGGCAGTGAGCCAGTGGATCTTCCCGCAGCCAGTCAGCCCGGAGCTGCCCATGAACCCTGACTCGGCCTACCGCCGCTTGAAAGTGCTGCTCAAGCAGGCCGGCCTGCCGGACATCCGCTTCCACGATCTGCGGCACACCTTCGCCACCCACGCCCTCACCAGCGGCGTGGATGCCAAGACCCTGTCCGGTATCCTGGGCCACACCAATGCGTCCTTCACGCTGGACACCTACACGCATGTGACCCCGGACATGCGCCAGCAGGCCAGCGGCATCGTCGGCGGGTTCATGGAAGACCTGCTTGGAAAGGAGTTGAAACCGTGGCAAGAAAACGAAAAAATGGCGACGGAATGATCCGTCAGCGTACCGACGGACGATGGGAAGGCCGCTATGTCATCGGCTACGATGACAAGGGCTATCCTCAAACCAAGAATGTCCTCGCCAAAACGAAGCGGGAGTGCGCCGAGAAGCTGGAAGCCCTCAAGAAAGAACTGGGCGGTATCAAGTCGGACAAGGTGAAGCCCAATATGCGCTTCGGGGACTGGATGGTGTACTGGTTTGAAAATCACGCCAAGCCTAAGATCCGCCCCTCCACGCAGGAGAACTACTGGGGCCGCATCCGCCTGCACATCAACCCGGAGCTGGGTCACATCCCGCTGAACAAGCTGGCCCAGAACGACCTGCAACAGTTCTACGGACGGCTGAAAAAGAATGGTCGAAAAGCCCATACCGACAAATACGGCAACGGGCTCTCCGACCGCATGGTGCGTATGTGTCACGCTACCTGCCGCTCGGCGCTGGAGAAAGCGAAGCTGGACGGACTCATCCGCACCAACCCGGCCATCGGCTGTAAGCTGCCGCCCAAGAAGGCGCGGGAGATGCAGGTGCTGGACAGGGACGAGCTGCAGCGCTTCCTCATCCAGGCCAAGGTGGAGGGGTACTACGAACTCTTCCTTCTGGAACTGGCCACCGGCCTGCGGCGGGGTGAGATCGTAGCGCTCCAGTGGGATGATCTGGATTTCCAGACCGGCGTGCTGAATGTGAGCAAACAGGTCAACGCCGTGAAGGGCGAGCTGCAGTTCAGCACCCCGAAAACGAAATCCTCCATCCGAAAGATCGTCCTGCCGCCCGCCCTTGTGGAAGTGCTGCGGGAGTATAAGAAAACTGTGGTCTCCCGGTGGATGTTCCCGTCACCGATGAAGTACGATATGCCCATCTCGCCCGGCGTGGCAGAGCGGCAGCTCTCCCACATTCTGGAGTTGGCAGGCTGCAAGCACGTGCGCTTCCACGACCTGCGCCATACCTTCGCAACGCTGGCGCTCCAGGGCGGCATGGACATCAAGACCCTCTCCGCTATGCTGGGCCATGTGTCGGCGGCGACCACGCTGGACATCTATACCCACATCACTGACGATATGCAGCGGCAGGCCGCAGCCAACATCGACCGGGGTATCGGCAAGACCACGCCGCCTGAGAGCGGCTCTGCGCCGGGGCAGGAAACTGCCCCCGGCCGGAGCGAAAGGCCCGGCATGACCGACTTCCAGCCCATCCCGCGCAAGCAGCGCAGACCCGGCACCGGATGTATCACACAGAAGAGTCCTAACCTGTGGGAGGGCCGCTACTCGCCCACCTGGATCGACGGCAAAAAGCACGCCCGCAACGTCTACGCCCACACCCGCGAGGAGTGCGAGGAGAAACTCAAGGTGCTGATCATTGAGATGAAAACTGAGCTGGCAGAACTGAAGCGGCAGAAAGCGGAAGGAAGTCTGCCACCGCAGGAGCTGGAGAAGGGTAAGAAGAACGGAAGGAGGAAAGCAAAGAAGACTAAGAAAAAGAGTAAGCGTAAATAAAAAGAATCACCGACATGGGTACCGAGTAATTAGTACCCATGTCGGCAAGCTTTCGGAATAAAGTACATTATAAAGATTGCAAGGACACAACTGGATTTTCATGCAAAAACTGAGATGCTTAAAAGTATTTCGTGGCATTCTTGCCAAATTCGAATCTAAAATCGCGAAAAGATAGTTTCGCACCCCGCTGCGAAACTATCTTGTTTCATTACATCAATTGGAGTATAATAGCAATATAGTTTTGTAGCCGGAGGAAGAGACATGAATATTTCTTATAACAAACTCTGGAAACTTTTAGTGGACAGAAAGATGAGTAAAGCTGATTTGCGAAAGACTGCGAGCATTGCGCCCAATACTATGACTCGTTTGCGTCGAGATGAGGAAGTAACTCTAACCGTGTTGTATAAAATCTGCGCTACTCTAAAGGTTGACATCGGAGATATCATGGAGTTTTTGCCCGAGACTTCGGAATAAAACGTTATCACATTTCAAGTTTCAAATAGTTCGAATTCATATAAGTTTATTATAGGGGAACGGCTTATATTTACCTGAAGGAGATGTGTGTATGCCAGGTTTGCTTTATCCCGCATATCAAAAATTTTATAGTGCGATTAGTTGCTTGGAGAGATTCGGAAAAGAAAATGATTTCTTTTCCAACATCGCCAACCTGGATACGTTCTTTTCGGAATACCGTAGCATAACACTCGTAATGCAAAAATCCTTGGCGCATACATCTCATATTGAATTTTACAAGGAAGCATCAACGGGTTATTTTGATTCATGGCTAAATACACAACGAGTTAAAGCTGTACACACTCATCCAGTCGAATATTCAAAAAAGATTGATGTTACCGTCTTTTTCCCTGATGGAAGTTTTGATATCCTGTCTCAAACATTTACAATTGAAAACGATACTCCTTTTGAAAAGATTGCAGAAACCCTAAAATCTTTTTTCAAAAGAATGAATCCTAACGAGGTGTTTTTCTCGGCTAAGTATACTTTTCTTGAAAAAGATAGCGCCGAAGATGTTCTTAGCAAAGCTTTGAATGGTATTGCCACGATGCATAATTTTATGGAAATTATGTATCGGCAAGTTGGTGAAAGCTGTGTTCTTTGTGAGCAGCTTCGTGACAAGATTAAAAAATCTACGATTTTTCATATTCCCATCGACTTTAAGTCTGTTGATGATTATATTTACTACCCACACAAAGATGAGTTTGAGCGAGCTGGAAGGTTTGCTTTGGTGATGGGATGCACGACAGGCGAAATCAGAAGTCCTTTGTCAGGCCTAAATATGTTTGGGGATTCAAACGATGGCGATTATTTTACGAAGTTCGTTGTAATGCATGCTGTTATAGGGACAACCGATCTAATGCCTACCATCATGACCGTATACAGAGATAAAACATTTAGATTGGACACCTTTCACGCAGATATAAAGACAACATTCTATAGAAAGATTAAAGAAACAGCAGATGCTATACTCGCAGAGGATATTCAGGAAGTGTATTGCATGATGACCTATGTGCTTTGTGGACTGTCAGAAGAATTCTTAGGTCAAACGTCAAAGGAACGACTTGCGCAGAGCGCAGCCGAATTCCTAACTTTTATGAAAGTGGATTCTGATTTAAATGAAGAAGAATACTACTTCCCGGACTCTGTAATCGGTGGTTTGGAGCGGACGGCATTACACATACGTAAGGGGCCTAAAAAAACTCTTGATTTTGGAAAAAAGAATATGTATCCAATCGTGGAGGCGTTCAAAAAGAAGGGGTTCCTAAAGGCCGAATAAGTTAACACTCCTGAGTTCGGTAAAATTTTAGTTCGATGGTTTCATAACAATGGTCTACTGCGGTGCGCTGCGGAAAGGATTACAAACGAAATGGAAAGAAAGTATCAAATATTAAATCAATATTTTGGATATTCGAGCTTTCGTAGCGGTCAAGAGGAATTGATCGATGCACAGATGGCGGGGCGTGATGCTGTTGGCATCATGCCCACAGGCGGGGGTAAGAGTCTCTGC
>ULWH01013417.1_pt1 | contig 14549 bp, 9 predicted proteins | sample 1960201 | NCBI WGS metagenome assembly ULWH01 (sample SAMEA4835808, study PRJEB28245) | human gut metagenome | biome: gut microbiome; material: fecal sample | place: Denmark | collected 2008
GACCGCAGGTTGTACAGAATGGTTCACATCCAGTCTTATCTTCACAGATGTACACTGATGCAGAGTTTACAAGCGCTTTCCTCACTGCAAAGAGCGAAGATGAGGGAATTGCACTTCTGGTGATTCGTGCCTTAGAGTATGATTACTCAGAACACAATGGATTCTCCAGCGAGATCAGAAACATCTTGGGCGAGGATCTTGCCAATAAACTCACAGACATCTTTGAGCACCCCTCCAACTACATTCAGACAGTTCTCGATGACCCTGACACATACGGACACCGCACAAACGATCTGTCTGCTATCAATGCAAAATATGCAGTAGCCGCTCACGAACTGGCTTCATCTGACGATCTGATTCAGATTTACAGCGATATCAAAAACGCTACCAATCTGGACTTTGGATACTTCATGTTTGATTCCAGCATATTCCCGCTCGGCTATCAGTCTCAGGGTGTCCTTTACGTAGCAGCTTCACTGTCTGATTATGTGCTTGACTCCTATACCGGAGCTCCAACAGACTTCTACACAATCTCTGCCTACGTTTACAATCCAAACACATCATCACTCTCAATTGTAGATGTAAAAGACATACCATCAGGATACACTGTACTTTCATACGTCCTGTCTTACACTGACACATTCTACAACTCAATACTTTACAAATCATACATGGGATCTTCAGGTGCAAGTGGAAACCCAGGAATGGGTCTGGCACACTTCAAACAGGTCTATCACACAGCCTATTACAACCCGTACGTCTTAGCTGATGATGCTGACGATGCTGCCGAGGCTGAGTTCAACAAACACTGGAAAGTAATCTCTCTTGAAGAAGCTAAGAACATTCAGGAGAAGATCGATGCCGGTGAATGGAAAGATCCTGAAACAGGAGAAACCGGAACCGTGGATCTCACCAGGTATACAAACTCCGGCGGAGCTGTAATCCTGGATTACTATAACGGTGCAGTTCTGAAAGGCACAGTAACATCTGAAATCGATGGTCTGCCTCTTGAGGGCGTGCATGTTTCCGCAGTCGATGATATGGGCATAGTCCATCAGACTGTAGAGACCGATGAAAACGGTGAATACACCCTGTATCTCCCGTACGGTGACTCAGATGACGACTGGAACGGTGTAGAAGTTGTTTACTCCATCGGTTCAATCGACTCTAAGACCGGGCTTGGTTCACAAGAACTCGACCGCATTGCATACAGAGTCACATACAAACAGGCAATGTGGGAAGAAGAATTCGAAGCAGACGGTGACAATCAGGTTTACGCTTCTCCAGTAACTGGAAAGCTGTTCTGGGACCTGGACGGCAACGGACGCTTTGACGGAAACGATGAAGTCATAGCCGATCATGATGTAACACTCTCACAGTCTGACTCTTCTGACAGCTCAAAGACTGTTTTCACCTCAACTGTTAAAACAGATGAAAATGGAAACTACTCATTCGTAGCTGCTCCAGGAAGCGATTATGCGCTCATATCAACAGTCGACGGCCATGAATATTCATACAGCTCTAGTTTCAATATTAAACTGGGAGCAAACTATGATCTGGACATCGCTGTAAAAGCTCTAAGCGTATCTGGTACAGTCAAACTGGACAATGGTTCATCAGCTCAGAATCTGGAGCTGGCACTGCTCAACACTTCAACTGGTAAGATCTACAGTGCCCATACAGACAACAACGGTGTCTTCACCTTCGAGAAAGTGCCTATCGGTACTTACAAGCTGATTGCTGAAGGAATGGATATCGGAACACAGGTGGTCGAAGTTAATTCACAGCCAGTATCTGGTCTGGAACTAACTGTCAAAGATTACACAACAGTCTCCGGCAGCATCACCGGCGGAGAATCCGAGAAGACACTCTGGATCGAATCAAAAGACGGAGTTTACTCTGCTGAAATCCAGACAACCGGATCATTCACCCTGACCCTGCCTAAGGATACAGAATACAGCGTCTACGCATACTCTGGAGACAAAGCATACCTCGGTACACTCTCCACCAAAGACTTCTCTGGCAGCTACAACATTGATCTGAGGGATGCCACAGTCCATGAGGGAGTTGTAAAGAACAACGGCTCAATCCAGGAAGATGCAACCCTCTTGGTGATGGGTTCCAACGGCGCATATCACAAACTGACGACTGATAAAGACGGCAAGTTCAGTGTACTGCTTCCAAACGGCAGCTACAATGTCTATGCATCATCTGGCTCAAGCTTCTACTGGGGCAGTCTGAATGATGAGATTAACCTCAAAGCCGACGGAATCAGCCTGACCGGAACCGTAAAGGACGGAAGCACAGCAATTCCTGGTGCAACTGTCAGCGTTTCCAAAGACGGTCATACACTCTTTACCACCACTGACGGAGACGGCAAGTTTACACTTCCAGTTCCATCTGGTGATTATAAAGTTACAATCAAAGCATACGGTTACTCCGATTACACCAAAGATGTGAAATCAAGCAGCCCTTCAGTGAGCGCCTCGATGACATCTGAGAAAGTGACAGTAACCGGACATGTCACAGGAGTTCCAGCTGATACATCAATCAACTTCAAACCTTCATCTGGAAGTTCTGAAACTGTTAAAGTCCAGACTGGTGGAAGCTACTCCGTAGACCTCAGTCCAGGAACTTACACAGTCACAATTGAAAGCAACATCACTGAAAACGAATCAAAGTACTATTACTCTGATTCACTGACAGTAGGCGCAGGTGCGTATACTGTTTACGACATTGATGTGCCAATCGTTTACAACACAACTGTAGAACTTACTGGTGTAGGAGAAATCAAATCTGGATCTATCAAGTTCTTTGGAACTGAAAACAAATCCGTAAGCACCGGGTCTTCACTGACCTCCTCTGTCTACCTTGCACCTGGAAGCTACACAGTATATGCCTCTGTAAAAGATGATGACAACAAACAGTATGCAGCAATTGCAACAATGAATGTCAGCAGCTCAGGCAGGCAGACACTGGCACTATCAGAAGCAACTGAGATCACTGGATCTCTGAAAGACAGCTCACAGACTGTAACTGCTTACATAACAGACAGCGCAGGACACAGGATTGAAACTTCAATCGAGAAAGGAAGCCTGACTACGCTTTACCTTCCAACAGGCAATTACAGACTCTCGCTTGAGTACCACAGCTTAGACAGCGACTCTGGAAAGTACATTTCATACTCTGCAGACCAGAACTTTACTGTGGGAACATCAAAAGTCACTCTAGAGATCAACCTCTCCAAGTCTGACTACCTTGCACATGTCTCAGGTACCACAAACCTCAACTGGACAAACTACCAGATCATCGCTTTGTCCGACTCAGCTACTGAGAGGGACAGCTACAATGTGGAGTTCAGCAACGGCAGGTACTCTGTAGATCTTGCTCCTGGTCTTTACAGCCTCTATGCTGTAAACAACGGCTCTGTCTACATGGGAACTTTCGAAGTTTCCGCCGATGGCGACACAACAATGAATGTTGTGCTCGAAACAGGCAAGACTGTAACACTCAGGCTGAACAACGCTCCAAGCGGTGTTACTCTGACAGTGTCTGATGGTGCAAAATACATCTTCAGAAATGCATCTGCATCAAACACCCTGGTTCTTCCAAACGGTGAATATCTTGTAGAAGCCACAGCTCAGACGACCAGCGGAGGAATAACCAATGTTTACTCTGCATACACCGGCTTTAGTGTAGGCGATGACGGATCAAGCACTGTTGATGTCAACATGCAGCTTCAGAAACGCGGCAGTTACACCGTCAACACTGGAGCTTCACAGACCATATCTGCAGGCAGCACTGCAACATTCAATGTATCAATCACAAACACCGGCAACGTTGATGATGAGTACAAACTCACTTCTACAGCAGGTGAAGACTGGAAAGTAACAATCGACAGAGAAACAATCTCCATTGCAGCCGGTCAGACTGGTACATTCAGAGTAACAGTTGAGACGCCTGAAGGCGCTCTGGTCGATCATGACCCGGTAATGTTAAACATAAAATCACTGGGTAAAGTCGGTGCCGGAGAGTCCAGCGTTGAACTCGAAGTAAAGATCAACCCGACCTACAATGCACCTAAGATTACCGTGGAACAGGTAACATCTGACGGTTCAACCGTGAAGTTCAACTTCAAAGTTGAAAATGCCGGCAACACCACTGACAGCTACAAAGTCGAGCTCTTGAACAAGAGTGAGATCGAGAGCGCAGGATGGACTGTAAAGCTCGGTTCAGAAAAGATATCTGATCTAGAAGCCGGCAAAGTCAAGACTGTCGAAGTTACTCTGGAACGCGGAGAAAATGCAAGAAACGATGTATCTGTCAATCTGAGGGTTACATCTGAAAACGATAGTTCAAAGGTTGCAAACGAATCAGCTAAGATGTCTACCGCGGACCTTACAGTTGATGGAGACACCATAAACGAAGGTTCAGGAGCTTCTGATTCCGCACCTGCTATGCCGAACTCAATGTGGATCGTTATAGCGCTTATAGTGCTGCTTCTGGTGGCTATTGTAATCGTTAACGTAAACAAGGGGGTGTTTGGACGCAGAAGAAAGAGGTAATCGCATCCGCAGCAGTGTTCGCACTGCTGCTAACTTTTTGTCTTATAGCGCTGCCGGTGACAAATGCTGCACTGGGAGCCGAAGACAAAGACTACAAGGTAACATTTGATGGAATGGATTTCGTAGCCCCCGAAGGAGACGAAACAATCAAAGTGACAGTAGACAACCTTCAGAGCTACAGTTACAATGTAAAAGCCAGCAGCGGTAAAATAAATGGGAGTTCCTCCAATGCTACAGGAAGCACCACAGATGGAACATTCTCATTCAAATATACCGCATCAAAAAATCTTGGAAACGATACGATAACTGTCAAGATAACTTCCTCTGAAATCACTGGCGGAGAACTTACAAGGACCTACACAATGAACGTAATCAATGTCTACCAGGTCTCTGTAAATGTCAAGAATACAGGAGGAATGAGTGTAGAAGTGCCTGTCAATCTCTACATTGACGGCAAACTGTATCGTACCGATGTGCTTGAGATAAAAGCATCTGATGAAGCAACTAAGCTGACATTGGATGTAAATGCAGGAGCACTCAAAGGAGGTCAGCACAACTATGAAATCGTCATTGACGAGAAATACAGCGGACTGATCAGCTTTGGTGATTCTGAACAGCTGTCTGCCAAGGGCACATTCTATACTGGTGACGGTGGCTGGGGAATAATTTCCATAGTGCTGTCTATTCTGGTCGTTGTACTGGTGATACTCTTTATCTACCTGTATTTCAACCGCGGAAAGAAGAAAAAGCACAAAAAGTAACCTTAAACCCTTTCCTTTTTCCCTTTTATTTATTGTCCGCTAGACTCAGGGACTAACGGTATATACTGTTTGATCTTTATTGTAGATCAATGTCTGAAAATGCAATTGAAATTTCACAAGATAACTTTGAAAAGATCACCAAAGAAAATTCTAAATTAATTGTCGACTGCTGGGCACCATGGTGCGGACCCTGCAGAATGATGGGACCTATAATCGACAACCTTGCAGTTAAACATGCAGGAAATGTGGTCTTTGGGAAATTAAATGTTGATGACAACCCCGTCATTTCAGCAAAATACGGCATCTCTGCCATCCCTACCTTACTGTTATTTAAAGACGGGGAGTTTGTAACCCAGAGTGTAGGACTCATGCCTGAAAATGAGATTGAGTCCTGGATGAAAAATTATTTCTAATGCAGATTCTGGGACAGGCTGTCAATCTTTTTCTGCAGTCTTGCAGAATTGATTGCAACAGCAACATCCCCTCTTGTTTTTTCCAGCAGCGACCTTGCTATGTCCTGTTTGCGTCTTATTGAGATCAAAGCGTCAGGATAGTCGAACATCATTATCATCTGGAAAATTTCTTCCATGATGTCTAGATATTTAGCCGACTCTTCAGGTCTGCCTTCTCTTAATTTTTCCAGAGCGAAGCGTCTCAACTCTCCGACAGTGTCTGCCAAACCAAGGAGGTAAGCGTTTACTGGAATTCCCATATCATCGGGATCCGGGATGTCCCTGTCATCGAGGAGTGCGATCAGAATCACAGCCTCCGCGAGTTCCTGCAGTGCACCTTCTACCAATCCTGAATGCCAAAGTTCAGGGTAGGCATCCAAAAGAGATCTGAGGCGGTGAGTTTCATCAATGGCCTCATGCATCATCAGCGAAGTTTCGCCGCCGCTGTGAATGGCATGCACAATGCTTCCTGAAAGACGTGTAATTACTCTAGCAGATTTGATTGCTACCTCTCTAACTTGATATTTTTCTTCAAGTCTAGCTTCAATGGTATTTGCCACGTCATCCAAGTTTTTCATATGCTGATATAGAGAGATATGAGAGTATTAATTCATTTGTATAATTTTTCAATCCATGATTTGTAAAAAGAGAGGCTGACACACCAATTACGGTGTGTTCAGCAGTTCTAAGCTTATCCTCTGACTTGTTTCATATGGTCTATTCTTTTCTGCACCAATTCTGCTTTGCCGATGTCATGACGTACGAACAGGGCGCTTCCCTTAACGTGTGTGAGAGCCTTTTCGCAGACCTTCTCAGCTTCTTCCAGAGTATCAGCGATTCCCACTACTCCGGCAGAACGGGATGTGGTGGTATACACTTTGTCTCCTTTCTTGTCCACCATCGCATAGTATACCATTGCTCCTTCGTTTTCTATTGATTTTTCATCAATGGTGATCTCTTTTCCTGCCTTTGGTTCAGTTCCGTATCCCTCCGGGACTACGTATTTGCATACTGTAGCTTTATTGTAGAATGAAACGCGGTCGGCATTCAGCCTTCCAGATGCTATTCCTGAGCATATGTCTGTGAAGGATGAAGACAAGATTGACAATACATTCATTGCCTCCGGGTCTCCGAATCTTGCATTGAACTCAATGACACGCGGACCGTCTCTGGTCAGCATGAACTGGCCGTAAAGTATTCCTTTATACGGGCAGCCTTCATCTTTCATTGCCGCAACAGTCTTTTTCATGATGTCTAAAGCTGCTTCGTAGTCCTGAGGCCTCACGAACGGCATGCCGTGGTCTTCCAGAGTATAGGATCCCATGCCACCGGTGTTGGGGCCGATGTCGCCATCGTAAGCACGCTTGTGATCCTGAACCAGCGGAGTGGGGACTACATTTCTGCCGTCACAAAATGCCTGGAGGGTAAACTCCTCGCCTACGGCCTTTTCTTCCAGAATTACTCCGGCTCCGCCTATGTTGTTTTTGAAAATTTCCTCAATGTAGCCGAGAGCTTCCTTTTTTGTTTTAAGATGCTCCCCCATCACTTTGACGCCTTTGCCGCCGGTGAGTCCTATTGGCTTGATGACAAGCTCCTTGTTTGTTTCTTTAATGTATGCTTTAGCTCTGCTGAATTCATCAAATGCAGCGAAATCGAGATTGCCTGGAATCTTGTGCCGGCGCATTATTGTTCTTGCAAATGATTTGGAGGTCTCAAGACGAGCGGCGGCCTTGGTAGGACCGACGCAGCCTATGCCCTCATCTTCCAAAACGTCCACTAATCCAGCTTCCAGTGGGGATTCCGGCCCGATTACTGCGAGGTCGATGGAGTGCTTTAATGCAAACTGCGCAACTTTGTCTATGTCTGTTTCAGGAATTATCTCATACTCTACAGACATTTTTGCTATTCCTGGATTGTTGTTTTTCATAACAGAATAGACTTCTGTTCCGCTTCTGTTCAGAGCCGCAGCGATAGCATTTTCACGCCCGCCGCCACCTACTACTAAAGCTTTCATGGTGAATCCTATCAGCCACAATAGTAACTAAGTAAAAAAAGATGCTCAAGGGGGAAGTTCAAAAAGGATGAGAGACATGCGCCGTAATGGTCTAATGAGTTACTCACCTTTCATTTCCGAACTTATCAAAAAGTTAGATGCCAAAGAAGGAGACACTCTGTCCGTCAGAAACGGCGAACGCGAGTATGTCGGTACGTTAATGCCTCATCATGAATTTAGTCTGGAGGACATTATTATTCTTAAATTATCAAATGGCTATAACATAGGAATCAGGATTTCTGAATCATCCTCTGTAACATTGGTCTCCAAGGGAGCGGCCAAAGAGAAAAAGCCCAGGCCGGAACAGCACTCCAGCGGGAAGACCGTATCCGTTCTGGGAACTGGCGGAACTATCGCCAGCTATGTGGATTACCGCACAGGCGCGGTGCATCCCGCTCTGTCCGCAGGCGATTTGGTGGCTGCTGTTCCGGAAATCAAGGATATCTGTGATGTAAAGGCAGAGGTGCTGTTCTCTATCTTTTCTGAAAATATGAACGTAGAGAACTGGCAGACCATCGCAGAGGAAGCTGCAGACCGCATCAATGCCGGTGCAGAGGGCTGCATAATTCCCCATGGAACAGATACGATGGGATACACATCCGCAGCTCTGGCATTTATGCTCGGCGATCTGCCGAAACCAGTTGTTCTCGTAGGAGCCCAGAGATCTTCAGACAGGCCGTCTTCCGATGCATATACGAATCTGGTGTCGGCAGCGAGGTTTATTGTGAATACAGATGCTTCTGAAGTCTTCGTTCTTATGCACGCTTCATCTTCTGACTCCTCTGCTGCAGTTCACAGGGGAACAAAAGTCAGGAAGATGCATACTTCCAGGAGAGACGCATTCAAAAGCGTAAATTCTCCAGTCGTTGCTACTGTAGACTTTGAGGGCGGCATTGATTTTCATGCAGATTATAGAAAGAAAAGCAGAAGCAAAGTCTGTGCGCAGACTGAGATGGAGACAAACGTTGCCTTGCTGCAGTATTTCCCAGGCATGAGCCCTTCAGTTTTCAGCAGGATTCTTCATGAAAGTTCCGGAGTCGTAATCTCCGGAACTGGTCTGGGGCATGTATCTTCAGATATGGCAGAGGAAATAAAATCGGCAGTACAAGGCGGTACATCGGTAGTTATGACCTCCCAGTGTCTTTACGGGCGCACCAATCTTAATGTATACAATACCGGAAGAGATCTGATCTCTGCGGGAGTAATTCCCGGAGAAGATATGCTTCCAGAAACTGCATATGTCAAGCTGATGTGGGTTTTGGCTCAGACTTCAGATGCAGATAAGATTTCCGAGATGATGAGAACAAACCTTCGCGGTGAAATCTCAGACAGGAGGGATATCAGTGAGTGATGAGATAGTATGCGGAATTGAAATCCATCAGCAGCTTGACACCAAAAAGCTGTTCTGTGACTGCTCCACAGCGCTTGTAGATGAGGAGGGACAGAAATTCTTCCGCAGGCTCAGGCCTACCCAGTCTGAACTGGGTGAGATCGACCGTGCTGCACTTATGCAGGCAGAAAAGAAGCTCAGGTTTGTATATCAGGCTCCTGAAGGAGTGTCATGTCTGGTAGATGCGGACGAGGAACCTCCCCACAGTGCTAACAAAGATGCTCTCGGCATTGTTCTCACAGTCGCTGCACTTCTCAATGCCCAGCCTGTTGACGAAGTTCACTTTATGCGTAAGATTGTGGTGGACGGAAGCAACACTTCCGGGTTCCAGCGTACTGCCATGATTGCAATGAATGGATATATTGAGATAAATGGTAAAAAAATCTCAATACCCACATTCTGTCTTGAAGAAGATGCTGCCAGGAAGGTAGAGACAAAAGCCGGGGAAATCACATACAGACTCGACCGTCTCGGAATTCCTCTGATTGAGATAGCTACCGGTCCTGATATGCGCTCTGCAGAGGAAGTCAAGGAAGTTGCATTTGCGTTAGGCTCGATCATGCGCGCCACCCGCAGGGTAAAGCGCGGCATTGGAACCATACGCGAGGATCTCAACATCTCTATTCCAGGAGGAGCCAGGGTAGAAATAAAAGGTGTTCAGGAACTCCGCATGCTTCCTATTTATGTGCAAAACGAAGCAAACAGACAAAAGTCTTTATTGAGAATTAAAGAAATACTTTTGGAAAGGGGAACAAAACCAGCATCAGAGGAATACATCGATCTCACGGAAGACTTCAAGTCCTGTGAGTCTAAAATAATCGCTTCTGCAATCAAGAAAAAAGGCAAAGTCTTCGCTGTTGCTCTGCCTGGCTTTGCAGGTGTCATGAAATCTGCTGATTCAACTTTGAGGCTTGGTGCAGAGATGGCCGGCTATGCAAAAACCAAGGGTGTAGCCGGGATCTTCCATTCCGATGAGCTTCCAAACTATGGGATCACACAGGAATACATCGACCTCGTGAGAAAGAAACTCAGTCTTTCTGATGAAGATGCATTTGCACTCTGCGCCGATGATGAGAAAAAAGCTTCTGCAGCCATTGTTGCTGCCGTCAGGCGTGCCAACATGGCATTGGAAGGTGTGCCGGAGGAGACAAGGGATCCCAAACCCGATGGAACGAGCGTCTATTCCAGGCCTCTGCCTGGTGCAGCCAGAATGTATCCGGAGACTGATGTTCCGCCGATTGCGATCAAAGACTCCATGATGTCTGAAATCTTCGCCAATCTTCCCGAGCTGCCGAAAGAGAAAGCTGAGCGCATTGCTGCACAGTATGCCATCCATATTCAGCAGTCTACCCAGCTGGTAAGGGACGGAAAGGATGAGATCTTTGAGAAAGTATCAGTGACTTCTGAAATTGCATCTGTTGCTGCCAGAACACTGCTTTCCACCCTTCCGGAGCTTGAAAGGGACGGCAGCGACATATCCTGCATAACCGACGATGTGATCCATGCAGTCTTTGAGGGCTTGAGCGGCAGCATGTTTGCCAAGGATGCAATTCCGGATATCCTGAAGGCCGTAATTGCCGGAAAGACAGTGGAATGCGCCGTTGAAGAAGCAGGCAGATCTCTTATGAATGCGGATGATGCCGCAGAGATTGTTTCAAGACTTGTGCAGGAACGCGCTGATTTCGTGAAATCTAAAGGTCTTGGAGCCGTCGGCCCGCTGATGGGTCCGCTGATGGCAGAAATGAGAGGAAAAATTGATGGTAAACAGGCCAGCGAGCTTCTTAAGAAGGAAATTGAAAAATTCTTAAGATAACCGTTTAAACATCACCTAATTCTTTTCTCCATCGTCCTTGCTTCATTAATCAGGTGGATAGAGAAAAGAACACACTTCCCGCAGCCGCCGCTTTTTCAGGCGGTCTGCTGATCCTGTTTCAGGGATTGATTATGACTTTAATCCCGCTGCTGTCAGACTTCAGTTCTCAAGCTACATTCTTTTATGGTCTTTTTGTGACTGCTCTCGGCATCATTTCAATATACCTCAGCTATTTTATTTACAAATCCTACAGTTTTCCTAAATCAGCTCTGCTGCTGTCTGTTGCAGTGGTTTCGATGATCTTTGCCGGAGGAGGATTCCTGATCGGGGCAATCCTTACTTCCATAGGCGGAAGCCTGTCTATGCTTTCATCATAAACTCAATTCTTCAACCCACAGCTCTTCAAAGAAGCATCTGCGTGTTTTTAATTTATTACGTTTAAAATTAGAAAGAAGATTATTTAGTGCATCTGAATTCATTTCTGATGATAACAGCACAATTATCCGGCCGTTTGGCAGCAGATGGTCCCTGCTCTGTTTAAGGAACTCTGCCAGAATCTCAGTTCCGCTGGGGCCTCCCGCCCATGCCTTTTCAATTATTCCGCAGCCTTCCTCCTCTGCAGACAAATATGGAGGATTAAAAACAATCAAATCAAACATTTCATTTATATTTTGGAATAAATCACTAATAATCGTACTGCCTTTAAGTTTGTTGTTTCTTAAGTTGCTGCCTGTGCAGCATACTGCTTTGGGATTAATATCTGCAGCTGTAAGTTCTGCGCCGCTGTATGCAAGGTGGCAGCTTATAAGTCCGGTTCCGCAGCCCATCTCCAGAACCCTGAGTCCCGCCGGCTCTTCAAGGCTGTCCAGCAGCAGGAAAGTGTCCTCTGCCGGAGGGTATACTTCTGCGCATTCCGTGATATCTATCTCTCGATTATATTCCATGCGGCCTTTGTTATTGCCATCCCTGTATTTTTCAGCATCCCTATCGCAACACATTCATACTTCGTTTGATATCGATGCAGCATGTATGTGGCTGTCGATGATACCGATTCCTCCACTTGGATGTGCACCACTTTCCTGGCAACGGAACTGATACGCACTCTGGATGATCTGGATCTCATCGGGTTTCCAAGACTTGTACGTTTGAATCCTGCCGTGCCGTGGAAGACTAGAGGCAACGGTGCCCTCTGCATCAGGGTGGGAAAGGGCTGCGGAGACCGTCAGTACATTGGAAGCATCGCCGGTCGTAAAATTTTCTGTTATAGTGATCTTGAAAGCGAACCGGATATTGATGATGTATTCAGCCGCTGTATCGATCTGGTTAAAGAATGGTCGCAGACCGATCATGCCGATCCGGGGCTTGTGGTGTGCAGAGATGATGTAGATGCTTCGCTTTATGACAAAGCAGTCCACAGAATAATCTCCAAGGAGGAGGCGCTCTCCTATCTGGAAGGAAAGGACCACAGAGTCTTTCAGATAAACAAAGGGCGGGGTGTTATCGGGGCTTCTGCATCGATTTCCTGGAAACCCGGCGATTACACTTACGAAGTGCTTGCATACAGAGAACGCAGCAAATGGGGAACCCCCAGACATGTTAATGCTGAAGACGTCAGACAGCTGGATGAGTTATTTCCTTCCACCTTTAACAACTATGACGAGGGGCTGTCTAAACCGGCCATCGTGCCAAACACCTCCTGCCCTATCTTATACGGTGTGAGAGGCGACTCCTTTGAAGATCTTTTGAAGGCAAGGGAATTCATAAGATCTGAAGAAGTTGAACGCTGGCTCATCTACCTGAGCAACCAGGGTACGGATGACCACATCATTGAAGACTATTATTCTCTGGAGCCTAATTCATCGTATGCGGTTGAAGGAACAGTAGCTTCCATCCCGGTTACAGTTGCAGGCGGCCACGTAATTCTTACAATCGATGCTGGAGAGAAGCTTGAATGTGCAGCGTACGAGCCTTCCAAGGGCTTCCGCAATGTCATCCGTGCTCTGAGACCCGGAGACCTTGTAAAAGTCTTTGGAGAACTGAGAGAGGAACCCAGGACCCTCAATATCGAAAAGCTGCAGGTGGTCTCTCTTTCATCATTTAAAATCAAAGTTGCAAACCCGAAATGCAGCGTATGCGGCAGGATAATGAAATCTGTCGGGGCAGGGCAGGGATACAGGTGCAGAGACTGCGGTACTAAGTCAAATGACGTATTAATGGCTGAAGAACCTAGAACAATCTCTATAGGATGGTATGAACCGCCCGTCTGCTCCCGGAGACATCTTTCAAAACCATTGAAGCGGTGCAATTTTGAAGATTGAGATGTCTGGTATCTCCGTCTCAACCGCTTTATAATTTCAAATATTGCATAAAGTTAATTTTGTAAACTCATATCTTCGTTTATTGACGAACGGCATCACCGACAGTTATTTAAGATATTATTGCGTGAAGCATTTGGAACCGTTAATCAAACTTTGAAAGGGATCTAATGAACGAAGCAGTAATCGTTGGTGCAACTCGAACCGCAGTGGGAAAGTTAGGCGGGGCTTTGAAAAGTTTCACAGCTCCCCAGCTTGGAGCTAAAGTAATAAGCGAAGCTGTACAGAGATCCAAATTAGAACCGGCCGACATTCAGGAATGCATTATGGGAATAGTGCTGTCTGCAGGAACCGGACAGAATCCAGCCAGACAGGCCGCTTTGAATGCGGGGCTGCCGGTTGAAATCGGTTCTCTGAATGTCAATAAGATCTGCGGTTCAGGTCTAAAATCAGTTATGCTGGCTGCAAACTCTGTCCGTGTGGGAGAGCACGAAGCAATCGTGGCCGGCGGAATGGAAAGCATGAGTTCTGCTCCCTATCTTCTCATGGATGGACGATTTGGATACAGGCTCGGCGACAACAAGATTGTTGATCATCTTGTTCATGATGGACTGTGGGATGCTCCGACTGATGCCCATATGGGCATGACTGCTGAGATCGTAGCAGAACGTTTTAATGTTACCAGAGAACAGGCGGATGAGCTTTCATTTCAGAGTCATGTAAAATCAAACAATGCTACTAAAAATGGATATTTCTCAAAAGAGATACTCCCTTTAACCGTAAAATCTAAGAAAACAGAGTTTGAGTTCAAGGAAGATGAAGGCATAAGACCTGATATCTCCATGGAAGCACTTTCCAAACTCAGGCCTGCATTTAAAAAAGATGGAATCGTCACAGCCGGGAATTCTTCGCAGATCAGCGATGGTGCGGCTGCTCTTGTAATTACTTCTAGAAAATATGCGGAAGAGAAGAGTCTTAATATCTTAGCATCTATACGGGATTATAATACTGGTGGAACTAAGCCCGAGTGGATAATGGAGGCTCCGATTTCTACAACTCAGACGCTGCTGAAAAGGAACGATATGACTATAGACGATATCGATCTTTTCGAGCACAACGAAGCCTTCGCAACCGCTTCTGTGGCAGTTAAGAAAACGCTTGAAGTTCCCGATGAAAAGTTCAATGTTAATGGAGGCGCAG
>ULWH01014445.1_pt1 | contig 14468 bp, 6 predicted proteins | sample 1960201 | NCBI WGS metagenome assembly ULWH01 (sample SAMEA4835808, study PRJEB28245) | human gut metagenome | biome: gut microbiome; material: fecal sample | place: Denmark | collected 2008
CCGCATATACATGGTTATTACCTTCGGCAATATTTGTTGTGGTATAATATGCCAGATAAGTATTCCATTCTCCCACACTTTTTTGAGCAGTAATATTGGAGACAGTTATATATATCAATAAAAAAGTATATATTATTCTTCTCATAACTTATTCTGATAATGTAGATAAAAATGCACTCAATTTCTTAACAGCTTCAGCCCGGTGACTGATCGTATTTTTAATATCATTACCCATTTCGGCAAATGTTTGCTCAAAACTGTATGGCTTGAAGATTGGATCATATCCAAAACCGCTTGTTCCACGTTTTTCATTCGTGATCTGACCATTTACTACACCTTCGAACAAATATTCTTTACCATCTAAAATCAGGGCGATAACAGTACGGAAACGGGCATTACGATTTTCTTTCCCATTCATTTCCTGAAGAAGTTTCTTCATATTAGCTTCAGAGTCATGACCAAGGCCGGCGTAGCGGGCAGAATATACTCCGGGTGCATTATTTAAAGCTTCCACTTCAAGACCGGTATCATCGGCAAAACAGTCGTAACCGAATTTTTCTTTGATATAGCGAGCTTTTTGTAAAGCATTTCCTTCCAGAGTATCAGCTGTTTCCGGGATATCATCGTGACAATTGATAGCAGCTAAACTAATTATTTCAGTGTAATCTGCTGTTATTTTCTGTACTTCATCCAACTTATGTTGGTTATTTGTAGCAAATACGAGTTTCATGTTTGTAAATATATAAATAAAAAAGCACTTCTGTACGATATGTATAACGTATGGAAGTGCTTTAAATTGTTTGAATAATCGTTTTATGTCTTTATCTGATCAAATCCTTCTCCATATACTCCGCGAACGATACTTTGTGATATGAATGCCTGGTGGTCTATTTGTTTTACCAGGCGGAAGATGGATATGGATTCTGACTTTTTAGCTAACAAGACAACTACTTTGACCGGCTTTTTGGAGTAACCTCCTACGCCATCAAGGATGGTACATCCACGATCCAGATCATGGATGATCCGATCGGCTATCTCATCATATTTTTGTGAGAATATGAGGAATTGTACGGATTGGCGGTTACCGTTTAACACCATGTCGAGGACATAGTTGCTGATAATCATTTCAACAAAACCGAACACGATCTTATCCACATTATGGAATAGGAAGAAAGAAGAGCTGATAATGAAGAAATCACAGAACAACAAGGCACGTCCGATGGATATGTTCTTGTATTTGTTTACAATAGCTCCGATAATATCCGTTCCTCCGGTACTTCCGTTGGCGGAAAATACCAATCCCAATCCAGCACCACAGAGGAGGGCACCGATCATAATGGCCATAAATGGCTGATCATGTAAGATCGGATTTCCTTTCAGCAACCATTCAAAAAATGACAGGGAAGCTGAAAGCGAGAATACTCCAAAGATTGTCTTTATCAGGAACTTAAGTCCTAAAATCTTTAGAGCGGCTAATAGTAAGACAACATTGATAACAAAGTATGAAACCGATACCGGTATGGCGCCGCCAGTGGCAAAGAATATCAATGCACAAATACCACTGACACCACCGGTAACAATCTCATTAGACAGGATAAATGCGTTGAATCCGAAACCGTATAAAATGGTTCCGAACAGAATCATCAGATAATCCTGTATGGAAAAGAAAACTTTATAAAACTGAGCTGTTCTCATTTAGATAACGATATTAACGATCTTACCTGGAACGACAATCACCTTTTTAGGAGTTTTGCCTTCCATCCATTTAGCGGAACTTTCGTGGCTGAGAGCAACCTTTTCTACCTCTTCGCGGGGCATATCAGCCGGGAGTTCCAGATTGAAGCGGGCTTTTCCGTTGAATGAGATGGCGTAAATAACTGAATTTTCTTTCAGATATTCTTCGTTGTGCTGCGGCCACGGAGCATCGCATATCGTTGTGGTATGACCACATACATGCCATAACTCTTCTGCAGTATGAGGTGCAAACGGGGCAAGTAATATGATCAATTGCTCCAGGATAGCACGCTTATTGCATTTCAGGCTGCCTAATTCGTTAATACAGATCATGAAAGCACTGATAGAAGTATTAAAAGAGAAATGCTCGATATCGAATGTAACTTTCTTGATCAGTTTATGTAATGATTTTAATTCTTCAGCTGTCGGTTCAGCGTCTGTGATCTGTAAGCTTTCCGTATTGCCATAGAATAAAGCCCACAGTTTCTTCAGGAAGCGGTGAACACCGTCGATACCGTTCGTATCCCAGGGTTTGGACTGTTCCAACGGGCCTAAGAACATTTCATACAGACGCAGGGTATCCGCACCGTATTTGTCTACGATCATATCCGGATTTACTACGTTGAACATAGATTTGGACATCTTTTCAACAGCCCATCCGCAGACATATTTGCCATCTTCCAGTATGAACTCTGCTGTATGATATTCCGGACGCCAGTTTTTGAAAGCTTCGATATCCAGAATATCGTTGGAAACGATGTTTACATCCACATGGATAGGAGTTACTTCATACTGGTCTTTCAGGTTCAGAGATACGAATGTGTTGGTATCTTTGATACGATATACGAAGTTGGAACGTCCCTGGATCATACCCTGGTTGATCAGTTTCTGGAATGGTTCATCTTCGCAAATGACACCCATATCATACAGGAATTTATTCCAGAAACGGCTGTAGATCAGGTGACCGGTAGCATGTTCCGTACCACCTATATACAGGTCTACATTGCGCCAGTATCCGTTCACATCCTTATCGACCAATCCTTTATTATTGTGTGGATCCATATAACGCAGGTAATAAGCGGATGAACCGGCAAATCCCGGCATTGTACAAAGTTCCAGCGGGAAGATTGTTTTGTTATCTATTTTGGATGTTTCTACAACTTTTTTGTTTACAGAATCCCAGGCCCATTTAGTAGCATGTCCCAATGGAGGTTCGCCTGTTGCGGTGGGCAGGAATTTATCTACTTCCGGCAATTGCAGGGGCAGTGCTTCCATCGGCAGCATCTGAGGCAGTCCGTTGGCATCATAATACACAGGGAACGGTTCGCCCCAATAACGTTGACGGCTGAAGATAGCGTCACGCAGGCGGTAGTTTATTTTTACACGTCCTAACTTATGCTCTGCTACAAATTTCTTGGTAGCGGCAATAGCTTCTTTAACAGTCAATCCATTCAGTGACAACTCGCAATAAGGAGTTACATCCGGTCTCGGTGAGTTGCAGACGATACCTTCTTTAGCATCGAAACTTTCTTCGCTTATGTCGCAGCCTTCGATCAATGGGATGATAGGCAGGTTGAAATGTTTGGCGAAAGCATAGTCGCGGCTATCGTGAGCCGGAACAGCCATGATAGCTCCTGTTCCGTAACCAGCCAACACATAATCGCTGATCCATACAGGCACTGCATCTCCGGTGAACGGATTGATTGCATACGATCCGCTGAATACACCTGTTACCTGACGGTCGGCAATACGTTCACGTTCGGTACGTTTTTTAGTACGTTCCAGATAAGCATCTACTTCTTGTTTCTGCTCCGGAGTAGTTAATTTCTCAACCAGTTCGCTTTCCGGAGCCAGCACCATGAAGGTTACACCGAACATAGTATCGGCACGGGTGGTGAAGATCGTAAATTCCAGATCGCTGTCTTTTACTTTGAAGTTAACTTCGGCACCTTCGCTACGTCCGATCCAGTTACGTTGTGTATCTTTCAACGAGTCTGTCCAGTCGATCGTATCCAGTCCGTCCAGCAAACGCTGTGCATAGGCGGATACACGTAGACACCACTGGCGCATCATTTTTTGTTCGACAGGGAAGCCGCCACGTTCGGAAACGCCGTTTACCACCTCATCGTTAGCCAATACGGTTCCCAGTTCCGAGCACCAGTTTACCATTGTATCACCCAGGTAAGCGATACGGTAGTTCAGTAATATTTCTTGTTTTTCCTTGTCGCTTTTTGCTTTCCACTCATCGGCAGTGAAGCTCATTTCTTCGCCACAGGCAACGTTAAGACCTTCTGTTCCTACTGCTTCGAAAGCTTCGATCAGGCTGTCGATAGGAAGTGCTTTCTTTTCATCGTTGCAATAGTAGCTGTTGAACATTTTGATAAATGCCCATTGTGTCCAGTGGTAATATTCCGGTTCGCATGTGCGGATTTCACGGCTCCAGTCGTAGCTGAAACCTATCTTATCCATCTGCTCACGATAACGGGCGATATTTTGTTTTGTAGTTACTTCGGGATGTTGTCCGGTCTGGATGGCATATTGTTCTGCGGGCAAGCCGTAAGCATCGTATCCCATCGGGTGTAATACGTTAAATCCCTGTAACCGTTTGAAACGGGAATAAATGTCAGATGCGATGTAACCGAGCGGATGTCCTACATGTAGTCCGGCGCCTGATGGGTAAGGGAACATATCCAACACGTAGTATTTGGGTTTATCCTTATTTTCTTTCACTTTGTAAACCCCGTTGGCAATCCAATATTCTTGCCATTTTTTCTCGATTTCTCTGAAATTGTACTCCATAATATCTAATCGTTTTTTATCGTTTTCAGTTTAAAGCCACAAAGTTAGTTATTTTATTTAGTTTTACTTCACATAACTAATCTTCGGTAAGGGTTTGTTGTTCTTTTTGAACGAAGACTCGTACATAATTAACCTGCTGACGCAGATACTTATTTGCTTCATTTCATCCTGTTATAGTTTCTTCCTGGGAAACTCTAGTTCTTCGCCCAGGAAATTGTAGTTTCAGGAGTTCAGTATTCTTCTTTTATTTTGTTTCTTTGTAAAGCATATAAGAAATATTACAAAACTCTGATTTATATGAAGATATTTGTTAATGTAAAGCAGTTGGGGAAACGACGGAATGCTGTTGAAGAGAAAGAGGTGTTATTGGATCCTGTTCCCGGTACGGTCGCGGAATTGATCGTTGCGATCGTTATCCGTCAGGTGGAGGAATACAATGAACGGTTGGAACAAAATGATCTGTTGAAGTATCTTACGGATGAAGAGATAAAAGACAGGGCGACAACGGGAAAGGTTAGCTTTGAATTTAATTATAATGGCCTGCCTGCCGATACGGAGAAAGCTGTTCGTAATGCCTTGCAATCGTTTGAAGACGGCATATTCCGTGTCTTTCTGAATGAAGAGGAACTGGAATCGCCCGATCAGATAATTGATTTGAAAGAAGAAGATAAACTAACTTTTATCCGGTTGACCATGCTGGCCGGTCGTATGTGGTAATATAAAGAAGGAGGGAAGCAACATGAGTTTATTCTGGAGAAAAGAATCCAATCAATACGTCTCCGATTATGTAGACAAAATCGTAAGTAACAAAAACAAACTTAGTGAAAACGAACGCGCTTTATTCGATTTGCTGATCAAGCGGATGACGGACTATACCTATGAAGCCGATCATTACCTGTATGGATTAATGCTTAAAGGCGAGTTCAGTTATATCGGCCAACTTTTCGAGGACGATCGCTATCATGTGCTGAAGCATATGTTGGGCGATGAATATGCCGGCAAGTATGTCGCCTGGCTGAATAAGATGGCCTTTATCCCTTATACTTCCGGTTATTACCGTCGGCCGCTTCGTTCTGCAAACGGTGGACTTCATTACGTGAAAGCATTGGATGCCCTGAAAGACTTCCTCGCTATCAAAGCTTCGGGTCTTTCGCTTGAAACCCTTATGGAAGGTGGCCGTACCGAAGAGGAGCGCGCCTTTATCTCGGACATCAGTTTCCATCACCTGATGAGTGTGGAGATAGACGCCGGAAATAACGCTATCATCCAAAAGACGAAAGATATTATCTGCGGAGAAGAAAATAACGGGAGAATATCATATAGTTTATTGCAGGGAATAGTCACAAGCAATAACCGTGAACTCTATGAATTGGAGGGTAAACTTCTTTTGGCCGCCCGCTTGCAGGAAGGACTTCGACAGTCTATCTGTGAAACAATGGATAGCGGTACGACAGAAGCCTTTATCTATCTTTTCAATATAATCCGGACAAATGACCTGCAACGTTTCTCATCGGTTAAACGTGCTGTGGGAACCTGGACAGGCCTGGTCAATGAGGCGAATGCCGACCGTATCAATCAGAAACTGATCGAGCTGATCCATCTGATGCTGACTGATCCAACCTATGCCGACTCCTGTCTGAAAAGCGAGGATAGCATCGAAGTATATATGGCCCTTTGGACGAAAGGTTTCTTTAAGATGGAAGACCTCGACGTCTGTGCCAATGAAATCATAAAAGAAGGGGTAAAACATAAGATACAGGTTTTGTTCTACTATCTTGTAGCTACCCAATGCGACTGGCTACGTGAGAAACTATCTAAGCAGGCCTTGGAGTTATATTCCGGTGATCTGTCGATTGTAGCTGCCTTCCTCGACAGTTATTTGCATAGCGTATCGTTGGGATATTATAGCGATAAGAAGAAAGACCATTCTTATTTCGAATCACTGGCTGAAGCCAGGAAGCATTATGATATACTGAAAGATATCTATAATCAGCTACCGAAAAAACAAACATTCTCTCCGTTTATCTTTCCCTGGCATAGCGTGGAATTATCCAGACAGGATATAACCAGGAAGATGGTTGCCATTGTCTATGTGCTGGGAAGCGAAGAACTGTTGAATGATCTGTGTAATTACTACGACCAGATGGATAGCAGTGTGCGCCATTGCGTAATCAGGGATTTGCTGAACGATCCTTCTTCAGCCATACAGGTCAATACAGTCGTAAAAGCATTGGGCGACCGGGCCGAATATCCCCGGAAGTCTGCTTATGAGGTATTGAATAAAATGGAATTATCCGGCAAACAGTATTTGTCTATCGAAGAACTGTTGAAATATAAATCGGGCGAACTGCGTCAACAAGCAATCTCCCTGCTCTTGAAACAGGATAAGGAAGCCCTGTCCAGCAGTATCGAACGTCTGCTTACTGCTACTGTGTCGGAAAAGCGGTTAGCCGGATTGGATATGTTGCTTACCATCCGTAAGAAAGAAGAGTATGCCGGAACTTACAAAAAAGCAGTTTCGTCGGTAAGCACAATAAACAATCCGACCTCGAAGGAACAACTGCTGATCGACCAGCTGACAGAAGAACATTCACCTTCGGAAGCCTATACCAAGGCGAATGGTTTCGGACTGTATGATCCCGACTCTGCGGTTTCAGTGCCTGACCTGAAAATGGATAATGGTTTTGATATGAAGCAAGTATTTCCCATCCTGCAGGAAGGCTCTTTTCTGAAGAAACTGTTCGGAAAGAAACAGGAAGATGTCTATACGATCCTGGAAAAGCTGAATGAACTGGTTACCCGAAATGCCGGGTATGAGTATAAGACCCGTTACGGTTATTCTGTTTTACTTGGGAATAGTTTTTGGGAGACGGAAGGAAGCAATAAAGATATGCCTGAGATAGACCGTTATCCGCTGGCGGATGTATGGCGTAAATTCTATGAAGAGGAGATAGGCGATTTTGCCACCTTGCTACAAATCTACTTCTTTATAAACACTAGCTGGGATGATGTCCGGGAGTCCGGGCGTCCGGATGAAGTAAGCAAATACTATTCTCCGGCTATCCGTTCTTTTTACGGTTTCGATCTGACGGACAGGAAATCCCGGGTGGGTAAACTGAATTATGTGAATATTGTTAACCAGATACTTACCATCTTGTCAAGAGCATACTGGGATAACCGGTATGCCCGCAGTGTGGCAAGAAATATAATGATTGGTTTTGGCCGTACCCTCGACAAGAGTAACCTATCCAGAATATATGAATACGAAACATACGGTGGCAGGAAAGAACGTTATACCACTTTCATATTCAGGGATGTGCGTATCGCTTTCTGGCTGACCGATATCTTCGACTGGGATACTGATGAAGAATTCGTTTTTTATTTTATGCTCCGCTATAAGTTTTATCAGATGGCGGATTATTTCATGACCGATCCGGTCAGTGTAAGTCCGGAGAATAACCCTTCCATATTGGATTTTGCCAAAGCGTACGAAATGGGACTGATACCCGAAGCTGAGGTCATGAAAGAACTGATGGTACGCCGTGCTTCTGAAGATTCGCTTAGCTTCGTTTCCCGCTACTTTGCCGACTCATTGAGCCATTGGCAAAAACAGAAGATAAAGAAGTATGAATATACGGAATTTACAAAATTCAATGAACTGGTAAACAAGGTGATCGGCCGTATCCTCGATATAGAGCTGAAGCGTGGAGACACACCGACCGAAGTTTCCCCTCTGGCCATGAAAATAGAATATGTAGAAGGGGTAAACTATCTGGTACAGATACTGAAAGCATTCGGCAAAGACACATTCGGCCGTTCCGACTACTATTATAATTCAAGTTATACGAAGAAAGAAGTATTGAGCAAGCTGCTCCGTTGTTGTTATCCGGCTAAGACGGATAATGCGGAAGTGCTGGCTACCTTGCTGCAAGGCTCCGGTATTACTGAAGAACGTCTGGTGGAAGCAGCCATGTACGCTCCGCAATGGTTGAATATCATACAGGAATGCATCGGCTGGAAAGGCCTGACAAGTGCCGCCTATTACTTCCATGCCCATATCAATGAATGGTGCGACGACAAGAAGAAAGCCATCATCGCCCGTTATACGCCGATCGAACCGGAAGACCTTCGCCTGGGAGCATTCGATATCGATTGGTTCCGCGAAGCCTACCAAGAGATAGGAGAGAAGCGTTTCGAAGTAGTCTACGATGCAGCCAAATATATCTCATCCGGTACGGGACATACCCGTGCCCGTAAATATGCGGATGCCGTGAATGGAAAGATGGTTGCCGCAGCAACGAAGGAGCAGATCAAAGATAAACGTAACAAAGACTTGCTGATGAGTTACTGCCTGATCCCGTTGGCAAAGAAAGCAATGCCCGACCTGCTGGAACGTTACCAATATCTGCAACAATTCCTGAAAGAAAGCAAGACCTTCGGTGCACAACGTCAGGAAAGCGAAAAGAAAGCCGTCGAGATCGGCATGCAAAACCTGGCACGCAATGCCGGCTACAGCGATGTGACCCGTCTGGTGTGGAGTATGGAAACCGAACTGATCAAAGAGATGGAACCTTATTTCACTCCGACCGAACTGGAAGGTACCACCGTTTATGTGGAAGTAGATGCTGAAGGCAAGTCCGAGCTGCGTTACAGGAAAGGAGAGAAGGCTTTGAACAGCGTCCCCGCCAAGCTGAAAAAGCATCCTTATATAGAGGAACTGAAAGCTGTCCATAAGAAGTTGAAGAACCAGTATTCGCGTTCCCGTATTATGCTGGAACAGGCGATGGAAGACGAAACGCCTTTCTTCATCAGCGAACTGGCAGCCCTGACCCGTAATCCGGTAATCTGGCCCTTGCTGAAGAACCTTGTCTTTGTCAGCAAAAACGATACCGGCTTTTTCGCTGACAACTGCCTGGTAACGGCCGATGGCGAATGCATCGCCCAAAAGCCGGACACTTCCGTCCGTATCGCTCATCCTGTCGATCTGTATAACCGTGGCGTATGGCACCGTTATCAGCAATGCCTGTTTGAGAAAGAGATACGTCAACCCTTTAAGCAGGTGTTCCGTGAATTGTATGTGAAGACGGATGAGGAACGTCCGATGTCGAACTCGCTTCGTTATGCCGGTAACCAGATCCAACCGCAAAAGACAGTAGCCCTGCTGAAAGGTCGCCGCTGGGTTGCCAACTACGAAGAAGGGCTGCAAAAGATTTATTACAAAGAGAACATCATCGCCAGTATCTATGCGCTGGCCGATTGGTTCAGCCCCGCTGATATAGAAGCGCCTACGTTGGAATGGGTGGCTTTCTATGAACGAAAGAGCTATAAAGCATTGAAGATAGAGGATATTCCGGAAGTGATCTTCTCCGAAGTCATGCGCGATGTAGATCTGGCTGTCAGTGTGGCACATGCAGGCGGTGTCGATCCGGAAGCCAGCCATTCTACCATTGAAATGCGGCGGGCCATTATCGAGTTCACGTTGCCGTTGTTCAAACTTTCGAATGTCACGCTGGAGGGAAGCCATGCCTTTATCAAAGGCACTATGGGCGAATATACGGTTCATCTGGGTAGCGGTGTTATTCATCAGAAGGCGGGAGCGGCTATCAATGTATTGCCTGTTCATTCGCAGCATCACGGACGTCTTTTTCTTCCTTTCGTAGATGAGGATCCGAAGACGGCTGAGGTTATTTCGAAGATATTGCTCTTTGCCGAAGATAAGAAGATAAAAGATCCGTTTATACTCGACCAGATACGGATTGTGCGATAGGATAATAAGAAAAGGGGGACAATTACGTCCCCCTCTTCATACACTAGTATTAATACTGTTTAGCGGATAATCACTTTTTGTGATACATTACCGATACGTACGATATAGAAACCGGCACGCAACTGCATATTGTAGTCGCCTGATACACCACGAAGTTGTTGCTGTAAAGCTCCGGTACCACTGATTATATATACATCCGATGTTTCCGGTACATGTATATATAAGGTAGAACCTACAGTCCAGGCACGAGCGGCATCTGCAACATTTTCTTCAATACCCGTTGCGGTATTCTTCACAATACCTGATACAATGATCTTAATGTCTTTCTGGATATTCTTGATCGTATAGTTGCCGTCGGCGTCTGCTGTGATCGCTTTACCATCTACGGTTACAACCGGTTTAGACTGGTCATAGTCTTTATCCAACGTAATCTTGAAGGAGAAGTTATCGCCTTCGTCTACGGTTGTCGTTTCACCTTTGCTGAAAGTAGCACCTGCTACCTTATCAAGTGATACGGTGTAAGTAGGTGTCGACGGATTTGACGGCTCAGAGGGCGTACCTTCAGTGCGAAAAGTAACGGTGACAGCCGGGGTGTAAAGAGTAGTGGTTGCAGCATTTTTCGTACTCTTTACCTCGCAACGATACTTTATTGAACCATCCTGTGTCTTGTCTATTTTTAGGCTTGCATCTGTTCCGTTTGTTTCTATCCATTGAGTGGTATATTTCTGCCATTTATAAGTAATTGCTCCGTTTGTCGTTTCGGCAACAACATTCAGTGTAATACTTTTCCCGGTTGTAGACTGGTCTTTTGGAAGGGTAGTGATAGTCAGATCGGCATTACCCTCAACAGTAACAATTGTGGCCGTCTTATCAGTAAAGACTCCGTTGTTTACTACTGTTCCGACAGCACCTTTGTTTGCCAGTGCGGCACGTGTTTCGATAGCCAAAGTACGGGGAGCTATGGCGGCATCCTGCAATACCAGAGTTCCTTCATTGGTAATCTTAGTGATCTCATTGCCTGATTGCAGAGTAAGAGTAGTTGTTTTACCTGTGGCAAGAGTTATTTCCGGGATCATTGTTTCATTTAAGACAATCTCGCCGACTGATCCTTTCAGGTCGAGTTTTTCCTTAATCTCTGCTTTACTGATAGTAAGTTGTTCGGTAGTAACACCCGCAGCAATCTCAACGCTCTTTACAGTCGTAGTTGTCTGACCGTCACCTATCTTATCGACAGGGTTATCATTTGTGATTTGAACATCTGTTGTCGATTGGTCACCGGTAACAGCCGGCATAAAGTTAGTGACCGTCGTCGTTCCCTGTATCGTTACGCCTGTGGCAGCTTCCAATGCATCACCTTCACCGTCTCTAACGGCCGACCAGCTAAAGACGTTTGTTTTTCCGCCTTCGCTTGAATAATCCTTGCTATTATTCTTACTCTTTTCATACGTCCAGCTCAATTTTGTGGGGATTACACCATTCGTTTTAATAACAACACCATCCATATCTGCCAGCAAAGCGATGGCTGCGGCTTCATCTTTTGCAGCTTCCGTCAGTTTGTAAGTGGCAGGAACGGTTACGGCTGTAATCTTTTCCTTGTCGACTATAAATTTGATGATAAAGTTTTTAGCTGTTGTACCGTCTTCGGCAGTGATGGTAAATTTGAATGCTTCGAGAACCGGAGTTTCATAAGAAGTTACTCCTTCGACCAGCGTTCCGTGCTCATTCGGTTGTTCAGTAAGGCTGACAGTAGCTTTAGAATCAGTCGGAGTGATGGATACGGTAATACTTTTTGTTCCGTAAGCAACTGTAACGTCGTTAGTCTCGGAGGCTTCTTTTACCGGTGCAATTGTTTCTATTGAACCTCCGGCAACCTGATAAGTCAATGTACTGATGCCGGCTTCTGCGCTTACGGTATAGTTGGTAACAGCAGTTGTTCCGGTGACTGTCACCTCTTGATCGGCTGCGATCTCGCTACCGTCTTCTTTTACAACTGTCCAGGTGAAGTTGTTCGACTGGCCGCTTGCTTTATTGAATTCATCTCCACTATATGCCCATTTCAGTTTCAGGGGTGCACCGCTGTTAGCCGTCAGGGTTATGGTTTTCATATCCATTGCATCAAGCAAAGCGATAGCTGCGTTTTCGTCTGCAACAACTTTCGGTAAAGTGTAAGTTTTCGGTACTCCGGCAACTACCGTTACCAATTCTTTTGCGGTGGTGAAATTGATAGTAACGTTGCGGGTTGTGCTTCCGTTTTCGGCTGTAATGATAAGAGCCAGCGATGCTTTACTTTCTGATAATGTAAGCGGGAATTCTGTTGCTGCTTCTTCTCCGGCAAGCTTTGCAGTTGCATTATCATTGCATGCTATATTTACCGTGATCGAGGCACCGGCTGCAGTTCCATACGGAAGTTCGACTGCATAGGTTTGATCTCCGATACCTGACAGGTCTCCGGTTACTGCAGTTGACTGGCCCTCTTCACCTATTTTGTAAGTCAGTGATGAGATTACCGTCTTGTCGCTGGCAGCGGTGTTTTGAACGCTGACTGTCCCGGTTACTGCTACGTTATCCGGATTAAGCAGTTCACCTAAATCATTCAGTGTCCATCTGAAATTGTTTGTGGCTTCGACTGCTGCATTATAGAGGCTGCTTCCATTGTCCGCTTCACTATATGACCAGGTGACAGGCAATGTTGTCACAGTCGATTTCTCACTTGTCACAGTTGCATTTTCATTAGATGCTCCTAAAGCCGTAATTACACTTGATGCATCTGCATAACGTTCAGTTAACTGGGCAACAGTGATAGTCTCAACAGTTTTAAGCTTGTCTTTTGATGTAAATGTGATGGTATAATCTTGTGTTGTTCCGTTTTCGGCTGTAACAGTAATGGTAGCATCGCCCGTTAAACCGGAATAAGAAGCGACTCCAAGATTAGCTGTTACATTAGCTAAACCGGTAGCCGTTACTGTTGGAGTTAAAGAAATAGCGGTTGCATTAGCTACAAACTGATTCAATTCTACAGTATATGTATAAGTTTCGGATTGGAGTTCGATAGCTTGATCTGTAATGCTCATGCTTGCAATGCTATAAGTCAAAGATTTTAAACTGGCATCGTTACTTTTGGGTTTAGCAGAAGCTATAATTACAATGTTACCGTCGATAGTCACTCCTGAACCGATTGTCAGAGTACCGTTCGAATAAGTATAACCGGAAGTTCCATCATTGGCTGTCAATCCTTCATTTGTCCCGATAACAACACTTTCCAATTCGTCAGGGAGCTTGGTATTCGTTCCGTCAGTAACCGTAAGTGTGAATTCTTTTGTATTTCCATCAGTCGTTCCCGGAGAAACACTTAAGCCACAGTTTTCGGCATCGGCTAATGTAACCGTGTATTCCGTAGCCAACACCTTTCCCGACGTCAGCAACGAAATCAATAACAAACTTGCCAGAAACATAAAATGAGAGAATAGGCCTTTCGCAGCCTTGGTTCGTGTACTGCCGGACGGGGTCGAGAGTCCGGTTGTTGCCATCTTACTTCCCGACGATGACTGGTCGGTTAAGAGTAAATTTGCTCTTTTCATACTAATGTGTGAATTATACCCATCAATCCCCGAGTGGATAGTTATATAAAATAAAAGAGGCGTAGGGACTGTTGATATATTTTCTACTGAGGGATTCGACGCCCTGAAAGCCAATATACAACAGCTACCCCCACGCCCTTTTATCTATATATATCCAAAGACATATACATATAGTAATGCCCATGAACAGATATAACAACAAAAGGTACGTGAGCGTTGTGCTGTGTATTATCCGGCTTTCGTGAAAGTGTCGAATTTCCAGTAGAAGGATAATATCTTAACGCTCTTGTAATCAATAAAACGTACTGACCGATAACGCTATACCGGGGTACGGGAGCAAAAGTAGGGAGTCTCGTCGGATAAAACAAGCAAAAAGAAAAAAGTTTTTTAAGCATTGTGGGTTCATCAGCTATTTATATTCAATATCTAGCTGATATTCTGACGGATAGAAGATGAACCCACCTGCCTTTCCGCATTCATCCGGCCTTCATTCCGGTTTCATTCCGCCTTCATGGTTCATATTTTGCCAGTTTTGAATGTTTCAGTGTCGCCGCTTGTCCTGAAAGGACTAACTGTGAATAGCCCCCGGT
>ULWH01031130.1_pt1 | contig 14466 bp, 15 predicted proteins | sample 1960201 | NCBI WGS metagenome assembly ULWH01 (sample SAMEA4835808, study PRJEB28245) | human gut metagenome | biome: gut microbiome; material: fecal sample | place: Denmark | collected 2008
GCTGTGCGCCGTGGTTTCTCCGGAAGGCATGCTTGATTATATGAAGGCGCATGCGGATGAGGTGGAGGCGGTCATTCACATGGGGGCCATTTCCGCCACCACGGAGACGGACGCCGATTTGATTATCCGGACGAATTTCACGCTGAGCTGGCATTTGTGGGAGTTTTGTTCCCTGTACGGCAAACGGTTTATTTACGCCTCCTCCGCAGCCACGTACGGGGACGGTTCCATGGGGTTTGACGATGACGCCTCCCTGGAGCACGTCAACGCGCTGCGCCCCCTGAACGCATACGGCTGGAGCAAGGCCCTGTTTGACCGTAAAGTGGCCCGGGAAGTGAAAGAAGGGCGTCCGGTTCCCCCCCAATACGCCGGGCTTAAATTTTTCAACGTGTACGGCCCTAATGAATACCATAAGGGCGGGCAGAAAAGCGTGGTGGCCCATATATTCCCCCAGGTGAAGGCCAATGAAACGGTGAAGCTGTTCAAATCTTACCATCCCGACTACCGTGACGGATGGCAGCTCCGGGATTTCGTGTGGGTGGGCGACTGCGTAGATGTGGTGCTTTGGCTGCTGGAGCATCCGGAGGTGAGCGGCCTGTTCAACGTAGGTTCCGGGAAGGCACGTTCTTTCCACGATCTGGCGAAGGCGGCATTCCATGCGCTGGGCCTCCAGGAAAAGATTGCCTACCGGGAGATGCCTGAAGAGCTCAGGGGGAAATATCAGTATTATACGCAGGCGGACCTTTCCAGGCTGCGCGCTGCCGGTTATGCAGCGCCCATGACTTCCTTGGAGGATGGCGTGCGCCGATACGTGCAGGAGTATCTGGACAGGGAAGACAGTTACGTTTAACCCGCATTCCTTTTTTCTCCCATGCCTGCACAGCGCATTCTGATCATCAAGCATGGAGCCCTTGGCGATGTGGTGCTCGCCATGGGGACGATGAAGCGGCTCCGCGAACTTCATCTGGAGGCGCATATCACCCTGATGACCATGGGAATGTTTGTTCCCATGGCGGAGCAGCTCGGAGTGTTTGACGATTTTATTGTGGATAATCGCCTGCCTTACTGGAAGCTGGGCGCCACCTGGAGAGCCGTCCGTTCCATTGTGAAAGGGAATTTTGATGTGGTGTACGATCTTCAGGAATCTTCCCGCACCAGGAAACGCTATTATCCCGCCGTGCGCTTCCTGCTGAACCATGACATGGACTGGGTGGCCTGCAATTCCGGAGAACGGCGCAAATTGCTGAAGAAGAAATCCTTCCGGTGGGGGAAGGTGGTACGGGAGCCGTTCCGTTTGGAACGCGTTCTGACGGATCTTTCTTTCATGCACGGGGAGGGGCTGCATTTTGACGAGCTTCCGGAACGTTATGTGATGATGATTCCGGGCTGTTCCCCCAACCATCCCTACAAGCGCTGGCCCGTGGAAAATTTCTGTGCCCTGGCGAAACGCCTGGCGGCGCGGGGCGTGTCCTCCGTTGTCATCGGCACCCGGGCGGAGGCTGTGGAAGTGGAGGCTATTGCCGCCAGCTCTCCCCTGGCTGTCAGTTTTCTGGGCAAGTCTTCCCTGATGGATATTCCCCAGATGGCTTTGCGTTCCCTGGCTTGTGTAGGCAATGATACGGGGCCTACACATATGTGTGCCTATGCCGGGGTGCCCGTGACCGCCATTTTCTGCCACCGGACGCGCAACTCCGCCATTACTGCGCGGTGCATTTCCAACCTGGTTTCCCCCGGCGCCATTGAGGAAATTACAGTGGACCAGGTATGGTCCGCGCTGGAGCCTTTTCTGCCGCCGCAGGAAGGATTTGAACAAATAAGGGCGGCAGATTTTCCGCATGGCTTATGACGGCTCCCGTGAACATTTCCGTGCTGGTTCCGGTTTACAATGTGGAGCCGTACCTGGCCCAGTGCCTGGAAAGCATTTGCTCACAGACGCTCCGTGAGCTGGAAATAGTTTGCGTGGATGACGCTTCCACGGACGGCTCCCTGTCCATTCTGCGGGAATTCGCGGAGCGGGACCCGCGGGTGAAGGTCGTGTAGGCTCCGGAAAACGGCGGCCTATCCCGCTCCCGGAATCTGGCGATGAGCCATGCTGTGGGAGAGTATCTGTTTCTGGTGGATTCCGACGACTGGCTGGAGACGGATTTGCTGGAGGAGATGTACCGCCGTGCGAAGGCGCTGGATGCCGACAGGCTGGCATGCGGGTTCCGGTATTATTACGAGTCCGCCCCCGACCGGGAGGACCGGTTTCTGCCGGAGGACATGGCCCCTCCGGAAAAAGGGTGGCTTCCCTGCACTCCGGAGACCATTGGGAAAATACATCATGGAGCGGGCGGCATGATGATCAGGCGTTCCATTGTGGAAAAGCATGGCATCCGGTTCCCCGAGGGCGTTGCCTGTGAAGACCTGTATTTCCATTACGCCGTTTTTCCGTGGTGCAGGAGGGTTTGCGTCGTCAGCAGGGCGGCTTACGTTTACCGCAAGCGGGCCGGATCCATTACCAGCGGTTTTGCGTCCGGCAGTTCCCTCCAGTCTCTGGATTACCTGACGGTGGCGGAGCTGGTGCTGAAGGAATGGAAAGAAGCTGGAGTTCTTGCGGAATACAGGACGGCATTTTTGAAAATGCTGGTAATGGGTGTGAAGAACATCCGCAAATACGCCCCTCATGCCGTCCAAAAGGAGGTTACCCGAAAGGTGGCCGATATGCTCCGTCAGGAAAATCTGTACCGTCCCGCAGAGGATGATGCCTGCCTGTCCCGCCGGGAAGGAGAATTGCTGAAAGCCTGGATGGGCGGAAAATCCGGCTTGGACTTTTCCTATTACTGGAAGAAAATGCGCAAGGCGGGAGCCCGGTTGCTGCGCCGCTGACATCACCCGAATGGATAATCCGATGAAGAAGAATGAATTTGCCGTCGTCCTGGCCAGTGACAACAGGGGCATCCTGCCTTTGAGCGTTACTGTCTTTTCTTTGCTGAATACTGCCGGTCCGGAGACTTTTTACAAAATTTACGTTCTTTCCGACGGCATTGACGGAGAGAACCGGGCAAGCGTGGAGCGGCTGGCCGCTCCGTTCGATTGCCGTCTGGAGTTCATAGACGTTTCCGGCATTTTGGAAGAGCACGACTTTCCCCATACGGAACAATGGCCGGTGCCAGCCTGGGGACGCGTGTTCATCCCGGAATTATTGAAGGAAGAGCGGGGCAATATTCTGTATCTGGACATTGACGTTCTGGTTTGCCGGGATTTGACGGAGCTGTTCCGGACGAATATGGACGGAAAAGCAGTAGGGGTGGTGTTTGAGAATTTTTCCAGACCCGGTTCCCATTTTAACGAACGTCTTGAGATGCCGCTGACCTGCACGGGATATTTCAATTCCGGCGTGCTGCTGATGAATGTAGATGTCTTCCGGGAGAGGAATCTGGTCAGGGCTGTGCTGGATTATGCCGTCACTCACCGGGACAGGCTGACGTGTCCGGACCAGGATGCCTTGAACGGAGCCCTGTGCGAGCTGACCGTGCCGCTGCACCCGCGCTGGAACTGGCATGACGGCTTGACGCGCCGCATTTTGAAAAACGATCCCCGGGAACAGTTTTGGCGCGGCGTTACGCCGCGCCAGGCGGTGGAAGCGGCTTTGGAACCGGGCATTCTTCATTACCAGGGGGTGCACAAGCCCTGGCGGTATAATTGGCGTTATGAAGGGGAACGTTACGAACGGGTTATGCGTGAAGCCGGGCTGCTGCGCGGTCCGCTGCCCGGAAGAACGCTCCCGGCCGTCTTGAAAAAGCACCTTTACCGGCCTGTTTACCGGATGACGGCCAGAAAGATTTTAAGGCTGAAGGAAGGGTTTGATAACCGGCTCCTTTGAAACTATGGAACCCGGCCGTTCTTTTCCGTTTTCCTTATGGATTGCCGCCAGCGTGGAGCGGAGGGGGAGGGCACCGGGAAGGAAGGGACTGTATTTTAACGGGAGGAATGGGTCAATGCAGTTCCAGCAGATAGATTTCCGGCGGGCAGTTGAAGCGGAGGGGGAGTGTGCTTGTCCCCAGCCCCTTGGTGATCAGGTAGGTATTGCCGCCGGAGATATGCCAGGGATAGGTGTAGGGTAGGGCATGGTCCGGGCTGGCTTCAAACCGCAGGAGGCCGAAAGGAAGGCAAACCTGGCCTCCGTGGGTGTGCCCGCTGATGACGATGTCCACGTCTCCATGGGAAAGTATGCGGTCCGTTTCCGGACGGTGGGAAAGCAGGAAATGGGGGATGTCCGGCGACTGGCGTTTGGGCAGCCGTTTTCTGACATTGCGCGTCGTATCCAATATTCCGGAAAGCTGAAGCTGCCTTCCGTCCTTGAACGTGACAAGCGCGCTCTGGTCTTCCAGCACGGTGATTCCCGCTTGTTTCAGTTCCCTGCTCCAGTTGTTCCAGCCGAAGGTGAAATCATGGTTTCCCTGAATAGCAAAGACCCCGCAGGGAGCCGTCAGGCCTTTCAGCAGCCGGGCGGCCGTGGCGGGATCCATGCTGGCGTTTTCGCTGCTTCCCCGGGCATAGTCCCCAACCAGCAGAATCAGGTCCGGCCGGAGCCGCATGATCCTCTGAACATAGCGCAGGGCCCTCACTTCATCAAACGCGGTGGGCATCAGGTGCAAATCGCCGGCAATAACGACTTTAACGGGTGTTCCCTTCCCTTTCCACTGGGGGACACGGTAGTCCACTTTCCTGACAAACAGAAGATTGGGTTCTACCAGGTACGCCCAGGTCATGCCGGCCACGCCGAGCGCGCAGAGGCTCAGCAGGAGAATGCCGAAAAACCGGAGTATTTTGACGGAAAAGGGCATGAAAAGGATACAGCTTGGCAGAGATTATAATTACAGATAACCCCGGGCGAGCGATTTATGCGTCTTGCCATTTTTGGAAAGGCGTCTCCTTGGGAGATTTTCGCAAATTTGATTGACGGGCGCCCGCATGGTATGCTTTTATGCTCCAAGATATTTCCATATCCTTTATCACCCATCATTTAACCACGCATATGAAGAAGATTACCGTTATGGCTCTTGCCGCTTTTGCGGCGAGCATCATGGCTTCCTGCTGCTGCCAGGATCAGGGTGCTCCGCCCCTGACCCCCCTGCCCAAGTTCAATGACCTGAACCAGCCCGCCGTGGATGTGGCTCCGGTGGTCATGAAGTCCAAGAAGTAATCCTCTTCCGGGATTAAGTACGACTTTTCAAGCCGCACTTGGTGATTGTCCAGGTGCGGCTTTTTCTATAAAAACACGGCAGTACATATGGAAGATTGGAAACATTGTCCCCAATTTGCGCCTTTGGCGGATCTGATCCGCAGCCATGGCAGTTTTGCGGTAATTGCGCATGTTCATCCGGACGGCGACGCTATCGGCTCCACGCTGGCTTTGGGGGAAGCCCTGAAGCAAATGGGAAAGAAGGTGGTGATGATGAACGAGGACGGGGTGCCTTCCAATCTGGCCTTTATGCCGGGTGTGGAAAATATTATTCCCACGCCTGATGAGCCGGTGGATGTGGAAGTAGCCATTTCCGTGGATAACGGCGCGCTCAAGAGGCTGGGAGAACGCAGCCTGGAGGCTTTGGCGGGAGTGAAGGTGTGGGCGAACATCGACCACCATCGGACGAACGAACTGTTTGGAGATGTGCAGTGCGTTTTGCCGGACGAATGCGCCACGGGGGCGGTTTTATATTACTTTTTCAAGTATCTGGGCATTCCCGTTACTCCGGTGATGCGAGACGCCCTTTACGTGGCCGTCAGCACGGATACGGGGTCTTTCCAGTACCAGATGACGACGGCGGCCGTCATGGAACTGGCTGCGGATTTGATCCGGATGGGCGTTGACGTCCAGGACATCAACCGCCAGCTTTACCAGGAAAAGCCGTGGGTGAAAATGCAGTTGATGCGTGAGGCGCTGAACGGAATGAAGCTGACGCCGGACGGCAGGATTTGCACGTTTTGCCTGACGAATGAGGCAAAAGCCCGGATTGGAAGCCGTCCGGAAGATACGGAAGGCCTGATTGACCTCCTGCGTTCCGTGCAGGGAGTCTGGCTGGCCGCTTATCTGGAAGAAACGGAGGACGATCCCCGCATCCGTATTTCCCTGAGATCCAAGACGCCTGAAATATCCGTCGCGGAGCTGGCCTCCCGTTTCGGCGGCGGCGGCCATTCCATGGCCGCCGGAGTGCGTATCCGGGGGCCTATTGAAGAAGTGCGCCTTACTATCCTGAAGGCTATGCGGGAAGAAGTGGAACGAGTGCTCCGACAGAAGATTTCATGAATGTTTCAGATTCCATCCAGGTTCCTTCGGGCGTCCTGTTGATTGACAAGGCGCGGGACATGACTTCCCACGATGTGGTGGCGATTGCGCGGCGTTCCCTGGGAATTAAGAAAATAGGCCACTGCGGCACGCTGGATCCCATGGCCACGGGGCTGCTGATGCTGGTGGTGGGAAAGGCGACCAAGCTTCAGGACAAGTTGATGTGTGAACACAAGGAATACGCCGGAACTCTCATGCTGGGCGTGGAGACTTCCTCCCAGGATGCCATGGGAGAAATAGTGGCGGAGTATTCCGTGGACGGAGTGACGGAACAGGCCGTGCGCGAGGCGTTTGACCGGTTTGACGGCGCTTTTGAACAAATCCCTCCGATGGTTTCCGCTATTAAAAAGGGCGGGGTTCCGCTGTACAAGCTGGCCCGGAAAGGTCAGGAAGTTGTGCGGGAACCGCGGCCTGTGGAAGTGTTTGGCCACGGAATTTCACGCGTGGCCATTCCGGAAGTGGATTTTACCGTTCAGTGTTCCAAAGGTTTTTATGTGCGGTCCTATGCTTATGATATTGGGAAGGCATTGGGCTGCGGAGCGCATTTGAGCGCCCTCCGGCGCACCAGGTCCGGTTCTTTTACGCTGGACCGCGCCATTACGGTGGACACCCTGAAAACCGCTCCCAGGGAGGAACTGTTCCGGGCTATGCTTTCCCTGAAGGAGCTAGCGGATATTCTGATTGCCGGGTAGCATATGGTCATTTACCGGGAATTCAAGGGATTGAAAAGCCTTGCCGCCCCCGTACACTGGGCCATGGGGATGTTTGACGGGGTGCATCTGGGACACGCCGGAGTGATTGCCGCGGCGGTGAAAGGGGCTGCTCTTGACGGAGGAATTCCCGCCGTGCTGACATTCCGCACTCATCCGCTGGCCCGGGTGAGGCCGGAAAGCGTGCCGCCTGCCATCATGGGGGAAGATGCTGAAAAATTTGCCTTGATGAAAGAGCTGGGAGTGAAGGCAGTGCTGTCGCTGGAATTTTCTTCCAGGCTGGCGTCCATGAGCCCGGAGGAGTTTATCGGGGAACTTTGTTCCTCCTGCCTGGTGGCTCAGATTGCCGTGGGAGAGGACTGGCATTTTGGCCGCGGCAGGGCAGGGAATGTAGAAACCCTGCGCCTGCTGTCCTGCCGCTACGGGTTCCGGGTGACGGCCGTTCCTTCTATTCTGCAGGACGGGGAGCGCATAAGCAGCACCCGGATCCGCGAAGCCGTGTGCGCGGCGGATTTTTTACAGGCTGCCGGCATGCTTGGCCGTCCCTACCGCTGGAAGGGGCCGGTGATTCACGGGCGCCAACTGGGGCGCCTGCTGGACTACCCCACGGCCAATATAAGACCCGGTTGCGGGTTGCAGCCTCCCCATGGCGTTTACGCCGTGCGCGCCCGGGTGGCCGGCAAAAAATACGGAGGCGTAGCCAATCTGGGGGTGCGCCCCACCGTGGAAGGTGAGACGGGGGAACTTTTGCTGGAAACGCATTTATTCGGCCACCCGGGGGATATTTACGGGCGGGAGATGGAAGTGGAACCGGTCCGTTTCCTAAGGCCGGAAATCAAATTCCCTTCTTTGGAAGAATTGAAAAGCCAGCTTGCCCGGGATGCCGCCCATGCCGCGGAAGCGCTGGAGGAGGGGGAGTAAGACACAGAAAACCGTAAAATGGAGGATGACGGCTTGACCGGAGGGGCGATCGGGGGTTTGTTGTTCGAACGTCATGTTGGTTGAGCAGTTAAAATCAAAAATTCATCGCGCCATGATTACCCGTGGCGATGTTCAATATGAAGGCAGTATTGAAATTCCTGCCGATCTGATGGCCGCCGTGGATTTGTGGCCCGGGGAAAAAGTTCTCGTGGCGTCCGTCACGTCCGGGAACCGTCTGGAAACATATGCTCTCCAGGGGCCTGCCGGCACGGGGAACATCATCATGAACGGCGGTGCGGCCCATTTAATCAAGACGGGCGAACGGGTGGTCATTATGAGTTTTGCCTTGTCGGACAAGCCCATCATCCCCAAGAAAATCGTCTGCAACGAGCATAACGAAATCATTTCCTAGACTTTACAAACCGTTCGAATTCACACATACTCCCCGCGCTCATGAACCTTTTTTTAGCAGATTCACTCAATATCAGCATTCAGTTGCTTTTTGCCGTTTTGGTGATTGTATCACTTCTCCTTCTGGGCGTAGTGCTTATGCAGAGGCCCAAGCAGGAAGGGCTGGGAGCCGCCTTTGGCGCAGCCATTACGGACCAGGCCTTTGGCGCCCGGACGACGGATGTGCTGAAAAAAGCCACGGTGTACTTCGGAACCGCGTTCATGGTCCTTTGCCTGGGGTTGGGCATGCTGATCAACCGGCAGCACGTTAAGAGTTCGGAAAGCCTGTTGAGCCCGGAAATGATGAAGGCTGCCGCCAGGCAGGAAGCCTCCGTTCCCGCCAAGACGCCGGAAGAACTCCAGCAGGAGGAGTTGCGCAGGCGCGCCGCTGAGGCGGAAGCCGCTTCTTCTCAGGTTCCGGCTCCCTCCGTGACCGAAGCCCCGGCCCCTGCTTCCACAGAAACTCCTGTCCCCTCCAACTAAAGGAGCATTCTTTTTAAACACCCCGGCTGCCGGAAGGCGCCGGGGTGTTTGTGCACCGGGGTTATTCCGTCTGCTGCCGTTCCGGGAACAGGCTTTGAAATTGGCGGCACCGGTTGTTTTCCGCTTGCCCTGAACCGTAATTGCGCTACTCTTGGCAAAGTATGAAGACACCTTTTTTGAACCGTAAATCCAAGGGATTCACGTTAATTGAATTGCTTGTGGTGATCGCCATTATCCTGACGCTGGCCGGCATCGCCATGACGGTGGTGAACGGCGTGATGGAAAAATCCAAGGTTACCACGGCGCGGAGCGACTGCAACGGCCTGCAGACGGCTGTGGAAAATTACATGCTGGACAACGGCCGCGTTCCCGTGGCCTGGAGCGGCCGGGAAATGTCCAAGCAGGCCCGCAAGGACGGACAGTATTACGTGACAACCGCCGTGGACGATGATAGCCGCATCATGAGCATCCTGACCAATTATATGGACCGGGCGGATGAGGACAGAAAGCTGAACCCCAAGAAAACGGCTTATTTCAATACGACGACTACGGATGTGGAAGGCGCTCCCGGCCTGTTTTTTGAAAGCCGCGGCCGTGTGGGCCTGATGGATCCCTGGGAATCTCCCTATTACATTGTTTTGAATGCCAACCCTGACGACCGTACTCCCCGTGTCCAGGTAGGTTCCCGGATGGTGACCAAGAACGTGGCCGTTTACAGCACCGGCAAGGACAAGCAGGGCAGCACGGCGGACGGCCATATCAACAATCCGGAATTGACGGAAGACAATGTGACTTCCTGGTAATGCATGACGGCGCCTCTTGTCGGGAGGCGTGGCCTCTTCATTTTGCGGGGCTTCCGGCTTATGGCCGTGAAGCCCCGCGGTATATTCAGGCATAAAGCCTGCAAACCGTATTTTTTTCTTTTCAACTTCTCTCAAAAACCTCTCAATAAGCCCCAGACATGAACTGGTTCAAAACAGACGACATACGCATTCAAGACATTGAGCCCCTGATTTCCCCCGCCATTTTAATCAAGGATTATCCGGCAACCACGGAGATTGCCAAAATGGTGGCTACGACCCGCAAGAATGCGGAGAACATCATTTCCGGCCACGACGACCGCCTGCTGGTGGTGGTGGGGCCATGCTCCATCCATGATCCCCAGGCTGCCGTGGATTATGCCTCCCGCCTGAAGGAACAAATGGCGCGCTTTGAAAAGGACCTGGTGATCATCATGCGCGTGTATTTTGAAAAGCCCCGCACCACCGTGGGCTGGAAGGGCCTCATCAACGACCCGTTCATGAACCATACCTTTGACATTAACCGCGGCCTTCACATGGCCCGCGGGCTATTACTGCGCCTGGGGGACATGGGGGTGCCTGCGGCCACCGAGTTCCTGGACACCATCACGCCGCAGTACATTGCGGACCTGATCACGTGGGGCGCCATCGGCGCGCGCACCACGGAAAGCCAGGTACACCGTGAACTGGCTTCCGGGCTTTCCATGCCTGTGGGATTCAAGAATGGCACCAGCGGCAGCCTGCAAATCGCTGTGGACGCCATTGTTTCTTCCTCCTGTCCGCACTGCTTCCTTTCCGTGACCAAGCAGGGAGTTTCCGCCATTGTTTCCACTACGGGCAATAAATCCTGCCACCTGATCCTGCGCGGTTCCTCCCTGGGGCCGAACTTTGATGAAGATCATGTAAAGGAAGCGGAAGAAGCCTTGCAGAAGGCCGGCATCAATAACCGCATCATGATAGACTGCTCCCACGGAAACAGTTGCAAGGATTATCGCAAACAGCCGGCTGTGGCCGCCAATATCGCGGAACAGATATCCAGCGGGTCCGAACAGGTTGTTGCCGTGATGATTGAAAGCAACATTGTGGAAGGAGCCCAGCCGTTGAGTTCCGACCTGGTGTACGGCAAGAGCATCACGGACCAATGCATTGGGTGGGAGACGACAGTGGAAGTGCTGGAAACCCTTGCCGCCGCTGTCCGCAAACGCCGTGCCAAACGGCAGGAAGCGTAAGCGTGCCCATATTCCGGAGGATTATTAACGAAGTTGGAGGCTGGCGCGGCCATGCCTTGGCTGGCGAGATTGCCGGAAACTACAGGTCTCATCCTTCATAGCCGGCTGATTTTACTGGCTCTTCGGTGTTTTTGCCGAAGAGTCAATGATCGTCCCCCCACAGATAAGAATGGCGTTCGGAAATCGTTTTGCCGCGGTTATCCTTCAGGACGAGCTTCCATGCGAGGATTTCCCCTTTTTCTCTGGCCTCATCCCCGATGAATTCGAAAACGGAGTTTTGCGTGCCGCCTTTTCTCCCGGCCGGATAGGAAATGGATTTTGTCAGGACGGTTGAACCTGTCTTTCCCTGGCGGTACATCATGACCAGGGTTGCCGCCTGTTCCGGATTGGCATCGTTCCATGTGACGAAGTAGTATTGACCCAGACGCTGAAGGCGCTGTTGCTGGGAGACGGCGCCATGCAGCAGATAGGTGGCCTGAGTGCGGTGCATGCCTACGTCTTCCGCAGGAACCACCGTGGTTTTTAAGGGCACCTCTCGAACGTGTTCAATCCGGGAAACCTGCTCCGCGCAGGAAAACAGGACCGGCAGCAGGGCGGCGCAGAGAGGAGCAGGAAATTTCATGAATCCATTCAATACATATCCGACTGGGGAGTCAACCCAAAGGTAGGGAAGCATTCAGCATGGAATGCAGTATGGAGGCGGAAAGGATGCGGATATTTCGGCAGGGAAATTGTTTCGCCGCCGAATCCTGCGGACTGGTTTTATTTCCATCAAGGGGCGGGACACCGGGAATAGAATCTCCTCTGGAAAAGCGGAAGATGTTGGGCGAGCGGGCTGTTCCAGGTCATCCGGGGATTGATGTCGCCATTATCCCGTTAATACAATGGTACGACCAAGGTGGAACCAAGAGCCAGCCAGCAGGGCAGTGTGAGGAAGGAAGCCACCGTCGTTGTCAGCAGGATTTGAGTGCCCAGGTCCGGATGGCCTCCGAAACGTTTGGCCAGAATGACCGGAATGACGGCAGAGGGAATGGCCGCCTGGATGATGATGACGCGCTTGATATAATCATCCACCGGAAGGAAATAAGCCATCAGGAGCAGCAGTGCAGGGGCCAGCCCCAGCCGCGTCAGCAGGCCGCAGATGATTGGTTTGGGTTCCCACTTCATGTTATGCCATAAATCCCGCATGGAACATCCGAACAGGATCAGGCACAGGGGCGTGGCGCAGTTGCCGATCATTTCAAAAGTCTTCATCAGGGGCGGTTGGGCTACATAGGTTCCCAGGCCGGACCAGGCGAGCGCCAGTCCCACGATGACGGCCAGCAGGGGCCCGCGGAAAAAGACGCCCATGTTCAGGTTGCCCGGACCGCCTGCGATAATGATGACGCCGATGCTCCAGACGACCAGCTCACACCCTACATTGTGGACGAAAAGGACGCCCAGCGTGGGGTCGTTGCCGGCGGTAAACAGCATCTGGATGATGGGAATGACGAAAAAAGCGTAGTTCTGCACTCCCGCCGTCAGGGTGAACGTGCGAAGGCCCGTACCGATGCGCATGCGCAGCATTTTCGCGACCAGCCATGCGGCCGCGATGCCCAGCAGAAGTTCCAAGGCCCCGGCTGCAATGGCCTGGAGGGAAAAGGAAACGCTGCTGAGCGTCTCATTTCCGGAGAGCACCATGTACTTCATGATGCTGTGGAAGACGAGGCAGGGGTAGGCCACATCCATCGCGATGCGCATGATGGGCGCGTCATGGTCTGCCTGGATGACTTGCTTGTGGCGCAGATAGAAACCCGTGGCAAAGAAAAGATAAACGGGAATGGTGGAGAGAAAGGTGGTGAGGATGACGGCGCCGGTATCCATGGCGGAAAGAATTGTTTTTGCGTTAAATGAGCGTATAAAAAACAGGAATTTATTTCCTGTTCCAAGATGGAATCAGGTGAATATTGTTATAGAAGATAACTCTATAATTTTATTTGCATTGATATTTTGTATGCGATTTTTCAAGTTTGTATTTTTCCGGAAAATCCTGAATGAGTTTATAAAATTTGGAATAGTATTCTTTTAAAGAAAAATCAGGTTGTTTATCTTTAATATAAGATGATGCCCGAGATAAGGCTACCCATCCTTCTTTTTTGTGCGTTTCAAATGCCTCCTTAAGTAATTTATGAATAGATTCAGGGATTTTTTTTCGTTTTTCTGATCCAGATTGGGAAGGCTTATTTTGTAGTGTATTATCTATTTTAGAGTCAGCAGTTTTTAATAAAATAAATTCATTGCAGCTTTTTTTAAAAGCCTCTGGAGTTTTCTTCTCTCCGATACCAATTACATAAATACCATGTTCCCTGACATATAGGGAAACGGGAGTGAAATCACAGTCGCTCGAAACAATGGCGAGGGCATCGTAAGATGACTGATGCAATAAATCCAAGGCGTCAATAGTCAACGCCATATCCGCCGAGTTTTTTTTGGGAGTATAATTAAATTGCTGCTCCGCTTTTATGCCAAACCGGTTTAGCGAGTCTTTCCAGTTTTTTAAACTTTCCTTGCTCCAGTCGCCATAGGCTCTTTGAATCACGATACGGCCATATGCAGATATTTCCTGAATGACGCTTTCAAGCTTATCCAGAGCGACGGTTTCAGCATCAATCAGAAGGGCCAGTTTTTGAAATTTTTCCATCATGTTTTTCCTTATCCAAGTGAGGAGGATCTTCTAATTATTTCTCAATGGACAGGAATAATGTCAATTCCTTGATGCTGGGAAAAACCTTTGAGGGATTGGCTTTTTTCAATCCGCTGATGTCTGCGGTCGTCGCCCAGGCGGCGGACAGGCAGGTCACCCCCGCTTTTTTGCAGACGGCCACATCTGAAACCGCATCCCCGATGTAGTAAAATTCATCTTTGTTCAAGCAGAAGTCGTGCAGAAGCTCTTCAATAGCTTCCGCCTTGTTGGGCCTGTCTTCCGCTCCGGTTTTGACGGAACAGAACAAATCTTGCATGCCGAATTGCTCAAGCGTAATGCGGCAGCTTTTGTCTCCCTTCCCGGTAATCAGGGCGACAAGCACGCCAGCCTTGTGCAGGGTTTCTATCAATTCGCGTATGCCTTCATACGGAGCCGGGCATGATTGATGCATTTTTTCATAAACCGGGTAGAAATCATGGAGAGCTTCCCGCCATTTTTCTCCGGTGACTTTCTTGATCATTCCTACTTCATTCAGGCCGAAAGTCTGCGTGATTTCCCGTTCGCTCAGCGTGTGGCCGGCGTAGGGAGAAACCGCTTTTTCAAATGCCCTGATGCACATGGGGACCGTGTCCCCTATGGTTCCGTCCAGATCAAAAGCGATCAGCTTGATCATTGTTCCCGACTTCCGTTGATTTTACGAATAACCTTGCAGGGGTTCCCCGCCGCCAGGCTGTCGGGAGGAATATTTTTGGTGACCACGCTGCCGGCTCCGATGACGCTTCCTTTTCCGATGGTAATGCCGGGCAGGATAATGACGCCGCCGCCAATCCAGCAGCCGTCTTCTATCGTTACCGGAAGAGCG
>ULWH01027725.1_pt1 | contig 14455 bp, 17 predicted proteins | sample 1960201 | NCBI WGS metagenome assembly ULWH01 (sample SAMEA4835808, study PRJEB28245) | human gut metagenome | biome: gut microbiome; material: fecal sample | place: Denmark | collected 2008
GTAAGCTCTCTCTGATGAGCGGCGCAGTTGCCGGTGACTCTTCTGGGAAGAATCTTCGCTCTGTCGGAGATATACTTATGGAGCTTGGCGGTGTCCTTGTAATCTATGCACTCAACCTTATCGACGCAGAAAGCGCAAACCTTCTTGCGGCCCTTGCGGTTGGGTCTTCTGTCGTTTTTCTCATATGCCATGATGTTAACCTCCTCTTTGGCTAAGGTGGAAGCCGAAAGCCGTACTGCGGCTCGGGCTTATTCATCGGGCGCAAAAGCCCGGTTCAAGTTTTTCTCAGAACGGGAGATCGTCGCTTATCGGGATCTCCTCGAAATCGTCCGCTCCGCCTGTGGCGAAGGACGCTGCGGGCTGGACGCGCGCGGGCTGATCGCCCTGGCGTGCTCCGCCTGTGCCCGTCTCTGCCTTTGAGCCGCAGAAGCTGACTTCGTCGGCGACAATTTCAAACGCGGTGCGCTTGTTGCCGTTCTTATCCTCGTAGTTGCGCTGCTGGATTCTGCCGCGAACGGCTATCATGGAGCCCTTCTGAAAATAGCGCGAGACGAACTCCGCAGTCTGTCTCCATGCGACTACGTTGATGAAATCGGTCTGTCTCTCTTCGCCCGCTTTGTAGCTGCGATCGACAGCGACGGAAAAGCTTGTAACTGAGAGACCCGAAGCCGTTGTACGCAGCTCGGGGGCGGCAGTGAGTCTGCCCATAATTATTGCAACATTAAGCATCTCTGTTTCCTCACTTTCTGACAATGAGTGAACGGAGAACACCGTCGGTTATACCGGCGACGCGGTAGAACTCCTCGGGGAACTCGGGGACAGCGCTGAAATTGAACAGAGCGTAGAATCCCTCGGGCTCATCGTTGATAGCGTAAGCGAGCTTGCGCTTGCCCCACTCATCAATGCTGTCCAGAGTGCCGTTCTGCTCAATGAGAGCCTTGAACTTCTCGATGAGAGCGGGTACGCCCTCCTCACCGTTCTTGACGGAGAAAACCATCATTGCTTCATAGCTGTTGTTTGCTGACATTCTTAAAGCACCTCCTTCTGGTCTTTTGGCTGCGGTTCTTCCGCAGCAAGGATTAGCCGCCTTTTTCCTGCGGCAATTAGTTATTTTAACAGTGTTTTGCGCTTTTGTCAACATATTTTTTTACATAAGTAAAGTCCGCTAAGTATTGTCAATCGGCTCTATTAGTGGTATATTTATATAAACAGGAATGAACGCAGGTGATTTTCATGACAAGCCCGGCAACCGAGAAAACCGCGCACAACAGACGCACGGCATACACGAAAACGGCTATCCGCCGCACATTCTTCGAGCTGCTCGAGGAAAAGGACTTCGACAGAATAAGCGTGCGCGAAATTTGTCAGCGCGCGGACATCAACCGAAGCACATTCTACCGCCACTATGACGACATAAACGCTCTGATGAACAGCATCGAGGCCGAGTTCGTCGCAGATATCGACAGGCAAATCGAGCGAATGGATCCCGATATCTTCGACGCGGTTCTGATCGGACTGTTCGATATCGTAAAAGACAACTCCGATCTTTGTTGCTACATGATGAAGTGCGGACCGCGAAAAGGCTTTATCAACTCCCTGTTTGTCAAGAATTACGACAGGACGCATATAAAGTGGAAGAAGTTCTTCCCCGAGATAACAGACAAGCAGTTCCGCTGGATGTATATTATGTTCTTCAACGGCATAACCGGCGTTATCGCGGAGTGGATAAACTCCGGCTTCCGCGAGGATCCCGCGGCGATAGTCGCTTTCACCACAAGTATATATTTTAACGGCTTTAGAAAATATTTCTAATCTGTTTATAATTTTGGGCGACACAAATCACTTTTTGTGTCGCTTTCTGCACACGTTTCCAAATACTGTTCCTTGTTTTTTAAGCCGAGGACACTATATACTTTTATTAATGCGGAAATACCGCAACGATGAAAGGAGTCCTCAGAATGAAACAGTCGCTCACAGTCAGAAGATCCGAGCACTTCGGCATAAACAGGAAGATAATCGCAAACATGACCGCGCAGAGCTGGCACGACATTCCCCATGTCGTCGTTACAAACGAGCCTGAGGCGTCCGAATTTCTGAAGGTTTTCAAAGAACTCAATAAAGGGCGCGCAAAGCAGGACAAGATCACGCTCAACGCAGTAATATTAAAGGTAATAACCGAGGCGCTCAAGAAGTGCCCCGCCATGAACGCACATATCGACTTCAAGCCGCGCCTTGTCCGAGGCTGCGTGACGGAGTTCGACGAGATAAACATATCCATGCCCATGCTTCTCGACTCGGGCGAGATGATGACGGTCAATCTGCACAATATGCAGGACAAGAGCCTGACGGATATCAGAGACACTCTCGCCGATGTCCAGCGCAGGGCGAAGAACTCGAATATGTCGCAGGTCATGTACGACGTATCCCTGAACGACACTCTTCAGGGGCTGGCAAAGGGCAAGCTCATGCAGACCGTCTCGCGCCTCATCGGCTCAAAGACGGGAAAATACAGAGTCAAGACGCTCTCCGGAAAGCAGAAGAAAGAATATTACGACATTCCCGAGCGCGACAGGCTCACGAAGCACGACATAGAACAGGGCACGATAACCGTGTCGAATCTCGGTTCGCTCTACAAGGACTGGGACGGCATATGCGCTCTGCTTGAGATAATCCCTCCGCAGGTCGCCGCGATAGGCGTAGGCGCTCCGCGCGACACGGCTATTGCAAATCCCGACGGCACGGTAACGGTCGGCAAGAAGCTCGTTTTCACCGTCGTTTTCGACCACCGCGCGCTCGACATGGGCGACGTAGTCCCCTTCCTGAAGTCTATAGATGAGACTTTCAAGCACCCGGAAGTTATCAAGGAGTGGATTTGACGGAGCCTTTAAAAAAGGAGATAATATGGACAAACAGAACAGTTGGCTCAGCTGGGCTATTGAGCTCCAGAGTCTCGCGCAGGCGGGGCTGACATATGGACACGACCCCTATGACCTCGAGAGATACAAGCGGATAAGAGAGATATCCGCCGAGATGGTAGCCCACAAAAGCGACATCCCGGCAGAAAAGGTCAAAGAGCTTTTCTGCAACGAGACCGGATATCAGACACCGAAGGTCGATACCCGCGCCGCGATTTTCAATGACGGAAAGATTTTGCTCGTCCACGAATCGAACGGCACATGGTCGCTCCCCGGCGGCTGGTGCGATGTAAATCAGTCGGTCGCGGAGAACACCGTAAAAGAGACTTTTGAAGAGGCAGGCTTGCGCGCCACCGCGGACAGGCTCATCGCCGTTCAGGACAGGAACAAGCACAATAAGCCAATATACGCTTACGGGGTCGTAAAGGTTTTCGTCCTCTGCTCCGTTGTCGGCGGCGAATTCATTCCGAATATCGAAACGACCGAAACAAAATATTTCGGAAGAGACGAACTGCCGGAGAATCTCGCGGGCGAAAAGACCTCGCGCGAGCAGATACTGATGTGCTTCGATGCGAACGAGAGCGAACATTGGGAGACAAAGTTTGATTAAGAGAAAAATCCATATGTAAAGTGATTTAACTTTACATATGGATTTTTGTTATATCAGCGAAATTTTATATAAAATTGCCGTCGAATCGCAGTAATATCAAGTGTTCTGCGATGTTGATCCAAAAAGTGTATTCAACCGTTGAGCTCCGTGTAAAGCCATATCACTTTACAACAAAGAATCACAAAACCGACCCGAAAAATTATATCTTCGAGTCGGTTTTCATTATAAAATTCAGGCTATCTCTATCTCAAACGAAACCGTCAGCGACTTCTCTGCGCCGTTGCCGCCGTTCCATTTGAAAGTCGAGGTTCCCGCGCATTTTCCCGCGCCGTAGGGCACTGCGTCGGCGGTGCTGCTCATGCCGGAGTTCATCTCGGCGGCGACGAGATACATATCCTGAACATAGCTCTCCCCGCTCTTGACGATAAATCGGCGCGTGGCGTCCTCGGTCATTTCTACGGGATAATCTTTGTCGTAGAACGCTTTTCCATCCTGCGTCAGAATTTTTGTGCGTATCTCATAGTGCTGCCGGTTATATATCGGGAGCGTTGAAACTATATCTTTTCCGCTGTTATTCGTGACGGTCGCCGTGATATGCACCTCGCCGCCGGATTTGACCTTCGGATTTTCGATATAAACTTTCAGCGTCACTCCGTCGAGAGTTTTTTCAATTGTCTGCAGAGCCGGGCTCATTTTGGCGGTGCTTTCTGCCGAAGTGTTCTCCGGAACGGTCGTTCCCGCCGTCTCCGGCGTATCCCCGTTTCGGCACGCCGCAAAGCTCGTTATGAGCAGAACCGATATTAATATAATTATTGCTTTTTTCATGACATTCGCCTCCGTAATTTTTTCAAAATATCAACACCACACAACGGCATATTTTATGGGATTTGTTCCGGAATCCATTCTCGAAATTTTTAATTTATATGTTCCATATACATTGTCAACTTTAAAATATACCATTTCAACAGAACTCGTGGGAATGTTTGAACTTTTAAGCAAATTCCCATTTGGCCTATATACCTCAAGTTTTAAATTAGCAGCTGTTGCCTCAACATATGTCCCACTGTTGTGGTTTGTCCCTGCCGTATTATTTCTTAGCCATGCAACACTTGAATTTATCCAAATATCACTACTTGTAACCGATATGTTTTTTGTGACAGACCCACTATATAGAGTCCCCGTGTCATATCTATTAGATGCCAAGATCCAAATTGCAAACTTAGCGTTTATTTGGCCTGAGCCCTCTTTTGCCGTTAGACCCTGCTCCATCGTTTCCCCTGTTTGATTGGGAAATTTTTTTGTACAACTAGATGTCAAAATAGCCTTTATTAATTCCGGCTTAGTTGCAATAGATGGTTTGTACTCGATCATTTGAGCGATTACTCCTGCTACAAGCGGTGCAGAAAAACTCGTTCCTTCCCATCCAATCATATTGGCCGGTGCAAGAAAATCCGGTTTTGCACATCCAGCAGTTCCGCCATTAGCCGCTGATGTCATGGTATAAAAAGTATCGTCATTTTTTGAAACAGTTCCATTAGTTAACGAACCTCCGACCGTAATTATATTATAAGACAATCCGGGCATATTTATCACTGCTGATGTTCCATTGTTTCCTGTGGATCTTACTATTGTAACCTTGTGTTGATTTGCAATATGATCAATCCATTTTTCAACACCGGAATAGTAATTATTGCTTGGGCGGCTAATTCCAATACTCATATTTATAACAGACACACCATAACTTAAAAGTGTTTCAAGAGCCTCTTCAAACGCTCTTTCCACCCCGTCTCCCGTAGGAGAAATAGTATATAACTTCGCACTCTTCGCCGGTCCATTTTTTCCTGCCAAAACTCTTGCCACAGCAGTAGAATGATCAGCGACGGCTTTTGAGGGATCCAAGCGCGTAATATTTGTAGTTGAAAGATCACTATGGGTACCAACTCGATTCCATTCAATAATCCCAACTTTTACACCGTTGCCGTCAAAGCCCTGTGTATTACGCACATAGTCATCATCAATTGCTGGTAATGCATAAGCGAGATCGTTCACAGGTATAATGGTATCTCTTAATTCAATGAACAAAACCAATGGACTTTTAGACAATAATTCTATTTCTTCCTTTTTTAGCTTGGCAATTGTTACGGGTGAATATTGAGATGAATATAAAATCTGTTCTTTTTTTAATCCAATTTTATTTTGATTTAAATTATTTTGAGATTTATACATTTCGCTAGCAGTTAAACGTCTAGCATCAATATATTGATCAACCATATTTTGAATATTTTCACGTTTTTCTTTGGTCTTCTCAATATATTTAGCTGTTTTTTTACATTAATCTCACTTTCTTCTATGAGAATATCAGGTTCAATACTCTCCATTTCTTTTTCGGTCAGTTCAATTTTTTCTAATGAAATTGGAGATATTTTAAGTGCATTCTTTTCAACCTCTCCATAATCGATGTCCCTGTACCATATGTATACATCGATTTCATCGTCACTAGATATTTCGTCAATCTTTCTCATAAGTGCATTCGAAATTTTTTGATTTTCTTGTACAATGTTTGCGTTTGAAGTAAGGTATAAAGACGGAATTGCTAATGAGATGATCAAGATAACGCTTATCATTGATAAAATTTTTTCTTTCATTTCATTACCTCCATGTTAATTATCCATAAAATTTAGAATCAAGTAAATCATAAGAGTTAATAAAATATCAAAATTTTTACAGTTTAACATTTTGTCGCCACTAATTTAATTCAATCACATCTACAAGCAATATTTATCCGCACTTAATTAACCATCGGTATCACCGCCCTATTTTTTGTGAGAATGATTCTCTTTCAACTAAATAATAGCAAATGTCACTGTCATTGTCAATATTTTTTTAGTTTAAAATTAAGGCTTAAAAATAAAGCACCCGACACCGCTCTTTCACGGTATCGGGTGCTCGCACTTAATTATTTAGTTTACCTTCGTTTCGGTTATCTTCACTCCGGGCTCGATAACATCGATGCACTTGACCGGGCACGCCTCGTGGCATTTGCCACAGCCGACGCACTTGTCGTAATCGACCTTCGCGCAGAAGTTTTCGACCGTGACCGCGTCGTATTCGCAGGCCTTGACGCACTTCATGCAGCCGATGCAGCCCGCCTTGCAGTCTTTTCTGGTCTGCGCGCCCTTGTCATGATTCTTGCACATGACGGCAGCCTTTGTCTCATGCAGGGGCATAAGGTCAATTATGCCCTTGGGGCAGGTGTTGACGCACATCTTGCAGGCATGGCACGCGAGCGGATTTATTCTCGCAACACCCTCGCAGATATGAATGGCGTCATAGGGGCAGACCTCAACGCAGTCGCCGAAGCCGATGCAGCCGTAGACGCAATCTTTAGGACCGCCGAAAAGCTGAGTCGCCATTTTGCAGCTCTTGACGCCGACATAGTTGAGCTTCGTGTCCGCGTTATGCTTGTTGCCCTGGCAGAGGACGACGGCGGTCATGGGGATGACATCGCCCGCCGCAAGGCCGGTTATCTTCGCAATGGCTTGGCTGACCTCCGCGCCGCCGGGCATACAGCGTCCGGTATCTGTAGTCTTGCCCTCGGAGAGCGCGGCCGCATAGCCGGAGCAGCCGGAGAAGCCGCACGCGCCGCAGTTTGCGCCGGGCAGCGCCGCCTGAATCTCCTCGGCCTTTTCGTCGACCGGAACGGCCATGACCTTTGACGCAACGGCGAGACCGAGACCGGCTATAAGTCCGATGACGGAGACGACGACAACCGCAATTATAATAAGATGCATATTATCCCGTCCTTTCTCAACCGAATATGCCGTCGACAACGCCCGAGAATCCGAGGAAGGAGACCGAGGTAAGCGATGCGGCAATGAGCGTTATAGGCAGACCCTGCAGGAATTTCGGCACGTCGCAGCTCTCGAGGCGCTCTCTGACGCCCGCGAACATGACCATGGCGAGCATAAAGCCGAGTCCGCCGCCGAGCGAGCGCATCATCGACTGACCGAAATTGTAGTTGTTCTCAACGTTTATAAGCACGACGCCGAGCACCGCGCAGTTCGTTGTGATAAGCGGAAGATAGATACCCAGCGCGTTATAGAGGGAGGGTATATACTTCTTGAGGACTATCTCGACAAGCTGAACGAGAGCCGCTATGACGAGAATGAACACTATCGTCTGAAGGTATTCGAGGTCATTGGGCACGAGCAGCTTTGCGTTGATGGGATAGGTGACCGCGGTGGCGAGCAGCATAACGAATATAACCGCCGCGCTCATTCCGACTGCGGTATTGAGCTTCTTCGACACGCCGAGGAACGGGCAGATGCCGAGGAACTTTGCGAGAATAAAGTTTTCGGTAAGGATACCGGTGAGCAGAATCGAAAGCATTATTTTCATTTGTCATCGGCCTCCTTTTTGTCCTTCTTATCCTTGTTTTCTACCTCGCCGCGCAGCGAGCAGGACGCCGCCATCGGGCAGGCCTCGCAGCCCTTGAGCTCCGCCTTTGAAAGTCCCTTCTTGTCGGCGAGCTTGTTGGCGCAAGCCATGAGCAGACCGAACACGAAGAAGCCTCCGGGAGGCAGGATGAATATCAACATGGGGCTGACGGAAGCCGGGATTATCTGGAGTCCGGCGATAGCGCCCGTGCCGAGCAGCTCTCTGACCGCGCCCATGAGGAGCAGCGCCGCAGTGAAGCCGACGCCCATGCCCAGACCGTCAACGGCGGAGGCCGCAACGGAGTTCTTGCAGGCGAACGCCTCGGCTCTGCCGAGGATGATGCAGTTGACGACTATCAGCGGCAGGTAAACGCCGAGCTGAGCGTCGATCTGCGGAACGAACGCCTTGACGAGCATCTGGACTATTGTAACAAACGAAGCGATTATAACAATATAAGCGGGAATTCTGACCTTCTGCGGAATCACTTTTTTGAGCGCCGCAATAGCGATGTTCGAGCACACAAGGACTATCGAAGCCGCAACGCCCATACCCAGAGCACTCTCGACCGAGGTCGAGACGGCGAGCGTCGGGCAGGTGCCGAGCACTAGACGGAGAACGGGGTTCTCAACAAGAATGCCCTTGGTAAACTCCTGAAAAAGACTCTTTTTCTTTGCCATTTTTTACTCCGCCTCCTTCAAATTGGAATCGTAGTAGCTCAGCGCCTCATTGACTGCCGCAGTGACGGCCTTTGAGGTTATCGTGGCGCCGGTGAGCGCCTGTATCTCGTTGCCGGAAGCGCTGTTCTTGTTGACGGCGATATCCTTGACCTTTCCCTTGAACTGGTCGAGGAAGCTGTCGTTCTGAGCTTTCATGCCCAGACCTGCCGTCTCGTTGAGCTCAAGCGGCGAAATGCCGGTAACTGCGCCGTCTTTGTCTATGCCGGTCATTATCTTCACATCTCCGCCGTAGCCCTTGGAGACCGTGACGAAAACATAGCCGACTTCATTGCCGTTTGCATCCTTGCCCACGGCGTAAGTGCCGCTGCCGTTTTTCATCTTCTGCGTCTCGCCGAACCCGGTCGCGGCGGGCAGCACCTTCTGCCTTGTTTCAACCTCGGTCTGCTCTGCGAGCTCCGCTATCTTCGGAGCCGTGACATTATTGGTGACGGCGAGAAGCGCTGTGGCAACGAGGCATATCAGAAAGAGCGCTACAGTCGGGATGGCAAATTCCTTGAAATTTTTCATGCCTTCTCAGCCCCCTTTTCTTTCTTTTCCTTGACCGTGCCGAAAGGCTTCGGGGTGGTCAGGTTTTCTATATGGGGAACAAGTATATTCATAAGGATTATCGAGAACGAGACTCCCTCGGGAAGCGAGCCGAAAAGTCTGATGAACGAGGTCAGCAGTCCGCAGCCGATACCGAAGATTATCCTGCCCTTGAAGTTGATGGGCGAGGTGGTGTAGTCGGTAGCCATGAAGAATGCGCCGAGCATGAGGCCGCCGCTGAGCAGCTGATAGGCTACGAAACGGAAGTCGCCCTTGCCGGCTATGAGCATTATGACTGCGACGGTGCCGATAAACGAAAGCGGAATGGCGGGAGAAATTATCTTTCTTATCATCATATAGATTCCGCCGATTATAAGAGCCACCGCGCAGGTCTCGCCGAGGCTGCCGCCGCGGATGCCTATGAGCATATCAACGAGGCTCGGCAGCTCGTCGGAGAGCTCGCCGCCCTTTGTCATCATAGTCAGGGGCGTTGCTGCAGTGACCGCATCCGCGCCCTTGTCGAGCCACGAGAGGGGCTTTATCCACGTTGTCATCGCGGTCGGGAACGAAACCATGAGTATGATTCTTCCGGTTATCGCGGGGTTGACGAAGTTCTGTCCGATACCGCCGAAGAGCTGCTTTACAACGACTATCGCAACAACAGAGCCGATAGCCGCCTGCCACAGCGGGATGGATACGGGCAGGTTGAACGCGAGCAGGAGTCCGGTGACAACCGCGCTCAGGTCACCGAGAGTGTTGCTGCGCTTCATGATTCTGCGCGACAGATACTCGGAGAGCATACAGGTGCCCACCGTTACGAGGCAGACGAGCAGAACGCGCGGGCCGAAGAGCCAAATTGACGCCGCGAGGGCGGGAATCAGCGCGATAATAACATTAAGCATTATTCCGCTGACTGTCTGAGCCGAGCGCACATGGGGTGACGCGCTGACTGTGAGTTTCTTTTCAGGCATTTTTGCTCTTCTCCTCTCTCAAAAGTTGTTTTGCAAGGCGCATATACTGGACGAGCGGCTTGGCCGCGGGGCAGGAATATGCGCATGAGCCGCACTCCATGCAGACATTGACGCCGATTTTCTCGAGTCTTTCAACATCCTTTGCCTTCGTGTAGCGCTCAATGAGCGTGGGCATAAGGCTCAGCGGGCACGCAGCCGCGCATCTGCCGCAGCGGATGCAGTCGCGCTCCTTTTTCACCTTGGACGCATCGTCGGCAAAGGCGAGGATGGCGTTGTTCTGCTTGAGGACGGGTATATCGGTATTGATAACGGCAAGTCCCATCATCGGGCCGCCTGTTATTATCTTTCCGGGCTCGGCCTTGAAGCCGCCGCAGAAGTCGATTATCTCGCCGACGTTCATGCCTATGGGCACGCGCACGTTCTTGGGCTCGGCTATCGCGGAGCCGTCAACGGTCAGCGAGCGGCTGACGAGCGGCTTGCCGGACTTGAGATATCTTGCTATAAACGCTACCGAAGCGACATTCATAACTATGCAGCCGACATCGGCGGGCAGCTTTCCGGGCGGTACCTTTCGGCCCGTTGCGGAATAGACCATCATCTTCTCCGCACCCTGGGGGTACTTCGATTTGAGCGTCATGAGGCGCACGACATTGTCGTCCTCAAGATCCTGATCGGCTATTCTCTTGAGCACCTTGAATGCCTCGGGCTTATTATCCTCAGCCGCGATAACAACGCGCTTGAAGCCGAAAAGCTCCTTTAAAGTATAGATACTCGAGAGGATATCCCACGAATTTTCGAGACACTCGCGGTAGTCTACCGTTATGTAGGGCTCGCACTCCGCGGCGTTGACTATGAGTGTGTCAACATTCTTGTCGGGCGGAATGCGGAGCTTAACATGGGTGGGGAAGCCCGCTCCGCCGAGTCCCACGAGACCCGAATCTCTGACGGCGCGCAGGAAGCTCTCCTTCCCCGTCACCGTCGGCGGCTCTATGCCGTCGAAAAGACGCATCTCGCCGTCGGACTCAATCTCGACCGCCTGAGTGATAACACCGTTTGCAAGCGTCGTCTGCTTGATGGCGCTGACAGTGCCGGAGATCGAGGCGTGGATAGGTGCGCTGACGAACTTGTCGCTGTCGCCCACTATCTGCCCGACCGAGACCTTGTCTCCCACTTTTACGGTGGGTGTGCACGGTACTCCAATGTGCTGCTGCATGGGCAGGAGCACTTTTTCGGGGACCGGAATTCTTACGACTTCACAGTCTGCGGTGTTCTTATTGTGGTTCACGTGCACGCCTCCGCGCACCTGCTTGACCGCTTTCAGAACACCGTCAAGTTTAACCGAGCTCATTTTTTCAACTCCTTATGATTATATTGCTGCTTCTTTATTATAAACCGAGTCTGCTTTTCGAGCGCCGGCATAACTATGCGCAGCACCGTTCCCGTTACAGTTCCGGTTATAAGCGAAAATATCAGCAGTGCCGGCGCATAGCCGAGCACGGCCTTTGTCCCCGTGAGCGCCGCCGCTGCGGCGAGCTGACCCGCGTTATGGCACACGGCGGCTATCACCGACGCGCCGAGCAGGCCGAAGGGGTCGGACTTTATTTTTGTCATCGCCCACATGGCGAGGGTGCTGAGCACTCCGCCCGCAAGGCTCATAAAAAACGCCGTCGCGCCGCGGGTCGCCAGCGCAAAGAGCGCCTTGAAAACCGTTATGCACATCGCCTGCGGCAGACCGAAGGTGAGCACGGCGAACATCGTCACTATATTTGAAAAGCCGGGCTTCGCTCCGGGCGGCAGAAACGGCAGGGCGGGAATGAGGCTCTCGAGAAACGAGAGCGCGATTGCCTGGGCGCAGAGGATGCCTAAAAGAGCCGTTTTTCTCGCTTTCATGGGCATATCCTCCCGGTCATGGCGTCGTGGCGCTTCTTCGAGCCCTCGAGCCTTATAACGACTCCTGCGGGCAGGCACGCGGCAGTATCGCCCGGGCGGGTGAGCTTGCCGGACTTCACGCAGAGCTTGTCGCGGCATTCGGCGCTTTCAAACCAGACCGCGCCGTCCTTTATCTTTATCACAACTTCGGGGTCTGTCTCGGGAGTAACCGTCATATCGGTACCCCCGTCGAGCGGGACGCGGCAGTATTCCGCGCCGCCCGCATATATTACCGCCTCGGTCTTTCCCCCTGACGGCAGAAAGCGCCATATCAGCAGAGCCGCGCCGACGCAGAGTATGACCGCTATCAGTGCGATATCGGCTTTTTTTATGAATCTGCGCTGCATCTGTCTCCCCCGTTATAAAAGTTTGAAGCCGTCCTTTTCGAGCTCAAAGCTGTCCGCAAGGGAGCCTGTGACTCTGACGCTCTTATCATTGAATACGAACACCGCGCGGGCGCCGTATTTTTCGAGCAGAGGCAGCGATTTTTCATATCCGAGCACGAAGCACGCCGTTGAAAGCGCGTCGGACAAAAATCCGTCATCGCAAACGACCGTCACGCTGACAAGTCCGCTCTCTGCGGGATAACCCGTTTTCGGGTCGAGTATATGGTGATAGCGCACGCCGCCGCGCTCGAAATACCTCTCATAGCTGCCGGAGGTCGAGACACAGCAGGCGGGCAGAGTTAATCTGGCAAAGCTCTCCGCAGAGCTCTCGGAGAACGGGTCTCTTATCCCCACGGTGAATTTCTCGCCGTCGCCGTAAAGAAGTATACTCCCGCCAACGGAGACGACCGCCCGTTTTATCTTCGCTTTTTCGAGCACCCCGCGCACCTCGTCGCAGGCGATCCCCTTGCCCACCGAGCCGAAGTCCAGCACCGTGCCCGACGGTATTTTTATGCCGTTTTCGTTTATCTCTACGGCTGAATCCGTGCCGTTCAAGGCCGCTCTTATTTCGGCTTTTTCGGGCACTCTCTCGTTTTCCGTACCGAAGCCCCAGAGGTCGCTGAGCCCGCCGAGCAGAGGGTTAAACGCGCCGCCGCTGATTTTTCGCAGCTCCTCGCACCTTTCGAGAATATCCTCAAGCTTCTTTTCGGGGTCGTTTATCACTCCGCCCGCAGAGGACGAAAAGAGCGTCACCCGAACGCTCTGACCCGCCGCGTCGTTTATCTCGCTGACGGCGGAGGTTCCGATATGGCGCGAGAGGAGCTTATTTTCAAGCTCCGAGATGCAGGCGAAAACTTCTTTGCCCGCCATCTTTGCGTCCTTTCCCTCTATGTCCGCGCTGACGGCGGTGTTCATCATGGCGGACGAGGACGAGAACTCGCGGCTCTGCTTTACGCCGTCATATGCCACAAGACCGACCAAAACCGCAGCCACCGCACACAAAAGCACGGCAACCGGCTTCTTTGAGCTTTTTTTCATCGGTCTACCTCCGCAGCGAAAACTTAAAAATACCCATAACATATATATTTTACATTGTTTTTCCGCAAACTTCAAGAACTTAAAAAACGTCATTTCCGACGGCGCGGAAATATAGAAATATTTCTTTATCGATACAAAGATTGTTTTTTTGACTCGATGTACAAAAAAATACAAAAATTTTATTAAAAGTTAATAAAATTTCGTCCTTTTTATGGTGACAGAACTAAGAAAATATGGTATAATCTAACAAAATATTTCGATAATATTATCAGTTATGACGAAAACATATTTTGCCGTAACAACAATATAACGCGATTTTCGGAGATAATTTATGTTTGAACAGTCAATCAGCGTCGACAGAATGGAGCAGGCGGTCAGCCTGTTCGGAAGTTTCGACGAAAACATCAGAATAATAGAAAAAGAGTTCGACGTGGACGTTGTCAGCCGCGGCTCGGAGATAAAGGTCACGGGCGAGGCGGAGAATGTCTCAAAGGGCGTGCGCGCGATAAACGGACTTTTGATGCTCATCAACCGCGGCGAGGCGCTCAGCGACCAGAACGTCCGCTACGTCATCTCGCTTGTCAACGAGGGCAACGAGGATCAGCTCCCGCAGATGACTGCGGACTGCATCTGCATCACCTCAAAGGGCAAGCCGGTCAAGCCGAAAACGCTCGGCCAGAAGAAATACATCGAGTCCATCCGCAAAAATACGGTCACTCTCGGAGTCGGCCCCGCCGGCACGGGCAAGACCTATTTAGCGGTTGCCATGGCGGTCACCGCCTTTCGCGCAAAGGAGGTCAACCGCATAATCCTCACCCGCCCCGCAGTCGAAGCGGGCGAGAAGCTCGGCTTCCTGCCCGGCGACCTGCAGCAGAAGGTTGACCCGTATCTGCGCCCGCTCTACGAC
>ULWH01005445.1_pt1 | contig 14453 bp, 13 predicted proteins | sample 1960201 | NCBI WGS metagenome assembly ULWH01 (sample SAMEA4835808, study PRJEB28245) | human gut metagenome | biome: gut microbiome; material: fecal sample | place: Denmark | collected 2008
CGGAAAAACCCCGCTTCGCCGCGTCCCAACCCCCGGCACATGAGAAAGGCAAAACCCATATCCAAAAACAGCCGCGCCCTGTACCCGAGCAGGGATACCGGCGAGAAGCAAAAAATACCCCCGGCCTGCTTTCCCGGACGAAGGGCATTTGAAGCCGTATATGTTTTACAGCAGCGGCAGATACCAAAGAAATACCACCGTATAGGGGAGCACGAACAGAGCGCTGTCGAACCGGTCCAGCAGCCCCCCATGGCCGGGAAGCAGGCGGCTGTAGTCCTTGATCCCCGCCCGGCGCTTGACCTGAGAAAAAACCAGATCCCCCAGCTGCCCCAGCAGAGAAGCCGTATAGCCGTAAAGCGACAGCCTGCTCACATATACCGGCCGGTGGAGCCAGGCCTGCAGCAGAAAGCCTACCAGCCACAGGAGCACCGTAGCCGCCAGAGTGCCGCAAAGGCTGCCTGCCACGGTCTTATGGGGGCTGATAAGAGGAGCCAGCTGCTTTTTGCCCAGGGCTTTTCCGCCGAAATAGGCGGCCGCATCCGTAAGCACACAGGCGGCAAAGGGCAACACCAGTGTAAACAGGCTGTCTCCCAGCAGGGGCAGGCAGGCAAAGGACGCCCCGATGGCAGCGCCCCCCAGGAGCCCCCGTATATACGGAGGCCGGGGAAAGGGTCCGCATCCGCTCAGCAGCAGGGAGAGGAACCCCGCAGCTGCGGCAGCACCCTCTGCAGCGGCCAGCACCGGGATGGGGAGCCGGGGAATATACAGTGGGAAAAGCAGGCAGCACAAGGCCGTGCCGGCATATACCAGCCAGCCCCACCGGCCCTGCAGCAGCCCCATGGCCCGGAGCAGCTCAAAGCATCCCAAAAGACCCAACAGCGTGCTGAGCCCTTCCAGTATCCCGGGCACCTGCCGGGCCTGAAAAGCCCCCAGCAGTATCAGTGTGAGCAGGGCGCCCGTGCGGATGCGCACCGTCAGTTCCGAAGCATGTGTATCCCGCCGCTCCATACCGGCCCCCCCTTTACAGACTTTCTGCCGGAGGGAAAAAGGCTTCGTACTCCGTTACATCCAAAATGGTCTCCCCGTCGATCTGCAAGGGAGTGGGACGATCAAACTCCACCCGGATATGGCGGCCCGTAAGGATCTGCACCATGTTCCGGTATTTTACATGCTCCCCCCTGAAGATGGAAGGGAAGGCGGCCAGTGCCCGGAGCTTGCCCGGGCAGTGATACACCATCAGAGACAGGGTCTTTTCCGGAGCAAAGCGATCCTGTTGGGGGGTGGGGCGCATACCGCCGCCGTAGCAGCGGCCCAGCATGACCGGAGCCAGCCACACATGGTCAAAGCAGAGGGTGTTCCCGTCCACCGTTACCCGGGCTCCCGTAGGGTGATAGTGGAACAAAAGTCCATTGATGGCAATGGCGGTATAGTTGACGGGTCTGGTGCTTTTTTTGCGCAGCTCGTCTCCCTTTTCGCAGCAGTAGCCGTCGATGCCATAGCCTATGCCGTTGATAAAGAAATGGGCGGCGCCCTTTACCTGCACCTGGGGCAGGCTGCGAAGATAAGGGGTCAGCAAAAAGAAACCCTGGGAGGGATCTTTTTCGGCATCCCGCAAAAAATCATTGCCGGAACCGCAGGCATAATAGAACAGCGCCTCCGGCCGCTTCAGCCCGGCAGTATCGTTGATAAAGCGGTTTAAAGTGCCGTCACCCCCACAGAGGATCAGCCCTTCCTCCGGCCCCAGAGAAGCAAACAGGGCGGCATACTCCTTAACGGCGGTGATATCCACAAAACGCAGGGCATATTCCGGCATCTTTTTGGAAAGAGCCCGGGCCTGAATTTCCCCCTGTCCGCCGCCTGCCAGCGGGTTAAATAAAACGCAATACGCCTTCATGGCTGCTCCTGTCTGAAAGGGAACAAAACCGGGACGGGAAGAAAGGAGGATATCCCCCGCCGCCGGTATTCTGTTCCTTTCCGTATCTATATAAAATCAGAATAACTTTTTCCCGCAGTTCCCGCCAGTGGGAAAGGAAAGGGGTTCCTCGATTTTGAGGAACCCCTGTATTCTATGTGATTTTGCGAAAAAATGTTTTTTTGCCCGAATCGCTCAGCCGCGGAGAGCGCCCTCCTTTTGCAGGGTCAGCCGAACCAGATCCTCCAGGTGCCCGGCGATCCTGTCCACCAGCCGGTCCACGTCCCCTTCCATCCGGTTCCACAGGAACTGGGTAAAAAAGCCCAGCACCACATACCGGCACATGAAGGTCAGCTCCCATATGGTTTCTTCAGAGACCCGGCCCCCGGCGGAATACTCCCGGATCTTCCGGGTGATGGCGTCATCGTTCATGGTAAACACGCTGTGAACCAGAATGTCTCTGGAAAGACAGTCATACAGGTGATAGATCAGGGCCCGTTTTTCCCGGCAGTCCCTCAAAAAGGCTTTGATGGCCTCCTTCCAGTCGTCATATCGGGAATAGGGGGCCAGGCGTTCCTTGAGCCAGACCTCCAGCAGGGCATAGATATCCTGATAGTGATAGTAAAAGGTATTGGAGCTGATCTCGCAGCGCCTTACCAGGGCAGAAACGGTGATCTTATCAAAGGGCATTTCCTCCAGCATCTGCTGGAAAGTCCGCAGAATCGCCTTCTGGGTGTATAAGGCCATGGGTTCCTCCGTACTTTTTGTCTTTTTCCGTATTTTATCATCTTTTTGCGCAGGGTTCAATCCTTTGTGAAACTCCGGCAACCCCTGCCCATAGATCCAGAGCAGGGCAGCCCCCGGCAGCGGCGTACTTCGCCCGCACGATGTTCCGTATATCCTGACCTGTGTAAACGAAATATCATATGGACTACCGTCCGTGGCTTTTCCTCTCTCCGAAAGACGGATTTTATGGTATACTGTCAGAAGAGAGAGGGATGCACATGGAAACAAAAACTTCAGCCATTCGAAAACGGCACACGGAAATAGACATGACCCGGGGCAGCATCTTTATGCATCTGCTCCGGTTCATGCTGCCCCTGCTGGCAGGAAACATCTTCCAGCAGCTGTACAACATGGTGGATACCTGGGTGGTGGGGAATTATGCAAGCAACGAGGCTTTCTCCGCCGTGGGCTCCGCAGGACCCATTACCTTTACCCTTATCGGCTTTTTCATGGGCCTGAGCAACGGCGCCGGGGTGATCACGGCCCAGTATTTCGGCGCAGGCAAGCCCGAAAGCGTTCAAAAGACCGTTCACACCGCCATTCTCATGACGCTGATCCTGGCCGTGCTGTTTACCGGCATAGGGATCGCATTTACCCCCACCATGCTGGTCTTTATGCAGACCCCGGAAGAAGTCCTGCCCGAGGCCGTCAGCTACCTGACCATCTATTTTGCCGGGGTCTCCGGCCTGATGCTGTATAATGCGTGCTCCGGTATCCTGCAGGCCGTGGGCAATTCCCTGATCCCCTTCCTGGCGCTGCTGGCCTGTGCCCTGATGAATACGGTGCTGGATCTGTATTTTGTCATCGGCCTGGGCATGGGCGTGGAAGGCGTGGCTCTGGCCACCATCATTGCCCAGTATGTGTCTGCCGTTCTGGTGCTCATCGCCCTTATGCGCACGGATTCCTGCATCCGCTTCCGCTTCCGCAAGCTGGCCATAGATAAGGCCGTTCTGGGGCGCATCCTCCGGGTGGGCTTCCCGGCCGCCCTGCAGATGGCGGTGACCTCCTTCTCCAACGTGTTTGTACAGTCCTATATCAATCATTTCGGAGCGGATGTCATGTCCGGCTGGACGGCCTATAACAAGATCGATCAGCTGCTGGTGCTGCCCACCAAATCCATGGCGCTGGCCGCCACCACCTTTGTAGGGCAGAATCTGGGCGCCGGGCAGGAAAAGCGGGCCCGCACCGGCATGAAAGCGGCCCTGGGCATCAGTCTGGGTCTGGCCCTGCTGCTGGGCGCTCCCTCCATGCTCTTTGCCCCGTCGCTGGTAGGCTTCTTCAATCCCAAGGCCGAGGTCATTGCCTACGGGGCTTCCTTCCTGATGCTGACTCCCTTCTATGTGTTCATGTGCATCAATCAGGTGACCTCCGGAGCCTTGCGGGGGGCGGGAAACAGCCGGGCTCCCATGGTCATCATGCTGGGCAGCTATGTGTTCTTCCGGCAGATCTATCTGTATGTCATGACCAACTTCATCTCCAACACGGTCATGTCCGTAGCCTTTGGCTACCCTCTGGGCTGGATTGTGTGCAGCACCGCCATGATATTGTATTATCTCCGCCACCCCCTCAGGCGGGTAGAGCTGGGGGAAGCTCCTGCCGCCGCCGCAGAAGCGGAAACCGAGGAAAAAGCGGATCCCTCCGCCGAGGATTGATCCTTTCCCTGTATATACCCTTCCGAACCCGTTCGGCGGAGACGGCTTTTCTTTTTATCATGGCAGTCCTGCAGCGCATTGAAAAGCGGGAAAACCCGGAAGAGCTTGTGGAAAATCAAAAGAAAATGAGCGGATCCCGGCCGGAACGCCGCTCACAAAGCCGATCAGGCGGGCCGGGCCGCTTTACCACGCCGCCTGCATGATACGAATATGCAGATAGGAAAGAGAAATTGAAACAACGCGAAGTCAGACTTTGCAATTACGGAAAATGAAGCCGCAGCAGACATTTATTGCTGTATACGGTCAAAGCCCTTTGCCCGTCATTGCCCCTCGCCGTGAACCGCCTTGTCCTTTCGGATACAGGCACTTAAGCTGCAAACCGGCTGCAGCAGTCCTCCTACCCGCCGATCTTCTCTGTTGCCACGGGAACGGCGGTACTGTCTGTAGAAAAGCTCTTATGTTCCGCCATACCAAACAGCACCAGCAGAATATTAAAAAGCACGATCGCCAATAAAAGGATCCCAACGACCTTCCAGATCCTTTTGCTACGCCTGTTCCGGATCGCCAACTGTTCGCTGATCCTGCCAAGCTGCTCCGCAACCGCGTCTTTATCTGCTTCATCAGGCATTGTGCCGCCAAGCAGCAGGCTTACTTTTGTGTCCAGCACATCTGCTATTTTAGAAAGAACATCTGCGTCCGGAACGGACAACCCCTTTTCCCACTTGCTTACGGTTTGCCTTACAACATTCAGCTTTATGGCAAGCTCCTCCTGGGTATATCCTTTTGCTTTGCGCACCGCTTTCAAATTTTCACCAAACATATTCCTTCCCTCCTCAGGTTTGATGCTAACAGCCTACACCCCTGCGCCCATTGCCTCAAGCAATGCATACTGACATTATGGTTGCTTTCCCTTATAAACAGCCCCCTCCGTCGATCAGAACAGGGGGACTCCCCCTCATATCTTTCCGCCTTTTCCAAAAGAGGCCCTTTGGCGCCCATGGTAAAGGCAATGTTGCTGCTGCGGATGGCAAGCAGTTCCCGCCCCGGCTCCACGGCCAAAAACTGCATCATCTCTTCGCTCAGCCGGATCTGCCCCTCCTGCGTAACGGGCACCCAGCAGTAAAACCGGCCCTTATAGGGAGCAAAAGCCCCCGGAGCCGCCCTATACTCCCGCAGGGCAGGCATATCCTCCAGAATATGCCCCAGCTTGGAAGGCTGCAGCAGTCCCTTCCGGGTCACACAGAACCCGCCGGTTACTTTGCTTCCGGTGAACAGATATACCTTTCCTTCCCCGGCAATGCGGTATTCCTCCACCGCCTGAGTGGGGAATTGTACCCACCCGTCTGCACCGATCCGGGATCTTCCAAAAACAAACTTTCCGCCCTTATTCAGCTGCGGCATATCAGAAGCCCCCCTTTCCTTTCGTATTCCCTTCCGTTTGCATCAGTCCCGGGCGTCCAGCAGCTCCCGCTGCTTCTTTTTGGGCAGCCCGGCTCATACCAGTCCGTAGGCTTCATCCAGCATGGTGCGCAGCAGCGCCTCCGGCACCTGCCCGTCGGCCCGCACGGAGTTCCAATGGGTCTTGTTGCAGTAATAGCCCGGAAGAATATCCTCATACTGTTCCCGCAAAAAGGCTCCTTCCTGCGGATCCAGCTTCAGGGTGATGTAGTAGGGCCGGTCAGCATCGTCCAGACAGATGGCGGCAAACATCTTTCCTCCCACCTTATAGCGGATCCAGTTCCATTCCGCCTGCAGATCCTTCTCCACGGCGGGCTTCTGCAGCAGATATTCATCTATCCATGGGTAGCGCATACAATCTCCCTCCTGTATTCCAATGTGTTGCGTTTCTATTTTAGCAGGAAAAAGAAGTCCTTTCCATTCCGCCTGAAAATTTCATTTTTACGGCACCCCCTGCCATGCTTTTTCTCCGCTCTGACCGGCTGCTCTGCGGCGCAGCATTTTCCAACGGCTTCTCACTCCTGCTTTTTATATGAAACAGTCCTCCCCGGGAAGATCCCCGAAGAGGACTGGATAGACAAACCGAATATGAAACTGCGTCTTTTACAGCACCTTGCTGAGAAATTCTCTGGTGCGGGGCTGCTGCGGGTGGCCAAAGATCTGTTCCGGTGGCCCCTGCTCCAGAATGATCCCCTGATCCATAAACAGCACCCGGTGGCTGATCTCCCGGGCAAAGGCCATTTCGTGGGTGACGATGATGGTAGTCATGCCGGAATCCACCAGACTTTTGATGACCTCCAGCACCTCTTTGACCATCTCCGGATCCAGGGCACTGGTGGGCTCGTCAAAAAGCATCACATCGGGCTCCATAGCCAAAGCCCGCACAATAGCCAGCCGCTGCTTCTGCCCGCCGGAAAGACGGCCGGGCTTTTCATCCTTCTTATCCAGCAGACCGACCCGGTCCAGCAGAGCCTGCGCCTTTTCCCGGGCCTGCTCCTTCGTTTTTTTCTTCAGGAGCACAGGGGCCATGGTGATGTTTTCTTCCACCGTCATGTGCGGGAACACATTGAACTGCTGAAACACCATGCCCATCTTCTGGCGGTGCTTATCCATATCGATGCCCTTGGCGGTGATATCCTCGCCTTCAAAAAAGATCTGGCCGCCGGTGGGTTCCTCCAGCCGGTTCAGGCACCGGAGCAGGGTGCTTTTGCCGCTGCCTGACGGGCCGATGAGGGAGAGTACCTCTCCTTTTTGGATGTGCATATCCACACCCTTGAGCACCTCCAGGGTGCCGAAGGTCTTTTTCAGGCCCCGGGTCTCCAGCAGGGGCATTTTCTTTGCGGTATCAGTCATTTTTCTTCAGGGTCCTTTCATACAGGCCGATGAGTTTGCTCAAAGAGAAGGTCAGCACAAAATAGATCACGCCTACGATGAGCAGACATTCAAAGGACAGGAAGGTAGCGCCTTTTACCTTCAGGTAGGAGGTCATCAGATCCCCGATAAAGAAGGTGGAAGCAAGGCTGGTCTCCTTGATCATGGTAACAAACTCGTTGCCCAGGGCGGGGAGGATATTCCGCACGGCCTGAGGCAGCACCACATGGATCATGGTCTGGGCCTTGTTGAGCCCCAAACTCCGGGCGGCCTCGCTCTGGCCCCGATCCACCGCCTGTATGCCGGAGCGGAACACCTCGCTTACATAGGCGGAGCTGTTGATGACCAGGGCCACGGCAATGCTGGCATAATCGCTGAGCCCCAGGGCGGGGAAGAGCATGGGCAGAATGAAATACCCGAAGTACAGCTGCAGCAGGATGGGGGTGCCCCGGATGATCTCCACAAAGGCGGTGATGCAGAACCGCAGCACCTTAAAGCGGGAGAGCTTGCCCAGAGCCAGCAGGGCCCCGAAGATAGCGCCGAAGAATACCGTAATGGCTGACAGGGACAGGGTGTTGGTAAGGCCTTCAATGAGGAATACGTCCCAGTATTTGCCCAGTATTTTCAGTACGTTTTGAAAGATGGTGGCTATGTCCATGGATGTTTACGGCGTATGGTCTCAGTCGGCCTTGTTGCCCTGATCGTCATAGGTAACTTCGCTGGCGGTGCTGATGCCGGCCAGTTCCTGGGCCTTGGCGTACCATTCCCCATAAAGCCCGGCGTCCTTGGCCTGGGCCAGGATCTCGTTGACCTTTTCGGTAAGGGCGGAGGACTCTTTGTGCAGCAGGATCAGGTTGTTTTCGGCAGCCTCGTCAATAGTGAAATAGAAGCCGGAAATGGCCAGATCCGGATTGTTGGCAATAATGGCTTTGCCGTTTCCTTCCGCTACGGCCACACCGTCGATCTTACCGGTCTTGAGCGCCAGAACGGCATCGTCAATGGCCTTGTACAGATCAATCTGGGCAATATCCTTCAGCTGGTTGTTGCACAGGTTCTCCTGCAGGGAGGCGGCCTGGGCACCGATGGTCATGCCCTGGAAGTCTTCGGCCTTGGAGAAGGTACCGGCCTTGTCGGCAGAAACAATAATGGTCTGCTGGGTCTCGTTATCCCCGGCGTAATAGTAATCGGAAAGGCTGAAGTTCTCTGCCCGCTCCTCCATGTAAGAGAAGCCGGAAATAGCCATATCCACGGATTTCATCTGTACGGCGGTCTGGCAGGCCTCAAAGCTCATGGGCTTGATGACCAGCTCCAGCCCCATTTCCTGAGCAAGGTACTGAGCCAGCATTACGTCAAAGCCCACATACTGTTCCTGACCGGATTTGCTGGTATCTACAAACTCCATGGGGGAGAAGTCGGGGCTCATGGCCACCAGCAGCTTGCCCTCTTCCACCAGGCCATAAGGGGAAGCAGCTTCGCCGCTCTTCTTTTCGGAAGCGCAGGCTCCCAGCACCAACATCATACATACAGCCAACAGCAGGGCGATCCCTTTTTTCATTTTCGTTTGTCTCCTTTGGAATGTTTATTCTTAAAACGTGACTAATTATACACCTTTCTTTCCGTTTGTAAAGCCCCTTTTTTGCATTTTTCAAAAGTTTTTTTGTGAATATGTGCGCATACGGCAGAAAAACAAGGATAATTGAGTTCTTTTTGCACCTGTCACTGCTCATTTTTATACGTTTATGAAACAGGAATCTGCCCTGCGCCCAGATGCTTCTGCTTCATGCTGCGGCAGCCGGGGCAAAGGCGCCTCCCCGCCTTCGTACCTGTGCAAGCCCCTTTCCCATCGGGTTTCGTATTCAGAGCAAAAAGCATGCTCCCACGTCCCGAAACAGCATGCGCGGCACACAAACGCTTTTCTCCGTACCCAAGCATCTGCTTTCCTACAGAGATACGGGAGTTCTGAGTGGCGTGGGCCCATGTATATACCGGCGCTTCGTGGGCTGGGCCGTGGAGATTCATGGCTGCCGGGAAGCGGGAGGCGGGGGCGCACTGCGTGCCTGACGGCACGCCTGCGGGGCGGCTGCCCCGCAGAGTTCCGGCGGCAAAGCCGCCGGAACGTGCGCCCCCGGGCCGCGTATACGAACCGGCTTCGTCTTCCCGCGCCCCAAGCACCGCTTCCCTGCACAAAGGATCCTGTACAGACAAAAAAGCAGGTGCTTTTTTGCACACCTGCTTTTCCATGTATACTGCGCTTATGCCTCTGTCATTTCCCTTTGAGAGACGGTAAGCTGTCCGTTCTCCATATCCACCGTCAGCACGGAACCGTCCCGGGGACTGTTGGCAATGATGTACTTGGCCAGCAGCGTTTCCACCTTGCCCTGAATGTACCGCTTCAAGGGACGTGCGCCGAAGAGAGGATCGGAGCCGTTCTTTATAATATAGTCCTTGGCGGCAGGGGTCACCTGCAGGCTCAGCTCCTTGTCCTTGAGCCGCTTCTGCAGATCCTTCAGCAGCAGATCCACGATTTTACTCATATTGTCTGCCGTCAGAGGCTTGAAGAAAACGATCTCGTCCAGACGGTTGATGAACTCCGGCCGGAACCTGGTCTTCAACAGGGCGTGGAGCTTATCCTCCGTCTCCTTGGTGATCTTTCCGTCCCGATCCATGCCCTCCAGCAGCAGTTCGCTGCCCAGATTGCTGGTAAGGATGATGATGGTGTTCTTAAAGTCCACCGTCCGTCCCTGACCGTCGGTAATACGGCCGTCGTCCAGCACCTGCAGGAGCACATTGAGCACCTCGGGATGGGCCTTCTCCACCTCGTCAAAGAGGACTACCGCATAGGGCTTGCGGCGCACGGCTTCCGTAAGCTGGCCGCCTTCGTCATATCCTACATAGCCCGGAGGGGCGCCGATGAGTCTGGACACGGAGTATTGCTCCATATACTCGCTCATATCTATACGGACCATGTTTTTCTCATCGTCAAACAGGGCCTGGGCCAGCGCCTTGGAAAGCTCCGTCTTGCCTACCCCCGTGGGGCCCATGAACAGGAAGGAACCGATGGGTCTGTCCGGATTCTGAATGCCCGCACGGCTGCGGAGAATGGCGTCGCATACCCGTTCCACCCCATCATCCTGGCCTACGACCCGTTCATGGAGCACATCATCCAGATGCAGGAGCTTCTGCCGCTCGCTTTCCAGCAGCTTGTTCACGGGGATACCCGTCCACTTGGAGACCACCGTGGCGATCTCATCCTCTCCCACATGATCCCGCAGGAGGGTATTTTCCTTGGAAGAGGCTTTCTTTTCCTCCTCCGCCAGTTCCTTTTCGGCCTTGGGCAGCTCCCCGTATTTCAGGGCGGCGGCTTTATTCAGGTCATACTCGTTCTCTGCCTGCTCGATCTGGGCGTGAATCTGTTCGATTTTTTCCCGCAGAGCCTGTACTTTGGAAATACCGGATTTCTCGTTCTCCCAGTTGGCTTTCATCTTATGGAAGGTGTCTCTCAGTTCGCTGAGCTGCCGGCGAATATCTGCCAGATGCTCCATGGCCTGCTTGTCGGTCTCGTCGCTGAGAGCGGCTTCTTCTATCTCCAGCTGCATGATCTTCCGGGAGATCTCGTCCATCTCCGTAGGCATGGAGTTCATTTCCGTTTTAATCATGGCGCAGGCTTCATCCACCAGGTCTATAGCCTTATCGGGCAGGAACCTGTCGGAAATATACCGGTGAGAAAGTACGGCGGCAGAGATAAGGGCTTCATCCCTTATTTTGACCCCATGGAATACCTCATACCGGGATTTAAGCCCCCGGAGGATGCTGATGGTATCCTCCACGGAGGGTTCCTCCACCATGACCGGCTGGAACCGCCGCTCCAGAGCGGGATCCTTTTCGATATACTTGCGGTACTCGTCCAGCGTGGTAGCGCCTATGCAATGGAGCTCGCCCCGGGCCAGCATGGGCTTGAGCAGGTTGCCTGCGTCCATGGCGCCGTCGGTCTTGCCGGCCCCTACGATGGTATGGAGCTCATCGATGAACAGCAGGATCTTGCCTTCGCTCTGCTTGACTTCCCCAAGCACGGCCTTCAGCCGCTCTTCAAATTCGCCCCGGTACTTGGCCCCGGCCACCAGAGCGCCCATGTCCAAAGAGAACACCTGCCGGTCCTTCAAATTATCGGGCACGTCTCCCTTCACGATCCGCTGGGCCAGTCCTTCGGCAATGGCGGTTTTGCCCACGCCCGGTTCGCCGATCAGGCAGGGATTGTTTTTGGTTTTACGGGACAGTATGCGGATGACGCTGCGGATCTCGCTGTCCCGCCCGATGACCGGATCCAGCTTCTGGTTTCTGGCCATTTCCGTAAGATCCTGACCGTACTTCTTCAGCACGTCATAGGTATCCTCCGGGTTATCGGAATTCACCTGCCGGTTCCCCCGCACCTTCTGCAGGGCGGAAAGATAGGCTTCCTTCTCCACGGCATATTTGCGGAACAGCTCCGCCACATCCCGGTCGGGCTCGGTTATAAGCCCCAGCATCAGGTGCTCCACAGAGATATAGCTGTCTCCCATGCGCTGGGCTTCCTTCTCTGCGGCATTCAAAGCCCGGTTGAGCTTATCGGAAGCGTAAGCCTGACCGCCGCCGTTGGAATAGGAGGCCAGGGATTGTATCTTCCGGGTCAGCTCCTTTTTCAGCTGCTCCACGTTTACACCCATGGAGGTGAACAGCTGGGCGTTCAGATCATCGCTGTCGTTAATCAGGGCATAGAGCAGATGGACCTGCTCCAGCTGGGTGTGGTTATATTCGGTGCACAGGCTTTGAGCCGCCTGAATGGCTTCTATGCTTTTTTGCGTAAGTTGATTGGCGTTCATACAGGAATTCTCCTTTCCGGCACAGTCCCTGAAGCGGGAGGCGCCTTCTTTCCCATATTCTTATAGTATCCTGCCGCCCCGGAAAAGAGGGGGCACAGGCTTTTGGTTCACATCGGATCCGGACCCATTGGCAGAAGATCGCCGGGGAGCGGGAGGCGGGGGCGCACTGCGTGCCTGGCGGCACACCTGCGGGGCGGATGCCCCGCAGAGTTCCGGCGGCCGAGCCGCCGGAACGTGCGCCCCCGGACCGCGTATACGAACCCGGCCCGGTTCACAGCGGCCCATGCCCGCTTACTCTACGGGCAGACCACCGGCGCTTCCCCTGCCGTTTGGGAGATAGTTACATCAGCTTCCACACCTGTTCGCAGAATGCCGCCGGATCCTCCAAAGGCAGACCGGCCATAAGCAGACTCTGATCATACAGCAGGTTGGCGTATACCCCCAGCTCCTCATCGGAAAGGGTACCCAGCTTGGCAAACAGGGGGTGATCCGGGTTCAGTTCCAACACAAAGGAAGCAGGCAGCTCCCCACCGTTGGGCATGGACTTCAGCACCTTATACATTTCTACGGAAAGGCCTCCGTCGCCGTTAAGGCAGGCGGCGCTCTTTTTCAGCCGGTCGGAAAGGCGCACGTCTTTCACCTTGCCCTCCAGCGCCTTCTTCATGCGCTCCAGCAGGTCTTTGCTGCTTTCCTTCTTTTCCTCCATGGCCTTCTTCTCTTCCTCGGTGGAAAGCTCCAGATCGGAATCAGAGGCGGACTTGAAGGATTTTCCCTCGTAGGAGTCCAGAATGCGGATGGCGAATTCATCCACATCGTCCGTCATGCAGAGGATATCATAGCCCTTATCCCGGATCTGCTCGGTCTGCGGCATATGGAGCACATGGGAAAGGGAATCCCCGGCAGCATAATAGATATACTTCTGCTCCTCAGGCATTTTTTCCACATATTCCTTAAGGGTGACCAGCTTTTCTTCCTTAGCGGAATAATACAGCAGCAGATCCTTCAAAAAGTCCTTGTCCATGCCGTACATGGCGTATACCCCGTACTTGATGGGCTGGGAAAAAGCCTTATAGAAGGTCTCATACTTATCCCGCTGAGAAGCCAGCATCTTCAGCAGCTCGCTCTGGATCTTCTTTTTCAGATTATTGGCAATGGCCGTAAGCTGCCGGTCATGCTGGAGCATCTCCCGGGAGATGTTCAAAGACAAGTCAGGGGAATCCACCAGTCCCTGCACAAAGCCGAAATATTCGGGCAGCAGCTCCTCGCATTTGTCCATGATCATCACGCCGTTGCTGTACAGCCGCAGCCCCCGCTTGAAGCCCTTGGTAAAGAAATCATAGGGCGCTTTTTTGGGGATATACAGCAGAGCCGTGTAGGAAAGGGTTCCTTCGGCCTTGATGTGCAGCACGGTAAGAGGATCCTCCATATCATAGAAGGTATCCTTATAGAAGCGGTTGTACTCTTCTTCGGTAATCTCGCTCTTGTTCCGGCGCCACAGGGGCACCATGCTGTTGAGCACCGTATCCTCCATAACGGTTTCATACTCAGGCTTATCCTCGGGACTGTCCTTCTTGGGGACGCTCTTTTCCTCCATCATGCGGATGGGGTAGCGGACATAGTCGCTGTACTTCTTTACCAGAGAGGAAAGGGTATAGGGCTGGAGGAAGCGGCTGTACTCTTCGCCTTCCTCATCCTCCTTCAGGGTCAGAACGATCTGAGTGCCCACAGTGGGATAGTCAAAGGGCTTTATGGTATAGCCGTCCTCCCCGGAACTTTCCCACACATGGCCCTCGCCGTCCACAGGGCGGGAGTATACCTTTATGTTTTTTGCCACCATAAAGGCGGAATAAAAGCCCACGCCAAACTGGCCGATCACATCCAGCTCCGGCTTTTTATCCTCCTCCATAGTCTCCTTAAAAGCCCGTGTGCCGGATTTGGCAATGGTGCCCAGGTTGCTCTCCAGTTCTTCCTCGCTCATGCCGCAGCCGTTATCGGTAATGGTCAGGGTGCGGGTAGCTTCGTTGGGGGAGAGACGGATAAAATATTCGCTCCTGTCCAGGCTGGTGTCTCCGCTCTGCATGGCGGCGTAATACCGCTTATCAATGGCATCGGAAGCATTGCTGATCAGCTCCCGCAAAAAGATCTCCTTGTGGGTGTAGATGGAGTTTATCATCAGGTCCAAAAGCCGCTTGCTTTCCGCTTTGAATTGTTTTTTGGCCATGGTATCGACCGCCTTTCCTTAAATTTAGCACTCTCGTATATGGAGTGCTAACCGTTGTCTTTACTATACTACAGCTCTGAAAAAAAGCAATAGCCCCCTGCCGCTTTTTACAACAAAGCCACATTTGCGCCTTGCCGGGGTAACAATTTTCCGTGACTTTACCCACCGCTTTTGCAGCTTTTGCCGTATACCGGCCC
>ULWH01035760.1_pt1 | contig 14453 bp, 15 predicted proteins | sample 1960201 | NCBI WGS metagenome assembly ULWH01 (sample SAMEA4835808, study PRJEB28245) | human gut metagenome | biome: gut microbiome; material: fecal sample | place: Denmark | collected 2008
CCCGGTCAAGTACGCGATGAACGTGCTGGGCTGGAACGCAGGCGCATGCCGTCTGCCGCTGGTGGAGCCCAGCGACGCCCACAAGGAGAAGATCGAACAGGCGCTGGCCGCAGAAGGTCTGATCTAAATAAAATGCAGGTCCAATGCCCGGTGGAATGCTCTTCCGGGCATTTGGCCTTTTTCGGAAAATGAGCGGAACAAAACAACGAGGTAAAATCAAATGACGGATATCATCATTCAGGGCATCGGCGGCCGCATGGGCCATGCGCTGTGCGAGATGATCGCAAAGCGCGAGGACTGCCGCGTGGTGGCCGGTATCGACGTGAAGGACGGCGAGCAGAACGGCATCCCCGTGTACGACAGCTTGGAGAAGCTGGAGGGCAAGGGCGATGTCATCATCGACTTCAGCTCCCCCGCCGCCGTGGAAAAGGCTCTGCCTTATTGCGAAGCCCACAAGCTGCCCATCGTGGTCTGCACCACCGGCCTGTCCGAGGAGCTGCAGTTGAAAGTCGTGCAGCTCTCCCGCACCGTGGCCGTGTTCAAGAGTGCCAATATGTCCATGGGCATCAATGTGCTGTCCGAGCTGTGCAAGCGCGCTTCTGCCATCCTCGGCGTGGACTATGACGTTGAGATCGTGGAGCAGCACCATCACAACAAGCTGGATGCACCCAGCGGCACGGCTCTGATGCTGGCCGACGCCATCAATGAGGAGAACAACGGCGAGTATCATTACGTCTATGACCGCTCCTCCGTCCGCCAGAAGCGCGACCCGAAGGAGATCGGCATCAGCTCGGTGCGCGGCGGCAGCATCGTGGGCGACCACGAAGTGCTGTTCTGCGGGCAGGATGAGGTCATCACCCTCAAGCACACTGCTTATTCCCGCAGCATTTTTGCAAATGGCGCAGTGAATGCTGCCGTTTATCTTGCAAAAAAGGAGCCGGGGCTGTACAATATGGGTAATATGATCGCAGAAATGTGAAAGTGCCGGAACTTGGAGCCCTTACGGGCAGAATGGAGTGTTTACTATGTACGGTGTATCGAAGATCAACATCGAACCCAGCCTCATGATGATCAGCGTTCAGGATGTCGAGTTCAAGGGCAACAGTCTGGCACGTTATCTGCAGATCTTTGCCGATACCGGCGTTGTGGTGGATATGATCAGCCAGAGCGCCCCCCACGGCACAACTATTGATTTCAGCTTTACCGCCTCCTCCAGCGACCTTCCGCTTGTGATGAAGGCCATCTCTGCCGCCAACCTCGATAAAGACGCCAAAGCTTCCCCGCTGATCAGCGTCGGCTACTCCAAGCTGAACCTCTTCGGCGAGGAAATGGTCACCAGCTGCGGCGTGGCCGCTCGCGCCCTGAATGCGCTGGCCATGGCAGACATCGAAGTGCTGCTCATCACCACCAGCGACTTGGATATTTCCCTGCTGGTCCGCGCGGAGAATGAGGATGCCGCCTACGACGTGCTGAAGAAAGCCTTCGAGCTGTAAGCAGCAGCATTTTTCCATCCATCGATACAACCAACAAACGCCCCGCTCCCCTCTCATTTGTGAGAAGGAAGCGGGGCGTTTTGCAGTTTGGTTTTCTGGAGTCTCCGGGGTTACAGGATCACCTTGTGGTAGACCTTCTTGCCCTTCTTGATGACGATGCCCTTGGTCAGCTGGTCTGCGGTGAAGCTGACGGTGGGAGCTGCGACCTTCTCACCATCGACGAGGACGCCGCCCTGCACGACCAGACGGCGGGCTTCGCCGTTGGAAGCGGCCAGACCGGCCTTGACCATCAGGGTCAGGATGCCGATGGAGCCATCGGTCAGGTCCGCCTCGGTCAACTGGGTGGCGGGCATATGCTCGGTATCTGCGGCACCGCTGAACAGGGCGCGGGCGGCCTTCTGTGCCTTTTCGGCCTCTTCCTTGCCGTGGACCATGCTGGTCAGCTCGTAGGCAAGGATCTCCTTTGCCTCGTTCAGGCGCTCGTCCTTCCAAGTGCTCATCTCGTCGATCTGCTCCAGCGGCAGGAAGGTCAGCATCCGAATGCACTTCATGACATCCGCATCGCCAACGTTGCGCCAGTACTGATAGAACTCGAAGGGGCTGGTCTTGTTGGGGTCGAGCCAGACGGCGTTGCCCGCGGTCTTACCCATCTTCTTGCCCTGCGAATCGGTCAGCAGGGTGATGGTCATGGCATAGGCATCCTTGCCCAGCTTGCGGCGGATCAGCTCAGTGCCGCCCAGCATGTTGCTCCACTGGTCATCGCCGCCGAACTGCATGTTGCAGCCGTAGTGCTGGAACATGTAGTAGAAGTCGTAGCTCTGCATGATCATGTAGTTGAATTCGAGGAAGGACAGGCCCTTCTCCATCCGCTGTTCATAGCACTTGGCGCGCAGCATGTTGTTGACGGAGAAGCAAGCGCCCACATCGCGCAGCAGCTCCACGTAATTCAGGTTCAGCAGCCAGTCGGCGTTGTTCAGCATCAGAGCCTTACCGTCGGAGAAATCGATGAATTTTTCCATCTGCTTCTTGAAGCATGCCGCGTTGTGAGCAATGTCTTCCTTGGTCAGCATCTTGCGCATGTCGGTGCGGCCGGAGGGGTCGCCGATCATGGTGGTGCCGCCGCCGATCAGAGCGATAGGCTTATTGCCCGCCATCTGCAGACGCTTCATCAGGGTCAGCGCCATGAAGTGACCGGCAGTCAGGCTGTCGGCCGTGCAGTCAAAGCCGATGTAGAAGGTGGCTTTGCCGTTGTTGATGAGGTCGATGATCTCCTCATCGGTGATCTGGGCAACCAGACCGCGAGCCTTGAGTTCTTCGTAGAGAGTCATGGATAGTTCCTCCTGTTGTTGTGGGCAGAGGGAAAAGAAAACGCCCCCTGCCAAAATAAATTTGGCAGAGGGCGAGAAAAAATCGCGGTACCACCTCTGTTTGCCGCCTCCTCACGGAAACGGCCTCACGAGTGCATGCCCCAGAGTAGGACGACACTCCTGCGTTTGTAACGCTCGCACGCGGCACGGCCTACTAGAGAAAGCTTCTCATTCAGCTTGCAGCTCCGGGAGGTATTTCCCCCACTGCTCTGCACGCCCCTTTCACCAACCGGGGCCTCTCTGGGCAGAGCGCTTCAGGGTACTTATTCCCTTCTTCGCCATTCAACGAAAGCCAGTTTAACACATTTCCGGAAGCTTGTCAATCACGAGTTTCCCGCTCGGCAATGCCCAGCATCTCCCGCGCGTTGGCACGGGAAAGCTCGGTGACATGATCGCCGGAAATGATATGCGCCAGCGCATCCACCCGGCCCTCCTGATCAAGGGGATGGATCTCGGTATAGGTGCGCTCGTTTGCAACATTTTTCTGGATGAGCAGATGGCAGTCAGCCAGTGCAGCGATCTGTGCGGTGTGGGTGATGCAGAGGATCTGGTGGTCCTTTGCGCTCTGCTTGAGCACCTCGCCGATGCGGCTGGCAGCCTTGCCCGAAACGCCGCTGTCGATCTCATCGTAGATGACGGTGGGCACGGCGTCCTTATCCGCCATTGCGTTCTTGATGGCCAGCGTGATGCGGCTCAGCTCGCCGCCGGACGCGATCTTTGCCAGCGGCTTCGGGGCCTCACCGGGGTTGGTGGAGATATAAAACTCCACGCTGTCCTGTCCATGGCTGGCCAGCGGCCCCCTTGCGTGGCGGAGCGTCATTCGGACGCCGGGCATGTTCAGAAAATCCAGCGTGCCGGAAATGCGTTTGTTCAGCTCTTCAAAAGCTTTCAGGCGGGTCTGGGTCAGCGCCTCGGCCTTATCCCGCGCCAGCACATAAAGCCGGTGCTTTTCCGCTTGCAGCTGTTCGGCCCGCTCCTCCGAGAACTGGATGCGTTCCAACTCTTCTCGCGCCCGCTGGCCAAAAGCGATGATGTCTTCCACCGTGTCGCCGTACTTGCGCTTGAGCTTGTAGATCCGATCGATGCGCTGTTCAATCTCGTCCAGTTCTGCATCATTTGTATCGTATCCATCGAGCCGGTTGATGAGGTCGGCGGATAAATCCTTGGCGGAATAATAGAGGTCCAGCAGCTGCCCGGCGGCAGCGGAAAGGCTCCCGTCCACCTGTGCAGCGGCGTCAATGGCATTGGAAGCTTCGCCCAGCAGATCGACTGCACCGGGCGTCTCGTCGTCACCCGAAAGCAGAGCGTAGCTCTGGGAGATGCGCTCCCGGATGGTGGAGGCGTTCGCCAGCACCCTGCGGCGGGCATCCAGCGTTTCCTCTTCCCCTGCCGTCAGCGCGGCATCCTCGATCTCCTGAACCTGATAGCTCAACAGGTCGATGCGGCGCTGTTTTTCCGCTTCATCGGTGATGATGGCATCCAGTTCCTTTTTGACCTTGATGAGTTCCCGGTAGACCGCATAATATTCCTGAAATTCTGCGCCGTTCTGGGCATAGGCGTCCAGAATACCCTCGTGGCGGGCCGGGTTCAGTAGACCCACCGAGTCGTGCTGGCCGTTGATGTTAATCAGTCCGCCGCACAGCTCCCGCAGGATGGCTGCTGTGGCGGGCATCCCGTTGATGCGGCAGGTGCTCTTGCCCTCGGCGGTGATCTCCCGGCTCAGGGTCAGCGCCTCCGAGCGCTCGTACCCCGCCTTCTCCAGACTGTCCAGAACCGAAGGGGGCACATCGTCGAAGGCAGCGCGGATGACCGCCTTGGCAGCTCCGGTGCGCACGAGATCCTTGGACGTCCGGTTGCCAAGGATGGCGTTGATGGAATCAATCAGGATCGATTTGCCCGCGCCTGTTTCGCCGGTGAGGACGTTCAGCCCCTTTTCAAAATGCACATTGGCTTTCTGGATGACTGCAACATTTTCGATTTGCAGACTACTCAGCATGGTAATTTCTCCCGCATTATTTTTGCCCGATGTGGTGGGTCAGCTCGGTGCAGATGGTTTTGGCATCCCGTTCCGAGCGCGCCACGATCAGGAACGTATCGTCGCCGGACAGTGTTCCGACAACATTTTTCCATTTCAAAGCGTCGAACACCTCACAGGCCGCGTTCGCCATACCGGAGTAGCATTTGACGAGAACCACATGTCCGGCATAGTCCACGCCAAGGACGGATTCGTGAAAGATCGTCTCAAAACGGCCCTGAATTTTAGGGTTCAGCGCTTCGTTGTGGCTGGAAACATACCGGTAACCGGTGCTCGTCGCGGCTTTTACAAGGCTGAGTTCCCGGATATCACGGGAGATGGTGGCCTGTGTGGCGTCGAACCCTTCCTTCCGCAGATAGTCGAGCAGAGACTCCTGACGGCTGATCGGATATTCTTGGATCAGGCGCAGGATCGCCTGCTGACGCTCCCGTTTGCTTTTGGCATCGCCTCGGCTGCTGGCCATACGGTTTCCCCTTTCTATCAAAACTTACCGTCTGCCGCGCAGTTTCTGGTCAATGGCCTGAAACTGGTCGGCTTTGCTGAAGGTGATGAGCTGAACGATCTGGTCGCTCAGGCGCACCTCGGCGGTGGCACCGGCGCAGAGCGAATACCCGGCGGCACCGTCGCAGCTGATGAATACTTCCTCGTCCGCCACCTGTCCGACACAGATGTTGATCTTGCGCTCCTGCGCAAAGACCATAGCCGGGCTGGCAAGGCTGTGGGGGCAGATGGGGGTGACGACCACGCCCTTGGTCTGCGAGTCCAGAATCGGGCCGCCCGCCGCCAGCGAATAGGCGGTGGAGCCGGTGGGCGTAGCAACGATCACACCATCTCCACGGTAGTGCTCCACAAGGATATCATCGCAGTAGATGCTGAAGTCGATGGCTTGCTGCAAGCGGCCTTTGGTCATAACGACATCGTTCAGAGCGTGGCCCTCCCAGCTGTCGTCGCCCAACACCCGGACGTAGAGCAGCATCCGGGTGTCCAGCATGTAGTCCCCGCGCGCGACGGCAGAGAGCTTCTGCTCCATTTCATCGACCTCGCAGGTGGCCAGAAAGCCGCATCGGCCCAGATTGATGCCGAGGATGGGCTTGTGGTATTCCAGCGAGAGGTTCGCTTCGTGCAGGATGGTTCCGTCGCCGCCGATGGTCAGGATGACATCGGTCTTTTCAAGGCACTCATTTTGGGGCAGGAACTGCACCCCCATGGTGTTGCACTCCTCCCGGAGGTTCATCTGCATCAGCACCTTGGCACCGTGGGCCATCAGGATCTGCGCGGCCCGCTGGGAGATGCCGTAGGCCATCGGCTTGCCGGGGTTGGGCGAAATATAGACCGTCACGTCCTTCACCTCTTCTAAATCGTCAGATTCAGCGATCCAGCGTGGAATGGCTGGCCTCCACGACCTGCTTTGCCACACTGTCGTCCAGCACGGCGGGCTCGTCGCTCTTCTGAACGAACATCAGATATTCGATATTGCCTTCCGGGCCCTTGACAGGGCTGAAGTCCAGCCCGCGCACCGCGAAGCCGTTGGCGGCGGCATAGCCCATCGCATTGTGGAGCACTTCGCAGTGGGTGGCCGGGTCACGCACGACGCCGTTCTTGCCGACCTTTTCACGGCCCGCCTCGAACTGCGGCTTGACCAGACAGACGCCCATAGCGTCCGGCGTGGTGATGGCCTGTGCCACCGGGAAGATATGATGCAGCGAGATGAAGGAGACGTCCACACTGAAAAATTCAATGGGTTCGCCCAGTTGGTCGGGCGTGACGCTGCGGATGTTGGTGCGCTCCATATTGACGACGCGCTCGTCGGTGCGCAGCTTCCAAGCGAGCTGGCCGTAGCCGACATCCACGGCATAGACCTTGATGGCCCCGTTCTGCAGCATACAGTCGGTGAAGCCGCCGGTGGAGGCGCCGATGTCCATGCAGACCTTGCCGTTCGGCGTCAGCGGGAAGCACTGCATCGCCTTTTCCAGCTTCAGTCCGCCACGGCTGACATAGCCGATGTCGTGGCCGCGCACCTCAACCTTGGCGTCTTCCTTGATCATCTCGCCGGCCTTGTCCACCTTCTGCTCGTTGACGAAAACGACGCCGGACATGATCATAGCCTTGGCGCGCTCACGGCTCTGGATCAGGCCATGCTGAACCAGATATTGATCCAATCGGATTTTCAAGATACAGTTTCTCCTTTCACGGTCTCACGGATGGTCTGTGCCAAATGGGCAGCGTCCAGACCCGTTGCTTCTTTGATCTGCGGGACTGTTGCATGGGGCAGACGAAGGTTCTCGACGGCCCGGTGGATGTACGTACCCTTCCAGCCGGAGCGGTAAAGGGCGGCCTCCAGATGTTCGCCGATGCCGCCGCATGCGACGCACTCCTCGGCGAACAGAATTACATCATAGCGCGAAATTTCTTTGATGAATTCATCTGTAAAGGGATATATCTTTACAAGCTTGTAAACGTCGCAGGGCAGCTTTTCCTCGCCCAGAAGCTTTGCCGCACAGAGCACATCCTCCACTTCGTCGGCATAACTGATGAAAGCAGCCTTTGCATCGGGGGCGGTATAGAGGTGATCGTACTCCCGGCCGGAGCAGCCGTAAGCAGCCAGCACCTCGCTCTCGCCGCCGCGCGGGTAGCGGATGGCACGCGGGCCCTTCTGCTCGTCACTGAGCAACACCGGCAGCCAATGGCGCAGCTCGGCGTAGTTCGAAGGCGAATAGGTCGGGATGCCGATCTGGCTCAGGAAAGCCGGATCGTAGATGCCCTGATGGGTCTCGCCGTCGGCCGGAACAAAACCGGCGCGGTCAATGGCAAGCACAACGTTTTCGTTCAGCAGATTGACGTCGTGGATGATCTGGTCATAGGAGCGCTGCAGAAAGGTGGAATAGATGCAGACCACCGGCAGAATTCCCTGACTGGCCAGACCGGCTGCAAAGGTCACGGCGTGCTGCTCGGCCATGCCCACATCAAAGAAGCGCTTCGGGTGGGTGTGGGCAAAGAATTGCAGACCGGTGCCGTACTTCATGGCTGCAGTAATGGCGCAGATCTTCTCGTTGGTGGTTCCCTCTTTGTTCAGGACATTGCCGAACACATTCGAGAAGGATTCCTTCGGGGCTACTTCCGGGTCGGGAATGCTGTCCACAAGGTCGAACTTCGAAACACCGTGGAAGTTGCCGGGGTTGCTCTCGGCGGGGGCATATCCCTTGCCCTTTTTCGTAACGATGTGCAGGAAATGGGGGCCGGGCTGCTTGTGGATGCTCCGCAGGATCTGCTCGACTTCCTGTTCGTTATTCCCATCAAAGGGGCCGTAATAGTGGAAGCCCATTTCCTCGAACATGGTGGAGTGGTACAGAGCGCGGCGCATTAAGGTTTTTCCGTTATGGATCGTCATTTTCAGCGGCGGGCCGATCACAGGCACCCGATCAAGGAAGCCGCGCACATTTTCCTTGGCATCAAAGTAGCGGTTGGTCGTGCGCAGACGCTTCAAATAACGGGACAGCGCACCGACGTTTTTGGAAATAGACATCTTGTTGTCGTTCAGGACGACCAGCAGGTTGTCCAGCCCGCCGATGTTGTTCATTCCCTCATAGACCATGCCGCCGGTAAAGGCACCGTCGCCGATGACGGCGATGACCTGCCCCGGCTCCCCGCGCAGCTTTTTGGCCCACGCGATGCCGATGGCAACGGACAGTGCCGTGTTGCCGTGGCCGGAAATAAAGGCGTCGTGCTCGCTCTCGTTCGGGTTCGGGAAGCCGGACAGACCGTCCAGCTGGCGCAGTTTTGCAAAACCTTCGCGGCGGCCGGTCAGCAGCTTATGGGTATAGCACTGGTGGCCCACGTCGAACACGATCTCATCCTGCGGCGTCGTAAAGACGCGGTGCAGCGCGACCGTTAGTTCCACGGCCCCCAGATTGGATGCCAGATGGCCGCCGGTCTTAGATACGTTTTCCAATAAAAATTCGCGGATGTCCGCACAAAGCTGCACGACCTGCTGGCCGGACAGCTTTTTCAGATCGCTGGGCTGCGAGATTTTCTCCAGCAAAGGCGAATTCATAGATTCACGTCCTTCTCACATAATGGATTTGAGCGGTCTGCCCGCCCAAGGTCTGATCACACCATCGGGTACAGAAGCCCGACCATGCAGCCGACCACAAAGCCGGCCAGCACCTGCAGCGGCGTATGGCCGACCATTTCCTTCAGGTGCATGTTCTGGAGGAAGGGGTTGTTTTTCTCAGTCACCTCGATCCACTGCTCGATCATTTTATTCAGAACCTTGGCCTGTTCGCCGGTCTCGCGGCGGACACCCATGGCATCGTGCATCGTGATGATGGCAACGACGGCAGCCACGGCAAAAATAGCCGAGTTGATGCCCTCGCTCCGGGCCGTGGCAATGACCATGGCGCAGACGGTCGCGCTGTGGGCGCTGGGCATTCCGCCGTCTCCCCACATCCGTTCCAACTGGAATTTGCCCAGCAGGATAAAGTTGATGAGGGTCTTCAGCACCTGTGCCACGAGCCAGCTCAGGAGCGAAACCGTCAGGATCTGATTTAGGGACAAAACCTCGCGAATGAATTGCATGTTCTGCTCTCTTTCTTCTTTCTTAGCTGCGGCGCACCAGCAGCTCCTTGGCAAGCTGCTCCAAAAAGGCGCTCTTTTCGCCAAATTCTGCACGCAGGGAGGCGCAGGTCCGGTCGTTCAGCTTCTGGGCCAGCTCCATGGCACCGTCGGTACCGTAAAGGGTAACGAAGGTGGTCTTGCCGTTTTCGCTGTCGCTGCCGATGGGCTTGCCCAGCTGCTCCTGCGAACCGGTCACGTCCAGCACATCGTCAACGATCTGGAACACCAGCCCGATGCCGAAGGCGTACGCCTCCAGCTCTTTGCACTGGGTCTCGTTGGCCTGTGCGGCGGCAGCGCCCATCTGGACGGCGGAGTTGATGAGCGCACCGGTCTTATTGCGATGGATGAGGCGGAGCTGCTCTTCCGTTGCGGCCAGTGCCTCATATTTCAGGTCAAGCTCCTGCCCGTAGACCATGCCACGGCTGCCCGCACCAGCACCCAGCGCCTTGGCTGCCCGGACATTCACGAGGGCAGGAGCCGCCACATTCGCGATGACCTCGAACGCCTCGGTCAGCAATACATCACCCGCCAGCATAGCCGTGGCTTCGCCAAAGGCTTTGTGGCAGGAGGGCTTGCCCCGGCGCAGGTCGTCGTTGTCCATGCAGGGCAGGTCGTCGTGGATCAGCGAGTAGCAGTGCAGCATCTCCACCGCCGCCGCAAACTGTTCGGCAGCGGCCGCATCGCCGTTCAGCATATCGCAGACGGCCAGCACCAGCACCGCACGGATGCGCTTGCCGCCGCCGAGAAGGCTGTACCGCGCTGCACGGCAGACCTCCGATTCTTCGGGCAGAAAGGCATCACAGGCAGTTTCCAGTGCGCGGTTGACCCGTGCCAAATACTCCTGATACTGCGTCGCGTAATCCATACGAAAATCCTCCTTAGTGATCCGCTTCCGGCGTCTGAGCTTCGGCACACTTGGCGTCGATCTCATCCAACTGCAGGGAAGCCTTTTCCAGTGTATTGCGGCAATATTCGGTCAGCGATGCCGCTTCGGCATACAGCTTGACCGATTCTGCCAGCGTTGTCTCCGGCTGCTGCATCTGGTCGAGGATGGCTTCCAGCCGGTTCATACCTTCTTCAAAGCTTTTGGGTGCTCTCATTGGGTTCCTCCACGGCATCCACGGTACAGTGGATGCGGTTCTTTGCGCCGCAGAGCGTAATGCTCTGTCCCGCCCGGAGCGCATCCGGGGCGCAGATGCGGCCCTTTTCGTCCTGCACCAGCGCGTAGCCCCGCGCAAGGACGCCATAAGGATTCAGCGATGCCGCCAGTGACGCGGCATGGTTCATTTGGAGCGCACAGCTCTGCTGCTTTGCCCGCGCCGCTGCACTGAGCTGCCCGGTCAGCATCTGCAATTGCTGCTGGCGCTGGGCAAGCTGGCCCTGCATCTGCGGGCGGGAAAACGCCTGTGCTGTCTCGTCCAGTCTATTATAACATAACTCTAGCTTGTTTTGGATGGAATTGTGAATATTTTCTTCCAAAATGAATAATTTTCGCGCATACTCGGCCCGATCCGGCACGGCAAGCTCTGCCGCCGCCGAGGGGGTCGGGGCCCGCTGATCCGCTACGAAGTCCAGAATCGTGAAGTCGATCTCATGGCCGATGGCGCTGATGAGGGGCGTTTTGCAGCGGTAGGCTGCCCGCGCGATCCGCTCCGCATTGAAGACCCAGAGATCTTCCCTGCTGCCGCCGCCCCGCGCCACGATGATCTCATCGACTCTGCCGCTCTTGTCGAGCCGGTCGATGGCCGCAGCGATCTCATCCGCTGCCTCAAAGCCCTGCACGTTGACCGGGCAGAGCAGCAGCTTCACAGCAGGCCAACGCCGCCCGATGACATTGCGGATATCCTGCAATGCGGCACCGGTCTTGCTGGTGACAAGGCCGATGCACCGGGGAAACTGCGGCAGCGGCTTCTTATGCTCCGGCGCGAACAGACCCTCTTGGTCGAGCTTTGCTTTCAGCTGCTCAAAGGCAAGCTGCGCCGAACCGATGCCATCCGGGAACATGTCGTTGACATAGACCTGAAACGCACCGTCCCGCTCGTAGAGAGTGACCCGGCAGCGCACGACGACCTTCATTCCCTCTTCGGGGCGGAACCCCAGCCGCCGCGCGTCGGAGCGGAACATGACGGCTTTCACGCTGGCGGTCTCATCCCGCAGGGAAAAATAGCAGTGGCCGCTCCGGGCGTTCTGGACAAAGTTTGCAATCTCGCCCCGGAGCGCAAGGTCAAACAGCAGGTCGTTCGCATCGAGCAGGGTCTTGACGTAGCGGTTCAAAGCCGAGACAGAGATCACTTCAGCCATGATCCGACCTCCCGTGCGGCAAGGATCGACACCCCGATGGCGTTGTCGCTGGAATACTGGCCCGGCACAAAATACACCTGCGGCAGACGCTGCTGCACCCATTGGCGGATGATATCGCTGCTCATGACGCCGCCCGCGCAGACCACCGGAAGCCCCGGATATTCTTTCTGCGCGGCCTTGGTCATCTTCACAACGGTATCCGCCACGCAGAGCAAGCAGTATTTGCAGACATAGTCCGGGCTTTTCCCGGCGGCAAGCAGGGCATTGCACTGGTTTTCCAGCCCGGAAAGGCTGCACTGCATCCCCTTGACGCTCGATTTCGGTTTGATGGGTTCCCCACACAACGCCGCAAGGCGGGAGACTTCGACACCGGCCGGAAAACCAAAGCCCAGCTTGACGCCCACGCGGTCCACCGCCTGCCCGGCGTAAAGGTCGGTGCTGGTGCCCAGCGTCTCGATTCGTTCCACCTGATCGCAGAGCAGCAGGTCGGTGGTGCCGCCGGAAATGTGGAAGAGCAGCACCTTCTGGCGGAACAGCTCCTCCCCTTTTGCGGCAAACAGCGCTGCTGCGGCGTGGCCCTGCTGGTGGGTCGTGCGGATCAGCGGGATGCCGCGGGCCTTGGAAAAGGCCGTGGCCGCGCTGACGCCCGCAAGGAAGCAAGGCATATAGCTGCCCTCCACCGGGCGCGGCTTCTGGGAGACGCCCACAGCAGAGATCTGCGTCAGGTCGAACTCCTCGCTCAATTCCTCCAGCATTTCGGGCAGGGCGGTGGTGTGGTGGAACAGCGCATCGCTCTGACGCAGGCCGAGCTGCCCCTCCTTGACCGGGAGAAACCGCTTCTTTGCACAAACAACCTCTCCGGCTGTATCAAAAACCGCCAGAGAGGTTGCATAGTTGCTTGTGTCGATGCCCAGTGTATAGCGGCTCACAGTGTTTCGGACGCTGCATCCTCGGCAGTGTCCAGCCCCTGCTCGCGGGCCACCGTGCCCAGCAGACCGTTGACGAACTGGTGATCCTCATCTGCTCCGTATTTCTTGGTCAGCTCCACGGCCTCGTTGATGACGACGGCGACCTTCTTCTCGTCGCCGTACAGCATCTCGGCCAGTGCCAGACGCAGCACCGTCAGGCTCACGCGGGGCAGACGGGCCATGGTCCAGTTGCGCAGATGGCTGCTGATAAGGTCATCCACCTCCGCGGAGTGGTCGTAGTAAGCGTTCAAAAGCCGCTTGCCGAACACATCCACCGGGTGCTCTTCGTCTTCCGTGTTGTTGAGCAGAGCCTCCTGCAGGGGGATATCACCAAAGGTCTGCGAAAAAGCCAGCAAAAACGCATTCTCGCGGGCTTCACGACGGGGCAAAACATTTTCCATAGTAGTTTTCTATTCCTCTCACTTATTCCTGTTCTGCGGCAGCAACACCGGCGATGACCAAATTGACGCGGCTCACGGTCACGTTGGTCATGCTCTGAACAGCAGTCTTCACATTTTCCTGCACCTTTTCAGCCACAGCGGGGATGCGCGCGCCAAAGGCGACCACCAGATTCAGGGTCAGTTCCGCGGTGCCGTCCCGCATTTCCACGGTCACGGGCGGCTGGATGCTGGCAGCTTCCAGAAAATCCTTCACCTTTTTGTTCTGCTTGCCGCAGGAAACCTCGGACACACCGTCCACCTCCAGTGCAGCGCAGCGTGCGATCTTGCCGATGACTTCGGTGGAAATCTGCAGGGTCCCGCCGTTCAGATCCATATTCTGTAAATCCATTCTAGGTCCTCCATCCAAAATAAGCGTATGCTCATTCATTTTATTTCCATCTTTGCAGGGAGACCTCCCTGCCGTTCAATGCCTGTGTTTATTATATCATTTTTTTCTCCGATTCACAACCGTTTCTTTTGGTTCCGGGGTCGGCTTTTGCAAAAGGCGGCTCAGCTCGCACACGCACAGGCAGCAGACGAAGAACACCAGCAGCAGACAGTCCGGCGGCAGACGGCGCATCGGCACCACCTGCGGCGGCAGGGTGCTGAATACGCTCTGCTCCCCTCCCGGCAGCAGCAGATAAAACAGCCCCAGTGAAAGCGGCAGGTGCAAAAGGCGTGCTGTGTATAGGGGCCGGAGCGTCATTTCCGGCGGGCAGAGGGCCCGGACTTGGAGCAGGACCGAAAGCCCCTGCACACTGAGAGCCGCGCAGCAAAGGAGGCTGGCCCACCGCCCGGTGCGGGCCGCCAGATCACACCCGGAACAGACTTCCAGCAGCATGGCGCAGAGCGTCCCTGCCATGGGCGGGAGGAGCGCCCCGGCCCCGGCTGCCAGCATCCGGAAAAAGAGCACGAAGCCGCAGAGCTTTACATAGCCGATCGCTGCGCCGGTGAGAACATCCGTCAGGTGCGGCGGCTCCGGCGAGGGCTGCACAGAAATGGTCCGCACCCCTTCCCCGGCCGGTGCCATCCGGCACAGCAGCGCCGCCGTCAGATAGCCGGCCGCCAGCTGCGCGCCAAACAGCAGCACGCCGAGTTCAGCGCTGCCCAGCATACTCTCACCCACCGTCAGCACCACAAAGGACGGCCCGGAGCAGACACACGCGGGCAGCAGGGCGTCCGCTTCCCGCGCGGTGAGCTGCCCGGTCCGCACGGCCTGAGCCGCCGCATTGGCT
>ULWH01010754.1_pt1 | contig 14416 bp, 9 predicted proteins | sample 1960201 | NCBI WGS metagenome assembly ULWH01 (sample SAMEA4835808, study PRJEB28245) | human gut metagenome | biome: gut microbiome; material: fecal sample | place: Denmark | collected 2008
TTTTATTGGAGAAAGCCAAAGAAGATGCAGTTAAAGCCGGTTTCAAGAATTTATACTTGTCTACAGAGCATATCGGATTCTATGAAAAGCTGGGATTCAATTACATAGGGCAAGGATACCATCCCTGGGAAGACGAGTCCCGTATCTATGAAATAAGGATAAAACCATAAATCCTACAGATAAATTATACATGATTCGAACTTTTTCAGCATAACTCATGCTTTGATTTTGAATAAATACATATATTTGCTTAAAATTAAATTTGAAGTTATGAGAATCATGTATTTTATCATCACCCTCGTTATCTGTTTCTGCACGACCACTCTCCAGGCAGAAAACAGAGCTAATGATCTAATGAAACAGGCTCAAAGTAGCCTGGAACAGAAAGACTACACTAAAGCCCGTTACCTATTCCTTCAAGCTTACAAAGCCTTCTCCAACGAAGGAGACTACACGCAAGCCATCGACTGTGGAACAAAAGCAACGTATCTTTATTATCGCGAGAACTACTATCAGGAAGCATTCGAACTTTGCCGCCAAATGACTCAATTTCTACTGACGGAAGAAGAAAAAGCGCAAAAAACGTTCTATGATCAACGTTTCCAGTTGACAAAAGAACGGTTGCAAATGTACATAAAACTGAAGAATGCTGCCCAGGCTCAACTTCAACTGAATACACTGGATAACCTGGCCAGCCAGTCCGGCAGCAGCAAGTTGTCAGACGACCTGTTATACACCCAGACCAGTTATTATTATACTTTCGGACAAAACGAGCAGGGAGACGCATCCTTCCAGAAACTTATCAACCAATATAAGGATAAAAAGGAATACGACAAAGTAAGCGATTGCTACAGGAACCTGATTGCTATTGCCCGTACGGCAAACAATGCTTCCCTGATGGAACGAACCTATGAAAAGTACATCGTCTGGACGGATTCTGTAAAAGCATTAAATGCGCAGGATGAATTAGGGGCATTACAGCTCAAATATGATGAAAGCCTGCAGACAATACAGGAAAAAGACGACAAATTATCCGGTAAACAATATATGATAGTCGGTCTCTGTACACTGGTTGTCATCCTTATTGCCGGATTACTTTTCGTTGCGTTCCTATTATTACGTTTCATTGTTCTCAACAAAAAACTGAAAAACATTATCAAGACTACCAACGAGCATAGCGAACAACAAACCTTGTTCATACAGAGTATATCAGAGCAGATGAAACCTACGCTCGATAAACTTGACGTATCAGCCAGGGAGTTGCGTACCACTGCTCCACAACAGGCCGGTTCGATCCAGACACGGGTAGATGCGCTAAAACAGTTCAGTGTAAACATACAGGAACTGTCTTCCCTGGAAAGCTCGCTGCTGGAACCGTACGAAACACAATCTTTCAATGTAGGTAGCTTCTGCAAGAAAACAATGGATAAGGTAAAAGATAAGATTAATCCCGATGTAGAAGTTATTGTAGACGCTCCACAACTGGAAGTAAAAACAAATGCTGAACAATTGGAACGCATCTTATTGCACCTGCTGAATAATGCGGCCCAATATACGACCTCTGGTAAAATATGGCTGGAATTCAAGAGAAAGGGTGCTCACCTTTGCCACCTTATTGTAACAGATAACGGAACAGGTATTCCTGACGAACAAAAGGAAAACCTTTTCAAGCCATTCAGCGAAGTCAAGGATCTGGCAGAAGGCGACGGACTAGGTTTACCTATTTGTGCCCTGATCGCCAATAAACTGAATGGCAATCTCTCTATCGATATGGAATATAAGAAAGGAGCCCGGTTCATTCTGGTATTACAGATATGAAACAGATCATATAAAACTCAGTAAAACCATCAGTATACAGAAGTCTTCCGGTATTCCCGGAAGACTTTTTTGTTCTCTGTCTCACCTGTCAACACCAGCTCAAATCCTAGCTTCTCACAAACTCTGACAGACCCTGTATTCTGATCATACATACGGGCAATAAGCTCCGTACAACCCAACCGATTGAAAGCGTAATCGATCAGCCCTTTGCAGACTTCCGTTCCATATCCCTTATTCCAGTACATTTGATCGATGATATAACCGACCTCCATCTTCTTCGGATCAGAAAAGGAGTTGAATAATCCGGCTTCACCGATAACCTTATTTTCACCTCTGAGTTTAACTGCAAACATGCCGTAACCTTTCGGATATCCGGTTTCATTAATTGCCTTATAACGGTTTTCAAGCTCTTGAAAAGTCCAGTCATATTTACCCGACTGAATATACCTCATATTTACCTCCTGCGTATAGATGGATAAAAGAGCCTTCAGCTCCTCTACTATGGAAACTTCCTTTATAATGAGTCTTTCCGTTTCAAAATGAATCATACGGTTATATTTATCAAGAAACACATTAGTACCTAACGCCAGGACACGTTGATTTTCTATAAAGTCCTGGCCATATTTAAGCCATCGCTTCGTAAATGATTTGAATTTACTGCATGGAAAAATCCGGCACTGGAAACAATGAGTAATACCTTTCTCTTTACAACACAGATGAAAAGTTTTGCATCGCTCACATCTATCCGAATACTCTGCTCCCTCGCAGGGTTTCTTTATCCGTGTGTAATTTGGGCAACCTCCACAAAAGACGCCGCAAGCCGGAACTCTGCCATTGTAAACAATATCAATCATACAGAAATAAGCTAAATTTCCTGACAAAGATAAACAAATTCTATTCTTTGAATTATCATTGTGTTAGTTTTTCCTGAGAAAAGCGAGCAACAACACCTTATAGATTGTAACTAAAAACAGGCTTATCAGTTTCATATTAATACTAATTACCCTAAATATCATGTCAAATAGAAACGTCATATCCCGATAAACAAAAAAAACGTCAATGTTTAACGCTACTACATATGTCATTATGAAAGAAACCATCTATATTTGCCAAACAATTTGACAACAAAACAGGTATTACACAAACATAAGGTCAACAAACAATGAAAGAACAGATCCATTTGAACAGAAAGCAGGGATTATATGATCCTGCGAATGAGCATGACGCGTGTGGAGTAGGAATGTTGGTAAACATTCATGGAGGAAAGTCGCACGACATTGTAGAGTCAGCCCTTAAAGTATTGGAAAATATGCGTCATCGCGGTGCAGAAGGTGCCGATAATAAGACTGGTGACGGTGCGGGTATCTTACTTCAGATCCCTCATGAATTTATTCTGTTGCAGGGAATACCCGTTCCCGAAAAGGGAAAATACGGGACAGGTCTGGTCTTTCTTCCCAAAGACGAAGCACAGCGTTCGGCCATCCTCAGCATCATGATCGAGGAGATCGAAAAGGAGGGGCTTACTTTGATGCATCTGCGGAAAGTTCCGGTAAACAGCGACATATTAGGAAAGAATGCATTGGCTACTGAGCCGGACATCAAGCAAATCTTCATTACCGGCTGCGATAATCAGCAGGAACTGGAATTGAAGTTGTACATCATTCGAAAACGCATTGAAAAGAAAGTCTCAGCTTCCGACCTGGTGGCAAAAAATGATTTCTACGTAGCTTCTTTGTCTACAAGGAATATAGTATATAAGGGGATGCTGGAGTCCATGCAACTCCGGCATTACTTCCCGGATCTGACAAATAACTACTTTACAAGCGGGCTGGCCTTGGTTCACTCCCGCTTCAGTACGAATACATTTCCTACCTGGAGCCTGGCACAACCGTTCCGCCTTCTGGCACACAATGGGGAGATCAACACGATCCGGGGAAACAGGGGATGGATGGAAGCGCGCGAAAGCGTACTCACCTCTCCTACCATCGGCAGTATCGAAAGTATCCGCCCGATCATTCAACCGGGGATGAGCGATAGTGCTTCGCTGGATAATGTGCTAGAGTTTCTGGTGGCATCGGGGTTGAGCTTGCCGCATGCGATGGCGATGCTCGTGCCGGAAAGTTCGAACGAAAAGAATCCGATATCGGACGACTTGAAAGCGTTCTACGAATATCATTCAATATTGATGGAACCCTGGGACGGCCCGGCAGCATTGCTGTTCAGCGACGGACGGTTTGCCGGAGGAATGCTCGACCGTAACGGTCTGCGTCCGGCGCGTTATCTGATCACGAAAAATGATATGATGCTGGTGGCATCCGAGGTGGGCGTAATGGACTTTGAAGCCAATGAGATCAAAGAGAAAGGACGTCTGCAACCGGGCAAGATACTGATGGTAGATACCGAGAAAGGCGAAATCTATTACGACGGTGAACTAAAAAAGCAATTGGCCGAAGCGAAACCTTACAAAACATGGCTGGCCACCAACCGCGTAGAACTGGATGAGCTGAAATCCGGCCGTAAAGTACCTCACACGGTAGATAATTACGATAAATTGCTCCGAACTTTCGGCTATAGCCGCGAAGATGTGGAAAAGATTATTGTACCGATGTGTACCGGTGGAGCCGAACCTATCGGATCGATGGGAAACGATACGCCGCTGGCTGTATTATCCGACCGTCCGCAATTATTATACAACTATTTCCGCCAGCAGTTCGCACAGGTTACCAATCCTCCGATCGACCCGATCCGGGAAGAACTCGTGATGAGCCTGGAGGAATATATCGGTGCAGTAGGTAATAATATCCTGGTTCCCAGTGAAAGTCATTGTAAGATGGTACGGCTTAATCATCCGATCCTGACCAACACGCAACTGGATCTGCTCTGCAATATCCGCTATAAGGGTTTCAACTCCGTAAAGCTTCCGATGCTGTTTGAAGTAGCCAAAGGACGTGAGGGGTTGAAAGCCGCACTCGATGATCTATGCAAGCAGGCGGAACAATCCGTTACGGATGGTGTCAACTATATTATCTTAAGCGATAAGAATGTAGACGGGAAATATGCTCCGATACCCTCACTACTGGCTGTAAGTGCCGTTCATCATCACCTGATATCGGTACAGAAGCGTGTGCAGACAGCATTGGTTGTCGAGACCGGCGAGATGCGCGAGGTTATGCATGCCGCTTTACTATTGGGATATGGGGCTAGCGCTATCAATCCGTACATGGTTTTCGCCATATTGAAGGAGCTGGAAAGCAAGCATGAGATACAACTTAACTACGAAACGGCCCGTAAGAATTACGTAAAATCTATCTGCAAAGGGCTCTTTAAAGTCATGAGTAAGATGGGGATCAGTACGATCCGCAGTTATCGTGGTGCCAAGTTGTTTGAAGCTGTCGGCCTGGACGTGGAAGTGGCACGTACTTATTTCGGGGGGACGACCAGCAACGTCGGCGGTATCCGGTTGGAAGAGATAGCACGCGATGCTATTGCGCTGCACGAACAGGCATTCGACCGTCCGGTGGATGAAATGCTCGAACACAAAGGGATCTACAGTTTCCGGAAAGACGGCGAGAAACATGCCTGGAACCCGGAGACAATCTCTACCCTTCAACTGGCTACCCGCCTGGGCAGTTACAAGAAATTTAAAGAGTACTCGCAGATGGTGGACGGCAAGGAGTCGCCTATCTTCCTTCGCGATTTTCTTACGTTCAGGAAGAAAAAATCTATTCCGATCGAACAAGTGGAGCCGGTGGAGGCAATCATGAAACGTTTCGTCACAGGTGCCATGAGCTTCGGTTCCATCAGCAAGGAAGCTCATGAAACGATGGCTATGGCCATGAACAAGATACATGGGCGCAGCAATACCGGAGAAGGTGGCGAAGACGCTTCCCGCTTCATTCCCAGGAAAGATGGCCTGTCGCTGCGGTCGGCCATCAAGCAGGTTGCATCCGGACGCTTCGGCGTTACGACCGAATACCTGGTGAATGCAGACGAGATACAGATCAAAGTAGCCCAGGGCGCAAAGCCGGGTGAGGGCGGTCAGCTGCCGGGTTATAAGGTAAATGACGTTATCGCCAAAACCCGCCATTCGATACCGGGCATTTCGTTAATCTCTCCCCCGCCTCACCACGATATTTATTCGATCGAGGATCTGGCACAGCTGATATTCGACCTGAAGAATGTAAATCCCCGGGCGGAGATCAGCGTCAAGCTGGTATCGGAAAGCGGTGTCGGTACGATTGCCGCAGGTGTGGCGAAGGCGAAGGCAGACCGTATTATTATCTCGGGAGCCGAGGGCGGAACGGGTGCTTCGCCGATTAGCTCGATCCGTTATGCCGGGTTGCCGCCCGAACTGGGATTATCGGAGACGCAACAGACATTGGTGATGAACAGCCTGCGTGGTCAGGTACGCCTGCAAACAGACGGACAGCTGAAAACAGGGCGTGATATCGTACTGATGGCCTTGCTCGGAGCAGAGGAATTTGGTTTTGCCACCTCTGCGCTGATCGTCCTGGGTTGCGTGATGATGCGCAAATGCCACATGAATACATGCCCGGTCGGTGTCGCCACGCAGGATGAAACGTTGCGCAAGCGTTTCCTCGGACGGTATGAGTATCTGGTGAATTTCTTCACCTTCCTGGCCGAAGAAGTACGCGAGCATCTGGCCGAAATGGGTTACAGCAAACTGGATGATATCATCGGACATACGGAGTTGATCGTCCGCAAATCGTCCGATGGGATGACCAAGCACGATCTGTTGGACTTCTCCCATCTCCTGCATCTACCGGAACAGGCGTCTCATACGCCTATCCATCACACAACCAATCAGGTGCACCATATAGAGAATGTAAAAGACGTGGATATCATCAACCATGCCAAAGGAGCCATCGAGTTTCAGCAGGAAGTCTCGCTTGATTACGCGATCACGAATACTGACCGTTCCGTCGGTGCCATGCTATCCGGCGAGATTGCCAAACGTTACGGGAATGCCGGACTGCCCGATCATACCCTTAATATCAAGTTCAAAGGCTCTGCCGGACAAAGTTTCGGTGCGTTCCTGTCATACGGAGTTCATTTCCGGCTGGAAGGAGAGGCGAACGATTATCTGGGGAAAGGACTTAGCGGTGGCCGCATCAGCCTGATGCCCCCTATACGTTCTACTTTTGTAGCCGAAGATAATACCATTGCCGGCAACACCTTATTATATGGGGCAACCGGCGGAGAAGTTTACATCAACGGACGTGTCGGTGAACGCTTCTGCGTACGAAACAGCGGAGCCATCGCCGTTGTGGAAGGTGTCGGAGATCACTGTTGCGAATATATGACTGGCGGCCGCGTCGTCGTGCTCGGACAAACCGGACGGAACTTTGCAGCCGGAATGAGCGGCGGTGTAGCTTATGTATGGAACAAGGCCGGCGACTTCGATTACTACTGCAATATGGAAATGGTAGAGTTATCGTTGATCGAAGACAGCACGGCTCGCAAGGAATTGCATGAACTGATCCGCAAACACTATCATTATACCGGCAGTCATCTGGCAGGAAAGATACTGGACAGTTGGGATAAACAGGTAGATCAATTTATCCGGATCGTCCCGATCGAATATAAAAAGGTTCTTCAAGAGGAGCAGATGAAAAAGTTACAGCAAAAGATTGAAGAAATGCAGCGTGATTACTAAATATGTGCGTATACGTTTTAAATTATTTATACAGAAACGCCATGCGCTCAACAAAATGCTTCGATAAAGATATTTTTGCGTTTTGTCGTATGCATTTATCCTTCGATAAGGATATTTATACGTTTTGTCGCATGTATTTATCATTCGATAAAGATTTTTTATCGCTTTTACGCACGTATTTGTCTTTCGACAATTATATCGAAACATTTTTACGCATGCGTTTGCTCTTCGATACGATTTTTGAAAAGCCCTTATCAGGTAAAAGGGTTATTTATAATCGTATTTTGATGAAAATATTCAAATGATAGTCTCAAAAAATTAAAATAGAAATTATATATGGCAAATCCTAGAGCATTCCTCACCATATCCCGACAAGAAGCAGGCTACCGTCCTGTAGAAGATCGTATCGGCGACTTCAGCGAAGTAGAACAAACACTCAACAGCAGTGACCGCCGTCGCCAGGCTTCCCGTTGCATGGATTGCGGTGTCCCCTTCTGTCACTGGGCATGCCCCATCGGTAACAAACAACCCGAATGGCAGGACTTCCTCTATAAAGGACAATGGAAAGAAGCATTCCACGTATTGGAACAGACCTGCGACTTTCCTGAATTTACCGGCCGCGTCTGCCCCGCCCTGTGTGAAAAAAGTTGCGTATTGAAACTTAGTTGCGACGAACCCATCACTATCCGTGAAAATGAAGTGGCTATCGTAGAAGCTGCCTTTCGCGAAGGTTTCATACAACCTGTACAGCCCGTACGTAACGGCAAACGTGTAGCCGTGATCGGTAGCGGCCCTGCCGGGTTGACCGTTGCCAACCAATTAAACCGTAAAGGGTACGAAGTGACAGTCTTTGAAAAAGACGAATTGCCCGGTGGCCTTCTCCGTTTCGGTATCCCCAACTTCAAACTGGGAAAAAACATCATCGACCGCCGTATCCGGCTGATGGAGAAAGAAGGTATCCGGTTCCGTATCAACACAATGGTCGGAAAGGAAATACGGACAAAAGACATAGTCGGCGAGTACGATGCCGTCTGCGTAGCCATCGGTGCCGAGATACCGCGCGACCTGCCGATCGAAGGCCGTAACCTCAAAGGCATCCATTTTGCCCTCGAACTATTGGGACAGCAGAACCGCCTGCTCGAAGGCATCGCCATCCCCCCTAAAAACATCATCAACTGCAAAGGAAAGAAAGTCCTCGTAATCGGTGGAGGCGATACGGGGAGCGACTGCGTAGGCACGGCCAACCGTCACGGTGCCACTTCCGTCACCCAGATCGAAATCATGCCTAAACCACCCGTCGGACACAATCCGGAGACTCCCTGGCCTATGTATCCGCAGGTATTGAAGACCAGCAGCAGCCACGAAGAAGGTTGCATACGTCGCTGGTGCCTCACCTCTTCCCGTTTCATCGGAGATAAAAACACCCTGAAAGGCGTTGAAGTGGAAGAAGTGGAATGGCTGCCATCAAAGGATGGTAACCGGCCGGAAATGAAAATGACCGGAAAGAAAGAAGTCATTGAAGCCGACCTGGTGTTCCTCGCTATGGGCTTCGTCCACCCCGAACAGGAAGGGCTGGTAAAAGAGCTCGAACTGGCCGTAGACGGACGCAAGAACATAACGGTAGACAGCAACAACCGGATAGCCGGCAGCAATATCTTCGCCTGTGGCGATGCCGTCAGTGGTGCCAGCCTGGTAGTACGGGCAATGGCTTCGGGACGTAAAACAGCAGAAGCAATAGATAAATATCTAACCAAATAAAACAACAGATCATGTGTGGCATTACAGCAATCTTCAACATCCGCAGCGATGCAAACGAACTTCGCAGACAAGCGTTAGAAATGAGTAAACGTATCCGTCACCGGGGCCCGGATTGGAGCGGGATTTACCAAGGCAAATCCGCCATCCTTGCCCACGAACGCCTTTCAATCGTCGACCCGGCTTCCGGCGGCCAACCGCTGAAAAGTAAGGACGGTAAACTGATCCTGACCGTAAACGGTGAAATCTACAACCACCGTGAAATCCGCGAGGAGCTGAAAGGTGAATACGACTTTATGACCGGCTCCGATTGTGAGGTCATCCTCGCCCTCTACCGCAAATACGGTACCGGTTGCGTAGAAAAATTAAGTGGCATCTTCGCCTTCGCCCTTTACGATGAAGAAAACGATACTTACCTGATTGCCCGCGATGCGATCGGCGTCATCCCTTTATATATGGGATATGACGACCACGGGCATCTCCTCGTCTCTTCCGAGTTGAAAGGCCTGGAAGGCTTCGCCACCATCTACAACCAATTCAAGCCCGGCCACTATTTCTACAGTAAAGATACCGACCTCACCAAATGGTATGTCCGCGACTGGATGAATTACGAAAACGTAAAGGATAACCCGGCCAGCGTCGCAGAACTTCGCGAAGCCCTCGAAGCAGCCGTGCAACGTCAACTGATGAGTGACGTTCCCTATGGCGTACTGCTTTCCGGTGGCCTGGATTCGTCCATCACCTCCGCTATCGCCAAGAAATATGCGGCCAAGCGTATCGAAACCGGTGGTAAATCCGATGCCTGGTGGCCGCAACTCCACTCCTTCGCCATCGGGTTGAAAGGGGCTCCCGACTTGATCGCCGCCCAAAAAGTAGCCGACGCGATCGGAACCGTGCACCATGAGATCAACTATACCGTGCAGGAAGGCCTGGACGCCATCCGCGACGTAATCTATTATATCGAGACTTACGATGTGACGACCGTACGCGCCTCCACCCCGATGTATCTGATCTCCCGCGTCATCAAAAGCATGGGGATAAAAATGGTGCTAAGCGGAGAAGGAGCCGATGAGATTTTCGGCGGTTACCTCTACTTCCACAAAGCACCCGACGCCCGTACATTCCATGAAGAGACCTTGCGCAAGATCAGCAAGCTCTACCTATACGATTGCCTGCGCGCCAACAAAAGCCTGTGCGCCTGGGGAGTGGAAGGCCGTGTCCCCTTCCTCGACAAGGAGTTCCTCGATGTGGCTATGCGACTGAACCCGTCCGCCAAAATGTGTCCGGGTAAGACGATCGAGAAGAAGATCCTCCGCGAAGCCTTTGCCGATATGCTGCCGGAAGAAATCGTCTGGCGTCAGAAAGAACAATTCTCCGACGGTGTAGGCTACAGCTGGATCGACACATTGAAAAAGATTACTTCCGAGCTGATTACCGACGAAGAAATGTCCCATGCTGCCGATCGTTTCCCGATCAACACGCCGCAGAACAAGGAAGAATATTATTACCGTACGATCTTTGAAGAGCACTTCCCCAGCGAAAGTGCCGCTCGAAGCGTTCCCTCAGTACCGAGCGTAGCCTGCTCCACTCCCGAAGCCCTGGCCTGGGACGCCGCCTTCAGAAATATGAACGAACCGAGCGGCCGCTCCATCAAAGGGGTACATGAAGCTGCTTATTGATCCGCTCCACACAAACCGGAAGGGAATAACCATTCCTCCCGATAGAAAACAGAAATACATCCGAAAGAAATTCAATTTCCTTTCGGATGTATTTTTTACTTTATGTCATCGGATATCTATCTACCGGATACATTTTGATAGTTACAGAAAATCTTTCCTAAGCGGAGTAAACGTATCGATCAAAACGCCTGCTTCCAGGCATTCGCAACCATGCAGAACACCCGGCTTCATATAAACACCGTCTCCGGCCCTTACAATCTGAGTCTCCCCGTCCGTCGTGAATTTGAAGATACCGCTAGCCACATAAGTAACCTGTGAATGAGGATGTGTATGCGGTGCACCGACACCTCCCGTCTCAAACCGAACCTTTACCATCATTATATCGTCGTTGTATCCCATGATCTGACGTCGTACGCCTCCGCCGAGATCCTCCCATTCGATCCCGTTTTCAAACTGAAAATTTGCACTTTCCTGTTCCATGTCTATTCTACTTCTTTTAGTTATACCACAAAAGTAAAGATAAAATGCAGATAACCTACCGTAAAGCCCCGGATGAACAAAAGAATATCCGGAAATGTTTTAACAAGTATAGTTTGAACGACATTCCAGCAAGTTTCTACGTATGCCAACTTACAATATAGCTGATATAACCGTTATTAAATTACAATTCATCACAAAGAAAGGGGTATTTTGAGCAAAATCATCACGATACATATATTTATAGTACATTTAGACGCACTTAGTATTTATAATATATCAAAACGTCGTATATTTGCATAGTAATAAAACAAAAGGTAACAATAACAGGAGTAAAATAAATAAAATGACAAATCCAATTACATTCACAAAGATGCACGGAGCCGGAAACGACTATATATACGTGAACACAATGGCTTATCCGCTTGAAAATCCGGAAGAACTGGCCATCAGGTGGAGCGCCCCGCACACAGGTATCGGATCGGATGGATTAGTCTTAATAGGAACATCGGAAAAAGCCGATTTTAGCATGCGGATCTTCAACGCTGACGGCTCGGAAGCCATGATGTGTGGCAATGCTTCGCGCTGTATCGGCAAATACGTTTACGAGACGGGACTGACCGATAAGGAAACGGTTACCCTGGAAACTTTATCCGGTATCAAAGAGCTCCGACTGAAGATATCCCCTAACGGAAGCGTCAGCGAAGTAACCGTCGACATGGGAATCCCCGAAATAAACGGAACGCCCCTCGAACTGGAAGCCGGCGGACAAACTTACACCGGCACGAGTGTATCGATGGGCAACCCTCACCTGGTTATCTTTGTTAATGATATAGACAAGATCGACTTACCGGCCATTGGCCCGCTACTGGAGCATCACCCGCTCTTCCCCGACCGGACAAACGTAGAGTTCGTGCAGGTATTGAAAGAGGATGAAGTCCGGATGCGGGTATGGGAACGGGGCTCGGGCATTACCCAGGCCTGCGGAACAGGTGCCTGCGCCACAGCAGTGGCAGGCATAACAAGCGGTAAGACGAAACGCAAGACGAAGGTAATCATGGACGGCGGCCCGCTTACCATCCAATGGGACGAAAGTTCCGGAAAGGTCTTTATGACCGGAGAAGCAGTCACCGTATTTGAAGGAACAATTAAAATATAGCAACACGAATGGCAGGCTGTCCTGCCCTGAATACAACAACAACATAAAACAATAGAACGAGTATGGCACTGATTAATGAACACTTCCTGAAACTACAGAACAGCTACCTGTTCTCCGACATCGCAAAAAAGGTAAACAGTTTCAAAGTAACACACCCTAAAGACAAAATAATCCGTATGGGGATCGGTGATGTAACACAGCCCCTGGCTCCTGCCGTCATCGAAGCCATGCATAAAGCGGTTGATGATCTGGCAACCACGGACAACTTCCACGGTTACGGCCCTGAACAGGGATACAGTTTCCTGATCGACGCCATCATCAAAAATGATTATGCCAGCCGCGGTGTCTTCCTGGAACCGGGAGAGGTATTTGTCAGCGACGGTGCCAAAAGCGATTGTGGTAATATAGGCGATATTCTTCGCCACGACAACAGCATCGGGGTACTCGATCCGGTTTACCCCGTATATATAGACTCCAACGTCATGAGCGGACGTACCGGAGTATTGGAAGATGGCAAATGGAGCGATGTTGTTTATATCCCTTGCACGGAAGCGAACAACTTCACGCCCGAATTGCCCGCTCGCAGGGTGGATATCCTCTACCTCTGCTACCCGAACAACCCGACAGGCACTACCCTGACTAAAGACGAGTTGAAAAAATGGGTAAACTATGCACTGGCTAACGACGTCCTGATCATGTACGACTCGGCGTACGAGGCTTACATCCAGGATCCGAACATCCCCCATTCGATCTATGAGATCAAAGGGGCAAAGAAGGTAGCCATCGAATTCCGCAGCTTCTCGAAGACCGCGGGTTTCACCGGAGTACGTTGCGGATATACGGTTGTCCCCAAAGAGCTTAACGGCTTCACCCTGGGGGGCGAACGGGTTCAGTTGAATAAGCTATGGAACCGTCGCCAGACAACCAAATTCAACGGAACCAGCTATATCACCCAGCGGGGTGCCGAAGCGGTTTACTCTCCGGAAGGGAAAGAACAAGTAAAAGCAACGATCAATTACTATATGACCAACGCTCATATCATGAAAGAAGCCATTCAGGGATGCGGCCTGAAGGTGTGGGGTGGCGAAAACGCTCCCTACCTTTGGATAAAAGCACCTAAAGACCTCAGCTCCTGGAAATTCTTCGATAAGCTGTTGTATGAAGTAAATATCGTTGGGACACCGGGCGTAGGATTCGGCCCGAGTGGCGAAGGTTATCTGAGACTCACCGCCTTTGGCGACAGGGACGATACTTTGGAAGCTATGGCCAGGCTGAAAAAGTGGCTCTGATCATAACGACATAGCGGAAAGGCGCACCCCGCTTCGTTACCGGCAAAGGCTTTTATAAACAAAAAGAGAAACATTATGGAAACAATGACTTTCAGGCAGTCAGCTTTGACTGCTACGGCTCTACTTATGTCTTTTGCGACCTTTGCACAGGAAGAAAAACAATTTGAAATCGCGCCTTCTGCCGACCTTGTCAGCAGCTATGTATGGCGCGGTGTGTACCAGACAGGGGCATCTGTCCAGCCGAGCATCAACTTATCGTATGCCGGCTTCTCTCTCACGGCGTGGGGTTCCACGGATTTTTCCAGCTTAAGCGATCCGGATAAGGGGAAAGAGTTCGACCTCACAATAGGATACGGGATCGGCGGATTCAGTATAGGAGTTACAGATTACTGGTGGGCAGGCGAAGGACATCGCTACGGGGACTACTCGAATAGCCACTTCTTTGAAGGAACTGCCGGCTACAATTTCGGAGAGTCGTTTCCTCTGGGAATAACCTGGAGCACAATGTTTGCCGGTGGCGACAAGAAAGCGGACGGCGACCGGCGGTTCTCTACCTACGTCG
>ULWH01057599.1_pt1 | contig 14405 bp, 10 predicted proteins | sample 1960201 | NCBI WGS metagenome assembly ULWH01 (sample SAMEA4835808, study PRJEB28245) | human gut metagenome | biome: gut microbiome; material: fecal sample | place: Denmark | collected 2008
TGCGCAGCTTGCCGCGCAGCTTCGGGATGATGCAGTAGGCACAGTGGTTGTCGCAGCCCTCGGCGATCTTCAGATAGGCATAATACTCCGGCGTGGTCAGGATACGGCCATCCTCCGACTGGTCTGCATTGATATCGTCGAAGCGCTTGTAGCGTTTGCCGCTCAGCACCTGCCCGACCGCGTTGGCAACGTCAAAGTAGGAGCCGGTGCCAAGCACGCCGTCGACCTCCGGCATTTCCTGCAGAATCTCCTCCTGATAGCGCTGCGCAAGACAGCCGGTGACCAGGATCTTCTGGATCCGGCCCTCCGCCTTGAGCTGCGCCATGGCGAGAATGTTGTCGATGGCCTCGGTCTTTGCGGACTCGATAAAGCCGCAGGTGTTGACGATGACGAGCTCCGCACCGTCGGGGTCGGGGCTGATCTCATACCCTGCCTGCCGCAGCAGCCAGAGCATATGCTCGGCATTGACCTGATTTTTGGCGCAGCCAAGCGAGATCATGCCTATCGTGTGGGTCATGGTATGTAGTCCTCCGTGTTTTCCTCCAGCTCCAGATCTGCGCGGTAGCGCCGCAGACCCGCCTGGATATCCTTCCAGCTGTGACCGCGGCGAATGAGCGCGTCCACAGTTCGTTTCACTTCTTTGTCGTCCGGGTCCTTCCCCTGCCAGCGGCGGGCCAGAAAACGGTCGATGGCATCGTCCATCTCCGGGAGGTCGGCGAGCGCGTCGTCCCAGAATTCCTGGGGGATCCCCTTCTCATACAGGATATTTTTGATGCGGCTTTTGCCATAGCCTTTGGCGGCGGCACTGGCAACGAGCTGCCGCGCCGTCTCTCCGTCGTCGAGCAAATGCAGCTCCTTGAGCCAACCGACAGCCTCTTTCGCGTCGGCCGCCTCTTCGCCCTTCTGCACCAGCCGCTTCTGCAGCTCCCGTTCGGACACACCGGCCGCCGCGACGATCCGCACGGCCCGCGCCCTGGCCGAAGCCTTCCCGGCCGCGGCCAGCAGTGCCTGATAGTCCTCCTCCGACAGCTCCATCCCACTGTAGAGACCGAAGTCCGCGAGCAGATAGGGCTGTGTCTTGAGGACGGTCTCGTCGTCGAAGACGAGCTTCACACGCCCGGACTGCGGCAGCTCCTGGATTGAGAGCAGACGCATCAGTCGTCGTTAAAATCGTCGGCAGAGACGCTGACGGGCTTGGCCGCGGCAGACGCGGGCGGCTTGGCGTTCTTGCCCTGCAGCTTCCACATGTTGTCGCGGATCTCCTGCTCGATGCGGTCGGCGACGTCGGGATGGTCGATCAGATACTGCTTGGCAGAATCGCGGCCCTGGCCGATGCGCTCATCGCCGATGGAGAACCAGCTGCCGCTCTTGTTGATGAGCTCGAGCTGCACGGCAAGGTCGACCATTTCGCCCCACTTGGAGATGCCTTCGCCGTACATGATATCGAAATATGCCTCTTTGAAGGGGGGCGCGCACTTGTTCTTGACGATCTTCGCGCGCGTGCGGTTGCCGATGACCTCGGAGCCGTTCTTGATGGCCTCGGTGCGGCGGATGTCGATCCGGACGGACGCGTAGAACTTCAGCGCGTTGCCGCCGGTGGTCGTCTCGGGGTTGCCGTACATGACGCCGATCTTCATACGCAGCTGGTTGATGAAGATGACGACGCAGTTGGTCTTGGAAATGTTGCCGGCGAGCTTCCGCAGCGCCTGCGACATGAGCCGGGCCTGCAGGCCGACGAAGGTGTCGCCCATCTCGCCCTCGATCTCCGCCCGCGGTGTCAGCGCCGCGACAGAGTCGACGACCACGACGTCGACTGCGCCGGAGCGGACCAGCGCGTCGGTGATCTCCAGCGCCTGCTCGCCGGTATCCGGCTGGGAGACGAGCATGGAGTCGATATCGACGCCGATCCTTGCCGCGTAATCCGGATCAAGGGCATGCTCCGCGTCGACGAACGCGACCTCGCCGCCGCGCTTCTGCGCCTGCGCCACGATATGCAGCGCCAGCGTGGTCTTGCCGGAAGATTCCGGGCCGTAGATCTCAATGATCCGCCCCTTCGGCACGCCGCCGATGCCGAGCGCGGCGTCGAGCGCCAGCGAGCCGGTCGGGATGGCGTCGACCTGCAGATCAGGGCGGTCGCCCAGGCGCATGACCGCGCCCTTGCCGAAGTTTTTCTCGATCTGCCGGATGGCGGTATCGAGCGCCTGTTTCTTGTCGTTATTGGGAGTCTGATCGGCTGTTTTTTTTCTTTCCATCGTCTCAGTTCCTTCCTCTTTGGTGTTTACAAACACTATACCACAATGTTCGAATAAAATCAAACGTTTGTTTTATTTTTTCGTACCGCGGGCTGCGCGGATCACGCCGCGCAGGTCCTTGCGCAGGACGATATCGGTGTAACCGTATTCCTGAAGGATCATCGACACGGCCACGTGCTGGCCGAGACCGAACTCAAAGCAGAGATAGCCGCCGCTGGCGATCAGCCGCGTAAAGTTCTCCGCCACTGCGCGGTAAAAATCCAGCCCATCCGCTCCGCCGTCGAGCGCCAGCGCCGGTTCGTAGTCACGGACCGAGGGCTCCAGCTGGGTCATCTCCTCCGCGGTCACATACGGCGGATTGCATACCAGCGCGTCGAGCGTGCCGACAAAGGACGGCGCGGGCTTTTTCGCGTCGAGGCCGATGGCGGTCACGCGGTTCATGAGCTTCAGCCGCTTGATGTTCCGCTTGGCCACGGCCAGTGCCGGGCGAGAGATATCCGCCAGCGTCACATGCGCATCCGGCAGCTGATGGGCGATAGCCAGCCCGATGCAGCCGCTCCCGCAGCAAAGATCGAGCACGCGCGGCGACGGATGGCCGGTCCGCAGCACCTCCAGCGCCAGATCCGTGACGGCCATCGTGTCGTCACGCGGGATCAGGAGGTCCGGCGTGACCTCGAGCGAGATCCCGTAGAAATCCCATTGCCCGAGGATATAGGGCAGCGGCTCATGGGCGAGCATTCGGTTTACATAACCGTTCAGATCTGCTTCGATCTGCTCGCTGGCATACAGGTTGGCATCCGCCAGCACGGCGGCGACGGATTTCCCGGACGCAAACGCCAGCAGCTCGCGCGCGGCGGCTGCGGCATTCTCACCTTCTGTGGGCAGCAGAGCCCGCCGGGCCTGCAGATACAGGTCTCCGTACTTCTTTACCATCGGTCGGCCCCTGCCTCGTCCGGCAGGACGAGCTTCAGCGCCTCGATGCCGACCTCCAGCATGGAATCATCCGGTTCGTTGGTCGTGAAATTCTGGAACCACATGCCGGGGGCAGTCAGGATCCGCGTCAGCCAGTTGTCATGGCGGCCGACCAGGCGGTTAAACTCATAGCTGATAGCCACCACGAACGGCAGAAGTGCCAGCCGGACGACCAGCCGAACGAGCATATTGCTCGTCGGCAGCACCGCGCTGACCAGCGCGAAAAGCAAAATGGAGATCATGACGACGACGAACAGGAAGCTCGTGCCGCAGCGCGGGTGGAGTCTTGTCATGCCGCGGCAGTTTTCCACGGTCAGGGGCAGCTGTGCCTCATAGCAGCGGATGGTCTTATGCTCCGCGCCGTGGTAGGAGAAGACACGCTTCATATCCTTCATTTTGGAGATCAGGATCATATAACCCATAAAGATCGCGATGCGGATCACGCCCTCGATCAGGCTGCGGATCACGGCGCTGTGGATCACGCGGTCAAACAGGCCGCTGATCAGCGTCGGCAACAGGAAGAACAGGCCGACGGAAAACAGCACACCGAGCACGACGGAGAACGAGATCACCGCCTTCTCCATCTTTTCGCTGCCAAGCTTTTTTTCCAGCCACTCGTCAAATTTGGAGGGCTTGGCGTCTTCCTCCTCGGGGAAAAACTCCGCCGAGTACATGAGCGCCTTCACGCCCGAGACCATCGACGAGGCGAAATTCACCACGCCGCGGATGAGCGGCCATTTTGCGATGCCCGTGCGCTTTTTGAGCGGCTCGACCTTCGTGACGATGCCCTCAGGCCCGCGCACGACAATCGACCGCTTGTCTGGCCCCTGCATCATAATGCCCTCGATCAGCGCCTGACCGCCGATGAGCGTCTTGAATTTTTCCTGAATGACAGATTCGTTCTCTTTTTTCATGAAAGCCTCTTATTCCTCCCCCGTGGGGATACAGATCGTGACGAGCGTGCCGCCGCCCTCTGCATTTTCGAGCGTCAGCGTGCCGCCGTGCATGGTGACGATCTCCTCGCACACGGCAAGGCCGATGCCGCTGCCGCGGGCTTTGGAGCTGCCCTTGTAAAATTTGAGCTTGACGCGGGGAAGCTCTTCTTCCGGGATGCCGGGGCCGTAGTCCCGGATGCGGATGACGACGAAGCGGTCTTCATGCGCGATGGAGGCGTCGATGCGCCTGCCTTCGCCGCCGTGCTTGGCCGCATTGTCGAGAATGTTGAGAAACACCTGCCGCATCCGCGCCACGTCGCAGGGGATCTCGGGAATGTCTTCCTCGCAGCCGTCGTAGTGCAGGCAGATGCCCTCCTGCTTCAGCCGGTTGCCGTACATGAAGACGGTATCTTCAAACTCCGCCAGGATATCGGCCGTTTCGACATGCAGTGTAAAGCGGCCGTCCTGCATCCGCGTGAATTCCAGCAGCTCCTCGACCATGCCGGTCAGGCGCTTGGCCTCCCGCGCGATGATGACGACGCCGCGGCGCGTCTCCGCGTCCAGGTTTTCCGACGTCAGCAGCGTCTCGCCCCAGCCGGAGATGGCTGTGAGGGGCGTCCGCAGCTCGTGCGAGACAGAGGAAATGAACTCCGTCTGCGTCTTTTCAGCCTGCCCGATCTTGACGGACATATCGTTGATCGTGCTGACCAGCTCGCCGATCTCATCATCGTACTGCCCGGGGATCTGCACGCCGTAGGAGCCGGCGGCGATGCGCTTGGCCGTCGCGTTGATCTGCGAGACCGGCACAAGGATGGAGCGGATAAAAAAACTGCTCAGAAAGAAGATCGAGCCGATGAACAGAAGCCCGACCGTCACCGCGATGAGCGCGATCATAAGGACCTGCAGGTCCGCGTTGCGCAGGCTCGTCACATAGCGCAGCACGCCGATGACCTCGCCGTTGGTGTAGATCATCGGGCTGGACACAGCGAGGATGCGCTCGCCGGTCAGGGGGTTGCGGCCCTTGTAGTGCCGGGTCTGCTGGCTGTCGATGGCCTGCTGGATCTCCGGCGTGGAGGGCGATCGGCCCGCGAATTTCCCGTAGGAGGAGGCAACGATCTTGCCGCCCGGCGAGATGAACTGCAGCTCCAGCCGGTCTTTATCTTCAAACGTCTTGGCAAATTTGATGCAGGACTGATAGTATTCGTTGTAGCTCTGGCCAATATAATTGCTGAAAAAATCGGTTGTCGTCTTCGCCCTGTTTTCAAGGCCGGAGCGCAGGTTCGTATCGTAATAGGCCGCCATGGAGAGCACGACGCCAAGCACGCACGCCAGCACCAGCAGCATGATGACGCCCACATTGTTCACGAACCAGCGCCGCTCGATGCCGGACAACCGTTTCTTTTTCTTCAAGCGTTTTCACCTCGTGCGCCGTACCGGCGCTTCCCTGCTTCTTCTCAGGCGCCCCATTTGTATCCGAAGCCCCAGACCGTCGTGATGTAGGTCGGGCTCGCGGTATCGTCTTCGATCTTGATGCGAAGACGGCGGATGTTGACGTCGACGATCTTGAGCTCACCGTCATAGTCGCGGCCCCAGACCGCCGCCAGAATGTCCTCGCGGGACAGCGCCCGCCCGGGATTCTGCATGAACAGCTTCACGATGGCATATTCCACCTGCGTGAGCTTGATGCGGCGGCCGTCTTTGTCGAGCGTGCGGTTGCGCGTGTTGAGTACGAACGGGCCGTGCTTGAGCTCGATCTGGTTGGACGAGCCGTCCGAGTCGATGCGGCGGTAGAGCGCGTCGATCCGCGCTGTCAGCTCCGCGGGGCTGAAGGGCTTGGTCATATAGTCATCCGCACCGGTCATGAGGCCGGTGATCTTGTCCATCTCCTGGCTTCTTGCAGTTAACATAATAATACCGATCTTTTTATCCGTCGCCCGGATGCTGCGGCAGACCTCAAAGCCGTCGATCCCGGGCAGCATAATATCCAGAATGGCGACGCCGACGTCCGGATTGGCCTTCAGAAGCTCCAGCGCTTCCTCGCCCGTCCCGGCCTCCACGACTTCGTAGCCGGCGCGCTTGAGGTTGATGACCACAAAGCTCCGGATGCTGACCTCGTCTTCCAGAATCATTACTTTCTTCATTCCATTACGCTCCTCACGTCTCTCCCGAATTCCAGTCAATATGAATAAAGTGGAACATGCCTCTGAGCGTCTGCTCGGAAAGCTCGCCTGCCCACTTCCCTGCTGCAAGCTGCGCTGCGTATGTGATATCGCCCTTCTCGGCAAGGAGGAACCGGCCGTCAGACGAAGCAAGCTGCGCCCGGTCGTCGCCGGAGAAGGCATAGATGGTGAAGATCGGCTCCGTGTGCGTCTCATCCTTCCACTCGGAGAAGACGTAGCCGCGGACACCGCCGACCTCTTCGCTGCGGGTGATGCAGAGCCGGTTCTGCCACCGGTCCGGCAGGGATAAGAACCAGCCGCCGGAAAAGCTGTGATAGGTCGTCATCTTCGGTGTACTGCGGCCCTGCAGGTCTAAATTATACCAGCTGATGACGCTGTAGTTCTCCTCCGAGCCCGCAGCCGACGGCAGCGGAAGGATCTGCGGCAGCTCGATGAGTCCGTCGCTGTCCACATCGGTGGCGTAGACGTAATAGCTGCGCACGGTGGAAAGCGCGCTGCCCGGGTCGGCAGCTGTAATGTTGCGGAACACGCCGTCCCGGAAGGCAAACACGTCGGTCGCAAGCCCGTTCTCTTCATAGGCGCTCGCCACAAAGACAGCCGGGACATCTTCCATCAGATCACCGGACACAATGCGCTTGACCGGCGACGCGCCGGCCGTCAGATACGCCTCCGGCTCGCGCTCCATCTGGTCGCCCTGCCAGCGGTAGAGCTCGGCCACGCCCTGCGGCTGCTCCGCGTCAAAGCGGAGGACGAACAGATCCGTCCGCCCGTCTTCGTCGAGATCGACGCAGCGGTATTCCGAGTAATTCGTGCTCAGCAGCTCGACCACGTGCCCGCCGGTGTACGAATACGCGCACAGCGACTGCAGCACGTCCGTGGAAAGCTGCCGCCCGATGACCAGCTCAACACCGGGGCCGCCGGTCAGCGGCACGTATTCCACGCTCGCGAAGCTGGTACCGTCGCCCTCGATCACGTCCATGAGCTGATAATCCTCATCGACGCGGGAAAAGATGCAGGCCTTGAGCGGCTTGTCGCCCGTCGTTTTCAGGAAAGCGACCGCCTCTTCCGTCCCGTCGCCGTCCAGATCGGCCAGCTGGACCGACTGCTGGTTCATGCCGGAGACCGGCGCGGCGTAGGACGCGTTCTGGCTGGACATGACCTGATCGATGGCCTGTTCCAGCCGGTTATATTCATCAGAGTGCTTAGGGAGCGTGTACAGCTCGTCGACGGTCTTGACAAAGCAGCCGGACAGGACCAGCGACATTGCCGCGGCCAGCACGGCCAGCAGCATCCGTTTCATCCGCAACCGCAACGCAAATCCCCCTTTTCCCATAAAATACAGTATAACATGCCAGGTTGCAAAAGTGTAGCGAATTTGTAAAAAAGCGACTACTTTACGATCACATTTTTTTCGCCGAGCAGCTCGCGCATCTCGCGGAGCATCCGCTCATCGATCGCGCACTTGCCGCCCATTCTCGCGCCGGTATCCGCGTAATAGACCACGGCCTTCGCCTTGCCCGGGAACATTTTCAGGACCGGGAAGACCTTCCGGGCGCTGCTCTGCGCCGAATCCTCGATCCGAAGATACACGGTATGCGCCTGCGCGGCAGCCTGCCGCGCGGCCTGGGCCACGTCCGCATCCTGCATATCGGCGATCGGCAAAACCCGGTTGACGACCAGCTGCGGCGGCTTTTCATCCCGCACGGAGATGCGTCCGTTCAAAATTACCGCCGAATTTTCATACAGCATCGAGCCATACTGGCCGAGCACGCCCGAGAATACCAGCAGCTCCATCGAACCGGTGTCGTCCTCGACCGTGACGTAGGCCATCATGGAGCCGGATTTCGTGGTTTTCATCTTGACGGCCTCGACGATCCCGGCGATGTTCACGATCTGCTCATCCTGATAGGTATCCTCGCCGTTTTCAAAGCATTCCAGGATCTCACCGATCGGCACGACGTCCATTCCGCGCAGCAGCGGCCGGTAATCGTCCATCGGGTGGCCGGAAAGATACAGGCCGGTCGTCTGCTTTTCCAGGCTCATCTTCTCCTGCGCGCTCAGCTCCGGGATATTCGGCACCGGGATGGCGGGCATGGCCGCAGGTGCATCCTCACCGGAGAGCAGGTCGAACAGGCCCATCTGACCCTCGACATTTTTGCTTTTCTGGTTGGCTGCGGCGTCCATGATGAGCTCGTACATGCGCAGCATCTGCGCGCGATTGAGCCCGAAACCGTCGCAGGCGCCGGCCTTGATGAGGTTTTCCAGCGCGCGTTTGTTGAGGTCTGTGCCGTACATGCGCAGGGTGAAATCCTCAAGGCTCGTGAATTTTCCGTGCTGCTCGCGCTCGTCCATGACCTTCAGGATGAAGCCGCGCCCGATGTTCTTGATGGCGGCCAGTCCGAACCGGATGCCGCCCGGCACGACGGTGAAGTTGTCGTTCGATTCGTTGATATCCGGCGGCAGGAGCGCAATGTCCATGGCGCGGCATTCGGCGATATACTCGGAGATCTTGACAGAGCTGTCCAGGACTGAGGTCATGAGCGCCGCCATGTACTCGCGCGGATAATAGCACTTGAACCACGCCGTCTGGTACGCGATGACGGCATAGCAGACGGAATGCGCCTTGTTGAACGCGTAGTTCGCGAAGTCGTACATCTCGTTGTAGATGGACGCCGCGACGTCCTCCGGGATGCCGTTGGCCACGCAGCCGGAGATATTGCGGGATGCGTCGCCGCGGATAAACGCGCCGCGCTCCTTTTCGATGTCCTTGACCTTCTTTTTGCTCATGGCGCGGCGCACCATGTCCGCCTGCCCGAGAGAATACCCGGCAAGCTTGCGGAAGATCTCGATGACCTGCTCCTGATAGAGGATGCAGCCGTAGGTGACGGATAGGATGGGCTGCAGCATCGGGTGCTTGTATTTGACGAGCGACGGATCCTGCTTGCAGGCGATCAGGCGCGGGATCGATTCCATCGGGCCCGGCCGGTAGGCGGCGACGATGATGGACAGATCTTCGATCGACTGCGGCTTCAGGCCCATGCACACGCCCGTCATGCCGGTCGATTCCATCTGGAACACACCGGCGGTCCGGCCCTGCGTGAGCATGTCCATGACCTTGGGGTCGTTGTCAGTGACGCGGGCCATGGAGAAGTCCGGCTCGGTCTTGCGGATATCGCGGATGGCATCGTCGATGACGGTGATGTTGCGCAGGCCGAGGAAGTCCATTTTGAGGAGCCCGAGCTCCTCCAGCGTCGTCATGGTGTATTCGGTAACGATCGTGCCGTCGTTCGTCGCCAGCGGCACATAGTCATAGACCGGGAGCTTGGTGATGACGACGCCCGCGGCGTGCGTCGAGGTGTTGCGCGGCATGCCCTCGATGGCCTTTGCGGTGTCGACCAGTTCCCTGACCCGTTCGTCAGAGTCGTACATCTGCCGCAGCTGCGGCGACTGCTTCAGCGCGTCCGCCAGCGTCATGTGCGGCGTCGGCGGCACGAGCTTGGCCACCGCGTCCGTCTCGGCGTAGGTGAAGTTCATCACGCGGCCGACGTCGCGGATGGAGCCGCGCGCAGCCATGGTACCGAAGGTGACGATCTGTGCGACATGGTCCTCGCCGTATTTGCGCCGGACGTAGTCGACGACCTCGGCGCGCCGGGTGTCACCGAAGTCCATATCGATATCGGGCATCGTCACGCGCGCCGGGTTGAGGAAACGCTCGAAATAAAGCCCGTATTTCATGGGGTCGATCTCGGTGATATGCAGGCAGTAGGTGACCATCGAGCCCGCGGCGCTGCCGCGCCCGGGGCCGACCGGGATCCCGGCCGATTTGGCAAAGCGCACGAAATCCCACACGATGAGGAAGTAATCGGTAAAGCCCATCTTCTCGATCATGTCGATCTCGTAGTCGAGCTGCTGCATATATTCCGGGTGCTCCGTCCCGTAGAGCTCGTCAAAGCCCTCGCGGCAGAGCTGCTTAAGATACGAAAGGCTCGTCACGCCCTCCGGGAGCTTGAATTCCGGCAGGAAATACTTGCCGAACGTAAACTCCACATTGCAGCGCTCCGCAATTTTTACTGTATTGTCAAACGCCTCCGGCACATCCGGGAACAGCTCGCGCAGCTCCTCTTCGCTCTTGAGATAGAATTCCTCCGTCTCAAATTTCATGCGGTTCGGGTCGTCGACGGTCTTGCCGGTCTGGATGCAGAGCAGCACGTCCTGCATTTTCGCGTCCGACTTGTGCAGATAGTGTGCGTCGTTCGTCACGACGAGCGGCAGAGACAGTTTTTCGGCGAGCTTGCGGATCTGTGCGTTGACGGTCCGCTGCTCCGGGATGCCGTGATCCTGCAGCTCCAGATAAAAATGGTCCGGCCCGAAAACTTCGGCATACTCGCGCGCCGCCTGCTCGGCGGCCTGCAGGTCGTCCTGCATGATCGACTGCGGGATGCGCCCAGCCAGACAGGCGGACAGGGCGATCAGGCCCTCGTGATGCTCGCGCAGCAGCTCCATATCCACGCGCGGGCGGTTATAAAAGCCCTCCGTGAAGCCGAGCGAGACCATATAGCTGAGATTGCGGTAGCCGGTCTCGTTTTCACACAGGAGGACGAGATGGTAGGGTTCTTTGTCGACGCCGTGGACCTTGTCGAAGCGCGTGCGGCGGGCGACATAGACCTCGCAGCCGACGATGGGCTTGATCCCGGCCTTCTTTGCTGCGCGGTAAAAGTCGATCGTGCCGTACATGACGCCGTGGTCGGTCAGGGCGATGGCCTCCTGGCCGATCTCCTGCACACGGTCCATCATCGAGCCGATACGGCAGGCGCCGTCAAGCAGACTGTATTCGCTGTGGACGTGCAGATGCACAAATGCCATGGCGGGCGCTCCTTTCTCAGCTCTCGTTCGCAAGCGCAACGAGCTTGCGCATGCGGTGGTTCATCGCGGATTTGGAAACAGGCGGATCCTGCATGGCGGCAAGCTCCTGCAGCGTCGCCTCAGGGTTCTCCAGACGGAGCTTCGCTGTCTCGCGGAGCTTGGGCGGCAGGTCCTTGAGCTGGCCGCGCTTCTGCAGCTTCCGGATGGCCGCGACCTGCTCCATCGACGCGTCGACGACCTTGGTCAGGTTCGCGGTCTCGCAGTTGACACGGCGGTTGACGCCGTTGCGCAGGTCTTTTTCGACCTTGGCCTCCATCACGCCCATCGCGCAGACGGGCGCGCCGATGGCGGTCAGGAAATCCTCGATGAGGTTGCTCTGCTTGAAATACAGGATACTGTTGCCGCCGCGTGTGGTCTCCTTCGGAGAGAAGCCCGCGTCCAGCAGCAGCGCGCAGGTCTCGCGGCTGACCTTATAATGAGAGGTCGTGAGCTCGAGATGATAGCGCTTGGCCGGGTCCGTGACCGAACCGCCGGATAAAAACGCCCCGCGCAGGAACGCCAGCCGCTCCTCATCCTCTTCCAGGATCCCGTAGTTGACGTGCAGCGTTACATCCTTCGCCGCGGACAGACCGAACTGGGCGAAGATCTTATGGATCTTTTCCTGCGAGTCGACCGTGAAGACCAGCTTCCCGGTCTCCTCCGCGTCCGGCTCCTGATCGAAGGAAAAACCGGCTACCTTTTTCATCAGCCGCGGCAGCCGGTCGGCCAGATCCCGCGATTCGGTCGTGATGCGGATCAGCTCGGCCGTAAAGGCGTTGCAGTAGAGCAATATGCCGTACAGCTCGGCCGCGGCCTCCTGTCGGCGGCTGATGGGCAGGCGGCACAGCTCCTGCTTGACATTGGAAGAAAAGGACATGACAGCGCCGTTCCTTTCTGTGGTTATTTCTTTCTGAATTCCTGCCACACGGACAGGATCGCGCGCGCGAGCGCGTCGGAATTATGGCGGATATACCGTCCCGGCTCCAGCAGCGGGAACGTGCGCACGGCAATGCCCAGCTGCTCGATATCCGTGCGGTTCAGCTCGAGCTGGGCCACGCCCTCTTTTGCGTACGGCTCCATGATCTCCGGCGGGACCGGCGTGCTGTTTGCGATGCAGACGTCGATGACGCCGGGGCCGGCATGCTCCAGAATGGCGCGGACATGATCGTCGGCGTCGTAGCCGTCGGTCTCACCGTCCTGGGTCATGATGTTCAGCGCGTAGATCTTGCATGCCCTGCTCTGGCGGACGGCGTCAGAGATGCCGCTGACAAGGAAATTCGGAATGATGCTCGTATAGAGGCTCCCCGGCCCGATCACGACGATATCGGCGTCGCGGATGGCCTGCACGCTCTCCGGCAGGGCCGCCGGACGCTCCGGGACCAGCCGGACCTTGCGGATGCGGGAATTGTTGATCTTTTTTGCGTAGAAGATCTTGCTCTCACCGAGCACGCGGCTGCCGTCGTGAAACTCCGCCTCCAGCCGCACATCCTGATTGGTCACGGGCAGCACCCGGCCGGTGATGGCCAGGACGTCCCCCATCCGGTGGACCGCCTCGTCAAACGAGCCGGAAATGCCGTTCATGGCCGCCAGGAACAGATTGCCGAAGCTCTGCCCGGCCAGAGAGCCGTCGGTAAAGCGGTAGTTGAGCAGCTGCTGCATGGTGGGCTCGGTATTGGCCAGCGCCATGATGCAGTTGCGGATATCGCCCGGCGGCAGCATCCCCAGATCCTCGCGCAGCATGCCGGAGCCGCCGCCGTCATCGGCAACGGTGACGATGGCGGTGATATTCTTCGTGTAGGTCTTCAGGCCCCGCAGCATGGCGGACAGGCCGTGCCCGCCGCCGATGGCCGCGATGCGCGGCTGCCTGCGGTGGGGCTCATAGAGCCGGATCTGTTCGGTCAGTTCTGCCATCGCGCTTACCTTCTGCCCATATCGCGGTGGCTGAGCGTGGCGGCGTAGCCCTTTTTCGAGACGAATTCATACAGCTCTTTTGCGATGCAGACGCTCCGGTGCTTGCCGCCGGTGCAGCCGACGGCGATGACGAGGTCCGTCTTTCCCTCGTCGAGATAATTGGGCAGCAGGAACGACAGCAGGTCCTCGACCTTGGCCGTAAAGTCCAGCGTCTGCTGATATTTGAAGACAAAATTCCGCACAGGCTCGTCCAGCCCGGTCTGATGCTTGAGCTCCGGGATATAATAGGGATTCGGCAGGAAACGGACATCGAAGACCAGATCGGCTTCCAGCGGCAGCCCGTATTTGAACCCGAAGGAGACGACGCGCACGTCCATCGAATGCTCCCGCATCCCACCCGCGACCAGATCGATCAGGATCCCGCGCAGCTTACCGGTGGAGAGGATGGAGGTGTCGATGATGGCGCTGGCCCGGTTGCGCACGGGCGCAAGGAGCTCGCGCTCCCGCCCGATGGCGTCCGCCAGCGTCGAGCCGTCTTTCATGAGCGGGTGCAGACGGCGCGTCTCTTTATAGCGCTTGATGATGACCTCGGTCGAGGCCTCGATATAATAGATGGAATACTGCAGATGCATCTCATCGAGCTTCTGCAGCGCCTGAAAGAGGGCGTCGAAGGTCATGCTGGCCCGCACGTCAGTCACGAGCGCGACCTTTTCATACCGGCCCTTCGTCGCCAGACACAGCTGGGCGAACTGCGGGATCATCTCCGCCGGCATATTGTCGACGCAGTAAAAGCCGAGATCCTCAAGGTCGGACGCGGCCTTGCTCTTGCCCGCGCCGGACATGCCGGAAATGATAACAAACTGCATATCTCTCTCCTTTACCAGATGCGGACCTCGGGCTCGAGCTGCACGCCGGAGGTCTCCAGCACGCGCGTCTGCACGAGTTCCATCGTTCTGCGGATATCGTCCGTGGTGGCGCCGCCGCAGTTGACGACGAACCCGGCGTGCTTTTCCGACACCGCCGCACCGCCGATCCCCTGCCCCTTGAGCCCGGCCTGCTCGATGAGCGGGCCCGCGAAATATCCCACCGGACGTTTGAACGTGCTTCCGGCGGACGGCAGCTCCAGCGGCTGCGAGGCTTTGCGCTTTTCCATCAGCGCGCGCATCGTCTGCGCGATCGTATCCGGGTCGCCGGGCTGCAGCTGCAAAGACGCGCGCACGATCACGCACGGCAGCGTCTGATAGACGCTCGTG
>ULWH01000328.1_pt1 | contig 14385 bp, 10 predicted proteins | sample 1960201 | NCBI WGS metagenome assembly ULWH01 (sample SAMEA4835808, study PRJEB28245) | human gut metagenome | biome: gut microbiome; material: fecal sample | place: Denmark | collected 2008
CCACGGCGTGTCGAGGTGATGGATGGCGACTGCCCTCCGCTGGGCATTTACCCCCGTTCCGAGCATACTCGTCGAACCGAACAACACACGCACATGACCCTCGTTCATCGCCTCTATCACCGCCTTTCGCGCCTTCTCGTTCTTGCATTCCTGAATGAAGCGGATTTCGCTTGCGGGTATGCCGTAGTCCTCCACCAGTTTGCGCTTGATTTCGGTGTACACGCTCCAGCCACCTCCGGGCTGATACGTGCCCAAATCCGAAAAGACGAACTGCGTGCCTTTCTGCGCGTCGTATTTGTGGTAATACTCCGCAATCGTCTTGGCGCAGTGGGAAGCCTTGTTGTCGGGGTGGTCTTCGTAATTCGGGTCAATCATGCGCATGTCCAATGCCATTTTCCGTGCGTAATCGGTGGCGATGAGCATCTTCGCCTTCTCCTCCGTTTCCGAGAGCGGCGGTCTGCCCAATATCGTCGCATCGCCCGACTTGGCGAACTGCATCAGCTTTTCGATAAACACCTCCTGGTCGGGCGTGGGCGGTATGTGGTGCAGTATCTCGTTCTTCTTCGGACGGTCCACGCCAATGTCCTCCGCCGTGCGGTAGTCGGTTATCTCGTTGTAGAACGCCGCCAGTTCCGGCACCTTGATGAAGTAGCGGAAGCGTTCCTTCTGCACGATGTTGTTCGTCACGTTGAACTCGAAATCGGTCGTCTTCTTGGCGAAGATGGCCGCCCATGCGTCGAAGCAGCGGATGTCCTGTTTCTCCAGCGCCTTCGGGCGCAGGTACTTGAACAGCAGGTACAGCTCTGTAAGGCTGTTGGAAATGGTAGTTCCGGAGAGGAAGGTCGCCCCCAAATCCCTGCCCGTCCGCTCCTGTATGGTGCGGATGGCGAACAGCAGGTTCAGCGCCTTCTGGCTTCCTTCGGAGTTGCCCAGCCCCGCCACACGGTCGTGACGGGTGTTGAACGTCAGGTTCTTGAACTGGTGGCTCTCATCGACAAAGAGGTGGTCGATGCCCATCTGCTTGAAGTCCACCACATCGTCCGTGCGTGACTTGATGGCGTACTCCACCTTTTCAAGCTTCGCCTGAAGGTTGATTTTCCTTTTTTCCAATCCCCTCAGCATGGCACGTGACACGTCCTTGCCCTGATTGCGCAGCACTTCGAGGTTTTCCTCCACCGAGTCCAGCTCTTCCTGCAAGATGCGCTGCTGCAACTCCGGCGACTGCGGTATCTTCCCGAACTGGTCGTGCGACATGATGACACAATCCCAGTCGTTGTTCTTGATGTCGTTGAAGAAGCGCACCCGGTTGGCGGCGGCGAAATCCTTTTCCGACGCATAGAGGATGCGGGCGTTGGGATATGCCCTGCGGTATGTTTCGGCAATCTCGCGCACGTTGGCTTTCAGACCGATAATCATCGGCTTGTGAACCAGTCCCAGACGCTTCATCTCATAGGATGCGACACACATTATCAGCGTCTTGCCGCCGCCAACCTCCTGGTCGGCGATACCGCCGAGGTTCAATTTCAGCATCCATACGCAATCCTTCTGGCTTACGTACAGGTCCTTGATACCGAGACCTTTCAGGTCCAAGTCCGGGAACTTCTGGTGCGAGCCGTCGTACTTCGGGCGCACGAAGCAGTTGAACTTGTTGTTGTACATGTCCGTCAGCCGCTTCTTGAACTCCGGCGACTGTTCCTCCAGCCACTCCGTGAAGCCGCCCCGGATTTCATCAATCTTCGCGTTGGCGAGCTGTATGCCCTCGCTGTCGCGCACCTTGATGTCATTGCCGTGCTCGTCCTTGCCGATACTTTTCATCATGTCCGGGCAGGTGTTGTGTAGGGCGTGCTTCAGGAGGTTCATGCCGTCGTAGTGGCGGTAATAGCCCTTCACCAGAAACTCGTCCGTGATTTTCATTGTCTTGTGGCTGCACGCCACCGCATACTCGTCGATGTTTTCCGAATAGGTTATCCGCACCTCCGTGTCGAACAGGCGGCTCATGTAGGCGGAATACACCCCGGTAGGTATCCACCGTTCCCCGAAGTTGAAGTCCAAGTCCTCGAAGGGGATTTGTTCGGGTACTGCATCGCGTAACGCTGACAAAGCCTCCTGCGCCTGCGGCAGCATTTCGTGTCCCTCGTGTTCCTTTATCCATTCTTCTACGTCGGCGACTTTCTGCACTACGTTCCCGGCGATGAAGCGGTCGGCAATCTCGTAACCGTCCGCCAGAGGATTGTAGAACACCCTTTCTTTCAGGGCTTCGAGCATCTCCGCCTGCGGCAGGTCGCAGAGAGATTCCATGTAGGGCAGGTTCACGCCGCCGTACAGGTTCAGCGAGGCGGACAGGGCTTCTTCGGGCGACTCCACTTTGGCAAGCGTTTCCTGCGAAAAGGAAACGGGATGGTCGAAGATGTCCGCCTTGACGAACTGCCCGTTCTCGCCGCGCTCCAGCGAGAGCATGTTGCGCCCCGAAGCGTCCATCAGGATGAGCTTCGCGTTGTGCTTGGCGTTCAGGTTGCCGTAGCGCATGACAAACTCGTCATAGTAGGTGTTCAGGTTGCGGCGCAGCAGGGCGTTCTCCTCGTGGTTTTCCGCTTCGTGGGTGTAGAGCCGCTCATAGGTGTTACGCAGGTCGATGTATAGCTGTGCCTTCTGCGCCTGCATCCCTTCCATGTCGAGCGGCTGGAACGTCGCCCCGTACTTGGTGACATCCTTCAGCACCCCGATTTGGAAGCGGACGCCGCCGGTATATTCCCATACCAGCGAGCCTTCTTTTAGGTGCGCTTCCATGATGCCCTTGAACGGACGGGGCATCATCGCTTCCTCCTTCCTGCGCTGCCGTTCTTCCGGTGTCAGGGCTGCTTCCTCCTCGCGCATCTCCCTTTCCACACGCTCAATCCGTCTTCTTCCCTCTGCCTCAAAGCCGTTCTCTACCGGATAGGTCGGGCGCACGGACGAGGATTGTTCCGTTTCCCTCGCCTGTACCTTTTCTTTTTTCGTCTCCGACAGCCCTGCCGTTTGCTTGGCGGCATTGGCATCCATTTTTTCCTTTCCCATCCGGCGCAGTTCGGCACGCCTTTCGGGTGTGAGTGACATCATCATCTCATAGAATCCGTTGATGGGCGGATTGGTTTCCCAGTCCAGACTGCGGTAAACGGCATCCTCCGGGTCATCGTCTTCGGCTGGGGCGGTAGCGCCTTCGGGCTTTCCGGGCAGGGGTACTGGCTCTTCGTGCCGGCTTTCCGGCATTCCGCTCGCCCCTTGACGGATGATTTCCTCCATTTCCCGTACCTCTTCGGGGCTGATGGCAGGAGCCGTTTCCGCGCTTCTGCCTCTTGCCGCTTCATTTTCTTTTTTCACCGTTACCCCCTGCCCGTCAGCAGGCATCGGGAACAATGACGGTTGCACCGGCTTCCGGCGTTTGGACTTGGCTCCTTTCTTCCTCTCCGGTTTCAGTCCCCGTTCCGCCAATCTGCGCTCCTCCTGCGTGTAACCGAACAGGTCGTACAAATCCATTACAGGAGTTTCCGGCTGTCTGGGCGCAGCCGTCTGTGGTGCGGCTTCTACCGGCTCCGGCACTGGCTGCATCCGGCTTTCCTCTTTTTTCACCTCCGCTTCCACAGGCTGCACGATAACCGCCTGCCGAGTTTCCTGCCTTTCACTCTTGACACCGTTGTAGCGTTCCAAGTCCAGCCGTGCCGACAGGTCTTCCGACAACATCCTGTACAAATCCATCGCGATACCCTCCACGCCGCCGCTGTGCGTATATACCATAGCCGGCTTGCCGTAGGGGTCGGTATCCCTTTTCGCATCGGTGTGGATGATGCGTTCTGGGTGGTTTTTATAGTAATTGTTGATTTCCAGTCCGTTTCCCCCGTTTGACAAACCTGCGATGAAGTGGGTTTCGTCCATTGTTCCCTCGGTCTTGCCTTCATGTTTCTGTAAGACAATCAGGTCACTGCCCACTTCCGTGCCTGCGTTGTCCGTGAATAGGTTGTTCGGCAGGCGGACGGCGGAAAGCAGGTCGGCATTTATCATCATTTCCCCACGTACCGTCATGTTCCGGCTGTCCATGACCCCCTGCGAGGTGATGAACGCCACGATGCCGCCGTCTTTCACCGCATCCAGCGCTTTCAGGAAGAAATAGTTATGGATGGTTCTTGACGATACTTCGCGTATCTTGTCCTTCCCGTCTGTAAACGCGGGGTCGAATACCGCTATATCTCCGAAAGGGATGTTGGAGATGGCAAGGTCAAACCGGTTCAGGAACGGCTTTTCTATCTTCTCGAAGCCTTCCGTGCGTATCTTCTGCTGCGGGTACAGGTGTCCGAGCATCTTGCCCGTCAGCAGGTCTTTCTCGAAAGCCATCACCTCCGCCTGCGGATTGTCCGACAGTACCGGGGCGATGAACGCGCCCATGCCCGCCGACGGCTCCAGCACGAGCTTCGGTCGCACCTTCTTGTCGTGGAGCACGTCCACGATGGTGTCCGTGATGGCTTGCGGCGTGTAGAACGCCGTCAGCACCGAGGCTTTCAGCGAGTCCACATACCGCTTGTACTCCGTTTCGTCCCTGCTGTTCTCCCTGATGATACGGTGCAGTTCCACCGTCGGGGCGAACAGTTCGAGGTCGGATTTCGCCCAATGCACGGCATCCGCCAGTTCCCTTGCCGGGTTCAGGATGCACTTCAGCCCTCCAAAGCCGCAGTACCGCTCCAGCAGCGCACGTTCCCTTTCCGTCGGGGTGCGCCGTTCCCGGTCAAGCGTGAACGCCGTGCGTACCGCCTCGATGTTGTCCCTCAGTTTCTGTTTCCTATTGAACGCCATAGGACTCCAGATAAAGCATGACGGTTCCTACCAGCTCCGTGTAGAGCAGGTCATGCGCGGGTGACAGGGCGAAGGTGTCATCCGACGTGTCGTAACCGGCAAACAGGTTGTTCAGGTGGGGGTAGAGCCTGCGGCAGAACGGTTCACGCTCCTGTTCCGCCACCTCGTCGGCAAACTCCCTCTCCACGACCTCCGTCAGCAGGGCGTAGGGAGAGAAGTGCAGCCCTTCGAGCAGCACGCGCATGGCTTCCTCGTGGGCGTCCTCCACCGTGCCGCCCGCCAGCCTTTCCTTCTCGAAAGTGGCGGTGGCGGCTTCTTCGCGTCCGGCAATGAAACCGGTATCCGATGCTTTGTCGGGATGGTATTTTCTCAGGTAGTCCAGCAGGTACAGCCCGTAATAGGACAGTTCCGCCGGAACGGTTTTCTTGTTCTGTTTCATCTTTTTATGGATTTAGTGGTGAAAAAATCGGATATTGATATGGATAAAGGAGAAGAAAAAAGGCACCCGGTATCCCTCCGAGTGCCGCCACTAAATCCATGTGAATAACGAGTATCAACGAATTGAAACAGATTACGACATGAATCAGTGGCAAAATTAATCATTATTTTCTTCTTCCTTTCATGTTTGTACTCTTTCTTGTGCCTTTGGCTTCGGGAAAGATGAATTTCGTGTTGAAATCCGCATCGAAGGCGACCGCCGCGCTGAACGGCTTGCCCTGCTTGCTCTTGAAGCCGCCGAGGACACCCGTCTTCCCGTTTGCCAGCAGGTCGGTCATTTCCGTGTCGGTGAGCGTCCTGCCCGCTATCTGGCGGAACACCGGCAGGGCGCAGTCCGGGTTGTCGCAGCGCACCACCTTGCCATAGAACTGCATCGTGCCCGTGCCGCACTTGGGGCAGGCGCAGCCCGATGCCTTGTGACCAAAGATTTTGTCGCAGGCGAGCAGTTCGGTGGTTATCTTGCGGGTGTAGCCCTCGATGTCGCGTAGGAAAGCCTCGTGCGGCGTCCTGCCTTTTTCTATCTCCGCCAGTTCCTTCTCCCAGCGTCCGGTCATTTCCACATCGGCGATGTCCATGCCCTTCACGATGGAATACAGGGCAAGCCCTTTCTCCGTCGGCACGAGCGACTTCTTCACGCGCACCATGTATTCGCGCCGGAGCAGGGTCTCGATGATGGCGGCACGGGTGGCGGGCGTGCCGATGCCGCAGTCCTTCAACGCCTGCCGCGCTTCCTCGTCCTCCACGCCCTCGCGTCCGGCGGTCTCCATTGCCGCCAGCAGGGTGCTTTCCGTGTGCAGCGGCTTCGGACGGGTCATGCCCGAACTCATCGTGCAGCCGTTCATCGCCAGCGTGTCGCCCTCTTTCCAGTCGGGCAGTACGGTATCTTCCCTGTCCTCACCATAGACCGAGCGCCAGCCCGCCTTGCGGACGATACAGCCTTTGGCTTCAAACACCACGCCCTCGCACTCCGCACGGACGGTGGTCGTGTCCTTGACGCACTCCGGGGAGAACGCTTCTATCATGCGCCCCACAATCATGTCATAGATAAGCTGTTCGTTCTTGTAGAGCGCCAGCGGACGGTTCGGCGTCACCAACAGCGCATGGTGGTCGGTCACTTTCGAGGCGTCCACGCTGCGGCGGTTCAGTTCGCCCATATCTGCAATCTTCTCCGCAAAGGACGAATGACCTGCCAGACGGTCGAACAGCAGGGGCACTTCGTCAAACACGTCCTCCGGGATGTAGCGACTCGACGTTCTCGGATAGGTGACGAGCTTCGCCTCATAGAGCTTCTGCACGAGGTCGAGCGTCTGCTCCGCCGTGAAGCCGTGTTTCGTGTTCGCTTCCTTCTGGAGTGTGGTCAGGTCGTACAGCAGCGGAGGGTTCTCCACCTTTTCCTTTTTTTCGGTTTTCACGACGGTGGCGCACATTTGTGCCTTTACCTTATTATATAATGCGGCGGCTTCCTCCTTGTCTTTCCATTTCTCCACCGAGGCGAACTTTACCACTTCACTTGCGCTTACCGACGGTACGGTAAAATGAAGCTGGTGTACCGGTTCGGGCGTGAAACGCTTGTTCTCCCAGAAACGCTTGCAGACCATTGCCAGCGTGGGTGTCTGCACACGCCCTACGGAATACGTGCCCCGTCCGGCGGCGACGGTCAATGCCTGCGTGCCGTTGATGCCCACCAGCCAGTCGGCTTCGCTCCGGGCTTTGGCGGCATGATAGAGACAGTCGTATTTGTGACCGTCCTTCAGTTCCTTTAATCCCTTGCGGATGGCGGCATCGGTCAGCGAACTTATCCACAGTCTTTGAAAGGGCAAGGTACAGCCGGTATAGGCATAGAGGTAGCGGAATATCAATTCTCCTTCACGGGCGCAGTCGGTTGCCACGATAATACTGTCGCTCTCGTTCCACAGCTTGGTTATCACCTTAATCTGCTTCACCGCCGCTGCGTCCGCCTTGTAGCCCTTGTCCGTCTTCACCTGACGGGGGATTAACTCGAACCTTTCGGGAATGACGGGCAGGCTGTCGCGCCGGAAGCCCTTGATGCCGTACCCGTCGGGCATGGCAAGCTGTACCAGATGCCCCAATGCCCATGTCACGTGGTAGCCGTTTCCGGTGAAATACCCTTCTTCTTTCTTCATCGCGCCGACAATCCGTGCTATTTCACGGGCGACGCTCGGTTTTTCTGCCAATATGGTAATCATGTCTTTTTCTGTCTAATCTGTTGATACTTTTGTTTTTTAGGTGGGAATGAAACGGGGCACGGCCTTGTCCGTGGGATATGCGGTACAGGGCGGTGTATGCTCCCCGTTTCAATCCGTTGATTATTGTCGGATGGATTTAGTGGCGGCAATCAGGACACCTTCACACCTTTGGATTTTCTTGTCTGCCGTTTCTGCTGGGTTTCGTCCTTCGGCGCGGTCTGCCCCTGCTGCAACGGCTCTTTTACGTGCTTGGTCGCCTCGTTGGTCTTGCCCTCGTTGTTCACGGCAAGCTGCGTCTTGCTCTCGTTCGACGGGGCGACGGTCTGTGCGAGGTCGGGGTTCTGCGAGTAGGTCAGCGGACGCCCTTTCTCATGGCTGAATTTCAGGTACTTCGTGCAGGGCTGCCCTTGGTCGTCCTTTGCGTTGGCAAGCACCACCGTCTTGCCCGCCACGTAGTCGGCGATTTGCTGTTCGTTGAACAGGTCGTCTTTCCATTTGCTTATCGGGCGGATGCTTCCGTCCTCGTTCGTCCACGAGCGGTTGCGCCGTTGCCTTTCGCCGTTTTCCAGCGTCTGCCCCTGTGCATCGGGATTGTCCTGCTGCTTGCTTTGACGCTGCGACTGCTGCAGACGTCGTTGTCCCGGCACGAACTCCACATCGCGTTTTTCGGCGCTCACCTGAAGTAATGCCTGAAATTTGCGCCCGTTGGATAATGTCACTTCTTTGGGCAGGGCAAGCCCGGCACGCAGGATGTCCATTTCTTCCTTTGTCAAGCCGGTCTGTCCGATTTGATAGGGGATGCGCACCTTGTCGGCGGGCACGTCCACGATTTCATTCGTCAGGCGGTCGATGCTGATATACGACTGGCGCATTTCCCCGGTTCTCGTATCTGCCACATCCACAACCTTGCCTAAATTGCCCGTGCGCTTCAGGTTCTTCTTGTCCTCGTCCGTGAAGGTGTAGCCGTTGTGGGGGATGTCAAGGCGCGGCTCGTTACGGATAAAATGGGGTGTCAGTTTCAGTTTGCCGTCCTCCGCTTTCTGGAACGAAAGGCGGGCTTGCAACTCGTAGCTCTCGTAGCCGAAGGTCGGCTTCACCGTCACCAGCCCCGTCTTGCCGTAATTCATCAGGGCTTTCAGGTCTTTTTCCGAAAGGCTTTCCCTGTCGATGCCGCACTTGCGCAGCTCATTCCAGTCCACTTGGTCGTCCGCTATCAGGTTCTGCTTCTCCTGTTTCTGCGGTTGCTGCTCATCTTGCGCTTCAGCCGTTTGAGGCTGTTGCACTTCCTGTTTCTGTTCTTCTTTTTTCTGTTCCATTTCTTCTGTCTTTTTAAGGGGTTCATTGTCGCTTTCTTGTTTTACATTCTCCGTTTCCGCCTGCTTCCGGTATTCCGAAGTGTCCACCTTGTGCGCCGCAAGCATTTCCGCGTTTGCCGCAGGGTCTTTCAGCAAATCCTTGATGACCGGCAGTACCGCATCCGCCATGTCCGCCGCCACCCGGTAGAAGCCGAAGCGTGTAGGCTCCTTGCACTGGCGGTAGAAGTTCCTGAAGAAGTTGTCCACCATGTCACCGTGGCGGTCGAAGCGCAGGAAGTCCTGCGAGTGTTCCGCCTTTGCCGGAGCCGTCTTCGGATAGCCCTTGCTGTCCAGCCCGGCTACTACGCTGATTTCGCCCGTCTTCTCGTCGCGGACGACCAGCACGTCCTTCTCGTTTTTCTTTTTCTGTTCCATTTCAGTTTAATTTTTACGGTTCGTTTTTTTGTCGTTTGATTTTCTTTTGGTATTGTCCGCCTTATCCTGAGCCCTGTCACGGAGTATTTCCCGCATGTGGGTGCTGATGAACAGTTCCACGTCCGCCCTGCGGTAATAGGTCTTGTGGCGGTGCATCCGGTAGGGCAGCAGCCCGTCGCTGCGGTAGCGTTGCAGGGTACGTTTGCTCACGTGGAGCAGCATGCACACGTCTTGGTTGTCCATCGTGTCCTCTTCCAACAAGGCGGTGCCCTGCGGCTTTTCATTCACGTCACCGCGCATGGCGGAGAGCATCTCCTCCTGACGGTCGAGGCGGCTGAACACCTGCCTCATGCAGTCCTCGAAAGTGCGTCTGTCTAAAAACTCCATAGCCGTTCCTCCTTTCATTTCCTGCCCGCCTTTCCGCCCGTGCGGAGCCGGTAGTTGTGTTTCAGTTCCTCCGGTTTCTCCGGTGAAGTCTTGACCGCATTCTCCCGGATGATGCGTTCCACTTCTTCCGGAGGGTAACGGCAGTCGCCTCGGATGATGACATACCCGATGCGCTTCTCGTCGCGCAGCCGTTGCAGCGTGCGGCGGCTGACACAGAGCAGGCGCATCACTTCGCGGCTGTCCAGAAGGCAGGCGGTATCGTTCCGCTGTCCCTCCATGCCTTGCCTCCTCACATGGGAGGCGATTTCCTCGATGCGCCCTACGATGTCCTTGTAGGCGGCGCTTTCCATCGTGATGATTTCCATTTCTCAATCGCTTTAATCGTTAATGAATCAATTTGTCGGGAGCAAAATTCGGCTATTCCAAAGGGGCGGGCACGGTACTTACCCGTAACTTACGTGAGATTTTTATGGATTTTCCACCTTGCAGGGGCTTCAACGGGCATTTTTATCATGGAAAACCGCCAAACGGACATTCCAAGCCGTCTGTTTCCCTCATGTCCTGATGTGGCACAATAAAAAGAGCCACAAGCTGCCATTGTTTCCTTGCCCGGTCGGTTCCGGCCCACGGCTGTGTAACTTTGCGGCAAACCGATAAAATTTTGAAAGAATGGAAATAGTAATCATTGAGAAGACCGCCTTCGATATGCTCCTTGCCGGAGTGAAGGCATTGGAGGACAGGGTGAGGACGCTTGCCGAAAAGGGCGGCGACCGCCGCCTTGCCGAATGGATGGACACGGAGGACGTGTGCCGTATGCTGAGCATAACCCCGAAGACCTTGCAGGCCATGCGCGACAGGCACGGCATTGCATATTCCCAAATCGGACGCAAGTTCTATTACAGGCCGGAGGATGTGGAACGGCTGTTGCCCGTTCCCGAAACGGGACAACCGTCCGTCTGACACTTGAAGTGTGCCACTAAATCCTATGTAAGATGAATGACAATGTATTGACAAAGGACTGCGGCGTACTTGCCGACGCCATGCAGTCCGTCCGGAGAAGCCTGAAAATGGCGGACAGGCTCGCCGACGGATACATCCCACCGATGGGCGGCGAGCGTTACCTCACCGACAGGGACTTGGCGCGAAGGCTGCACGTGAGCCGGCGCACCTTGCAGCAGTACCGCCACGAGGGGATATTGCCCTATTTCCTGTTCGGCGGCAAGACGCTCTACCGCGAGAGCGACATCCAGAAGGTACTGGAACGTAACTACCGCAAGGCATACTGACGCTTGCGGCAAGTAAAAAACATCGGGAGACGGATACCCTCATGCGGGTTGCCGCTCCCGATGTTCATTTCAGACCGTGCCTGTGCCGTTCAGCAGTATGCCCCATGCGGATGATGCAGGAACAAGACCGTAGGCTCTTTCTTGGAACACGCCACCGTCCGGGCGAGCCATTTGCGGAACAGTGCCGCCTGCCCCGTGTCGAACCGGAACGACAGGGCTATGACCGTTTCCATGCCGTAAATCTCCGTATAACCTTTTGCTTCCTGTAGCCGTATGCGCCGGCATGAACCGCCGTCCGCGATGCCGTCCTTTTTCAGTTTCCTTATGGCGGCTTCCACCGACACGCCGCGCACATAGAACAGGCCTGCGATTTCTCCGGTCGTCATCCACACTTCGGCATCGGGCAGGACTACCGTCTTTTCTTCTATTGTTATGATGCCTCTCGTTTCCATGCTTCTTTTCGTTTTCGGGTTCAACTTCTAAATGGCTTGGCAGATGAACTGTTCCATCGGGGCGAGTTTTTGGGAGAGCAGTTCCATGTCCCGGCTCATCTTCTCAGCCGTGATTTTCGCGTATATCTGGGTCGAACGGATGCTTGTATGCCCCATCAGTTTCGACAGCGTTTCAATGGGTACGCCGTTGGAAAGACATATCGTCGTGGCATACGAATGCCTACTTTGGTGCCAGGTCACGTTTTTGTTTATCCCGCATTGTCTGGCTACCTGTTTGATGCCGTATTTACAGATGTTATAGCATGGGACAGGCAGCAGCTTGCCGTCTTTGGAAACGCCTTTGTATTTGTCGATGATGTGCTTCGCCACGTCCAGCAGGCGGATGTTCGTTTCCACTCCCGTTTTCTGGCGGCTCGTCTTTATCCACAGATGCCCGTCGAAGGAAATTTGCAGGTTCTCTTCCGTGAGGTTCGCCATGTCACGCCAGCTCAAACCGGTGAAGCAGCAGAAGATGAAGAGGTCGCGTATCAGTTCATAGTTCTTCCTCTTGAACGTGCAGTTTATCATCTGCGTGATTTCCTCTTTCGTCAGGTAGCCGCGTTTCGTTTCCTCCTTCGTGATGTGGTAGGCATAGAACGGGTCGCGCTGCAACCAGCCGTTGTTGATGGCGGTGAAGATGATGCTCCGGAAAGGCATCATGTACGACCACACGGTGTTGGTGCAATGCCCTTTCTCCACGCGCAGGAACAGCTCGAAGTCCGTGATGAAGGCGGGCGCAAGCTCTTTCAGGGCGATGTCCTCCACCTTGTACCGGGTTTTGATGAACTCCGACAGGTGCTTGTAAACCACGCAGTATTTCCAATAGCTGCGTTGGCTCTTCATCTTGCCCACTAATTTGGCATAGTCCTCGTTGTGCTGCTGGAACACGGCAAGCAGCGTCTTGTGGTTCATGCCCATGCCGAGGTATTCGTTGCGTACCTTCTCCGCCGTGACATAAGTGTCACGGTCGAACACGTCCTGATAGGCCTTGTTCACACCCACGCGGATTTTGTCCAGCATACGGTTGCCTTCCAGAGCCACGTTGCTCCTTCCGGTCAGCCGTCCGGTTTCCACGCTCCACATCTTTTCCTCCACGTCCAGCTTGCAACTGAACTGTGCGATTTTCCCGTTCACCGTGATACGGCACATGACCGGTATCAGCCCGTTCTTCTTCGGCGCGTTGCGCTTGAGGTAAAATAAAATCTTGAATGTCGCTCTACTCATAGTTCATACTTTTTTATGGTTGCAAAATTACCTTGTGTAGAGCTGTTTGCCTGTATGTAAACCGCAGCAGACCAACGCAATCGAATCTGCCGCAAGACTTTTTCATCCCGAACCTTGCCAACTGCCTGTATAATTGCAGTTCTTGCCATGTTTTGCCGGGCTTTTCCATCCTGTTACCCGTTCCGATTTTAAGTAACGAGATGGTAACGTAATTTCGGTTCAAGTTGGCATTTTCACGGTTTCAGTTGGCACCCGTCCAAATCGCCAAAACCCCATAAATCATTAACTTTCAATCATATTTCCGTGATTTGCTCAGTATCTCACTTTTTTGTATTATCTTTGCATACAAAAGAAAGAATGGAAAGCTTGAAACAAAGGAGAACAATCCGAAAATACCAGCAGAAGGATATTTCTGCTGATTTGTTAAATGATTTGCTTGAAACCTCTTTCCGGGCTTCTACAGTCGGGAACATGCAGGTTTATAGTGTGATTGTGACGCGTGATGCAGAGCGTAAAGCCAAACTGGCGCCTGCACATTTCAATCAGCCGATGGTTCGGACGGCGCCGGTAGTGCTTACTTTCTGCATAGATTTGCGCCGCTTCAGCAAGTGGTGTGAGCAACGTAAGGCTGAGCCGGGATACAACAACTTTGAGTGGTTTGTGACGGGGGCTGTCGATACCTTGCTGGTGGCACAGACTTTTTGTGTGGCTGCCGAGGAGAAGGGGTTGGGCATTTGCTATCTGGGAACTACCACTTACAACCCTCAGATGATTGTCGAAGCGTTGGAGTTACCGGAATTGGTGTTTCCCATCACGACAGTCACAGTGGGATGGCCTGCCGAACAGCCGGAACAAGTGGACCGTTTGTCGCTGGAGGCCATTGTACACGAAGAGGTTTATCATGATTATACTCCTCAGGACATTGACCGGTTGTATGCCTATAAAGAATCGCTTCCTGAGAACAAGCAGTTCATCTTGGAGAACAATAAGGAAACGCTGGCGCAGGTCTTTACAGATGTGCGTTATACGAAGAAAGACAGTGAGGCAATGTCGGAGAATCTTTGGAAGATAATGAAAAAGCAGGGATTTTGAAAATTAAGGATAAGGGATAAGGGATAAGGGGTTAAGCTAATGCATACTTAGCTGCATTTAATCCCTTATCCTTTATTCTTATCCTTTTTTCAGTGCGGCTTGAATCTCGTCGATTTCCGCACGGAATGATTTGTCCACCTCTTTCAGTTCTTTGATGGTTTTACATGCATGCAATACGGTGGCATGGTCTTTATGTCCAATTAGCGCACCGATTTTTGCAGTAGAGAAGTCTGTATGGTTTTTGGCTAAATACATGGCTATTTGTCGTGCTTGCACCACTTCCCGCTTTCTGGATTTTGTGTGGATGGTGGCAGTTTCCAATCCGAAGTGCTTGCATACGGTGTTGATGATTTCATCGACAGTCACTGCCTTGCTTTCGCTGTTCACTACCTTGCGGACGATACGTTGCGTCAGTTCCAGGTCTATTTCTTTATTGTATATGGTGGAATGCGCCATAATGGAAATGACGATGCCCTCCAGGTCACGTACACTGTCGCCCACGTTCTCTGCAATATAGTCAATCACTTCCTGGGGGAACTGCAGGCCGTCACGGTGTATCTTGTTGCGCAGAATGTTCTTGCGGAGTTCTACGGTAGGTTTCTCCAGCTCAGCCACCATTCCCCATTTAAAACGTGTAATCAGACGCTCT
>ULWH01005053.1_pt1 | contig 14289 bp, 7 predicted proteins | sample 1960201 | NCBI WGS metagenome assembly ULWH01 (sample SAMEA4835808, study PRJEB28245) | human gut metagenome | biome: gut microbiome; material: fecal sample | place: Denmark | collected 2008
TCGACCGGGTGAGCGAGTCGTTCCATAAATACCTCGACGAGGGCTATACATTATATATATTGAGCGATCAAGAGAAACAAGCCAACCGTATCCGGATGATTTTCGAGGATAGGGGCGACAATATCCCTTTCACCGCCGTAAACCGCACGATACACGAGGGATTCGCCGACGATACGCTACGCATCTGCTTTTTCACCGACCATCAATTGTTCGACCGCTTCCACAAGTTCAACTTGAAGAGCGATAAGGCACGAAGCGGAAAGATTACCCTTTCGCTCAAGGAGCTGAACCAGTTCTCGCAAGGGGATTATATCGTACATATCGACCATGGCGTAGGACAGTTCGGAGGCTTGGTACGCACCGAGGTGAACGGTAAGATGCAAGAGGCCATCAAATTGATTTATCAGAATAACGATATTATATTCGTCAGCATCCATTCCCTGCATAAATTATCGAAATACAAGGGGAAAGAGAGCGGCGAGCCGCCTAAGTTGAGTAAGCTCGGCACAGGCGCTTGGGAAAAGATGAAGGAACGTACCAAGGCGAAGGTGAAGGATATCGCCCGGGACTTGATCCTCCTCTATTCCAAACGCAAGCAAGAGACGGGTTTCGCCTACACGCCGGACAGCTTCATGCAGCATGAGCTGGAAGCCAGCTTCATCTATGAGGACACGCCGGACCAGATGAAGGCTACCGCCGAGGTCAAGGCGGATATGGAAAGTACCCGTCCGATGGATCGGTTGATTTGTGGAGACGTTGGTTTCGGAAAGACCGAGGTGGCTATCCGCGCGGCATTCAAGGCGGTATCGGACAATAAGCAGGTGGCCGTGTTGGTACCCACCACCGTACTGGCTTTCCAGCATTACCAGACGTTTTGTGAGCGCTTGAAGGATTTCCCTTGCAAGATCGATTATATCAGCCGGGCCCGTACGGCCGCGCAAATCAAGGCTACCTTGAAAGAGCTGAAAGAGGGCGAGGTGAATATCTTGATCGGCACCCACCGGATCGTCGGCAAGGATGTACGTTTCAAGGATCTGGGCTTGCTTATCATCGACGAGGAGCAGAAGTTCGGGGTATCCGTCAAGGAGAAGCTTCGGCAGCTGAAGGTGAACGTGGACACCTTGACAATGACGGCCACCCCGATCCCCCGTACCCTACAGTTCTCCTTGATGGGGGCCCGGGATCTTTCCAGCATCACCACGCCACCGCCCAACCGTTATCCCGTGCAGACGGAGGTGGAGCGTTTCAATCCCGATATCATCCGGGAAGCGATCAATTTCGAGATGAGCCGGAACGGGCAGGTGTTCTTCATCAACAACCGTATCCAGAACATTTACGAGATGGAAGCCTTGGTACGGCGGGAAGTCCCCGACGCACGGGTAGCCGTGGGGCACGGGCAGATGGAGCCGGAGAAGCTGGAGAAGATCATCCTCGATTTCGTGAATTATGAGTATGACGTATTGATAGCCACCAGTATCGTGGAGAGCGGCATCGACGTGCCTAACGCCAATACGATCATCATCAACAACGCCCAGCAATTCGGGCTTAGCGACCTCCATCAGCTACGCGGACGGGTAGGACGAAGCAACCGGAAAGCCTTCTGCTACCTCCTTTCCCCGCCCCTCACCTCGCTGACGCAGGAGGCACGGCGCAGGTTGCAAGCGATCGAGAACTTCTCCGAGCTGGGTAGCGGTATCCATATCGCCATGCAAGACCTCGATATCCGGGGGGCCGGCAATATGTTGGGGGCCGAGCAAAGCGGTTTCATAGCGGATCTGGGTTACGAGACGTACCAGAAGATCTTGGAGGAGGCGGTAGACGAGTTGAAAAGCGAGGAATTCGCCGATCTTTACGCCGATAACACCGAAGGGCATCGGGATACGGGTAGCGAGTACGTCCGGGAGACCTATATCGAGAGCGATCTGGAATTGATGTTCCCTCCCACCTACATCCCCAACGACTCGGAACGTATTTCCCTATACCGGGAGTTGGATAATATGGAGGAGGAACGTGACATCCTCGCCTTTACGGAGCGCCTGAAAGACCGCTTCGGCAAGATACCGAAGGAGGGCAAGGAGTTGATCCGGATCGTGCGCCTCCGTCGCATGGCCAAGAAACTGGGTATGGAGAAGGTGATCCTGAAGAAAGGGCAGATGAGCCTCTTCTTGGTGAATAACCCGGACAGCCCGTATTACCAAAGCGAGGCGTTCGGCAAGCTGCTGGGCTTCATCCAAAAGCATCCCCGTGAATGCAACCTCCGGGAGCAGAATGGCAAGCGAAGTATCGTGATCAAGAACGTCCCTACGGTGGAAGCGGCATGCGGCTACCTGCAAGAGATGGAAAAAATAAACTCAACCAACTTTTGACACATCCTCTTACAAACACGAAAAGATATGGAAAAGAAAACGATTATAGACCTTTTTGAGAGTTCAGCCAAGCGATTCCCGAGTAATCCTTTTTTATGGGAGAAGACGGGCAAGCGATTCGAGCCAACCACTTACGCCGAGGTTCGAGACCTCGTCTATGAGGAAGGCGCAGGCCTCATATCGCTGGGTGTGCGAAAGGGGGATAATATGGCTTTACTGAGCGAAGGGCGCAACGCGTGGATCATCGGCGAGCTGGCCATGTTCTACGCCGGGGCGACGAACGTGCCCCTATCCATCAAGCTGGAGGAGGCGAACGACCTCCTGTTCCGCCTCGTCCACGCCGACGTGAAATATATCATGGTATCGGGCCAGCAACTCAAGAAAATCCGGGCGATCAAGGATAAGCTCCCCGCCGTACGGAAGATCATCGTACTCGACGAGCAAGCGGAATACCAAGACCGTGAGATGTCGCTGTCCGAGATACGCCGGATGGGGAAGGTCTATCTGGGTATTCATCCGCTAGAGGAGTTCTTGGCGATCGGGCAATCGCTGGGCAACGATGATTACGCCACCATCACCTATACCTCCGGCACGACCGCCGATCCGAAAGGCGTGATCCTCACCCACCGTAACTATACGGCGAACGTGGAGCAAGCGCTCACTTGCGTGGATATAGACGATACGTGGCGTACGTTGGTGATACTCCCGCTGGACCATTGCTTCGCCCACGTGGTAGGATTCTACATCTTCATGTCGAAGGGAGCCTCGGTAGCTACCGTGCAGGTAGGGCGTACCGGTATGGAGACCTTGAAGAATATCCCTATCAATATAAAGGAGTTCAAGCCGTACCTGATACTGAGCGTCCCCGCCTTGGCGAAGAACTTCAAGAAGAATATCGAGCAGGGTATCCGAGCGCGAGGCAAGAACGCCGTCCGCCTTTTCAACCTAGCCTTACGGATCGGTTATATCTATAACGGGGATAGCGACGAGGAGGAAGGAAAAGGTTTCCGCGTCCTCTTGAAGCCACTGGTCCGTTTGTTCGACAAGCTATTGTTCGCGAAAGTCCGTGAGAACTTCGGGGGCGAGCTGAAGTTCTTTATCGGAGGGGGCGCCTTGCTGGATAAGGACTTGCAGAAGTTCTATTACGCCTTGGGAATCCCGATGTACCAAGGATACGGGCTGAGCGAGGCGACACCGATCATCTCGACCAACGGCCCCCGCCGCCATACCTTCGGCAGTAGCGGCGTATTGGTGCGGCCCCTCGACCTAAAGATCTGCGACATGGACGGCAACGTACTTCCTCCGGGGGAGAAAGGCGAGATCGTCATCCGGGGAGAGAACGTGATGGCCGGCTACTGGAAGAACCCGGTATCGACGGCCGATACCGTAAAGGAAGGTTGGCTGTACACCGGGGATATGGGATATATGCGTGACGGGCTTCTTTATGTGTTGGGGCGTTTCAAGAGCCTGCTGATCGGAAGCGACGGGGAGAAATACAGTCCGGAGGGTATAGAGGAAGCCTTGGTAGAGCATTCCTCTTGCATCGACCAGCTGATCCTGTACAATAACCAGAGTCCGTACACGACCGCCCTGTTGGTCCCTAACAAAGAACGGTTGCGGAAACATCTGGCCCACCAGAATCTGGACCTCACGAGCGATCAAGGCCGGGAAGAGGCCATCCGTATCATCCAGCGCCAGATCGACCGTTTCCGCAAGGGAGGCGACCTGTCCACCCTATTCCCGGATCGTTGGTTGCCGACCACCTTCGCCATCCTCCCCGAGCCTTTCACCGAGCAAAACGGCATGGTAAATAGCACCATGAAGATCGTCCGGGGCAAGGTAGAGAAAGCCTACGCCGCCCGTATCGCCCAGCTCTATACCCCCGAGGGGAAGAACCCGCTGAACAAGTGGAACAAGGAGGCGTTGTAGAGATGCGGCGTGCTCGCCTACTCCATGCACCCCCGAGAAGGCTCCCTAAGCACGAAGCAGTATTACAACCCTGAATATTATCCGTTCTTGGTTCCTACGTTAGATGACAATGGCAAGCAGATCGGGGATCTGGTACAGCCCGAGGGCGGCACACGTATCATCGTGATCAAGAAGAAATGATTTATCGGCGAGGCCCGGCCACCAAGGTTGGGCCTCGCATTTTTTACAGATTTGACCTCGCACCCGATGTAAGCCCAGTCTCAAACTTGAAATTCCGTTTCACACCCAATGTAAGCCCCATTTCAAATTTGAAATTCCACCTCGCGTCCAATGCAAGCCCAGTTTCAAATTTGAAATTCCACCTCGCGTCCAATGCAAGCCCAGTTTCAAAATTGAAATTCCGTTTCGCACCCAATGTAGGCCCCATTTCAAAATTGAAATTCCATTTCATGCCCGATGTAAGCCCGAATATATGAAAAATGCGATAGGTTTTGGTGGCTGGATCCCAAAATTATCATACCTTTAGCACTGTAAAACGGATCTAGCGATCCTCCTAAAATTTTCAGATATGGAAAAAATAACCAAGGTGAATATTATTTATTTACAGAGATTGAACAACGCCGAGTACCGAACCTTCATGGCCCGCTACGGGAACCTGCTCGCGGGTGGCGGAGGCGACTCGGAATCTCCCGACGAGATCAGCTTCGACCCGAACGACCCGCTGGGCATCCCCCAAGAACTTCGTACGGCCTTCGCCACCGATTTCGCCCTGTTGACCGACGCCGTGAACCAATCCTCGGCCAGCGAGGAGACCGCGCAGATGTCCGCCCTCGACAAGGAGAGGGATGATCTCTTGATCTTCATTACTTCCACTATTACCCAAATGACGAAAAGCCCGCTGGCGGCGCAACGCACGGCGGCCGAGAAGCTATACCTTCCCGTGAAACCCTACATCGGAGCCGCGCGCCTCGCCAACTTGCAGGAGACGGCCGCCATCGAGGGCTTGCTGGTAGACCTCGACAAGGCTGGGATGCCCGAGGTGCTGGCGGCGATCAACCTCACCGAGGTAGTAGCAGCGCTGAAAGAGAAGAACAAGCAATACGCCACGCTCACCGAGCAACGCGCCAACGCCAAGGCGGACGACCCCGTAGAGAGCGCCAAGAAAATCCGCCTCCGCATGGACGAGGAATACGACGAGATGACCACCTACGCCTTCGCGCAAAGCGTGGTGAAGCCCACTCAAGAGACCGCCGCCTTCATCAACCGCCTCAACGCGCTGGTCGACGAGACGAACGCCCTCTACAACCAACGCATAGCGCAAGCGAGGGCCGCAGCCGCCAAGAAACAAGAAGGCGACAAGCCCGCTACCGACAGCGACTCGCCATCAGAGATATAAAATAATGAAGATCTTTTTCGTTAAATAATGAAGCTCGCATTTTCTACCGCCGGGTTTCCCATCGAGCGGTGGGAAACCCGGTGATTAATGATTATTAATAGCCTCTCCCCCCTCCCTCCCACGAAAAAAACATACCTTTGCCAACAGTATTATCCGTGAAGGAATAACGAGACATTTACATGATAAGATCTATTCGCTATATCACTTTGCTAGTCCTGTTACAATTCGTGACCGGCATTTCCGTCCTATACGCCCAGAGCATAACTTCCGCGTCCGGAATCGTGAGAGACTCCGTAAGCGGGGAACCCCTATCCTACGTATCCGTCATGTTCGAGAACTCGACGATCGGGGCGATGACCGACGATGACGGGGCTTTCAGCCTCCAGAATGACAAAGGGCTTACCCGGCTGGTCGTATCCTCGCTTGGATATGACAATAAGGTCGTAAACCTAAAGGCGGGGCAAAAGAACAACGCCCTCAACGTGCTCCTCCGGCCTACCTCGTTCGAGATTGCCGAGGTAGTCGTCAAGCCTAAACGTGAGAAATATTCCCGCAAGGACAACCCCGCCGTGGAACTGATCAAGAAAGTCATAGAGCATAAGAACGACAACCGCATCGAGGCGAAGGACGAGTACCAAAGCGAGGTGTACGAGAAGCTCAGCATGTCGCTGGACGACTTCAACCCCAATCTCGAGAAGAATAAGTTCCTGAAGAAATTCAAGTTCATCAAGAACTATCTGGATACCTCGGAGTTCAACGGGAAACCGATCCTGACGATCTCCGTCCGTGAGACGATCTCCGACCAATACTACCGCAAACATCCCAAGGCGGAGAAGACGATCACCAAGGCCAAGCGCCAGCAGGGTATCGACAAGACCTTGGACGATGGAGGCGCCATCACCGCCAACCTTGAGGAGATATTCAAGGGCGTCAATATCTTCGACAACAATATCAATATCTTGTTGAACCGTTTCGTGAGCCCGCTGTCTTCCACGCTGGCCGTCTCCTATTACAAATATTATATCATGGATACGGTGGACGTTGCCGGAGATAAATGTGTGGATCTCGCCTTCGTGCCCGTAAACAGCCAGAGTTACGGCTTCACGGGCCGCTTGTACATCACGCTGGACGGTAATTACGCCGTCAAGAAATTCCTCTTGAACACCCCGGCGAACATCAACCTCAACTGGGTGGACAAGCTCCGGATCGAGCAAGAGTTCAAGCGGATGCCGGATAGCACTTGGGTGCTCGCCAACGAGAATACCTACGTTAATTTCTATATCGTAAAAGGGGCGCAACAGCTCTATGCCCACCAGCTAAGGAATTTCGATAAGTATCAGTTCGACGTGCAGAACGCCGACTCGATCTTCGGCCTTCTCGGTCCGATCCATGAGTTGCCCGAAGCCACCGCCCAGACCGACACCTTCTGGATACACAACCGCCATGTCCCCTTGAAAGAGAAAGAGAGCGCCTTGGACGACTTGCTGGCGCAACTTCGCAAGGTACCGGCTTTCAACGTGATCATCAAGACCGCCGAGATATTGATCACCGGTTATATCCCGACCACGGCGGACAAGGATAAGAGCAAGTTCGATTTCGGACCGATGAATACCACTTTCAGCGCCAACCATCTGGAGGGCTTCCGCATGCGTGTGGGAGGTATGACGACGGCAAACCTCAACCCGCACTGGTTCGGTAGCGGTTATCTGGCCTATGGCGTAAACGACCGTAAGCTAAAGTATAACGCCAAGCTGACGTATAGCGTGAACAAGAAGAAATATCACGAGGGAGAAAGCCCGGTGAACAACATCTCCGCGATCCAAGAGTACGACGTATATACGCCCGGTCAGGACTTCCTCTTCACCAGCAAGGATAATATGTTCGTGGCATGGAAGGTGGGCGAGCCCGTCACCATGATGCAATACATCCGCAAGACCATGCTCCAGTACCAGAAGGAATGGCTGAATGGCCTGACCCTTACCACTTGGGCGCGGAACGAGAACAACGAGGCGGCCGGAACGCTCCGCTACGACCGTTACAACGCCGACGGGACATTGACGAACCTAAAGAGTTTCACCAACACGGAGCTAGGGGCCCAGCTTCGTTTCGCCCCGGGCGAGCGTGCCTATAACGGACGAGAGGGTAAGAACTCGCTTTTCAACCTCTCGAAAGACGCTCCCGTATTCAAGCTATCCCATCAGATGGGATTGAAGAACGTGTTGGGGGGCGACTTCAACTACAACCATACGGAGATCAGCGCCGAGAAACGGATCTGGCTCTCTTCCTTCGGACATATCGACGCCTTGGTGACGGCGGGCAAGGTATGGGACAAGGTTCCTTTCCCCTTACTCATCATGCCGAATACCAACCAGTCCATCACGATCCAGCCGCAAGCCTTCAACATGATGCGTGCGCTGGAGTTTGTAAGCGACCAGTATGTTTCGTTCTACTTCACGTATTATATGAAGGGATGGATCTTAAACCGTATTCCCGGCGTGAAGTGGCTACGTTTGCGTGAGGTGATATCGTTCAGCGGTTTCTACGGAGGACTGACTGATAAGAACAACCCTGCCTTGGACCCGACGGGACTATACCGCTTCCCCGAGGGAACCTCGCCGATGGGCCGTACGCCTTACCTGGAGGCCAGCGTAGGTCTGGAGAACATCTTCAAGATATTACGGATCGATTATTACCGCCGGTTGACGTATCTGGACCAACCGAATATCAAGAAGGGGGGCGTGCGTATAGCGCTGCGGTTCTCCTTCTAAGAGTTGACAGTTGAGAATTGACAGTTGACAGTTAAATGTAGGAGAGATAAGAAAATGGGAGAGTTGGAACGCAGACCGAACGCATGGGCATTGACGCCGCTGGTGGTATTCTTATTGACTTATTTGGTGGTATCTATCGTGGCGGGAGATTTCTATAAGATGCCGATAACGGTAGCCTTCGTCATCTCCTCGATCGTAGCGATAGCGATCTCCAAGGGAGGCAAATTAAGCAACCGTATCGAGCAGTTCTGCCGGGGGGCGGCCAACAGCAATATCATGCTGATGGTATTGATCTTCATCCTCGCCGGGGCCTTCGCGCAGACCGCCAAAGCGATGGGTGCCGTAGACGCTACCGTGAATCTGGCGATGTCCATCCTGCCCGGTAACCTGTTGGCGGCCGGAAACTTCCTAGCCGCTTGCTTCATATCCATCTCGGTAGGTACGTCGGTGGGCACGATCGTGGCCTTGGCCCCGGTAGCTGTCGGTATAGCGGACAAGACGGGGATGCCGGACGCCCTTATGCTGGGTGTCGTGGTGAGCGGCGCCATGTTCGGCGATAACCTGTCGTTCATATCCGATACGACTATCGTAGCTACCCGCACGCAGGGTTGCCAGATGTCCGATAAGTTCAAGGTGAATATCCGTATCGCCCTCCCGATAGCGATCCTGACCGGATTGATATACGTGCTGGTGGGAAGCGGCGTGGAGAACGCTTACGCCCCCGTCCCGATCGAATGGGTCAAGGTGATCCCTTATCTGGTGGTATTGGTAACCGCCGTTTGCGGGATCAATGTCATGCTGGTGCTATTCATCGGGATCGTCCTGTCCGGTATCGTAGGTCTGTGGACCGGCAGCTTCGATATCTGGGGCTGGAACGCCTCCATGGGATTAGGTATCACGAATATGGGCGAGCTGATTATCGTGACGCTCCTGGCAGGAGGCATGTTGGAGATGATCCGCTATAACGGGGGTATCGACTGGATCATCCGCAAGCTTACCTCCCGCATCCATTCCTCCAAGGGGGCCGAGATGAGCATAGCGGCCTTGGTAAGTTTCGCCAACCTCTGCACGGCCAACAATACGATCGCCCTCATCATGGCCGGCCCGATCGCCAAGGATATAGCGGACCGGTTCAAGATTGATCCCCGCCGCAGCGCCAGCCTATTGGATATCTTCTCTTGCTTCGTACAGGGAATCATCCCCTACGGCGCCCAGATGTTGATGGCCGCCGGACTCGGGCATGTCTCCCCTATCGAGATCATGCAATATCTTTACTACCCGTATCTATTGGGAGCAGGCGCCTTATTGGCGATCTTATTCAATTACCCGAGGAAATATACACACGTATAGGCTGCCCGTCCTTACGAAAAAACACAATAGTATTCAAAGCAAAAAGACTATTGTGTCCGGGATTGAATACTATTGTGTTCGCTGATGAATACTACTGTGTTCAGGAGGGAACACGATAGTGTTTGGGAGCGATGGGAATACCGCTGTCGGATTAGCCGAACAAATCCAGCGTAAGCTGTTTCTTCGCGGCTTCCAGTTTACGAAGATGCCGCTTGCCTTGAGGGGTGACGATCTCCATCTTATCGAAACGGGTACGTATCACCGTAGTCACGGTATAGCTCACGTTGACCACCTCTCCTAGCTCCGACAGACGGCGGGCGATCTCCAAGACGCAATCGATGCACATACCGCTCGTGAACGAGATCTTGTCCTCGAACATCTGTTTCTTGAAATCCTCATCTTGCATATAGAAATCGATCGTCTCGCCTCCCTTGTTGTAGATACCTTTCCACCGATACTTACTGTCTTTCAGTACCGGCGAGATGATCTCTATCGTGGCCTTATTATCCTTGACCGTAGGCAGATCGTCGCTACGCAAGATAAAATAATCGAACTGATCCCGTTTCACCTCCAGCGAACCGGAACGGTTGCGATCCTTCTCGTTCAACTCACGTACCGAGATTTTCGTCACCTTCGGATACCCTTTCAAAGCCTCGTAGAAATTAGACTTACACTTACAGAAACGGGGCGAGGCGTTCAACAGGTCGATCAAGCGGTGTGAAGGCGTAGCCCCCGGAGTCTTCAGCCGTAGTTCACGGCGTAACTTGGACAGCTCACGCTGCATCTCCTCCTCGTCCGCCGGCGTACGATCCATCAGCGGTTGTCCACCTACCGATAAGGAAGGACGGGTCAATATCTGCATCACCAAGTTCAACACGATAGAGATAGAGCGGCTACTCTCCCCAGCCACGCCCAGCTTCTCACGGAAACCACCCTCCTTATCGTAAGGCTCGTTGTAAACCGTCAGCTTCACGTCCAGCATATCCGCCAAGGAACGTATCAGCGTAAGAATCTCCTTCTCACACCGGTGCTTGGTCATGGCATCCATATAATTGGATTTATTATTAAAGGAATAACGTATCTCCAGCTTATTCGCGAATTTTAGAATAGAGTCACTCATTTGTTTCTAGTTTTTCGGTTCTTCTTTCGGTTTACGATCAAAAAACGGGTTCTTCGACGAGGCGCTGACCGGTATCGCCATCACGCATTTACAGTCTCCCAACAGCCCCAGTCGTTGGGCCGCCAAGCCGGCGCTGAACATGACACGAGTATCCACACGCAGGTCCGCCGCCGTAGCGCAAGCCGAGCCGATAGCGATACCCAGATCGACGGAATTAATAGCGCACGGAACCAAGTCCGGCTTTTCCACGCAGGTATCGAAACCGCAATGGGCGCAGTTCAAGCCTTGTACTTTCTGGGAGGTACCGATAATCACCACGGCGTCGGCACTCTTTATATTCTCGGCGTCACGGAGCAGGAACTTGAATCCGGTCTCGGCCGCTATCTGGATCATCTCATCGGACAAGCGCAAGATATCCCCATCCGTCACCATCGCTATCTCTATGATATCAATACCCTTGCCTTTAGGAGCCGTGCGAGCGGCTGTCATCATACGGCGTGCGGCCTGTAACACAAGCTCATGCCTGATTTCTCTTTCGTTCTGTATCATATCCTTCTAAATTCAGTGAAACAAAATTAAGCAAAATATACGAAACCAAGGCAAACATATGAGGATAGAATTCATAATTCAAGATTAGTCATTCGGTCCGTGGCCTTAAAGGGATAAGCCGGGTATTCATAAATACTGAAGCGAGGCTCCGTCTCTCCCTCGCAATAATTCCAGATCGTACGGTACTCATTGACATCCTCGCCCATCTCCTTCAATTGCCTAAGGTAAGCGGCCACGGATTTATTCTCCACGATATAAACCTCACCCATTTGATCGATAATCGGGCTATGCCGACGGCTCCCGTCATGATCGAACTTGAGGATTCGTTTTCCTTCGGAAGTTAAGCCTACCGTATGGAAAGTCATGCTCTTACCAATAGCGGGCAAGTTCAATACATTACGATCCGTACCTGCGAACAACAACCCGTTTTCCTTCAGGAAACGAACCAAACGCTTGCCTAAAGGACGTTGGTTACGGATCATATCATACAACTCCGCCTGTTTCTCCTCCGGCACCTGCCCGAAGATCTTCTCCTCACGAGCCTCTTGCAACGAGCGGCTATTCGGGGTGTAAACCGCATAATTCTCCAGGAATCCTTTCACGGAGAACGTATAATAGCAAACCACCCCAAGGGCGTTTAAGGTCTGCCGTAATTTCGCCGTATGTCCCTTACGGGAAGCCGAAACCGTATATACCAACTGATTCGTGATCGTCCAGCCCGCCGCCAAGATCGCCTCGATAGCGTGCCTCGCCTCCGGTGTCACCTCTAGTGGAGACTGGAAATGCGTTTGTATATAGAACTGGCTCACGCCGATAGCGGAAGCCTTCTCCTTGAACTCCCTCAATATACCGACCAACTCATCGGTCACACGCAGCGGAAGATAAGCCAGCAACCGGGAACCTAGCCGTACCCGTTGCAGCTCGGCGTACTTCTCGCCCTCCGGACGGCTCTCGTTCGCCTTCCGTTTCCGCACCGCCATCTTATATACCGCCTCCAATATCTTACGCAAGGTAGCGTTCTGGCTCATCAAGGCATCCCCGCCCGTTATCAGGATATCCCGTAGCTGGGCGTCTTCCTCGAAATAACGCATCAGACGACGTAACTTCCGGTCCCAACTCTCCTTAGGCTTCAGGGCCTCGAAATCGAAATTCAACCGCTCGCTCTGGAAATCATACATGCGCTGGCAAGAAGCGCACAATCCACCGCAGGCACGCCCCATCGAATCGGGGATCAAGATCGCCACCTCCGGATACCTCCGGTGTATATTATGTCCCTCCGGCAATAGCCAACCCGCCGCATTCGGCTCATCGGCAACGACCATGTCTTCCTTTTCCCACGCCTTAATGCTTCCATACGTATCTACCAGCTCGTTCGAGTACATGATGTACGATCGCACCGTAGCGTCGTCATACCCCTCATGTTCTATATTTAATAGGGAAAGATAATAAGGAGTCACAAAAAAGGGCATCCCCTTCTTTTTGGCACGGGCCAATAAGCTCATCGTCTCGTCCGACAGGGAATATCCCAAAAAGAAGTTCAATTCCGTAGGACTCTTGATCGCCATCGACAAATGGAAACGAGCGGTATTCCACCATTCACGTACCCGGGCCTCTTTCTCCTCATAGGAGATGCCCTCGGCGAACTGAAAACGTGACGAAGGGCTATGGCGTCTTTCTATCTTCTTGATCAAGCAAGAGATGATACGCTCCTTGTTCCTCTCACGGATAGCGATTACCTCCGGGTCAAGCCCGGTCGGCCAACGGCTCATCTGCCTTTTCACCAATGCCCGGTCCGGTAGGATCTCAACCGGATATTCCAATAAATCAAACTGATGGTATAGGTCAATGAATAAATCAGGAGAGACCTCATTTTCCAAATGGCCGATCAGGAACTGCCAAAGATAAGTGACCGTCCGCACCGGAAGACGCTCGCCCGTAGACAGCTCGTCCACGAAAGTATCATCATGCTCAATCAAAAGAAGGATACGTCTCGCCACCGCCATTCCTACGTTTTCTTGGGTACTTTCCTTTTCCGTGAGCCGGGATAAAATAAGAGAACGCAAAGCATCCTTAAAATACTTTGCGTTCTCACTTTCTTCCGCTAAGGTCACCAACCAAGGGAAGCTCTGATTATATACTTTTTTTAGTTTAGAAATGTCGGATACAAGATGTTCTTTTTTTATCATAAGCATGTCATTTTTGTAGATTAGAATACATTTGTAAAGCGCCCTCTTGACGATTTTCTACAAAAATAACAAAAAATACGGCAAAATGCCGTTTATACAAATCTAAAACATCTTAATAAATCCTTACCATACGATCGACGGACAATACTGCGATATCGTATTTTTCAATACCTTTAGATTGATCGGCTTCGTGATAAAACCGGAAGCCCCGGCTTCTTTAGCGGCTTCCATATCAGAGTCGAATACATAAGCCGACTGCATGATTACGGGGATATCTTTCGATAGCTTACGGATTTCTTTCAAAGACTCGATACCCGTCATCTCAGGCATCTTTATATCCATCAAGATCAAGTCCACCTCGTTTTCCTTAAAGAGAGCCAAAGCTTCCAAACCAGTTTTAGCACGGATCAAATTACAATATTTATGTAAAATGGTCTTCAGAAGTAAATAATTACTTTCCTCATCCTCCGCGATTAGCAACGTGGGCTTTCCTCCACTCAAATCATTTTTCACATCCATATATATAACGTTTTATTCTTTTAATCAAAATCAAATAAACTCTGATGAAGCAAAGATAAAACAAATATTAACCTGAGTTCGGGATAAGAAAGTCTTTGTAAAAGTT
>ULWH01029406.1_pt1 | contig 14221 bp, 8 predicted proteins | sample 1960201 | NCBI WGS metagenome assembly ULWH01 (sample SAMEA4835808, study PRJEB28245) | human gut metagenome | biome: gut microbiome; material: fecal sample | place: Denmark | collected 2008
TATGCTTTCATAACTAGCCCGAAATCACCGCAGGCAGCAACGCAACGCCCCTCAGGACGGCTGGAAACCAACGCCAAAGTCTGGTTTTTGCATTTTTTGTTGAAGTGCGTGAGAAATTTTTCAGCTGAAGAGTAATCATCTTGATGGGGTTTGTAATCAACATTCTGATAAATATCATTAATATATTGTGCAGCAATGTGTCGGCATACTATACGGTTTTGGGGTCGCCCCGGAAAATAACATTGACCATTAAGTTTAATTCTTGGGAATTCTTTTTCTTTTCTATCTGATTTTAGGTTTAATTCTTGTTTATCAAGAGTGTCTGAGCGTTGAGGTAAAATTTCCATTAGGTATTCTTCAAATATTGGGGCAATGGTTTGAGTAAGTGTCGTGTTTTCGTTTTTATTAATTATCGTAATTTCTTTCTTATCAGCTTGTAAGACGGACGTGGAAAATTTAATGACAAAATCCTTGTTGCTAAAGATATGACGACCATTTTGTCTACAGTTCTCTGAGAAGCTTTTTAATAGAGGCGTCGCCAGCTCCTTGCCAGAAAATTTATCCTCGAGTTCTTTATAAAACAATTCACTCAGGGTTTGGTGTTCATTTGTCTGGGCTGTATTATTAATATTTGCAGAGAAAGAACTACGAGGGATGCGAGTAATCATTTAAATATCTCATTGTTTATTGATGTCTTGAATTTTAACTATCAGAACAGTGAAAAAATTTAATATGATTACAACTAAAGAAATATCATAAATCGCTCAATCTCATAATGCAGCCGTAAAAGTTTCGGTGGAATGAGATCTTGCGATTTTGTTAATGATTAAGTGGTTTGATGTTTAAAAATAATGCTGAGTTAATAAAAGTGTGTGAAGTGTATGACATTAAGTTATTTTGGCGTCAATGCGATTAACAGACACCCTTATTCTATTGCCACTCAGGTATGATGGGCAGAATATTGCCTCTGCCCGCCAGAAAAAGTCAGCGCATTCCACCGTACGCCAGCGTCACTTCCTTCGCCGCTTTAATCACCATCGCGCCAAACTCGGTCACGCGGTCATCGGTAATACGTGAAATCGGTCCGGAAATTGAAATTGCGGCAAACGGTTCGCGGTGCTCATCGAAAATACACGCTGCAAGGCAACGTAGCCCCAGTGCATGTTCCTCATCGTCAAATGAATAACCCCGTTTGCGCGTTTGGGCGAGATCTTCTTTTAAATGCACAGGAGACACCAGCGTTGCGTGGGTATAGGCATGTAACCCTTTGCGGTGCAGCAGCTTCGTCACCTGTTCTTCGCTCAGTTGGGCTAAAAAGGCTTTACCCGCACCGGAAGCGTGCATCGGCAATTTACCGCCGATAGGCGCGGACATTCGCATCAGATGCGTACACTGTACCTGGTCGATAATAATCGCTTCGTGATCGCTTTGATCAAGCACCGCCATATTGACCGTTTCGCCAGACTCTTCCATTAAATTGCGCAGGATAGGGTGAACAATCGCTAACAAATTACGGCTCTGGAGAAAGCTGCTGCCGACCATAAAGGCATGTGCGCCGATTGCCCAATGTCCCAGTTCGCCGACCTGACGCACGAAACCCTGCTGTTGCATCGTGGTTAGCAGGCGGTGGGTCGTGGAATTGGGTAACCCGGCTTGTTGCGCCAGCTCTGTGAGTGCCACACTGCCATTGGATTCGGCAATCCACTCCAGTAATTTCAGGCCACGCGTTAAAGACTGAACCTGTCCAGTCGCTGGTGCGGTGGCAACGGCGGGTTTTCTGCCGCGTTTCGCGGGAATGGGTGCGACCATGACAGCCTCCTTTTTCTGTATCGTGGAAATCATTTTCATTTTTATTGTTAGCTAATGCAATAGTTGCTGAACTGATCCGATGAGTTAATGTTGAACAAATCTCATGTTGCGTGGTGGTCGCTTTTACCACAGATGCGTTTATGCCAGTATGGTTTGTTGAATTTTTATTAAATCTGGGTTGAGCGTGTCGGGAGCAAGTGTGAGCAGCAAAGTGGAACAACTGCGTGCGCAGTTAAATGAACGTATTCTGGTGCTGGACGGCGGTATGGGCACCATGATCCAGAGCTATCGACTGAACGAAGCCGATTTTCGTGGTGAACGCTTTGCCGACTGGCCATGCGATCTCAAAGGCAACAACGACCTGCTGGTGCTCAGCAAACCGGAAGTGATCGCCGCTATCCACAACGCCTACTTTGAAGCGGGCGCGGATATCATCGAAACCAACACCTTCAACTCCACGACCATTGCGATGGCGGATTACCAGATGGAATCCCTGTCGGCGGAAATCAACTTTGCGGCGGCGAAACTGGCGCGAGCTTGTGCTGATGAGTGGACCGCGCGCACGCCGGAGAAACCGCGCTACGTTGCCGGTGTTCTCGGCCCGACCAACCGCACGGCGTCTATTTCTCCGGACGTAAATGATCCGGCATTTCGTAATATCACTTTTGACGGGCTGGTGGCGGCTTATCGAGAGTCCACCAAAGCGCTGGTGGAAGGTGGCGCGGATCTGATCCTGATTGAAACCGTTTTCGACACCCTTAACGCCAAAGCGGCGGTTTTTGCGGTGAAAACGGAGTTTGAAGCGCTGGGCGTTGAGCTGCCGATTATGATCTCCGGCACCATCACCGACGCCTCCGGGCGCACGCTCTCCGGGCAGACCACCGAAGCATTTTACAACTCATTGCGCCACGCCGAAGCTCTGACCTTTGGCCTGAACTGTGCGCTGGGGCCCGATGAACTGCGCCAGTACGTGCAGGAGCTGTCACGGATTGCGGAATGCTACGTCACCGCGCACCCGAACGCCGGGCTACCCAACGCCTTTGGTGAGTACGATCTCGACGCCGACACGATGGCAAAACAGATACGTGAATGGGCGCAAGCGGGTTTTCTCAATATCGTCGGCGGCTGCTGTGGCACCACGCCACAACATATTGCAGCGATGAGTCGTGCAGTAGAAGGATTAGCGCCGCGCAAACTGCCGGAAATCCCCGTAGCCTGCCGTTTGTCCGGCCTGGAGCCGCTGAACATTGGTGAAGATAGCCTGTTTGTGAACGTGGGTGAACGCACCAACGTCACCGGTTCCGCTAAGTTCAAGCGCCTGATCAAAGAAGAGAAATACAGCGAGGCACTGGATGTGGCCCGCCAGCAGGTGGAAAACGGCGCGCAGATTATCGATATCAACATGGATGAAGGGATGCTCGACGCCGAAGCGGCGATGGTGCGTTTTCTCAATCTGATTGCCGGTGAACCGGATATCGCTCGCGTGCCGATTATGATCGACTCTTCAAAATGGGATGTCATTGAAAAAGGTCTGAAGTGTATCCAGGGCAAAGGCATTGTTAACTCTATCTCGATGAAAGAGGGCGTCGACGCCTTTATCCATCACGCGAAGCTCTTGCGTCGTTACGGTGCGGCAGTGGTGGTAATGGCCTTTGACGAACAGGGACAGGCCGATACCCGCGCACGGAAAATCGAGATTTGCCGTCGGGCGTACAAAATCCTCACCGAAGAGGTTGGCTTCCCGCCAGAAGATATCATCTTCGACCCGAACATCTTCGCGGTCGCAACCGGCATTGAAGAGCACAACAACTATGCGCAGGACTTTATCGGCGCCTGCGAAGACATCAAACGCGAACTGCCGCACGCGCTGATTTCCGGCGGCGTATCTAACGTTTCTTTCTCATTCCGTGGCAACGATCCGGTGCGCGAAGCCATTCACGCAGTGTTCCTCTACTACGCTATTCGCAATGGCATGGATATGGGGATCGTCAATGCCGGGCAGCTGGCGATTTACGACGACCTGCCCGCTGAACTGCGCGACGCGGTGGAAGATGTGATTCTTAATCGTCGCGATGATGGCACTGAGCGTTTACTGGAGCTTGCCGAGAAATATCGCGGCAGCAAAACCGACGACACCGCTAACGCCCAGCAGGCGGAGTGGCGCTCGTGGGAAGTGAATAAACGTCTGGAATACTCGCTGGTCAAAGGCATTACTGAGTTTATCGAGCAGGATACCGAAGAAGCCCGCCAGCAGGCTACGCGCCCGATTGAAGTGATTGAAGGCCCGTTGATGGACGGCATGAACGTGGTCGGCGATCTGTTTGGCGAAGGCAAAATGTTCCTGCCACAGGTGGTCAAATCGGCGCGCGTCATGAAACAGGCGGTGGCCTACCTCGAACCGTTTATTGAAGCCAGCAAAGAGCAGGGCAAAACCAACGGCAAGATGGTGATCGCCACCGTGAAGGGCGACGTCCACGACATCGGTAAAAATATCGTTGGTGTGGTGCTGCAATGTAACAACTACGAAATTGTCGATCTCGGCGTTATGGTGCCTGCGGAAAAAATTCTCCGTACCGCTAAAGAAGTGAATGCTGATCTGATTGGCCTTTCGGGGCTTATCACGCCGTCGCTGGACGAGATGGTTAACGTGGCGAAAGAGATGGAGCGTCAGGGCTTCACTATTCCGCTATTGATTGGCGGCGCGACGACCTCAAAAGCGCACACGGCGGTGAAAATCGAGCAGAACTACAGCGGCCCGACGGTGTATGTGCAGAATGCCTCGCGTACCGTTGGTGTGGTGGCGGCGCTGCTTTCCGATACCCAGCGTGATGATTTTGTCGCTCGTACCCGCAAGGAGTACGAAACCGTACGTATTCAGCACGGGCGCAAGAAACCGCGCACACCACCGGTCACGCTGGAAGCGGCGCGCGATAACGACTTCGCTTTTGACTGGCAGGCTTACACGCCGCCGGTGGCGCACCGTCTCGGCGTGCAGGAAGTCGAAGCCAGCATCGAAACGCTGCGTAATTACATCGACTGGACACCGTTCTTTATGACCTGGTCGCTGGCCGGGAAGTATCCGCGCATTCTGGAAGATGAAGTGGTGGGCGTTGAGGCGCAGCGGCTGTTTAAAGACGCCAACGACATGCTGGATAAATTAAGCGCCGAGAAAACGCTGAATCCGCGTGGCGTGGTGGGCCTGTTCCCGGCAAACCGTGTGGGCGATGACATTGAAATCTACCGTGACGAAACGCGTACCCATGTGATCAACGTCAGCCACCATCTGCGTCAACAGACCGAAAAAACAGGCTTCGCTAACTACTGTCTCGCTGACTTCGTTGCGCCGAAGCTTTCTGGTAAAGCAGATTACATCGGCGCATTTGCCGTGACTGGCGGGCTGGAAGAGGACGCACTGGCTGATGCCTTTGAAGCGCAGCACGATGATTACAACAAAATCATGGTGAAAGCGCTTGCCGACCGTTTAGCCGAAGCCTTTGCGGAGTATCTCCATGAGCGTGTGCGTAAAGTCTACTGGGGCTATGCGCCGAACGAGAACCTCAGCAACGAAGAGCTGATCCGCGAAAACTACCAGGGCATCCGTCCGGCACCGGGCTATCCGGCCTGCCCGGAACATACGGAAAAAGCCACCATCTGGGAGCTGCTGGAAGTGGAAAAACACACTGGCATGAAACTCACAGAATCTTTCGCCATGTGGCCCGGTGCATCGGTTTCGGGTTGGTACTTCAGCCACCCGGACAGCAAGTACTACGCTGTAGCACAAATTCAGCGCGATCAGGTTGAAGATTATGCCCGCCGTAAAGGTATGAGCGTTACCGAAGTTGAGCGCTGGCTGGCACCGAATCTGGGGTATGACGCGGACTGATTCACAAATCTGTCACTTTTCCTTACAACAAACAGGGCGCTCAATGAGTGCCCTGTCTCTTTATTAATATGAAACACTTATACTGGAAACAGGCTGGAATAATCTTAGCCGGAAAAACGAATGTCAAAAGGCACAGTAAAGATGCCAGTCAGCGTGTTTCCGGTCCTTTGGTCATTCAATTGCTTCAGGAACATATAACGATAAGGAGAACCTGAACTCGTGTTAACGCTGCTTCACCTGCTTTCTGCCGTCGCCCTGCTGGTCTGGGGGACTCATATTGTTCGAACCGGCGTAATGCGCGTCTTCGGCGCGCGTTTGCGTACTGTCCTTAGCCGGAGCGTCGAAAAAAAGCCGCTCGCCTTTTGCGCGGGGATCGGCGTTACCGCACTGGTACAGAGCAGTAATGCCACCACCATGCTGGTGACCTCGTTTGTCGCTCAGGATCTGGTAGCCCTCGCACCGGCTCTGGTCATTGTGCTGGGTGCAGATGTCGGGACGGCGCTAATGGCGCGTATTCTCACCTTCGACTTATCCTGGCTGTCACCGTTACTTATTTTTATCGGCGTGATTTTTTTCCTCGGACGCAAACAGTCACGCGCCGGGCAACTGGGCCGCGTCGGTATTGGTCTTGGGCTGATTTTGCTAGCGCTGGAGTTGATTGTGCAGGCCGTAACGCCGATCACCCAGGCAAACGGCGTTCAGGTGATCTTTGCCTCGCTGACCGGCGATATTCTGCTGGATGCGCTGATTGGCGCGATGTTCGCCATTATCAGCTACTCCAGCCTTGCTGCTGTACTGCTGACCGCGACTCTGACCGCCGCAGGCATTATCTCCTTCCCCGTGGCGCTCTGTCTGGTGATTGGTGCTAACCTCGGTTCCGGTCTGCTGGCAATGCTCAACAACAGTGCCGCCAATGCCGCAGCCCGCCGTGTCGCGCTGGGTAGTCTGCTGTTTAAGCTGGTGGGTAGCCTGATTATCCTGCCGTTTGTCCATTTGCTGGCAGAGACAATGGGGAAGTTGTCATTGCCAAAAGCGGAACTGGTGATCTATTTCCACGTCTTCTACAACCTTGTACGTTGCCTGGTCATGCTGCCATTTGTTGACCCGATGGCACGGTTTTGCAAAACGATTATTCGCGATGAACCGGAACTGGATACCCAGCTACGGCCTAAACATCTGGATGTCAGCGCGCTGGATACGCCCACGCTTGCTCTGGCGAACGCCGCGCGCGAAACCCTGCGCATTGGCGACGCCATGGAACAGATGATGGAAGGGTTGAATAAAGTGATGCACGGTGAGCCACGGCAGGAGAAAGAGCTGCGTAAGCTGGCAGATGATATCAACGTTCTCTACACCGCCATTAAGCTGTATCTGGCGCGGATGCCAAAAGAAGAGCTGGCGGAGGAAGAGTCGCGCCGCTGGGCAGAGATCATCGAAATGTCGCTCAACCTTGAACAGGCCTCCGATATCGTCGAGCGCATGGGCAGCGAAATTGCTGACAAATCACTGGCAGCACGGCGGGCATTTTCGCTTGATGGGTTGAAGGAACTGGATGCGCTCTATGAGCAATTGCTCAGTAATTTAAAGCTGGCAATGTCGGTGTTCTTCTCTGGCGATGTCACCAGCGCTCGTCGTTTGCGTCGCAGCAAACATCGTTTTCGCATTCTTAATCGCCGCTATTCCCACGCCCACGTCGATCGCCTGCATCAGCAAAACGTGCAGAGCATTGAAACCAGTTCGCTACATTTAGGCTTACTGGGAGATATGCAGCGCCTGAACTCGCTGTTTTGTTCGGTGGCTTACAGTGTGCTGGAACAGCCGGATGAAGATGAAGGACGGGACGAGTATTAATATTGTGAATCCTGTAGGCCTGATAAGACGCGTCAAGCGTCGCATCAGGCACTATGAACAAGATGCCGGATCATGCATCCGGCAATTCACTTAAAAACGGTGACCAGCTTCCAGCGGAACCGCTTCTTCACCAGCCTTAAACACATAAGTGGTGTTCGGGCCACCCAGCGTACCGTGACCTTTACTCACTGTGATCCAGTTACCTTCCGGTAGACCAATAATCGTCAGTTCTGGCGCGACGACCAGCAGTTCGCGAATACGCTGCTCACGGGTTTCACCTTTATGGCCTTCCGGCAGCGCGTTGGTGAAGTGCGGGTTGATTTGCAGCGGGAACAGATTTAGCGCATCGAAACCTTGCGGATCGACAATCGGCATATCGTTGGTGGTACGAATAGTTGGGCAAGCAAGGTTAGCGCCTGCGCTCCAGCCAATATACAGAGCGCCACGTTTAACCACGTCAGTAATTGGTGCCAGCAGCCCGCGCTCGCGGCACTGTTTCAGCAACTGGAAAGTATTCCCGCCGCCGACAATCACGATCTCAGCATTTTCAATCGCGGCAACGGGATCGACAACGCTATGAATACCGGTGACAGAAACACCCAGCGGAGCGAGAACCGCAGCCGTTTTCGCTGTGTAATCATCCCAGGTCTGCGTTACGCCAGCGAAAGGGATAAACACCGCTGAGCGGCGACCCTGCAACTGTTCAGCAATTAGCGGCAGTGCATGTTCCAGCCAGGCTTTACCCGGCAGCGTCGAGTTACTCAATAAAAGCAGTTCCATTACTTCTCCGGTTAGTAAGAAATCACGGGAGGCATGCTACCACTGCGAATTTAACCACTTACTGACATGGCTCACGATGTCGCACATTGCTTCTGGAAAGTGATTTGAGCAGGTAACGAATTCAAGCCAATGGAAATAACAAATAGTTCGCTCATGACTATTTTTTATCAACCCAAAGGTACGGTATATTCCGTTTTTTACAGGAGAATTTATGCTGCCCGACTCATCAGTCCGTTTAAATAAATACATCAGCGAAAGCGGAATTTGCTCACGCCGCGAAGCGGATCGCTATATCGAGCAAGGCAATGTGTTCCTTAATGGCAAGCGAGCCACCATTGGCGATCAGGTGAAACCCGGCGACGTTGTGAAAGTAAACGGTCAGTTGATTGAACCTCGGGAAGCCGAAGATTTGGTACTTATCGCCCTGAACAAGCCCGTTGGTATTGTAAGCACCACCGAAGATGGCGAGCGCGATAACATTGTCGATTTCGTTAACCACAGCAAACGCGTGTTCCCGATTGGCCGCCTGGATAAAGACTCCCAGGGGCTGATTTTCCTCACCAATCACGGCGATCTGGTGAATAAGATCCTGCGTGCTGGCAATGATCATGAGAAAGAGTATCTGGTGACGGTCGATAAACCGATTACCGAGGAGTTTATTCGCGGCATGAGTGCGGGGGTGCCAATCCTCGGGACAGTGACCAAAAAGTGCAAAGTTAAAAAAGAAGCGCCGTTTGTCTTCCGCATTACCCTGGTGCAGGGGCTGAACCGTCAGATCCGGCGCATGTGCGAGCATTTCGGCTATGAAGTGAAAAAGCTGGAACGCACGCGCATCATGAACGTTAGCTTAAGCGGCATTCCGCTGGGGGAATGGCGCGATTTAACCGACGATGAGTTAATCGACCTCTTTAAGCTCATTGAAAATTCCTCTTCCGAGGTAAAACCTAAAGCGAAGGCCAAACCGAAAACAGCGGGCATCAAACGTCCAGTCGTTAAGATGGAAAAAACGGCGGAAAAAGGCGGTCGCCCGGCGTCCAACGGTAAGCGTTTTACCTCGCCGGGGCGTAAAAAGAAGGGGCGCTGATTAACGCCTCAGACTGATGAAAACGGCCCAAAAGTGCCCGGACAGTCCCCTCGCCCCTTCGGGAAAAGGGTTAGGGTGAGGGGAAAATTGTGTTCACACTGACGAGTGAAAATCTCAGGCGTTGATTGTGGATTAGCGCCTGCCGCGCGTCGACGTATTTGCTGACCAGCTAAATGACGCTTCAGGATCCGGTTTATAAGCCTGCTTTTTCTTCAACTGGCGGGCTTTTTTCGCTTCAGCCTCACGCTCAACCATTAATTTATCGATGTAATCTTTCTTAATGCTGTTGGTTTCGGAGTTGGTCAATACGCGACCATGCGCAATCCGCGCCCGATCCAGCAGTGTTTTAAGTTCACGCTGCTCGCGTTCAGTCATCTCTTTTTGGGTAATACGGGGGAGTGCCATGATGGTGCCCTCAGTGAGCCAGAGAGTTCAGTGTACGGGAATTCGTTTGCGAGCAGAACTGATAATATTCATTTTGCCTTCTCTTAACTATTTATCTCTTTCGATAATTAATTAGAGATGCAGATAAAAAAATTAAAGGCAATTATTCTCCGATAAAGACGCTGGTTAACAGAGTACAGGCTCGTTTATTGATGAGCATAGTGACAAGAAAATCAATACGGCCCGAAATATAGCTTCCAGGCCATACAGTATTTACTCAAACAAATTACTATGCAGTTTTTGCACCACCTGCTCGGCATCTTCGCCGGGCACCAGGAAGCACAGGTTATGGCTGGATGCGCCATAACAAATCATGCGAATGTTGAACGGTTCCAGTACGCCGAATACCTCTTTGCCAACGCCGCAGGCTTTTGACAGGTCATTGCCAATCAACGCGACCAGCGCCAGACCTTCTTCCACCTCCACCCGACACAGTGCGGAAAGCTCCATCAGCAGAGATTGCGTCAGCAACGTATCGCCAGTGGAGGTTGAACCGGTGGTATCAAGGGTTAATGCCACGCTCACTTCTGACGTGGTGATTAAGTCTACCGAAATATTATGCCGCGCGAGGATGCCGAAAACTTCCGCGAGGAAACCGCGAGAATGCAGCATATTCAGGCTGTGCAAAGTGAGCAGAGTCTGATTGCGACGAAGCGCCAGAGCGCGGAACAGCGGCGGATTTTCAGTTTTATTGCACACCAGCGTACCACCTGCGCGTGGGTCTTTGCTGGAGCCGACAAAGACCGGGATATCGCTGCGTACTGCGGGTAGCAACGTTGCCGGATGCAGTACTTTTGCACCAAAAGTTGCCATCTCTGCCGCTTCGGCAAACGCGATTTCATCAATGCGTTTTGCTGCGGAAACTACGCGTGGATCGGTGGTGTAGATGCCCGGGACGTCGGTCCAGATATCAACACGAGATGCGTGTAAAGCCTCCGCCAGCAAGGCTGCCGTATAATCGCTGCCTCCACGGCCAAGCGTCGTTGTACGACCTTTATTTTCGCTACCGATAAATCCCTGGGTGATCACTAAGCCTTCATTGAGACGTGGGAGCAGCTGCAGCGCGGCCAGTTCCGCCAGCGCGGCTATATCTGGCTCTGCACGACCAAATCGGTCGTTGGTACGCATCACTTTACGTACATCAAACCACTGTGCCTGAACATCGCGTTCGCGCAGGATCTCAACAAACAGCAGGGTCGACATCAGCTCGCCGTGGCTGACCAGCTCATCTGTCAGCGCCGGAGACGTTGCCAGCGCCGCCGCTTCTGCCAGAACAGTAATGTTCTCCAGCAGACGTTCAATCTCTTCACGGATAACGTTCGGGTAACGCAGACGTTCCAGAATGGCAAACTGGATGTTGCGGATAGCGTCGAGTTTTTCGAATCGCTCGCCAGGTTCCAGTCCTTCAGCTAAAGCGACCAGCAGATTAGTGATACCAGCAGAAGCCGAGAGGACAACTAAACGCACGTTGGCATCAGAAAGCACAATATCAGCGCTGCGGTTCATGGCGTCAAAATCAGCTACGCTGGTACCGCCAAATTTGGAGACAACAATTTCAGACATAACTACCTCGTGTCAGGGGATCCATTTTCAGCCTTGGCACAAGGGAAGAGCGGAAGACGGGTGGGCGCAGAGCGATACTTCGCTACTATTTTCACCCAGAAGTGCTCCACCACTTGCGAAACGCCCGACTGCGAACGCTTCTGGTGACAACCCAGGGGATTCAGCCCCTGTAGCCGATGATGAACGTGGCCAGCCGTTCAATCACCTCGGCGATGCACCCCCTCAGGTGTTATCACAGGACTGGCTCCTCCAACACCGTTACTTGGGCAACGCGCCTCTTCTGGCCTGCGCTAGCGCAGGTAGTACATTTATAAATAAAGGGTGAGCGGGGCGGTTGTCAACGACGGGGTCATGCGGATTTTTCATCCACTCCTGGCGGTCAGTAGTTCAGCTAATAAATGCTTCACTGCGCTAAGGGTTTACACTCAACATTACGCTAACGGCACTAAAACCATCACATTTTTCTGTGACTGGCGCTACAATCTTCCAAAGTCACAATTCTCAAAATCAGAAGAGTATTGCTAATGAAAAACATCAATCCAACGCAGACCGCTGCCTGGCAGGCACTACAGAAACACTTCGATGAAATGAAAGACGTTACGATCGCCGATCTTTTTGCTAAAGACGGCGATCGTTTTTCTAAGTTCTCCGCAACATTCGACGATCAGATGCTGGTGGATTACTCCAAAAACCGCATCACCGAAGAGACGCTGGCGAAATTACAGGATCTGGCGAAAGAGTGCGATCTGGCGGGCGCGATTAAGTCGATGTTCTCTGGCGAGAAGATCAACCGCACTGAAAACCGCGCCGTGCTGCACGTAGCGCTGCGTAACCGTAGCAATACCCCGATTTTGGTTGATGGCAAAGACGTAATGCCGGAAGTCAACGCGGTGCTGGAGAAGATGAAAACCTTCTCAGAAGCGATTATTTCCGGTGAGTGGAAAGGTTATACCGGCAAAGCAATCACTGACGTAGTGAACATCGGGATCGGCGGTTCTGACCTCGGCCCATACATGGTGACCGAAGCACTGCGTCCGTACAAAAACCACCTGAACATGCACTTTGTTTCTAACGTCGATGGGACTCACATCGCTGAAGTGCTGAAAAAAGTAAACCCGGAAACCACGCTGTTCCTGGTAGCATCTAAAACCTTCACCACTCAGGAAACCATGACCAACGCCCATAGCGCGCGTGACTGGTTCCTGAAAGCGGCAGGTGATGAAAAACACGTTGCGAAACACTTCGCTGCGCTCTCCACCAATGCCAAAGCCGTTGGCGAGTTTGGTATTGATACTGCCAACATGTTCGAGTTCTGGGACTGGGTTGGCGGCCGTTACTCTTTGTGGTCAGCGATTGGCCTGTCGATTGTTCTCTCCATCGGCTTTGATAACTTCGTTGAACTGCTTTCTGGCGCACACGCGATGGACAAGCATTTCTCCACCACGCCTGCCGAGAAAAACCTGCCTGTACTGCTGGCGCTGATTGGCATCTGGTACAACAATTTCTTTGGTGCGGAAACTGAAGCGATTCTGCCGTATGACCAGTATATGCACCGTTTCGCGGCGTACTTCCAGCAGGGCAATATGGAGTCCAACGGTAAGTATGTTGACCGTAACGGTAACGTTGTGGATTACCAGACTGGCCCGATTATCTGGGGTGAACCAGGCACTAACGGTCAGCACGCGTTCTACCAGCTGATCCACCAGGGAACCAAAATGGTACCGTGCGATTTCATCGCCCCGGCTATCACCCATAACCCGCTCTCTGATCACCACCAGAAACTGCTGTCTAACTTCTTCGCCCAGACCGAAGCGCTGGCGTTTGGTAAATCCCGTGAAGTGGTTGAGCAGGAATATCGCGATCAGGGTAAAGATCCGGCAACGCTTGACTACGTGGTGCCGTTCAAAGTGTTCGAAGGTAACCGCCCGACCAACTCCATCCTGCTGCGCGAAATCACTCCGTTCAGCCTGGGGGCGTTGATTGCGCTGTATGAGCACAAAATCTTTACTCAGGGCGTGATCCTGAACATCTTCACCTTCGACCAGTGGGGCGTGGAGCTGGGTAAACAACTGGCAAACCGTATTCTGCCAGAGCTGAAAGATGATAAAGAAATCAGCAGCCACGATAGCTCGACCAATGGTCTGATTAACCGCTATAAAGCGTGGCGCGGTTAATCATCGTTCATGCCTGATGCCGCTATGTAGGCCGGATAAGGCGTTCACGCCGCATCCGGCAACCGATGCCTGATGCGACGCGGTCGCGTCTTATCAGGCCTACAGGTCGATGCCGATATGTACATCGTATTCGGCAATTAATACATAGCACGATTGATTAAATAACCTTAATAACAATGCCGACGTTATGTCGGCATTTTTTTATCAGATAAATCCCCTTGTCTGTGATTTAACGGAAATCATACCGTGAGGTTAATCCTAAAATAGATTTTTAATCGTTGTTTATTTCGGAAAATACGCAGATTAATTACTTTTGTTTTTATTTTAAGTTTATGATTTTTATTGTTATTTAAATATAAGTTGAAACTTATATTTGATATTCATTCCAATTATCCTAAAACACCATCGCTAATTCCTCGCGCCGTAATTCGCATGCTTTAGTTGTGTATACTCGATCCCGCCCGAAATGTTTTTGGGTAAATCTCCATTCATTCAATGAAGGGAAATTGTTATGAAAAAAGTTCTGTATGGCATTTTTGCCATATCTGCGCTTGCGGCGACTTCTGCGTGGGCTGCACCTGTACAGGTGGGCGAAGCGGCAGGGTCGGCAGCAACGTCGGTTTCGGCGGGGAG